>Ga0307282_10000012_pt1 | contig 46694 bp, 49 predicted proteins | sample ER_DNA_121_FD_194475 | JGI IMG/M metagenome (GOLD analysis project Ga0307282, IMG submission 194475) | Bulk soil microbial communities from the East River watershed near Crested Butte, Colorado, United States - ER_DNA_121 | ecosystem: Environmental > Terrestrial > Soil > Floodplain | place...
CGAGGCGCAGCGAGTCCGCCTCGAAGCGATCCGCGAGCTCGTCGCCACGGCCCATCGTCTTCCCGAGCAGGATCCCCGAGACCGAGAGCGACTCCTGCACGAGGCTCGAGATGTCGGCGAGCGTCTCCTGCGTCGTCTTCGCGATCCGGCGGCGTTCTTGGCCAACCCGCCGCGTCAGGAACGCGAAGAGCGGGATCAGCGCGAAGGCGAACAGCGCGAGCTGCCAGCTGAGCAGGACCATGCCGATCATCGTCGCGACCACCGTCGTCACGTTCGACGCGATCGACGTCGCCGTGTTCGTGACGACGTTCTGCACCCCGCCGATGTCGTTCTGGATTCGCGACTGCACCTCGCCGGTCCGCGTGCGCGTGAAGAACGCCAGCGACAGACGCTGCAGGTGGCGGAAGACCGCCGCGCGCAGGTCGTGCATGACGCGCTGGCCGACCTGGTTCGAGAGCAGCGTCTGGATGACGCCCAGGACGCCGGTCACGATGGCGATCGCGATCATCCCGCCGGCATTCCAGGAAAGCGCGCTGGTGTCGTTGCGGGCGATGGCCTCCAGCACCCGCCTCAGCAGGAACGCCGGGATGACGCCGAGCCCGGCCGAGACGACGATCAGGAGCAAGACCGCGCCGAGCCGCAGCTTGTACCGCGTGAACAGGGGTCCAATGCGCCGGAGGTTGGCGCGGCGCTGAGCCGGGTCGGCGGGACGCTCGGGCGGCGGGTCGGCCGCGTGAAAGAACATGCCCATCGGGGCAAGGGTACGACTAGCGGAAGAGTTCCTGGCGGAACGCGGTCCGGAAAGCCTGCGCGAGCTCGAGCACGTAGGTCTTCGACAGGTGGCCGCGGTCGAAGAACGTGATCGTCCCGTTGACCACCATCGGGCACAGATACCCGTGTCCCCACGTGCGCGCGCGGGCGCAGACCCAGCCGCGGGAGTCGATGAAGCCGATTCCGGCTCGGTGCGTATTCGCGCGGATCGAGCCGTCCACCCGGGCCTGGTTTTGCTGCTGCCTGCTGGTGCAGGTCTTCATCGTGGCGCCCCTGGCGAGGAGGCAGTCAGTGGGGTCGCGGCGCTGGCTGACGGGGTCGCCGACCACGATCACGCTCGCGGAGGCGCGCCGCATCGCCGCGCTGAGGAGGGCGACCGGCTTGATCGCCAGCCGAGGCTCCTTCGTGCCTGCCCAGCTTCCGATGATCAGCGTCACGTCAGGATGCAGCCCCGCCGCGCGGCGCTTGGCCCAGACGTACCAGTTACGACAGTCGCCCGCGGCCACCCAGGTCCGCGGGACGCAGCTCAGCTTCACGAACGGCAGAACGAGCCAGTGGTCGCGGAACGCCATCTCCAGGATCGCCGGCATCCACATCTGCGCGTGCGAGTCGCCGAAGACGACGATCGACTTCGGGCTGCCGGTATCGCCCAGGCGGCAGATCCTCGTCGGGAGCATGCGGCCGGTCGAGTTGCAGTCGCTCGGGAAGCTGTAGAAGTCGCCGCGCAGGCTGCCGATCGGCGGCGTGAGCGGCGATGGCAGCGGCGCTCCCCGCTCGGCGGCTCTTACGGCAGCGACGACAGCAGCGAGAGGCTTCGCGGAGCGTGGCCCAGCTTTGACCAGCGCCGCAGGGCGGACGGCGGCAGACGCCGAGTCGATGCGTGCGGCGGTCTCGCCGAGCGACCGCAGACTCAGAAGCGCGACGAGCGAGACGACGATCGCCGCGGAGCCCGGCAACAGCAACGCGCCGCGCGGCGCCCTCATCCGCCGGATGGGGTTCTCGAACAGCGCGTAACTGGCGATCGAGAGCAGGAAAGCGCCGACGAGCAAGAGGAGCTTCACGCCAAGGGAGAGCTCGTGGCCGGCGTACTGCGCGGCAATGATCAGCACCGGCCAGTGCCAGAGGTACAACGCGTACGACCGGTCGCCGACATAGCGCAGCGGCGCGCACGACAGCCCGCGAGCGCGACCGGCGATGACCAGTGCCGCTCCGGCCGCCGGAAGGAGCGCTGCGTACCCGGGGAACGGCGTACCCGCGGAGAAGAGGAGGGCGGCGCAACCGATCGCGGCGATTCCAAGCCATCCAAGACCTGTCCGGGCCCTCGGCGCCCAGATCGCGAGCGCTGCTCCGAGCGCCAGCTCCCAGGCGCGGGCAAAGGTGGAGAAGTAGGCCGTGACGGGTGAGGCGGCCGTGTCGTAGATCGACCACGCGAGCGAGGCGAGCCCGAGTGCGACGACCACGGCCAGCAGCCACCGCCGCGTGGCCGCTCCCAGCAGCGTGAGCGCCAGTAGCGACGGCCAGACGAGATAGAACTGCTCCTCGACCGACAGCGTCCAGAAGTGCAGGAAGGGCGAGGGCGGCTGTCCCTGGTTGAAGTAGTCGCTCCCCTGCTGCGCGAAGTGGACGTTCGCGCCGAAGAGCGCGGCCCAGACGCTGTCCGAGACCGCCTCGCGCGCGCGAACGAAGTTGAGCAGGTGTTGCGCGACAAGGTCGGTCACGACCAGGGTCAGCGCCGCGGCCGGGAGGATCCGCCGAGCGCGGCGCACGTAGAAGTCCGCGAGCGACAGGCGGCCCCGAAGCAGCAGGCCCGTGATCAGGTAGCCGGAGAGAACGAAGAAGACGTCGACCCCGACGAAACCACCCTGCAGGTAAGGAACCCCGGCGTGTGCGAGTACGACCAGGAGGACGGCAACACCCCGCAGCCCCTGAATGTCGTCTCGGTGCGACATCGGCCTACCTCCGAGCCACAAGCCTGGCGGGCGCTTGTTAGGGGACCAGCACGTAAGGCGTGAAGATTTTGGGCGGCCTTGAGATCGGTCCCGCTGCTCGTCAAGCTGATCGAAAGCAATGCGGCCCGAGGTTCGTACCGGCTCGGTCCTCGCCGGCTTCCGCGTGGAGTCGCTCCTCGGGGAAGGGGCGATGGGCACCGTCTACCTGGCCGAGGAGACGAGTACCGGGCAACGCGTTGCGCTGAAGCTGCTCGCGCCGGACCTGGCGCGGGACGAGCGCTTCCGCCGGCGCTTCTTGCGCGAAACGGAGCTGGCTATGAGCCTCCGCCACCCGCACATCGTGCGAACGCTCGGATCCGGCGAGGAGGACGGCGCGCTCTACCTGGCGATGGCGTACGTCGACGGCTCGGACCTGCGCGAGGTGCTCCGCCGCGAAGGTCGCCTCGAGCCCGGGCGTGCGGTTGATCTCGTCGAGCAGGTCGCCGATGCTCTCGATGCTGCCCACGGCGAAGGGCTCGTCCACCGGGACGTGAAGCCGGGCAACATCCTCGTCACCTCCGGCACAGAGGGAGATCACGTCTACGTCTGCGACTTCGGCCTCGCGCGGCACGTCTCGTCCGTCAGCAGCCTGACCGGTGAACGAGGCTTCGTCGGCACGATCGACTACGTTCCGCCCGAGCAGATCGAGGGTGGAACGATCGACGGCCGCGCCGACCTCTACTCACTCGGCTGCGTCCTCTACGAGTGTCTGGCGGGAGAGCGCCCATACGACCGCGAGAGCGAGCTCTCGGTCGTCTTTGCGCACCTCAACGAGCCGCCGCCGCGGCTCTCCGATCTCAGGCCCGAGCTTCCGGATGCCTTCGACGACGTATTCGCGACCGCGCTGGCGAAGTCCCCTGACGACCGGTACGCGACCTGTGGAGAGCTGGCCGCGGCTGCCAGAGCGGCATTGCGTGGCAGGACCTTCGTGCGTCGGAAGCTCCATCGCCGCCGACTGGCGATCGGAGCCGCCGTGCTCCTCGTCGCCGCAGGAGCGGCGGTCGGCGGCATTCTCGCGTCAGGAGCGGGCCATGCTCGGGTTCAGCCGGGGTCGCCTGTGATCTCGCTCAGGCCCGACTCGCTGAACCTGATCGACGCGCAGACGCACCGCGTGGTCGGCCGGGTCAGGTCGCGGGCGGCGCGCTTCGCCAGCGGCGTGGGGTCGATCGTGTTCTCGAGGACGGCAGCCTGGGTCACGACCGCGAACCAGACGCTCGTGCGCGTATCCCTTCGCACACACAGGGTCACCCGTATCGACCACCTCCCGTGGGTACCCGGCAACGCAGCGACCGACGGCGACTCCGTGTGGGTGGTCCAGGACGTGGGGCAGGAGGTGATCAGGTTCGACGCCCGCACCGGCAAGGTCGCCGGACGCTTCGAGATCCGGGGAGACCCATCTGGCTCGAACGCGGATGGGGTCGTCTACGCAAGCGGGTCGCTCTGGCTCACACGCGGCGACGGCGTGGTGCGCGTCGACCCGCGCACGGGGCGCGTCGTGCATCGATTTGCAGCGCCGTCGCGGTATCTGCTCTTCGCGGACGGAGCGATCTGGGCAGGTGAACCGGCGAGCGGCCGGATCTGGAAGATCGACCCCGCCACCAACCGCGTCGTGCAGCACCAGAAGCTGCATGGCTGGCTCAGCGACCTCGCCGTCGGCGGAGGCTCGGTGTGGGCCACGATCATTCCGGACGGCGTCGTCTTCAAGCTGAGCGAGGACGACCTGGGCATCCAGTCAAGTCCATCGGCCGGCGGGGATCCCGAGCGGGCGTCGTTCGGGAGCGGGCACCTCTGGGTCGCGAACACCGCTTCGAGGGCGGTCTCGCTGCTCGACGACATCTCAGGCACGCGGCGGCAGCTCCGCTCGCAGGCGCGCCCGACAACCGCGACGTACCACCGCGGCCTCGTCTGGACGGCGGCCGCGGCGGCGCCGACGCCGCTGCCGGCGATCAAGGGCGAGGAGCTACGCGTCTCGACGCCGACCGACACGGCCGTCGACCCCGATCCGATGGGCGGCAACGGACGCGTGCGGCAGCTCATGTACGCCACTTGCGCGAACCTCCTGTACTACCCGGACTCGGCGGGACAGGAAGGGACGCGGCTGCGACCGGAGATCGCGGCGGCCATGCCAACGGTCTCGCCCGACGGCCGCACCTACACCTTCCACATCCGGCCTGGCTACCGTTTCTCCCCTCCGTCGGGCGAAGCCGTGACGGCCGAGACGTTCCGGCACACGCTCGAGCGCTCGCTTTCGCCTAAGAACATGTACTCGGCAGGGCCCGACTTGGCGTCGGACATCGAAGGCGTCTCCGCCTACCGCGCCGGAAAGGCCTCACACATCTCCGGAGTCAGCGCCCACGGCAACGTGCTCGGGGTCACGCTCGTCAAGCCGGCCGGCGACTTTCTGACGCGACTCTCGATGTTCGCGTTCTGCCCGGTGCCACTCACGATCCCCATTTACCACCGAGGCTTCACGGAGAAGCCGATTCCGAGCGCGGGGCCGTACTACATCTCCTCGATCCAGGGCGACCGGACGGTGCTGGAGCGGAACCCCTACTACCCAGGGCGGCGCCCCCGCCAAGCCGAGAGAATCGTCTACACGAATGACATCCCGACAGCGAAGGCAGTCGTGCTCGCCGACGGAGGTGCCGTGGACCTTCTCCCGCAGGACTTCGACAACACGACGCCGTTCTTCGGGCCCCGCGGACTGCTGGACCAGCGAAGGGGGCCAGGAAGCGCGGCGGCTCGTGCCGGCAAGCAGCAGTACTACCCGTACGCCGCGCCGTTCCTGGACACGATCGTCTTCAACACTGCGCGCCCGCTCTTTCGGGACGCCCGCCTGCGCCGCGCCGTCAACTACGCGCTCGACCGCCGCGCCCTCGCCGCGGCCTATGCCGACGAGCCGAGCGACGCGATCGTGCCACCGGCGATCCCAGGGTTTCGCTCGGGTCACACGTACCCCGTCGACGAGCCGAACCTCCCGCTCGCGCGCCGCCTTGCCGGACGGCACAAGCAACACGCGGTGATTGCGATCTGCGGCGACCCGCGGTTGCCGAAGCTCGCCGCCATCGTGCGCTCAAACGTTGCCCGGATCGGGATGACAGCCTCGGTGATCGAGTCGCAGCAATGCCCTGGGCGGTACGAGCGAGCCGACCTGCTCTTCGTCACGTTCGGCGCCAACCAGCTCGAGCTCGATCCGGCGCAGTTCGTCGACCAGGTGCTCGACAGCAGTGTGTACGGGTCGCCGCTCGGCCCCGGGCCGTGGCGCGCGGCTCGATTCCGTAGCGAAGTCGTGCGCTCGCACGTGCTCCGAGGTCAAGCCCGGCGCGCCGCGTACAGGCGCATTGGGGCGCAGCTGATGCGCATGGCGCCGCTGGCGGTCTTCGGGAGCTTCGTGTGGGGCGAGTACGTCTCGCCGAAGGTCGGGTGCAGGGTCAACCAGGCGGAGTTCGGCTTCCTCAATCTCGGCGCGCTCTGTAAGCGCCACTAGGCGTCGAGCGTCCAGGTAAAGCGGGTTCGGCTCTCGCGCGGTGCCAGCCCGCTCGGCCGAGGCCCGCGGTGCACGAGCACCACCGGCGGGAGTGCGCGTCGGACGAGGGCGCGCCTGGTGGGGCCGATGCCCTCACGTCGCCAGCGCGGCGAGATGCCGGCGACGACGAGCCCCGCCTCTTCGACTGCGTGAAGGAGCGCGGCCTCAGTCGGTTCCGCGAGTAGGGGACGGGCTTCGACGCCGACGACCCGCTGGGCCGCGAGCGAAGCGTCGGCCAGCAGCCGGCTCGCGTCCCGCCGACCGCCCGGCCGATCCGCCCTGGTCCCGACCAGATACAGGGAGTCGCCCGTCGCCGACGCCAGCGATGCGCCGAGCTCCAGCGCCGCCCAGTCGTGCTCTCCGCCACCGAAGGGAACGAAGACGCCGCTCCCGCCATCGACCTTGCCGGTCCGGAGGACGGCGACGTCGGCGGGCGACCCGTCGAGGAGAATCGCGAGCTCTTCCGGCACCCGATCGCCGTCCAGCTCCGGCCGGGCTTCCACCAGGACCACACCGACGTCATGGACGGTCGCGAGGCGTACCGCGTCGCGCCCCGGCTCGAGCGATGTGAACGCGGCAGCACGCGTGTCCTCGCCCAGGAGCTTTCGGCGCTTGCTCAGGGCCTCCAGTGCCGGTTCCAGCACGCTTTCGTCTGGAACCAGCCGGACGATGATCAGCTCTCGAGGCAGGGGAACGGCAAGCCGCTGCGCGAGGGCAAGCGCATCGTCAAGCCACTCGTCGTCCGTGGGTAGCACGAGGACGACGGTCTCGACTCCGTGGTTGTGGTCGACCCGGTCGTGCAGGTCGAGGGAGCGGTCCTGGGCGAGGATCGCCTGCTCCAGCCGCCGCAGGGCGGCCGTGGGCTCGATCCCGAACTCCTCGACGAGCTTCTCGCGGGTCTTTCGGTAGACCTCGAGGGCCTCCGCCTGCCGTCCGGACCGGTAGAGCGCGAGCATCATCTGACCGCGGAAGCGCTCACGGAGCGGATGTTCCGACACGAGTTGCTCGAGCTCGGCGGCCACCTCCTCGTGCCGCCCGAGCGCTAGCTGCGCGTCGATCCGGTTCTCGATCGCTGCCAGCCGGATCTCCTCCAGGCGCTCGACCGCAGGTCGTGCGAACGATTCGTAGGCGAGGTCGGCGAGGGGCGCTCCACGCCAGAGGCTGAGCGCCTCGCGGAGGAGATCGTCAGCGACCCGCGCGTCCGCTCGAGCTGCTTTCTCCGCGAGACGCTCGAAGCGATGAAGGTCGAGCTGGGCGGGCGCCAGCCGGATGACGTATCCCGGTGAGCAAGTCTCGATGACCGACTCGTCGCCCAGCGCCCGTCGAAGCTCCGAGATCTGGCGCTGAACCTGTGTGACGGCAGTGACCGGCGCCGATCCTGAGTAGAGATCGTCGGCGAGCCTGTCGACCGATACCACCCGGTTGGCGTTCAGCAGCAGGATGGCGAGGGTCGCCCGCTGCCTCGGTCCGCCCAAACGAAGCGGGCCGTGTTCCCCGACGACTTCCAGCGGGCCGAGGATCCGGAACTCGAGCACTCAACCCCGGACCGTAACGGGTCGGTAGCGAGTGGGTAGTGGCCGATTCCATCCTCGCCGCATCGGTCCAAGCGCAGACATACGAGAGGAGGAAAGGATGCGCAAGCTGATCGTATTCACGTTCTTCGCCGCAGCGATCGCAGTCGTCATCGCGATGCCCGCAGCGGCGAAACCACGCGGCGTCAACGGCAAGATCGTCTTCAACGCCGACAACACCGTGACCGGCCAGGAACAGGTCTACACCGTCGATCCGGACGGGAGCAACCTGCAACTGTTCGCCAACGACGCCGAGTCCGGCCAGTGGTCACCCGACGGCACGAAGATCGCGATCTTCGGCGGCTACGTCGACTTCGACACCGGCGCCTACACCGATCTCGGCCTCCCCGATCATCTCTATCCCGACCTGCTCCTCTTCTGCGGGGTCTGGTCGCCGAACGGGGAGAGGCTTGCCTGCGAGGGCGGCTTCACGGATCCCAGTCTCCAGGGCGTCTACACGTTGCGTTCGTCCGACGGCGGGGATCTGCAGCGGGTCACGACCGCGCAGTTCGATGACTGTCCGGGCGACTACTCCCCGAACGGAAAGCGACTCGTCGTCACCCACGACGGCGCGCTCGCCGTCGGCAAGTCCGATGGAAGCGGCCTCCGGCCGATCACGCCTGCCGGGATCGCCCTCGACTTCTGCAGCGGGAGCTGGTCTCCGCAAGGGAACGAGATCGTGTTCTCGGCCCACGTCCCGAACTTCGACTACCGGAGCTCGATCTGGATCGTGCACTCCGACGGCACGGGCCTGCGACAGATTCCGGTTCCCGGATGCGGTGGTCTGGTCTCGGATCCAACCTCGATCGGCTGTCGCCAGCCGCGCTGGTCTCCAGACGGGCGGAAGATCGTGTTCGGACGCCACCTGCTGATTCCGAACGATCATTTCGACCTCTACACGGTCAACGCGAACGGGAGTGGCCTCTTCCAGGTCACGAACACCCCCGACCTCGCAGAGTTCGACGGTAACTGGGGCACGCACCCGGTCACGCCGTAGGGCTCGAGCCGGCTGCGCGGCGGGACTCTTCCCGCCGCCCAGCCGCCGTCTACATGCCCATCGCGTGGTACCCGCTGTCAACGTAGAGCGTCGTCGCGGTGACATTCCGCGCGTCGTCGGAGAGCAGGTACGCCGCGGCGGCTCCGACGTCGTCGGCCTCGACGTGGCGGCGGAGCGGTGAGCGCTCCTCGACGATCGCCTCCATCGTCGGAAAGCCGGCGATTGACCGCGCTGCCAGCGTCCGCACCGGGCCGGCCGAGACGGCGTTGACGCGGATGTTCTTCTGGCCCAGGTCCCACGCGAGGTACTGCATGGACGAGTCGAGCGCGGCCTTCGCGACGCCCATCACGTTGTAGTGCGGCACGGCCCGCTCGCCGCCGAGATAGGTCATCGTCAGGATCGAGCCGCCGCCGCGCGCTTCCATCAAGGGCTCAGCGAGCCGCGCGCAAGCGACGAGCGAATAGGCGGAGACGTCGAGCGCCATCCAGTAGCGCTCGCGCGGCGTGTCGGTGAAGCGTCCCTCCAGGTCCTCTGCGGCCGCGAAGGCGACCGAGTGCACGAGCAGGTCGAGCCCGCCGTCGAACGCCTCGCCGACCTCGCGGAAGACGCGCTCGAGGTCGTCGTCGGCTCTGACGTCGCACTCGGTGACGAGCGGCGAGCCGACCGACTCGGCGAGCTCGCGGACGTTCTTCTCGATCCGCTCGCCCTGGTAGGTGAAGGCGAGCTCGGCGCCGCCTTGCGCGAGGCGGCTGGCGATCGCCCAGGCGATCGAACGGCGGTTTGCCACGCCCAGGACCAGACCGCGTTTCCCCTCGAACACGGCGCGAGTCTATGGCGGCTGAGGCGACGCTCGCGGCGCCGTCGTCAGGACGGCCGGCTTGGCCGGCCGTCCGTCGGAACTGACCGGTCGACACGAACGGCTTATCAAAGCCGCTTGAACCTTCGGCTACGCTGAGGCTCTTGCGCCGCCCACTCCTTCTCCTTGTCTTTGTGGGGGCGCTCCTCCCCGCCTCCGCCACCGCGACGCTGCAGCCGATTCGGCTCCACGGGCACCCGCGTGTCAGGCACGGCGTGATCCGCATTCCCGCGGGACACGCGTCCGGCCGCGTGACGGTGCTCGTCGACCTGCGCCTGCCGCCGCTCGCCGCGGCTCGCGGGCGTGGCCTGCTCGCGTTCTCCGCCGAGCGGAAGGTCAGCACGACGAGCCGCTCCTCGCGCGCGTACCTCACGCGACTCGCTCGGCTTCAGGCTCAGGCCTCAGCCCAGATCCGCCGCGCGATCCCGCAGGCGCAGATCCAGAACCGCTACCGGATCGTCCTCGACGGCTTCGCGCTGCGGCTCCCGTACCGCGACCTTCCCGCGCTCGGCCGGGTCCCGGCCATCCGGAGGATCTACCCGAGCCTTGGCTACCACCTCGATACGAACAAGAGCCCCTCGATCATCCACGCCGACCAGTTCTGGGCCACCACGGGCGGACGTGGCGAGGGGGTCAAGATCGGGGTCGTCGACGACGGGATCGACGCAGGCAACCCGTTCTTCAACCCGGCCGGCTTCTCGTACCCCGCGGGGTTCCCGAAGGGGCAGACGAAGTTCACGACGCCGAAGGTGATCGTGGCGCGCGCCTTCCCCGGCCCCGGCTCCGGGAAGCAGGGGCGGCTCCCGCTCTACCGCGCCGACTCGTTCCATGCGACACACGTCGCGGGGATCGCGGCGGGCGTGCAGGGGACGGTCGCCGGCGCCGGGCCTGACCACCCGACGGTAACCGGACTGTCCGGGATCGCGCCGCGCGCGTGGCTCGGCAACTACCGCGTGTTCAACACGCCGGTCCCGACCGGCGGCGACGACGCGTTCACGCCGCAGATCGTCGCGGCCTTCGAGTCGGCCGTGGCCGACGGCATGGACGTGATCAACTTCTCCGGCGGCGGGCCCGAGGTCGATCCGACCGCGGACGCCCTGATCGAGGCTGTCGACAACGTCGCTGCGGCAGGGGTCGTCCCGGTCATCTCCGCCGGGAACGACCGCGACGACTTCGGCCTCGGCTCGGTCGGCTCGCCGAGCAACGCGCCCGACGCGATCTCGGTTGCTGCCGTCTCGAACCTCCACGTCTTCGGCCCGGAGCTGAACGTCACCACTGCAGGCGCGCCGGCCAACACGCAGCACATTCCGTTCGCCTACAACGGCCGCACGCCGCCGAGCTGGACGCAGTTCGACCACATCCTCGTCGACGTGGGGACGATCACGGGGACGGACGGCCATCCCGTCGACCGCCGCCTCTGCGCCCCCGGCAACGATCCGAACGACCCGACGCGCTCGCCGCTGCCGTCCGGCTCGCTCGGCGGCGTCGTGGCCCTCGTCTCACGCGGCGGCTGCACGTTCGAATCGAAGGCGGAGCGCGTCCAGCGTGCGGGGGGCACCGGGATCGTGATCGCCGACAACCGCGCGGGCGAGGCGAACTTCATCCCACTGCTGCTTCCGATCGGCGGCGGCATGATCGCCGACCTCGACGGCGCCAACCTGCGCGCCTATTTGGATACGCACGGGCGGGCGACCTTCCGCGCGACGAGCGCGAGCAACCCGCTCGAGATCCAGACCGGCCGCAGCGGCGTCGTCACGAGCTTCTCGTCGGCCGGGCCAACGAACTTCGACCACCGCCTCAAGCCCGACCTCGCGGCGCCGGGCGGCTCGATCCTCTCCTCCACGCTGCGCGAGTTCGCAGGCTCGGACTTTGCGGTCTTGGACGGGACGAGCATGTCCGCGCCGCACGTCTCGGGCGCGGCGGCGCTGCTCGTCCAGCAGCACCCCGGCTGGACTCCGCAGCAGGTCAAGTCGGCGCTGATGACGACCGCAGGCCCGGCCTGGGCGGACACCGCCCGGACGCACGAGGCGCCGGTGTTGCTCGAAGGTGCCGGCCTGGTCAACGTCCTGGCCGCGAACAACCCGAAGCTGTTCGCGAGCCCCTCGTCGCTCTCGTTCGGCTTCCTCGATGCGAGCGCCGGCAATGCTCGCCGCGCGCTGCTGGTCTCGCTCTCCGACGCAGGCGGCGGGACCGGCGCGTGGACGGTCTCGGTCGACGCGCAGGCCGCGAGCGCGGGTGCCGCAGTCACGCCGGGCGCGTCGGTCGTGACGATCCCGCCGGGAGGCACCGTCGACCTGCCGGTCGCCGTCTCTGCCACGGGCGGGTCGCCCCGCGGGGACGACTACGGCTTCATCGTCATGCAGCGCGGCTCGGACCGGATCCGGATCCCGTACGACTTCACCGTCGTCCAGCCGAAGATCGGGCTCGCGCCACGCCTCGCGCTGAAGCGCAACCAGAACGGCAGCACGGCCGGTGGCACGGACTTCGTCGACGTCTACCGCTTCCCCGCGTTCCCGTTCGGCCCGCCGCCCGACTACAACGGGCCCGGGATGCTCGAGAACGGTGCCGAGCACGTCTACACCCTCCACGTGAACGGGCACGTCGCGAACGCAGGCGCGGCGGTCGTCTCCAACAGCTTCGGCTCGCTCGTCGAGCCGTGGATGCTGGGCTCGCTCAACGAGGACGACGTGCAGGGCTACCCGGGCACGCCCGTCAACGTGAACGGGCTCACCTTCGAGTACCAGTTCGACACCGGAGCGGCCGGGCTCGACTTCCCGCACGAGGGCCGCTACTTCGTCGCCGTCGACTCGCGTGCGGATCCTTACACCGGCCAGCCGCTGCGCGGGACGTACCGGCTCCACTCGTGGCAGAACGACGTCAAGCCGCCACAGCTGCGCTTCCTGACACGGCGCGTGACCGCGGGCCGCCCGGTCCTCGCGGCGATCGTGCGCGACCCCGGCGCCGGCGTCGATCCGCTCTCGCTCGTGATCGGCTACCGGCAGGTGCTGCTGCTCGCCGCGCTGTACGACCGCTCGAGCGGGCTCGCCATCTGGCTGCTCGACGGCGCGCCGAAGCTGAAGCGCGGGCGCCCTGCGGTCACGGTCGTCGCGTCCGACTACCAGGAGTCGAAGAACGTCGACCAGGCGGGCGAGAACATCATGCCCAACACCGATTTTCGGCGGCTGCGGCTGCGCGCCGTGAACGTTCCGACGCTCACCTGGCTGATCCCGCGCGCCCGCGCCTGCGTGCGCGGGCCCACGCCGCTCCTGGTCTCCGGCGGATCCCCGCGCGGCGTCCGCTCGGTCGCGTTCTTCGTCGGCCACCGCCGGATCTCGAAGCAGCGCGGCACGCCGGTCGGCGTGTACGCGACGACGTGGCGCGCGAAGAAGGCTTCGCGCGGGCGGCACGTGCTGCGCGCAGTCCTCACCGACCGCCGGGGCCGGCGGCTACAGGCACGGCGGGTCGTTCGCGTGTGCCGCCGGTAGCGGTCGTCACCGGCGGCTCGAGCGGCATCGGCGCCGCGGTCGCCCGGAAGTTGACCGAGAGAGGTTGGAGCTGCGTGCTCGTCGCGCGCGGCGAGGAGCGGCTGCGCTCGGTCTCCGAGGAGCTCGGGGCGGAGTGGGAGCGCTGCGACGTCGGTGACCGGGCGGCGGTCGAGCGCGTGGCTGCGGCGATCCGCGAGCGCCATCCGGAGATCGGCCTGCTCGTCAACGGCGCGGGCATCCCTGGCCGCGGAGGCTTCCTCCGGACCGAGCCGGAGCTGATCGAGGAGGTGACCCGGACGAACTACCTCGGCAGTATCTGGTGCCTCCGCGCGTTTCTACCCGCGCTGGAGGCGGCAGCGCCGTCCCACGTCGTGAACGTGGTCTCGGTCGCCGGAACCGTCTCGAGCGGGGCGGCCGGGCCGTACAGCGCGTCGAAGCACGCCCAGCTCGCGTTCTCGCGGGCGACGCGCGGGGAGCTGCGTCGGCGCGGGATCAGCGTCCACACGATTCTGCCCGGCTTCGTCGAGACGCCCGGCTTTCCGCAGCGCACCCGGTTCTCGAGCCGGCTCTGGCAGGCGGTCGTGATCGAGCCTGAGGACGTCGCGGAGCGGGTCGTCGACGCGGTGGAAAACGACCGGGGCGAAGTGTTCGTGCCGCGCTACTACCGGGTCGCCACGCTGGCCCAGGCCGTCGTGCCGGGTCTTGTTGCCAAGGCCGGAAAGCGTGGAATCCGTCCGTCGGGGGACTAGACTCCCCGCCATCAGCGAGCCTTTTACAGCCGAGGAAGCAGCACGGGTTGCCGAATTCCGGTCAGCCTTGCGGCGGTTCCTGCGCATCTCGGAGCGAAATGCGCGCGCCGCCGGCCTGACACCGCAGCGGTATCTGCTGCTGCTGATGATCAAAGGCGCGGCCGACCATTCCGAGCAGTCGACGGTGACGGAGCTCGCCGATCGGTTGCAGCTCGCCCAGAGCACGGTCACGGAGCTCGTCCGGCGGGCGGAAGAGATCGGCCTGGTCGAGCGCGAGCGTTCGTCCGTCGACGGCCGGATCGCGCACCTCCGGCTCACACCCGAGGGCGAGCGGCGGCTGGCCGACACCTTCACCAGCAACGCGGGTGAGCGGCAGACGCTCCTGGACGCGTTCGACAGCATCCGCGGGCGGGTGACGGCGGGTTAGTGCCACGGGTCGAAATTCACTACTGCCCCACCTGAAGCGGCTACGACACGCGGGCCGCGAGTCTCGCGGCCGAGCTGAGCGCAGAGGGTTTCGACGCAGAGGCGATCCCGGGCGGCAAGGGCCAGTTCGACGTCGTCCTGGACGGGGCACTGGTCTACTCGAAGCATGAGACCGGACGCTTTCCCGAAGACGGCGAGATCCTGGAGGCGCTCCGCGCCGCGTAGCCGCGCCGCTGCCGCGGGCGCTGTCGCCGCAGTCGTCTGGGGCCTGCAGGAGCCGCTCGACCAACTCGTCTTCCGCTGCGACTACTCGGATATCACGGTGCTCGGGAAGGCGGTGACACGGGGGCGCGGCTGGCGCGCGGCGGGCTTCGCGATCCACGCGGTCAACGGTGCGATCTTCGGGCTCGCGTTCGACGAGATCCGGCGGCGGGTGAAAGCCGACCCACAGAAGCTCGCCGTCGCGGCTGCCGTCGGGGAGCACCTGACGCTCTATCCGCTCTGCTACTTCATCGACCGCCGTCACCCAGCGCGGGGCGAGCCCGGCATCCCGCCGCTGCTCACGAACCCAAGGGCATTCGCCCAGGCAACGTGGCGCCATGCCCTGTTCGGCTACGTCCTCGGCCGGCTCGCGTGACACTTCCGTAACGGTGTCTGACGCTGGCGAAAACGCCCCTGAGCAGGGATTGTGGAAAGTCTGTGACGCTCTCGTGCGGGTGTCTGACACCAGGATTTGGTGCGGTCAGCGCTTTTCGAGCAGGTACCAGCCGAGGTCGGCGGTGTAGTTCGGCGGGGCCAGCGTCTCGGCCTGCTCGCGCGCTTCGCCCTCGCAGCCTGCCAGGTCGAGGTACGCGTCGAGCTCGCGTGGCTCGCGCTCGTACTCGGCCCGGATCAGGACCAGGCCGTTCGACTCGAAGAGCCCGCGCAGGTCGACGTCCGCGAGCGCCCGCGTGTGCGATGGGTCGCGTGCCCGCTCGAAGCGGTTCAGCTCCGCGGCCGCGAGCGGGTCAACGGGCGCGATCTGGTCGACCACCAGCACCCGCCCGCGCGGACGGGTGACGCGCACGAGCTCCGCCATCGCCAGCTCCGGACGCGGGATGTGGTGCAGCGTCCGCAGCGTCCCGGTCAGGTCGAATGACCCGTACTCGAGCGGAAGCTTGGTCGCGTCGCCCTCGATGAACGTGACGTTCGGGAACCGCTCCGCCCGCTGACGGGCCTGCTCCAGCAGCTCCGGAACGATGTCGACGCCGACGACCTCGCGCACGTGGGGCGCCAGCGCGAACGCGAGCGCACCGGATCCCGTACCGGAGTCCAGAGCCCGCTCGTCGCCCGAGGGCGCGACGAAACGCATGATGTCCTTCTCCAGCGAGGCCGCGCGCGCGTCCTGTAGCTCCGCGATCCGCTCAGCCGTCCGGGCGAACCGCTCGCGCGTTGCGTCTTGCATACTCGAGCGCCTCCTCCTTCGTGGCGATCGTACCCGCCGCCTGCTCCTCCGCGATCTCCGCAAGCAGCCGACCGATCTCAGGGCCTGCGGGCAGGCCCAGCTCGTCGCCGCGCAAGAGCGGCTCGGCCGGCTCCGCACGCCGTGCCTCCTCGACGACCTCCGCAAGATCCCCGGCGCCCAGGAACGCGAGCGCGTCGAGCGACCAGGGCTCGGTCGCGCGCCGGAAGCGGTGAATCGCGCGCGGGCCCGGCTCTGGCCGCTCCGCCCGAAGCAACGCGCCGGCATAGCGCCGCAGCTCGTTGGAGACCGGATACCGGCGCAGCGCGTCGCCGAACGCCGCCACGAGCCGGTAATCAGCCGAGTCGACGCGGTCGAGTCGATCGGTGATCGCGCCGCCCAGCGGCTCCAGCAGGCCGAGCTCGTCGAGCCGCCGGTAGCCGCCCGGCGAGAGGCGCCGAAGCTCGGCGAGGATCCGCTCCCCGGCCGGCCGCGTTACCAGCGCCGTGTGCTCGCGGACCAGCCGCTCGGTCTCGTCGTCGAGCCGCAGGTCGAGCTCGTCCTCGAGCCGCACTGCCCGCAGCAGTCGCAGCGGGTCGTCCTCGAAGACCGACCCCCGGACGGCCCGCAGGCGCCGCGTCTCCAGATCCTCCTGCCCGCCGAACGGGTCGACCGGCTCGCCGCCGACAAGCGGGCGTGCGATCGCGTTGATCGTGAAGTCCCGCGTCGCCAGGTCGTCCTCGACCGAGCCGGGGAGCGGCGTGAAGTCGACCGTCCGCCCGCCGTCCAACGCCACCCGCCAGGCGCCGTGCCGCTCCGAGAGCGAGAACGGCGCGCCGCGGGAAGCCTTCGCGTACGCACGCGCAGCGCGCCGAGGGTCCCGAACCGCGATGTCGAGGTCGACCAGCTCGCGCCCGAGTAGCTCGTCCCGCACGGCGCCTCCGACGACCCACGCCTCCTCGCCCGCCAGCACCTCCCGCGCCGTCTCAAGCATCGACGACCACCCGCCTCGCACGCCTGGGGTCGGCCTTGATCCCGGACACGAGCTCGTAATTGATCGTCCCCGCCAGGCGCGCGTGCTCCTCGGCCAGAACGCCGTGCCCGAGGATCGTCACGGGCGCGCCCACCGGCTCCTGGTGGTCGAGCTCGACCGCGAAGGCGTCCATCGAGATCGTCCCGACGACCCGGCGAAGCTCCCCGCTGACGCGGACCTCGGTTCCGGTCAGGTCCCGCCGGAAGCCGTCCGCGTAGCCCACAGGCACGATCCCGATCCAGGTCGGATGCTCGGCCAGGAAGCGGCGTCCGTACCCGGTGCTCTCTCCCGGCTGGAGCTGCTTCACCTGCGCGAGGTAGCTGCGCCAGGACAACGCCGGCTCGAGCCCGTCGTCCGCAGGTTCCTCCATGAACGGCGAGAGTCCGTACAGCGCGATCCCACAGCGGGCCGCGTCGAGTCGCGACGAGGGAATCCGGAGAGCCGCAGCGCTGTTGGCCGCGTGCCGCATCAGGTCGGAGTAGGGCTCCGTCACGGTGCGGAAGAGCTCGATCTGCTTCGCCGCGAAGACGGGATCGTTGTCGGCCGTAGCGAGATGCGTCATCAGACCGACCACCTCCGCGCCCGGCTTCGTCAGCTCCGAGAGCCCCCAGCGCCCCATCCCGGTGTCGAGCTTCAGGTGCACGCGCAGACCCTCCGGGATCTCCTCGTCCCAGACGGCGAGCTCGAGCTTCGCCTCCCGCGCCTCCGCGATCTCGCGGCTCGACGCGGTGGGGCCCATGACCAGGATTCGGACCAGCGAGAACTCCTCACGCAGCTCCAGCCCCTCGGCGACGGTCGCGACACACAAAGCCCCTGCGCCCTCGTCGACCACGGCCCCCGCCACGTCGACGGCCCCGTGCCCGTACGCGTTCGCCTTCACGACCGCCCAGAGCTGCGAGCCCTCGAGCGCGCGCAGCAGTGTCCGCGCGTTGCGGCGCACCGCGCCGAGATCGACGGTCACCTCACTCCGGTGCATCCTCGCGCCCTCGTTGAACGTCGTTGAGCCAGAGCTCGAACAGCGGGTCGACGAAGACCACGCGCCCGTTCTCCTCCTCCAGCTCGCCCTTGGCCAGCAGCGAGCGCACCGCGTAGTGGGCTCCCGACTTCTTCAGGTCAACCGCACCGAGCGCCCGGGCCCCGTACGGCGCGTCCGGAAAGAGCGCGATCGCCCGCAGCGCCCGCTGCTCGTTCGCCTCGAGCCCGCGCCAGAGCGCGTCGAACTCGGCCGCGACCTGGTTCCGCGTCCGCGCGAGCGCCGCCTGCCAGTCGTCCTCGTCCGCGGCCTTGCCCGGAGCGACCTCGTCCCAGAGCCGGTGCGCCAGCAGCATCGCCCGCTGAGGATGGCCGCGCGCGGTGGCCAGCAGCGCGTCGAGCACGCGGTCGGCGCTCCGCTTCGTGCGCGCGAATCGCTCGGCTATGTACGTGGCAACCTCGTCGTCCGGCAGCCGCCCGAGCCGCAGCGGCTCCGCCTGGCCGTAGAGCGGACGGCCCTTGACGTCGAAGAGCTCCCGCATCATCCCGGGCTCCGAGCCGCAGAAGATGTACGACGCCGACTCGCCCTGGTGCTGGATGTGGCTGCGCAGAAGCTTGTCGAAGTCCTGCACCTTGGCGATGTCCTGGAACTCGTCGAGCGCGACGAGCACCCGCGTGCCGCTCCGCTCGGCGACGCGCTCCGGAAGGTCGAGCAGCGCGTGGAGCGCGGGCAGCGCGTCGGTGCGGGGCTCGAGCTGGAGCTTGACCGAGATCCCCGGCGCGCCGAGCGACAGCCCGAGGCCGGTTGTGCGGAGGATCGCCTCGATCGTCTTGCGAATCGTGCCCTTCAGCTGCCCGTAGGCGCGCTCGATCCGGATCGTCACGTCCGCGTAGCTGAGCACGCCGTAGAGGTCTACGAGCACCGGCACCAGCTCGCCGCCCTGCTCGGCATCGGCCAGCGCCTTGCGCAGGAGGCTCGTCTTGCCGAAGCGCCGCGGCGCGTAGAGGCGCACGTAGTGACCGCCCGCCGCGAGCGACAGGAGCTGCTTGACCTCGGGCTCGCGGTCGAGAACGTCCTCGGGCGCGAGCGGGCGCGAGTAGACGAACGGGTTGACCTCGGCCACGCCCTCACGCTAGCAGCTGGTTCGGCGGCACTGAACCAGCTAGTTCGACCAGACTGAACCAGTTAGTCCAGGACGGCTGGAAGGGCGCGGATGACGTCGCTGGCCACCGCGCCGCGCTGCGGGATCTGTTTCGACGCGATCTGGCACGCGACTGCCGCTGCCGCTGCCGCCATCCGCACCTCGAGGCCCTTCGCCAGAAAGGCCGCTGTCACTCCGGTGAGAACGTCGCCGCTGCCGGCCGTCGCGAGGGCAGGCGTGCCGAGCGCGCAGACCCAGACGCCGGTGACTGGCTCGGCGATCAGCGTGTCGGCGCCCTTCAGCAGGCAGACACAGCCGAAGCGCTCCGCCCCGCGCTTCACGGCCTCGAGGCGATGCGCCGCGACCCAGCTCGACTCTTCGCCCAGCAACCGCGCGAGCTCGCCCTCGTGTGGGGTCAGGACCGTCGCCGCCGCGCGCTCGAAGGGCTCGAGCTCGAAGAGTGCGTCCGCGTCCACGACAACGGGCACTTCGAGCTCGGCCAGCAGGCGCGCGACGACCTCCTTCGGGCCCAGGCCGCGGCCGAGGCCCGGGCCGAGTGCGACCGACCCCGCCTTGGCAGCGAACTCGACGATCGGCTCGATCGCTCGCGGCGAGATCTTGCCCTCGTCCTCGGGACACGGGAGCTTGACCGCCTCGAGCAGGCGTTGCTCGAAGACCGGCAGCGTCGAGTCCGGGGCCGCGACCGCGACGTAGCCCGCGTCCGCGCGGAACGCCGCTTCCGCCGCGAGCGACGGCGCCCCGGTCAGCCCGCGCGAGCCGCCGACGACCAGCACAGTTCCGGCCGTGTACTTGTTCTGGTCGGGCCGCTTGCGTGGAACCTCGCCGAGGATCTCTGCGGTGACGACGCGATGCTCGGTCTCGCGCCGCTCGAGCCCGATGTCCGCCACGACGACCTCGCCCGCATGGAAGCGCCCGGGAGCGACCTCGAGCCCGACCTTGCGGCCGTGCATCGTCACCGTGAGCGTCGCGTCGACGCACGCGCCGGCAACCTCGCCGGTCGAGGCGTTCACGCCCGACGGCAGGTCGACCGCGACAACCGGCGCCCCGGCCGAGTTGATCGCCTCGATCTTCCGCGCCGCGTCATCCCGCGGCTCGCCGTGGAAGCCGGTCCCGAAGAGCGCGTCGAGGATCACGTCGGCGCCCTCCACCTCGTCGGACACCGCCGCGTCCCGCCCCGCCGAGCGCAGCACGTCGACCGCAAGCCGCCCGTCACCGCCGTTCGCTCCGCCGCCGCAGACCGCCACGAACCGCCGTGCCTGCGGGAACCGCCGCATCGCCTCCTCGGCGACGGCCCGTCCGGCCCGCGCCATCAGCTCGTCGACGTCGTGGCCCGCTTCTGCAGCGCCCATCTCGTCCGCCGTGTAGAGCGGCTCAAGCATCCGAAACGTCGCTCAGCTCCGCCCCGCTCCCGCGGGGGAACCATGTTCCCCCGCGAGCCCCTTCTTCCAAATCGGCGCGCTTCGCGCGCAGTTCCGGATGGGGAACCTCCCGGTTCCCCAGGTCCCCTCCCCCGTTGAGGACCCTCAGCCTCACGGCTGAGTCTCCTCAACCACGCAGACGGCGGTCGCGAGCTCGCGCGAGTGCGTCATCGAGAGCTCGATCGTTCCCGCCCCCATGCGCTCGGCCCAGTCCCGTGTTTTCCCCGACAGCGTGACCCCCGGCTTCGGCCGGCCCGCGATCTCGATCTCTCGCCAGGTGAACCAGACCCCGGAGCCGAGCGCCTTCCCGACCGCCTCTTTGCCGGCGAAGCGCGCCGCGTAGTGCTGCGGCGGGTTGGCCTTGCTGTCGCAGTAGGCGCGCTCGGCCTCGGTGAAGCAGCGCTCTCGAAAGCCTGGGTAGCGGTCGAGCGCGCGCGCGATCCGCGGGATCTCGATCAGATCGATCCCGACGCGCATCAGCGGAGCTCCAGCCAGTCCGGCAGTGCGGCGATCGAGTCGATCACGCCGTCCGGCTTCACGTCGGCTTCCTCCAGAGCCTCCTCGCGGAACTTGCCGGTGCGGACGAGCACCGACCGCAGCCCGAACGCCGCCGCGCCGCCCACGTCCGCCTCGACGTCGTCGCCCACCATCCACGTCTGGCCCGGGTCGAAGTCGAGGGCCTCGAGTGCGGCCGCGAAGTATGCGGAGCTGGGCTTCCCGAGGACCGTCGCCTCGGTGTCGGCCGCGTACTCGAGGCCGGCGACGAAGGCGCCTGCGTCCAGCAGCGCTCCGCGCGAGGTCTGCCACCAGCGGTTCTTGTGCAGGCAGTAGAGCTCAGCGCCGTCCTGTAGCTCCGCGAACGCGCGGGCAAGGTTGTAGTAGCTGAAGACGCGGTTCGTCTCGAAGCTCTCGTCGGCCCCGCCGAGCAAGACGGCGTCCGCGCCCTCGCCCACGAGCTCCAGGCCCTCGAGGTCCTCGATGATCGCGGGCATCGTCAGCGCGAGCACCCGCTTCCCCGCGAGCGCGTGCGCCGCGGCCAGCGGGGTCGTCTGCAGCTCTTCGTCCTCGAGCGTGACGCCGAACGAGCGGATCTCGTCGGCCAGGGCCCGCCGCGAGTGCGTCGTGTTGTTGGTGACGAAGCGAAGTTGGTGCCCGGCCTCGCGCAGCCGCGCGATCGCCTTCGCCCCGCCGAGGATCGGATGGCCCGACACGTGGAGCACCCCGTCGACGTCCAGCAGAATTCCGCTCATGGCCGGCGAGTCTATTCGCGTAACACGATCTGTCTCCATCCCGCGTTCCGAGATCGACCTCCGCTACTCGCGCTCGAGCGGCCCCGGCGGGCAGCACGCGCAGAAGAGCGACACGCGCGTCGAGGCGATCTTCGACGTCGAGGCCTCCGCCGCGCTCACCGCCGCGCAGAAGCGCCGCGTCCTCGCGAAGGCGGGCCCGGTGCTCCGCGCCCTCGCCCAGGACGAGCGCAGTCAGTGGCGCAACCGGGAGCTCGCGACCGAGCGGCTCGTCGAGACCCTGCGCGAGGCGCTGAGAGTCCCTCGCAAGCGCCGGCCGACGAAGCCGAGCAAGGCCGCGGTCGAGCGCCGGCTGGAGCAGAAGCGCCGTCGCAGCAACCTCAAGCGCCAGCGCCGGACCCTCGAGTAGCTAGCGTGGAGCCGTGACTGCCCTGGACGGCATCATCGTCGCCGCGATGGTGATGCCGATCCCCGTGCTCGGCGTGATCTGCTGGATCTTCTGGAAGGCGAAGCAGCGCGAGGACGCCGAGCGCGAGGCCGCGCTCAAGCAGCCTCCGCCCGGCTGAGGAAGTCCCGCACGAGCGTGAACGTCTCCTCCGGCTGCTCGGCCTGCGACATGTGCGAGCTCTCCTCCATGACGACGTACTCCGAGCCCGGAATCGCGTGGTGCGCGGCCACCGTCGAGGCAGGCGTGACCTCGTCGTAGCGCCCGGAGAAGACCAGCGTCGGCACCTCGATCTGCCCGAGCCGCGAGGTGATGTCCCAGTCCCTGATCGTCCCGATGACGTGGAACTCACTGGGCCCGTTCATCGAGTGGTAGACCTCCGGGTTCGCCTCGAGGAGCTCGAAGCACTCGACGAGCCAGTCGGGCCACGGCTCGATGCGGCAGAGATGGCGCCTGTAGAAGACCATCACGGCCTCCTCGTACTCCGGGCTGTCCGTCGTGCCGGCCTCCTCGTGCTCCCGCAGGGTTGCCTCGACCTCGGGCGGCAGCTCCGAGCGCAGCCGTGCGACTTCAGGCATCCAGGCGGGAACGCTCGGCGGCGAGCTCTCGACGATCAGCGAGACGAGCCCCTCGGGTCGCCCGGCCGCGTACTGCATGCCGAGCATGCCGCCCCACGAGTGCCCGAAGACGTGGACGCGTTCGAGCCCCAGTGCCTCGCGCACGGCGTCGACCTCCTCGACGTAGAGCTGCGGCGTCCACATGGCCGGATCGTGCGGCTCCGAGACCAGCGAATTGCCGGCCCCGAGCTGGTCGTAGAAGACAACGCGCCGCTCGTCAGCGAATACCTCGTAGGGCTTCATGTGCAGCCAGTTCGCGCCCGGGCCGCCGTGCAGGCAGAGCAGCGGCACCCGGCCCTCGTCCTGCTCCGGATCGACCGACCGGTACCACGTCTCCCCGATCGAGAACGGGATGCGGCCCTCGGCCATATTCCCATCCTCCCATAAGTCTTACGGGACGCTTACAGCGGCCTAACGGGTGCCTCATCGCCGCTTGACATGCCGGGCCGACCATTCGAGCGATCCCGGACAAGGAGTCGGAGAGATGAGAAAGCACCTCGTGTACCTCGCCCTCGTCGCTGTGGCGGTGCTCACGGTCGGAACCTCGAGCACGCTCGCCGCGAGAGGCAGCGGCACCATCAACTTCCAGTTCAACGGGCGTTTGCTCGAAGACGCCGGCAACGGCTCGTCGATCTTCGTCGACGTGAAGGGCGGCAACAAGCCGGCGCTGCGCAAGCTGCTCGGCCAGGGCGATACGCAGCAGTTCGCGGTCGGCTCGGGCACCCAGTACATCCGCTGGTCGCACGGCGTCCCGACGGTCGTCGACGAGTCGAACCTCGTCGCCGGCGACCGCGTCACCGTCAACGTCCGCGCTCCCCGTAGCTCCTCGCTCGCCCAGATCGAGGGCACCGCGGCCTGGCGCGTGGCCGACCGCGGGCCGTTCGGGCACTCCCCGCGGCAGCCTCTGTGGCTCTTCATCGGCAACCTCCAGGCGGCGGCCGCCGGCCACCACTTCACGCTCACCATGACGGACGGAAACCGTCGAGCACTGAGGGGCTTGCTCGGGCAGCCGCTTGGGCAGACCTTCACGTACGACGCACACACGATCTTCGTCCTCTGGCAGGGCGGCGTTCCTCACGTGATCTCGCCGAGCCAGCTGGTCGTCGGTGATCGGGTCTCGGTCCGGATCCGCGCGCCGCAGGCGTCCTCCCTCGCGCAGGTCGAGGCGACGGCAGCGAACCACGTCGGTGACCACGAGCCGTACGCGGACACGTCGGCTCCCTAAGCACTTCTGCCTGCTTCCGAAGAGAGAGGCCGCCCGGTGCGGCCTCTCTTCTTTGGTCTCCACGGCTAGTGTCCCCGGGGGATGCGCTTCCGGGGGTCTCTCGGCGGCGGCCGCGACATGGCGGTCGACCTCGGCACGGCGAACACGCTCGTGTTCATCCGCGGGCGGGGAATCGTGCTCTTCGAGCCGTCCGTGGTCGCGTTTTCGGAGGAGACCGGCAAGGTGCACGCGGTCGGCGCGGAGGCGCGGAGGATGATCGGCCGCACGCCCGCAACGATCCGCGCCACACGGCCGCTCCGCCACGGCGTGATCGCGGACTTCGAGATCACCGAACAGATGCTCCGCCACTTCATCACGAGGGCGGGTGGGAGCCGTTTCGCGTTCGCCCGCGTGGTGCTCTGCGTCCCGAGCGGGATCACGGACGTCGAGCGGCGCGCGGTCGACGAGGCCACCCGCTCGGCCGGCGCGAGGGCCGTCTACCTGATCGAGGAGCCGATGGCCGCGGCGATCGGCGCCAACCTGCCCGTTGCCGACCCGGTCGCGAGCATGGTGATCGACATCGGCGGCGGCACGACCGAGGTCGCCGTCATCGCGCTCGGCGCGATGGTCGTCTGGGAGTCGATCCGCGTCGGCGGCTACGAGATGGACGACGCAATCGTCGACTACGTCAAGAACGCGCACAAGCTCCTGATCGGGCAGGAGACCGCGGAGGCGGCCAAGATCGCCGTGGGGTCGGCCTGGGAGATCGACGACGTTCCGGAGGAGACGACCGTCGCAGGCCGCGATTTGATCACGGGCCTCCTACGCCGCGTGACGCTCGGCCCCCACGAGGTGCGGCGCGCCCTGGAGCAGCCGGTCGCCCGGGTCGTCACGGCAGTCAAGGACACGTTGGAGCGCACGCCGCCAGAGCTCGCCGCGGACCTCGGCGAGCGCGGGATCGTGCTCGCGGGCGGCGGCTCGCTGCTGCGCGGGATCGACGACCGGCTCCGTCACGAGGTCGGCCTGCCGGTACAGCGCGTCGAGTCGCCGCTCACCTGCGTCGCAGAAGGCGCCGGCCGGAGCTTGGACGAGCTCGAGACGCTGGAGCGCAGTGCGAAAGCGCAGCGCAGCGCGAAAGCGCAGCGCCGCGCGCGGCGCTAGCGGGGAATCAGCGCGCGGATCCGGTCGAACCGGCGCAGCCTCGGCAACTGGGGCGCCGCGAGGAAGCCGACGAGCCGCTCGGCCTCGGACTCCTCGAGCGAGACCGCGCCCTCGGCGATTCCCTCGGCGCTCCAGACGCTGAACCGGACGTGCGGCTCCTCGGTCAGGTAGCGCGAGACGCGTAGCGCCTTGCCCTCGTCGCGCGGATGAGCGCGGAAGAACTCGACGAGCTTGCGGCGCTGCGGGGCAGCGCACCAGGGGCAGAAGCGGAACGACTTCGCCAGCTCCCCACCGCACTCGGCGCAGACACGCACCGGCAACCTCCTCTCGGGCAGAACCGTACCCCGAACGAGGGATTCTCGTCCACGACCCGCAAGGTTCTGCGGCAGCGGGCTTCTATCTCGCACCCAATGTCAACGCCGCCGCCGATCCGCGTGCTCATCGCCGACGACCACCGGCTCTTTGCCGAGTCGCTGGGCCTCGCCCTCGAGGCAGACCCGCGCCTGAAGGTCGTCGGCTATGCACGAAACGGCCGCGAGGCGGCGAAGCTCGCGGTCGCGCTCGATCCCGACGTCGTCCTGATGGATCTCGACATGCCCCTTGTCGACGGCATCGAGGCGACGCGCGCGATCTGTCACTCTCTCCCCAGCCGGGTGGCGATGCTCACGGCCTCGCCGCGCCCGGAAGACGCATTGCGCGCGCGGGATGCGGGCGCGGCCGCGTTCCTGACGAAGGGGTGCTCGGCTCAGGACGTCTTGAAGGCGGTGCTCGAGCTCGCGACGCCCGCTGACCGGCTCCGAAAGGAGGTCAAACGCGGCGAGCGCGGAGTGCGGGAGGTCCGGGCGGCGGGCCTCCCGCACAACCTCTTGCAATTTCGGGCGAGGCTCGCACACTGAGAGCGGAGCAACGCCTCAAGCCAACGCCCAGTCATGAGTGCCGTTCCTTCCATCCGCGAGACCGCCGCGACCCCGCAAGAGGCCGAGCAGGCCGCTGCGCTCTACCGGGCGCACTCGAGGCGGATCCTCGGTTACTGCCTCCGGCGGCTGCCGAGCCGAGAGGAGGCCGAGGACGCAGTCCAGCACACGTTCATGAACGCCTTCCGCGGGCTGCGGCAGGGCGTCGTGCCGCGTTCGGAGACGGCGTGGCTGTTCAAGATCGCCGAGAACGTCTGCCGCGAGCGACGTCGCTCGGCCTCGCGCCGGAACCAGCTGGAGCTCGTGCAGGACCCGGATGGGATGGCGGGTCTCGCGGCCGCGCCGCAGCGCACGCATGACGAGCTCGCCGGGCTTGCCGACGCGCTCGCCGAGCTGCCGCCGAACCAGCAGCGGGCGATCCTGCTACGCGAGTGGCAAGGGCTCTCGTACAAGGAGATCGCGCAACAGCTAGACCTGACCGAAGGCGCGGTCGAGACGCTGCTCTTCCGCGCGCGGCGCTCGCTCGCGCGCAAGCTCGACCGCTCGCGCGCGCGGGCCTGGGCCAACCTCGGGTCGCTCGGTGCCTGGGCGAAGTCGCTCTTCGCCGGGACGGCAGGGAAGGTTGCCGTCTCCGCTGCGGTGGTCGCCGGGATCGCAGTTGCGACTCCCACGGTGCAGAAGGACCTGACTACGCGGCCGTCACGCGCGTCGAAGCCGGTGGTGGTGTCGCCGAGCGCCGTCGTGCAGGCCCCTGATCCCCGCCCGCCTGCCGCTGCGCCGGCGAAGCACCGGACGACCCGCCCTGCCGTCCGAAAGAGCCATGTCCCAAGGACAGTCCCTCCGACCCGTCCGAAGAGGACACCTCCGGCCGCGCCACCGGCCGCAGGAGGCACCCAGCAGGCGCCGCCGGCTGCTCCTCCGGCGGGCGTGCAACCGCCGCCGCTTCCGGTGCAGGTGCCCCCTCCGCCGCCGCTACCGGTTCAGCTTCCTCCGCCGCCGCCGCTTCCGGTTCAGCTTCCCCCTCTCCCTCCGCTGCCGCCGCTGCCGCCGCTCAACCCGCCGGGTGTGCCGCCGCTTCCGCCCGTGCTGCCCTAGGCCTCCGGCTCAGCCAAACCAGCGCCACGGCGACGACGCTGAAGACGATGTTCAGCGCGGTCGTGTAGTTCCACGAGATCCCGCGGCTCGCGATCGAGTCGATCGACGGCCGGTGCGACGGGATCAGCCCGGCCCAGCTGAAGATCCCGTCCACGGCGAGCGCCGCGGCGACGATCGCGCCGAACATGATCCCGGCGAGCAGCGCCGCCAGCCGGACGCCGTAGTACCGCGCGTAGATCACCACCAGCGGGACGATGATCAGGTCGGCGTAGATGAACGCGATCACACCGCCGAACGAGATCCCGCCGGCCCAGAGCACGGCGGCGAGCGGCACGTTCCCGACCGAGCACACGAACGAGAGCACCGCGACGACGGGCCCCACCACGACGTTCTCGAGCAGCTGGCCCGCTCCGCCGGTGTGCGTCAGGAAGAGGTCGTTGAAGACCCGCAGCGGCAGGAGCGCGACGAACCCGGCGATGAGAAAGCCGCCGATGATCTCCTTCCAGAGCATCTTCCAGTCGTGCATGAAGTTGTGCGCCACGTCCTGCCAGGCCGCAACCGAGAGCACGGAGATCCTTCCCGCCGAGTGCAGGTGCACGTGTCCCGTCTCAGCGGCGAGCGCGTGCTCCCGCGCCTGCTCCTCCTCCTGACTCGAGACGAGCAGCACGACGGCGATCCACACCAGCACGATCAGGATCAGCCCACCGGCGAACTCCGCCGCGGTGAATTGCCAGCCGATGAACACCCAGATCACGATCCCGATCTCGAAGACGAGGTTCGTCGAGGCGAACTGAAAGGCCATCGCCGCCGCGAGGCTCGCGCCCTTCTGGAAGGCCGACTTCGCGATCGCTACCGCGGCGTAGCTGCACGAGGACGAAGCCGCTCCGAGCCCGGTCGCGAGCACGAGCTCCCGTGGCCCACGGCCGCCCAGCACGCGCGCCATCTGCGCCCGCGGCACCCATGCCTGCACGATCCCCGAGAGGAGGAAGCCGAGCACGAGCGCCCACCAAACCTCCCAGGCCATCTGGAAGGCGTTCCAGAGCCCCTGCCCGAGCTGGTCGAGCACGTGCACGCTTGTTACCGCTCAGCAGCGAGCCGCACGCCGAACGAGACCAGCACCAGGCCCGTGAGGGCGTCGAGCGTGCGACGCACCCGCGTGCGAAGCAGCACCGCCTTCGCGCGGGCGACCGCGAAGGCGTAGAGCGTCAGCCAGGCGAGCGTGATCGACGCGAACACCAGGCCGAGTGAGAGCATCCCGCCGAGCGACGACGCGAACTGCGGCAGGAGGCTCGTGAAGAAGACGACCATCTTCGGATTGCCGAGGTTGCTCAGCAGGCCCTGGCGAAAGGTGGCGCGCGGCCGCGTGCCGGTCGAGGTGACGGACCTGCCTCGCCAGGCCGCGACGAGCGCCTCCGCGCCGAGGAAGACCAGGTAGGCGGCGCCGACGATTCGCAGCGCCGTGAACAACGGCCTCGAGGCGAGCAGCACCGCCGAGAGCCCCGCGCTCGCCGCGAGTGCCCACGTGACCTGACCGCTGACGACCCCGAATGCCGTGAGCACGCCTCCGCGCCGCCCCGCGGCGAGCGTGTTCCGGATGGTGAGGGCCGTGTCCTGGCCCGGCGTGACGATCACGACGAGCGAGACGCCCAGAAAGGCAGCGAGATGTCCGAGCCCCATGTCGGGCATGATCGCACCGTGGCGAAGGTTGCAGTCGTCGGGCTCGGCGGGATGGGCAGCCGCATCGCGCGCCGGGTGCTCGACGCGGGCCATGAGCTAACGGTCTGGAACCGCAGCCGCGAGAAGGCCGAGCCGCTGGGTGTGCCGGTCGCGGCGAGCCCCGCGGAGGCGGCGTCAGAGGCGGAGGTCGTGATCACGATGGTCGCCGACCCGCCCGCCCTCGCAGCGGTCACCGAGGGACTCCAGGGCGTCGCGGCCGGCGCAGACGAGGGCACGACCGTGATCGAGATGTCGACCGTCGGCCCCGCAGCGATCGAGCGGCTCCGCTCCTTCCTGCGCGCGGACCTCCTCGACGCGCCGGTGCTCGGCAGCCTGAGCGAGGCAGAGTCCGGCACGCTGTCGATCTTCGTCGGCGGCGACGAGGACGTCTTCGAGCGTCGCCGGGATCTGCTCGAGGCGCTCGGCAAGCCGATCTACATCGGCCCGAGCGGCTCAGGCGCGGCGGCGAAGCTCGTCGCCAACTCGACGCTGATCACCGTGATCGGCGCGCTCGGCGAAGCCCTCGCTTTGGCCGACGCGCTCGGACTACCGTGCGAGAAGGCGTTCGAAGTCCTGGGCACGACCGCCCTCGCCGCCCAGGCGGAGCGCCGCCGCCCCGCACTCGAGTCGCACGCCTACCCGCCGCGCTTCCCGCTCAGGTTGGCGCGCAAGGACGCAGACCTGATCGCCGAGCTAGGCCTCGATCTGCGTCTGACCGAAGCGGGCCGCTCGTGGCTCGCCGAGGCAGGCGACGGCAACCAGGACTACTCGGCTGTCCTTCTGCGGATCCTGCAGACCGGCGCCTAGCGCGACCACGACGCGTGGTCGGCGTTGCGCACCAAAACACGGGGCTCGCCCCCGGCGAGCGGGACGACCAGAACCCTGTGCGGCCCTTCAAGCCTTCCGGCCTCGGCGAGCACCTCGGTCCCGTCCCGGCTGATCGCGACTGCGAACGTCAACTCGTTATGACGGCCGACACGCAGCACGTAGCGGCGACCTTCTGAAATGCCGAACGCCACCGGTGAGCACTCGAATTCGCTCGCCAGGCAAGCGAGCAGCCGGGTGCCATCGCGCGAGAACGCAACGGCCTCGATTCCCATCTTGTTCGACGGCTTGTCGTAACCGTCCGCGAGGAGCCGTTTCCCGCTCCCGTCGGGCCTCATCAGACGGAGGTCGCGGATCAACCAGCCACCGCGTGCGTGGAAGCGGCTGTAGGCGATCCAGCCACGACCCCGGACCGGACGGTCGCTGTGCTGGTCGCGCGTCAGGCGGCTGACCCGGCCATCCGCAAGCTGGATCGAGTAGACGTCGCTCCGAAAAGTTCGCCCGGAGCTCCCGTTGCTTCTCGCATAGACGACCGAGTGGCCGTCCGGCGCGAAGCCGGTCCATGAACGCGATCAGCTTCCGGCGTGAGAAGACCAGACGGTGGCCCTTCGGCGCCCAGGAAACGCCTTCGGCCGCGCCGATCCGCATCGCGCGCCGGCCCGCGAACGACGTGACCCAAAGGATCGGCAGCGCGTTCGGCCGGCGCGGCACGAAATACGCCAACCGCCGTCCGTCGGGCGAGAGCAGAGGATTGAACGCGTTGCGCACCAACCTCCTCGCGTCGGAGCCGTCGGCGGCGGCAATCCAGACGGAGGTGTCGTAGCCCTTGGTGCGCTCGAATGTAAGTAAGACCCGGCGATCCGCGCCGGCCTTTGCCCCGCCCGAACCGAGCAGTACTAGACCCAGCAGCGCGAGCGCGCTACTCGACCGTGACCGTCTTCGCCAGGTTGCGCGGCTGGTCGACATTGAGGCCTCGCAGCCGCGCGATCCGGTAGGCCAGCAGCTGCAGCGGCACGACCGCGAGCACCGCCTGCAGGAAGGCGGGCGTCTTCGGCACGTAGATCACGTCGTCCGCGTGGTGCTGGATGTCCTCGTTGCCGTCGGTCGCAATCGCGATCACGTGCGCGCCGCGGGCCCGCGTCTCCTGGATGTTGGAGACGACCTTGTCGTAGATCACGTTCTGGTCGGTGGCGACGCAGACGACCGGGGTGCCCTCTTCGAGGAGCGCGATCGGCCCGTGCTTCATCTCGCCGGCGGAGTAGGCGTCCGTCGGGATGTACGAGATCTCCTTCAGCTTGAGCGCACCCTCGAGCGCGACGGGCAGGCCGATGTGCCGGCCGAGGTAGAGGAAGAACGGCTTGTCGTAGAAGCGCTGAGCGATCTCCTCGACCGGGTGGTCGCCGTCGAGGAAGTGCGCGATCTTTGCCGGGAGCTCGTAGAGCTGGTCGACGATGAACTCCACCTCTTCGGGCGGCAGCGTCTTGCGCACCTGCGCGAGCTTCAGGCCGATCAGCGCAAGCAGCGCCACCTGCGCGGTGAACGTCTTCGAGGCGGCGACGCCGATCTCCAGCCCGCAGCGCGTGTAGAGCACCGACGCGGCCTCGCGGGTGATCTGCGAGCCCATCAGGTTCGTCATTGCGAGCGTCCGCGCACCGAGGTCGCGCGCGAGCTTGATCGCGTTCACGGTGTCGCGCGACTCGCCGGATTGCGAGATCCCGATCACGAGCGTGTCCTTCGAGAGCACGGGATTGCGGTAGATCCACTCGCTCGCGATGTCGGGCTCGACCGGGAGGCGGGCCCATTCCTCGATCATGTAGCGCCCGACGACGCCCGCGTGGTACGAAGTGCCGGCGGCGACGATCACGATGCGGCGCAGGTTGCGGAGCTGCTCCTCGGTCATGCCGAGGCTCTCGAGTACGAGCTCGCCGTGCCGGATCCGGTCGCCGAGCGTCTCGCCGACGGCCTCTGGCTGCTCGTAGATCTCCTTGAGCATGAAGGTCTCGTAGCCGCTCTTCTCTGCAGCCTCCATGTCCCAGTCGACCTCGACGACCTCGCGCTCGAGCTCGCCGTTCTCGGCGGAGACGAAGCGCGATCCGTCCGGGGTGATCGAGACGATCTCGCCGTCCTCGATCAGCTGGATCGAGCGGGTCTCGCCGATGAACGCGGCGGCCATCGAGGCAAGGAACATCTCGCCGTCGCCCACGCCGACGAGCAGCGGGCACTGCAGCCGCGCGCCGACGAGCTCCTCGGGGTGCTCCTGGTGGATGACGACGAACGCGAAGTGGCCCTCGAGCCGCCGGTAGGCGGCGCGCGTGGCCTCGAGCAGGTCGCCGTCGTACTGGCTCTCGATCAGGTGGACGACGACCTCCGCGTCGGTCTGGGTCCGGAAGGTATGGCCGTCGCCCTCGAGCGTCGCCTTCAGCTCGCGGTAGTTCTCCACGATCCCGTTCAGCACGATCGCGAGCTGCGACTCGTCGCAGCCGGTCAGCGGGTGCGCGTTCTGCTCCGTGACGGCGCCGTGAGTCGCCCAGCGCGTGTGACCGAGGCCCGTGGACGCGAGTGAGCCGTTCGAGCCGGCCTCCTTCTTCAGCACCTGGAGGTTCCCGACGGCCCGCACATAGTCGATCCCGCCGTTCTCGCGAAGGGCGATGCCGGCCGAGTCGTAGCCGCGGTACTCCAGCCGCTCGAGGCCCTGGAGGAGAAGGTCCTTACAGGGCCTGCGCCCGACGTAGCCGATGATTCCGCACACCGCGAAACCCCCTTAAGAACGCGAAAGGCCCGGCTGCTCCCCCGTCCCGCCGTTGGGCCGGGTCAGCCGAGCTCTCGTGTCACGAGAGCGAGGATCGTACCACAGGCAGCTTCGCTTTCCTCTGGATTTTCCGCTTCGGCCAGGATCCGTACCACAGGCTCGGTTCCCGAAGGCCGCACCAGGACTCGGCCGTGACCATTGAGCTCGGCATTGAGCCGATCGACCTCCTGCCGGACGCTCTCGGGGATCTCGCGCTTGGTGACGCGCACATTGGCCTTGGCCTGTGGAAAACGTTGCATCTGCGCCGCCGCCTCCTGGAGCGTCCTGCCCTCGAGCGCCCCGCAGAGCAGGAGGCCCGCGGCGAGGCCGTCCCCGGTCACGTGGTCGCGCAGGTAGATGACGTGGCCCGACTGCTCGCCGCCCAGCAGGCCGCCCTCCCCGTAGAGCGCCTCGAGCACGTAGCGGTCGCCGACGTCCGTGGTGACGACCCGAACGCCGTGCTCCGCCGCGAGCCGGTGCAGGCCGAGGTTCGTCATCACCGTGACCGCCACGAGCTCGACCTCGAGGTGGAGCATCAGGATCGCGAGGATCTGGTCTCCGTCGACGATCTCGCCCTGCGCGTCGACCGCGAGCATGCGGTCACCGTCCCCGTCGAACGCGATACCGAGGTCGGCACTCGTCCTTGTAACAACTTGTTGCAAGGCCGAGAGATCCGTGGCTCCGTAGCCGACGTTGATGTTCTCGCCGTCCGGGTCGGAGCCGATCGCGGTGACCTCGGCGCCCAGCTGCTCGAAGGCCTTCGGGGCGATCCCCGTGTAGGCGCCGTTCGCGCAGTCGACGACGACCTTCAGGCCACTCAGGTCGGAGCCGAACCGCTCGACGATGTGCTCGAGGTAGCTGTCCGTGGCGACGCCGACGTGGTCGGTCGTCCCCGGGTCGCCCTCGAAGGGCGCGTCGAGCAGTGCCTCGATCTCCTCCTCCGCCTCGTCCGTCAGCTTGCGGCCCTCGCGGTCGAAGAACTTGACCCCGTTGTACTCGGGTGGGTTGTGCGACGCGGAGATGACGGCGCCGAGGTCGAGCGCGAGCAGCGCGACCGCCGGCGTCGGCAGCACGCCCGCCAGCACCGCGTTCCCGCCCGCCGCGACGATGCCGCGCGCGAAAGCCTCCTCCAGCTTCGGGCCCGAGCCGCGCGTGTCCCGCCCGACGAAGACGCGGCCGCCCTGCGACCAGAGCGTCGCCGCGCGACCGAGCCGCTCGACGAGCTCCGGAGTAAGGTCCTCACCCACGACGCCGCGGACCCCATCGGTCCCGAAGTAGCGCCGCAAACGGATTAATTCGGGCGCACCGGCAAAGCCGGTACGCCCGTTTCTGGTCGGCGTCGCAAGCGAGCGCCTTAGCGCTTCGAGAACTGCGGCGCCTTGCGCGCCTTGTGGAGGCCGGCCTTCTTGCGCTCGACGATTCGCGCGTCGCGCGTCAGGAAGCCCGCGCGCTTCAGTGGCACGCGCAGCTCCGGATCGGCCTCGACGAGGGCGCGGGCGATCCCGTGGCGGACGGCGCCCGCCTGGCCGCTCGGCCCGCCGCCGTGCACGCGGACGCGCACGTTGAACGTGCCCTCGACCCCGGAGACCTTGAGCGGGGCCAGCGCGAGCTCACGGTGGACGGCACGCGGGAAGTAGTCCTCGATCGTGCGCCCGTTGAACCAGGTCGTGCCGTCGCCGGGCCGGAGGATGACGCGCGCCACCGACGTCTTGCGCTTGCCCGTGCCGCGATATTGCGCGATCTGGCTCATGTCTTCAGCTCCAGCTCCTTCGGTGCCTGCGCCTCGTGCGGGTGCTCGGGGCCGGCGTAGATCTTCAATTTCTTGATCTGGGCGCGCGAGAGGCGGTTCCGGGGCAGCATCCCCTTGACGGCCTTGCGCAGCACCTCGGTCGGCCGGCGCTCGAGCTCGGCGCGGAGCGGCCGGCTCCGCAGGCCTCCCGGATAGCCCGAATGGCGGTGGTACATCTTGTCGTCGAGCTTCTTGCCGGTGACCGCGATCTTCTCTGCGTTCACGACCACGACGAAGTCACCCGTGTCGACGTGCGGCGTGTACTCGGGCTTGCCCTTGCCGCGCAGCGTGTCGGCGATCTGGGTCGCCAGACGGCCGAGGGTCTTGCCCTCGGCGTCCACCACGTACCAGCGGCGCTCGACCTCGCCAGGTTTTGCGTTCCACGTCTTCATAAAAAGCGGCGAACTCGCCGTTCGCCGGAGCGGAATCGTAGCAGTCCGGCCCGGAATTCTGCGGCCCCGCCGTGGCTCGGGTGGCGCACGTACGGCGCATCGAGGACGGACTGCGCCAGACGCCCGGCCGCGATCACGCGTCTTCCGCGCGCGAGCTCGCGCGCGAACGGAAGGCCGGCTGCGATTTCGGCCGCTCTCGGCCGCCGGTTGGACGTCGCCGTGCCCGGATGCGTGGGGACGACGTTCCAGAGCAAGACACGCTCCTCGAGCCCGAGCTCGGCGAGGACGCGATGGACGATCGTCGCGGACGCCTCGGCCGGGCCCTCGCCGGTCAACTGGCGCTCGGAGGTGAACGGGATCCCGGAGACGCGCGCGCCGCGGTAGCCGGCCGCCTCGCCGACCAGGAGCAGCGGCGCGTCCTCGCGCGAATCGAGGTATGCAGCGAGGCGCCGGCGGCGGTTCTCGGCGCCCGAGCCGTCGCGATAGAAGTTGAATGTGTCGCCGATCGTGGTATCAGCGAGCCGAGCGATGAGCTCTTCCATCGAGATACGAACTCTGACGGACGGCGGCCAGCAGCCGCTGGAGATCGCGCGCGTGGTCGCGGAGTTCATCGGCGCGGCGCAGCGGTCGCTCGACCTGGCGCAGTACGACTTCAACCTCGGGCCGGAGACACGCGAGGTCGTGGGCGGCGCCCTGCGAGAGGCGGCTGCGCGAGGCGTGGCCGTCCGGATCCTCTACAACGTCGACCACCCGAGCCCGATCCCGGTCCCGCCGCCGCCCGAGCCGGACGTCGAGCTCATCCACTCGCTGGGCGTGCCCGAGCGCGCGATCGCCGGCGTGCCCGACCTGATGCACCACAAGTTCGTCGTGCGCGACGGCGCGTCGGTCTGGACGGGCTCGATGAACTGGACGGACGACTCGTGGTCGCGGCAGGAGAACGTGGTCGTGACCGTGGACTCGGAGGAGCTGGCGCGCGCCTTCTCGATCGACTTCGAGGAGCTCTGGAAGGACGGCGATGTCGAGCGGAGCGGCTTCGCGGAGCCGCGGCCGGTGGAGGTGGACGGCGTCCAGGTTCGCCCGTGGTTCACACCGGGCTTCGCCGACGCGCTCACGCACCGGATCGCGAAGAAGATCGGGCATGCGCAAAAAGTGCGGATCTGCTCGCCGGTGATTACCTCGGCGCCGGTGCTGGCGACGCTGGCGCAGGCGATCGCGGACGGCAAGGCCGACATCGCCGGCTGCGTCGACCGGACACAGGTGGACGAGGTCCTCCGCCAGTGGGGCGCCAACGGCAATGTGACCTGGAAGATCCCGCTGCTGCAGCAGGTTCTCAGCGGCTCGTTCTCCGGCAAGAACTCGACGCCCTGGGCGCCCGGGAGCCTGCACGACTTCATGCACGCGAAGGTGGTCGTCGCGGACGACACGGCGTTCGTCGGCTCGTTCAACCTCTCGCACTCCGGCGAAAAGAACGCCGAGAACGTGCTCGAGATCGCGGACGCGGAGTTCGCGGAGCGCCTGGCCTCGTTTGTGGACGAGGTGCGTAAGCGCTACGAGCCCGCTATTCCCACTCGATCGTCGACGGCGGCTTCGACGTGATGTCGAGCACGACGCGGTTGACCGCCGGAACCTCGTTGACGATCCTCGACGAGATCGTTTCCAGCAGGTCGTAGGGCAAGCGCGCCCAGTCGGCGGTCATCGCGTCATCGCTGGTGACCGCGCGCACGACGACCGGGTAGCCGTACGTCCGCTCGTCGCCCTGCACGCCGACCGAGCGGATCGCGGGCAGCACGGCGAACGACTGCCACAGCTCGCGGTAGAGGCCGGCACGCCGGATCTCCTCCTGGAGGATCGAGTCGGCCTCGCGGAGGATCTCGAGCCGCTCGCGCGTCACCTCGCCGATGATCCGGATCGCGAGCCCCGGGCCGGGGAACGGCTGGCGCCAGACCATCCGCTCCGGCAGCCCCAGCTCCTCGCCGACGCGGCGCACCTCGTCCTTGAACAGCAGCCGCAGCGGCTCGACGAGCTCCATCTCCATCTCCTCCGGCAGCCCGCCAACGTTGTGATGCGACTTGATCGTCGCCGCGACCGCCGCGTCGCCGCCCGACTCGATCACGTCCGAGTACAGCGTTCCCTGGACGAGGTACCGGATCTTCCCGAGCCGCGTTGACTCTTCCTCGAAGACGCGGATGAACTCCTCGCCGACCGCCTTGCGCTTCTCCTCCGGATCGGAAACGCCGTCTAGCCGCGCCAGAAACCGAGTCTGCGCGTCGACGTGGACCAGCGGTACGTGGAAGTGGCCCTCGAAGGTCTCGACGACCTGGGCCGCCTCGTCCTTGCGCAGGAAGCCGTGGTCGACGAAGACGCAGACCAGCTGGTCGCCGACCGCCTTGTGGACGAGCAGCGCTGCGACCGCCGAGTCGACGCCGCCCGACAGCGCGCAGAGCACGCGCTGTGAGCCGACCTGCGCGCGGATGCGCTCGACCTGCTCCTCGATCACGGCCGCGGCCGTCCAGGTGGGCGGTGCACCGGCCACGCCGTAGAGGAAGTTCTTCAGGAGCTCCTGCCCGTGCGGGGTGTGCACGACCTCGGGGTGGAACTGGACGCCGTAGACGCCGCGCTCCGCGTCCTCGAAGGCGGCGATCGGCGCGGCCGGCGAGCCCGCCGTCACGCGCGCGCCCTCCGGCGGAGCAGTGACGGAGTCGCGGTGGCTCATCCAGCCGGTTTGCTCCTCTGGCAGGCCCGCCAGGAGCTCGCTGTCGCCCTCGGCCCTGACCTCGGTTTTCCCGAACTCCGAGACGCCGGTCCGCTCGACCCGGCCGCCGAGCTCCTGCGCCATGAGCTGCATCCCGTAGCAGATGCCCAACGACGGGATGCCGAGGGAAAACAGCTCCGGATCGACCCGCGGCGCGCCGTCCGCGTAGACCGACGCCGGGCCACCGGAGAGCACCAGAGCCCGCGGGTTCCGCGCCTGCGCCTCGGCGGCCGAGATCGAGTGCGGCACGAGCTCCGAGTAGACGCGCGCCTCCCGCACACGGCGCGCGATCAGCTGCGCGTACTGCCCTCCGAGGTCGAGAACGAGAACCGGCCGCTCCTCCGGTCCCGCGTCGGCGACCGGAAGAGGAACTACTTCACCCAACTAGCCCATTCCTATGCGTTGAGCCTGCTGCAGCGACTTGCCCTCGGTCTTGATCGCCGGCGCAAGCATGACTTCCGCCTTCTGGAAGTCGTGGACCGACTCGTAGCCGCAGGTTGCCATCGAGGTCCTGAGCGCGCCCATCAGGTTCAGGGTGCCGTCGTTCTCGCGCGCAGGGCCGATCACGATCTCCTCGAGCGTCGCGTTCTGCTCGACCGCAACCCGCGCGCCCCGCGGCAGCGTCGGATGGAACGTCGCCATGCCCCAGTGGAAGCCGCGGCCCGGCGCCTCCTTGGCGCGAGCCAACGGCGAGCCGATCATCACCGCGTCGGCGCCGCAGGCGATCGCTTTCGAGATGTCACCGCCGGTGCGCATGCCGCCGTCGGCGATCACGTTCACGTACTTGCCAGTCTCGAGCAGATGCTGCACGCGAGCGGCCGTGGCATCGGCGATCGCCGTCGCCTGCGGCACCCCGACGCCCAGCACGCCGCGCGTGGTACAAGCCTGCCCGGGCCCGACGCCGACGAGCACGCCCTCGGCCCCGGTTCGCATCAGGTGGAGCGCCGTCTGGTACGAGGCGCAGCCGCCGACGATGGTCGGGATCGGCAGCGACGCGATGAACTCCTTCAGGTTGAGCGCCTTGCCGTTCGACGAGACGTGCTCGGCCGAGACGACGGTGCCCTGAATGACCAGGATGTCGAGGCCGGCCTCGAGCGCGGTCTCGTAGTAGTCGCGCACCTTCTGCGGCGTCAGCGACCCGGCGGCGAGCACTCCAGCGTCCTTGATCTCCCTGATCCGCTTCGCGATCAGCTTCGAGTCGACGGGCTTCTCGTAGATCTTCTGCAGGCCCGAGGTCGCGCGCTCCTTCGGCAGCTTTGCGATCTTCTCGAGCTCGCGGTCGGCGCTCTCGTAGCGCGTGAAGATCCCTTCGAGGTTGAGGACGCCGAGCCCGCCGAGCTGCCCGAGCTCGATCGCGACCTTCGGCGAGACGACGCCGTCCATCGCGGAGGCCAGGAGCGGCAGCTCGAGGAGGTGCGGCCCGAGCTTCCAGCCGATGTCGACGTCCTGAGGATCGCGCGTCCGCCGCGACGGCACGATGGCAATGTCGTCGAACCCGTATGCCTGACGGGCCTTCTTGCCGCGGCCGATCTCTACTTCCAAGGGACTCGCGATCGTAGCACTGGCCCCTGACGGCCCCTAGTCACTCACCGGCTCCAGTTCCGCGACCTGAACCCCCGCCACGAGACGGCCCGCCTCGCGTGGCTCCAACCGCCCCGCGCCGAGCTCCAGCGTCGAGGCAGCGCCCGCGGCGACGGCCGCCCTCAACGCTTCCTCGTCGGTGCGGTCCTCGACGCGAGCTGCGACGAACCCGGCGAGCAGCACGTCTCCGGAGCCGACCGCGGAGACGGGGTCGATCCGCGGAGCCAGCGCGCGGTACCGGTGGACCGTGCGATCCGAGCGGAGCAGCGCCCAACACCCGGACTCGCGCGTGATCAGGACGTTGCGCGCGCCGAGCTCGGCGATCGCGTCCAGGCCGGCCAGGAAGTCGTCGTCGTCGTGGAACTCCTGCCCGACGAGCCCCTCGGCCTCGCGCTCGTTCGGCGAGACCAGGAACGGCTCTGCCTGCGCGCCGAGCCGCAGCGCCTCGCCCTCGGAGTCGAGGACGGTGAGGATGCCGCGGCGGTTCAGGTCGCGGATCGCCTCGCCGTAGAAGCTCGGGTCGACGCCGCGCGGGAGCGAGCCGGCGAAGATCACGTGGTCGCCCGCGCGGGAGAGGTAGGCGAGCTTCTCGAGCAGGATCTCGAGCTCCTCGCGCCCCACGTGCGGGCCCCACTCGTTGACCTCGGTGTAGCTGCCGCCGGTCGGATCGACGATCGCCGTCGACGTGCGCGAGTCGTCCTCGATCCGGACGAAGTCGTTCAGGATCGCCTCGCCGGTCAGCTCCTCGACAATCCGCATCCCCGTGCCGCCGCCGGCAAGCCCGGTCGCGATCACCGGAACGCCGAGGCGCTTCAGCGCGCGGGCGATGTTGATCCCCTTGCCGCCCGCGAGAGTGAGGCCCTCGCTCGCGCGGTGGCGCTGGCCGCGCTGGAAGTTCGGGACGGTGAGCGTCCGGTCGACCGCCGCGTTCAGCGTCACGGTGACGATCACGAGAACCAACCTGCCATGTGACTCAGCGTACGCCTCGTGTACCAACCCACGCGGCCGGCCATTCCGGGGCGCTTCACGGAGCGCGACGCGATGAGCGGCACCGCGCCGACGAGCCGGCCGCGCTGGTAGATCCGGACCTGGCCGAGGGACTGTCCCCCGGACACGGGCAGCGAGACCACGTCAGGGAAGACGATCTTGCGGACGACGGGGACTCCGGCCCGGAGCGGCGCCGCCAGCGACCCTGCAGCGACGAGCTCCAGCGCATGTCGCCCGTAGGCCAGCTTCGCCTCGGCATACGCGCGGGCCTTGACCACCGGCTGCGAGCGCACGTACCGGGAGAAGCCCCAGTCGAGCAACCGGGTCAGATCCGCGTTCCGCGTCCCACGGTCGGGGCTGCCGATCAGCGTCGCGTAGATCGAGACGCCCCCGCGCCGCGCGGCCGAGACCTCCGACCAGCCGGCCTCAGACGTGTGCCCGGTCTTGACCCCGTAGATCCCCGGATAGCTGTAGAGCAGGTCGTTCCAGGTGTGGAGCGTCCCGCTCGCGATCACCGCGCTCCTCCGCCGGACGATCTGCCGCACGATCGGCCGGTGCATGAGCACGCGCGCGAGCAGCGTGACGTCGTGCGCGCTCGAGAAATGGCCCGGCGCGTCGAGCCCGTCAGGGCGCACGTAGTGCGTGTCGCGCAGGCCGAGTTGGCGTGCCCGCGCGTTCATCATCGCGACGAAACGAGTCTCGCTTCCGTGGCCGACGTAGTCGGCGAGCGCATCGGCCGCGTCGTTCGCGCTCTGGATCAGGGCCGCCTCCAAGAGCTCGCGCACCGTGAGCCGCTCTCCTGCGCGAAGGTTCGCGGACGACTCGCCGACCGACGCGGCCTCGGCAGAGACGGTCACGACGTCGTTCAACCGCGCGTGCTCGAGCGTCAGGAGGACGGTCATCAACTTCGTGATGCTCGCGATCGGAACGCGCTGATTCGCGTCGTGCGCGAGCAGGACCTCGCCGGTCGCCCCGTTCTCGACCAGCCACGCGCGCCCGTTCACGCTTGGCGGTGCAGCAAGGACGGGTGCGACGAGGACGAGAGCCGCGGCGACGACAAGAAGCCGACCCTTCACGGGCGGCTGAGTCTATTGAACGCGGATCCGCTGGCCGACCGTGAGCTGGGTCGGCTTGATCTTCGGATTCAGCGCGAGCAGGTCATCGACGGTGGTGTTGAAGCGGAGCGCGACGTCGCTGAGCGTCTCGCCTGCTCGGAGCCGGTAGTACTTGGGCCGCTTCGGTTTCGTAACGGTCGTAGTGGCGGTCGTCGTGGCGACGACGGTCGTCGGGCCGGGCGAGGAGTCCGTCTGCAGCCCGGAGCGGACGAGCAGGACGGCGATCGTCACCGCCGCGAGGAATGCGACAGGCGCGGCGTACCGCTTGACCTCCGCGCGCCACCCGCGCTGGCTCATGCTCTACCAGCCGGCGACGGCCCAGACCTCGCGCTGGAGGCGGGCGGCCTCGAGGGCGGCGGCCGTGCGCCAGTCCTCGCCGGTCGAGCGAAACGCGTAGAGGACACTGCGGGAGGCGCTGACCAGCGCACTCGCAGGGCCGCTCGTGAAGGCGCGGGCGAGGTCCGCCGGAGAGCCGCCCTGCGCTCCCACCCCGGGGAGGAGCATGACCGCCTGCGGCATCAGGCGCCTCGCCTCCCCCACCGCGCGCGGGTGGGTGGCTCCGACGACCGCCCCCACGCTGGAGAGGCCACGGTCGCCGGCGAGCTCGGTTCCGAGCTCGTGGATCATGCGCGCCAGGTGATGCCATAGCGGGCGCCCATCCGAGAGCGCGAGGCCCTGAACGTCCGCACCGCCCTCGTTCGAAGTGTTGAGCACGCAGAACAGCCCACCCCCGTGGCGGCGGCAGGCGGCAAGGTACGGATCGAGCGAGTCACGGCCGAGGTAGAGGTTGACCGTCATCGCATCGGCGACCGGCGGGGCTTCTCCGCGCGGCTCGAGGTACGCCGCAGCGTAGGCCCGTGACGTCGAGCCGATATCGCCGCGCTTGGCATCCGCGAGCACGATCAGGCCGGCGTCGCGCGCATACGCGCACGCCTCCTCGAAGGCGCGGATGCCGTCCGACCCCAGCGCCTCGAAGAACGCGAGCTGCGGTTTCACGCCGACGACGTACGGCGCGACGGCGTCGACGATCCCGCAGCAGAAGCGCGCGCACCCGTCGGCCGCGGCGGCCCGGTCGTAGTGGACGTCGCCGACGAGCTCGACCGGCAGCAGGTCGGGGCGCGGATCGAGCCCGACCAGGAGCTGCGAGCGCTTGCGCTCGACCGCCTCGGCAAGCCGGTCGCCGAACAGGGTCGTCACAACGACTGGTTCGGCGCTCACATCTCAGAGAATAGAGAGGGCCGCGGTTGCGGCCCTCTAAAAGCTCGGTGCAACCCCCGCAGCCTAGAAGCCGCCGCCTCCGCCGCCGCCGCTCTTGACGGCCTGCTTCAGCGAGCTGCCTGCGGAGAACTTCGGCACGGTCGCAGCGGGAATCGTCACCTTCTCGGTCGGGTTCCGAGGATTGACCCCCTGGCGCTCCTTCCGGAACTGCGTCGAGAACTTCCCGAAGCCGGTGAAGTTGATCTCACCGCCGCCCTTCAGGGTGTCCGTGATCGAGTCGAGGACCGCATCGACCGCGTCAGCTGCCTCGCGCCTCGACATGTTCGTCTTCGACGCAACCTGATCCACAAATTCTTGTTTCGTCACGTTCGATCCACTCCTCCCGGTTGTGAGTTCCGCCAGCGGCAGACCCTAACAGGTGTGCTCTTTCGGCTCAACCATGCGGTTTTGCGGCACTTTTTGGGGCTTCTGCGAGCTCTGACACCCTGAAAAGTGCCCGCAAACGGACACCTTCGCGGGCGAGAGCCTCCACTCCTCCCTCCTCTCGGTCGACCACGCAGACCGCATTCCGCACTTCCAGGCCGGCTTCGCGCAGCGCCTCTGCGGACTGCACGGCAGCACCGCCGGAGGTGACCACGTCCTCGACGAGACACACCAGCTCGCCCTCCTCGAAGGCGCCCTCGAGCCGCCTGGCCGTCCCGTAGTCCTTCGCTTCCTTGCGGACGATCAGGAACGGCAGGCCCGACGCGAGCGACGCAGAGGCCGCCAGCGCGACCGCTCCAAGCTCGGGCCCGGCGAGGCGCACCGCTCCGGGCTCGGCCTCACGCGCCGCCTCGGCGATCGCCTCTCCGAGCGGGCCGAGCACCTCCGGCCGCGTCTCGAAGAGGTACTTGTCGAGGTAGTACTTCGAGCGCCGTCCGGAGCGGAGGACGAAGTCGCCTTCGAGGTACGCGTGCTCGCGCAGCGCCCGCGCGAGGTCCTCGCGTTCCACTACGTGCGGGCGGTGGCCAGGAGCTCACGCGCGAGGCCGAGCAGGCGGTCGGCGCCCGGCCGGCCGTCGGACAGCGAGATCAGCGAGCCGTCCGCCAGGTAGATCTCAGCCCGCTCGCGGCGGCGCGCGCCACGGCGGCGGAAGACGATCGCAGCTACGGCAGAGCCGACCGCCAGCAGGAAGCCCGTCAGGAGGCTACGTCCCTTCATCGTCCTTCTTGCTCGTCGTCCGGCGGCGCGGCTTGGGCTTCGCCGCGGGCTCCTCGGCGAGGCCGCGCAGGCAGCTCTTGAGGTCGTAGAAGACGAGACCCACCGTGGGCTCAGCCTTTGTCGTCGCGGCGATCAGCCGGTCGCCGTCGGCCGCGACGAAGACGCTTCCGTCCGGGAGCATGACGTCGAGCTGAACTAAGTCCTGCGTCGCGTCCGGGCGAGCCTCCTCGGCGGCACGGACGAGCTCGAGCGCGGTCTCGGCGAGCCGTCCGGCGCGCTCGTCGTCGACGGTCGAGCCGAGGACAGTCCCCTCGCGGTCGAAGACGACGGCCGCCTCGACCTGCGTCGAGATCTCGGTCAGGTCCGCGAGAGCTTGGGCAGTCGCCACGAGTCCGACGCTACCACCTCGCGCCCCTGGCCGCCGCCGGCTCTGGCCGGGCGGAGCCCGGCCCCGCCAGCGGCTGGCGGCGGTGCCGGCACGGTGCTCTCCAGGGCCGTGCGTCGCAGCACTGTCCCCTCCGGCACCGCACCGTCACCACCGCCCCAGGAACGCGAGCCGCCCATACTCCGATCCATGCCGGCCCTGCCCGAGCCGCTCGGGAAGTTCTTCCGCGACCGTGGGCCGCACCTCGCGGCGATGACCGCCTATTTCGCGCTGCTCTCCTTCGTGCCGCTGTTGTTCCTGACCGTGTCTCTGCTAGGGCTTGCGGGCCGGCCGGACGAGTCGAGCTACCTCGTCACCGAGCTCAAGCGCGCCTTCCCGGGCAGCTCGGTCGCGAGCATCGTCCACACGGTCCGCGAGATCCAGAAGCACGCAACGGCGCTCGGGATCCTCGGCGGCGCCGCCCTGCTCTGGACGTCGCTGTCGCTCTTCAGCGTCCTCGAGTCGGCCTTCAACATCGTCTACGGCAAGCCGAATCGCTCGTTCCTGCGCGGGAAGCTGCTCGCGGTCGGGCTGATGCTGCTCTCGCTCGTGACGCTCTTCGTCGGCCTGCTGATCGGCTCGTTCGGCTTCGACCTGCTGACGCGCTACGGAGGCGGGATCGCCGAGAACTCGTACGTCGCGTACGGGCTCTCGGTCACCGTCTCCCTGCTCGGCGTGTTCCTGTTCCTGGTCTCCGTCTACTACCTGCTCACGAACGTCGAGCACACGTTCACGGATGTTCTTCCCGGAGCGGTCTTCGCGGCGGTCGTCCTCGAGGCGAGCTTCCAGGTGCTGCCGCTGTACGTGCGCTTTTCGGGCAACGTGGTCGCGCTGAAGGCGTTCGGCGGGCCGGCGCTCTTGCTCGTCTGGCTCTACGTGATGGCGAACGTGATCGTCTTCGGCGCGGAGGTCAACTGGTGGCTCACGGACCGCCGGCGGCCCTCAGCCCCGGAGGAGGAGGCTGCCGGTCTGGCCTGACAAGGCCCGGGCGGCGCGGGCTCGGTGCGAGTTGCCCAGCTTCCAGTCGTTGCCGAGCTCCGCGACGGTGTGATCCTCGCCCTCCGGAATGAAGATCGGGTCGTAGCCGAAACCCTCCTCTCCGGCCGGCTCCTCAGCAATTCGGCCTTCGAGAGTCCCGGTTCCGCGCAGCTCTCGCCCGTCCGGGCCGATCAGGACGAGCTCGCAGACGTAACGAGCCTCGCGATCGTCGACGCCTCGTAGTTCCCCGAGCAGCCGCTCGTTCGCCTCCGTCCCTTCGGCGCCGTAACGGGCGGAGCGGATGCCCGGCCGGCCGCCGAGCGCCTCGACCTCGAGCCCCGAGTCCTCTCCCAGCACCCAGGAGCCGTCCGCCCCGAAGAGTGCTTTCGCGCGCGCGTTCTCGTAGTACGTCTCGCCGGTCTCGGGCGGATAGTCGGCATCGAGCGGCTCCAGCTCCCAGTCGGGCAGCAGCGCCGAGAGCTCGCGCAGCTTGTTCCGGTTTTGCGAGGCCAGGCGGACGTTCAGTCGGCCCAGCGGATCTCCAGGATGTTCTCGAGCTCGGAGAGCTTCGCCACGATCGACGGCGCGTCGGAGCGCGGCGGCAGCGTCACGTCGAGGAGCACCGTCCGCCGGTCGGCCTCGTGGCCGATCTCCAGCGTGCGCAGCTGCGCACCCTGCTCCTCGAGCGCGGCAATCAGTGAAGCGGGGCTTTCGCCGGCGGGGAGCTGCGCGAGCAGCCGGTCCGTCTCGGGCCGGAAACGGACGATCGTGCGATGGGCGAGGATCCGCAGTGGCCACAGCGAGACGAGCACGAGCAGCGTCGTGATCGCCGCCGCCGAGTAGTAGCCGGCGCCCGCGGTCAGTCCGATCGCGGCCACGACCCACAGCGTCGCCGCAGTCGTCAGCCCGCGGACCGAGAACCCCTGGCGGATGATCGCGCCCGCGCCGAGGAAGCCGATCCCCGTCACGATCTGGGCCGCGATCCGGGTCGGGTCGGTCCGCACGAGACTGCCGCCGTGCGTGAGGAAGTCGCGGAACCCGTACGCGGAGGCGATCGTGAACAGCGCCGAGCCGACCGAGACGAGCATGTGCGTCCGGAAGCCGGCCTCCCGCTCCCTGAACTCGCGCTCGAGCCCGACGGCGCCGCCGAGCGCAGCGGCCAGCGCCAGCCGCAGGAGCGCCTCCTCCCATGAGAGCGACGGGACGCTAGCCGCGAGCAGCATCGAGAGCATGCTCCTGGGCCTCGCCGATCTGCTCGATCCCGGCCGCGCCGAGGTCGAGCAGCTCGTCGAGCTCGTCACGGCCGAACGCCGCGCGCTCCGCCGTCGCCTGCACCTCGACGAGCCGCCCCGCACCGGTCATGACGACGTTCAGGTCGACCTCGGCGCTCGAGTCCTCCTCGTAGTCGAGGTCGAGCAGTTTCTCGCCGCCGACGATCCCGAGCGAGACGGCTGCGACCGAGTCGGTCAGAACGCGTCCGAGGCCGGCCTTGTCGAGGGCCCGAGCGGCCGCGACGTACGCGCCGCAGATCGAGGCGCAGCGCGTGCCGCCGTCGGCCTGGAGGACGTCGCAGTCGAGCCAGAGCGTCCGTTCGCCGAGCGCCTCCATGTCGGCCACGGCGCGCAGGGCGCGGCCGATCAGGCGTTGGATCTCGACCGTGCGGCCCTTCTGCTTCCCCGCGCTCGCCTCGCGTCGGCTCCGCTCGCCCGTAGACGCGGGGAGCATCGAATACTCGGCGGTCAGCCAGCCGCGGCCGGAGTCGCGCAGCCAGCGGGGCACGCCCTCGTCCAAAGAGGCCGTGCAGAGAACGCGCGTCTTCCCCTGCGAGTAAAGGACCGAGCCCATCGGCT
>Ga0307282_10000014_pt1 | contig 45184 bp, 48 predicted proteins | sample ER_DNA_121_FD_194475 | JGI IMG/M metagenome (GOLD analysis project Ga0307282, IMG submission 194475) | Bulk soil microbial communities from the East River watershed near Crested Butte, Colorado, United States - ER_DNA_121 | ecosystem: Environmental > Terrestrial > Soil > Floodplain | place...
CCAACACCAACACCTTCACCATCACACCCGACACAACCGCCCCCACCGGCGGCGCCCTCACCGTCAACGGCACCAACGCAACCGGCGCCGGCTCCACCAGCACGACGACCAATCCGGGCTTCACGATCGGGACGCGGACGAACTACACGGAAGGATCCGGGTCAGGGCTCGCGTCGAGCACGCTGACCGTTCAGTCCGCGACGCTCACGAACAACAACAGCTGTGGTGCCGCCGGGTCCGGCGGGCCGTACACATCGCCGACGACGATTGTCGGAACGACCAACCCGGCCATCACCGTTGGCTACTGCTACCTCTACACGCTGACCGGGACCGACAACGTCGGAAACGCGGCAAGCGTGAGCACGCTCGTGAAGGTTCCGTTCGCCGGCATCGACTGGACGGCGACCAGCAAGGCTCCCACCTGCACGTACACGGTCATCACCGCTGTCACGTGCACCGTCGGCGCGGTCGGGAACGGCGGAACGTGGACTGCGAAGGTGATGCTGATCGACGCGACCCACGCCGCAGTGAGCAACACAACCGGAAGCACGATCACCGTGACGCAGCTGACCGCCGGCCAGGGCACGGGCGCCCCGGCGTCGGCGACCATCGCTCAGAATGCATCCGCAAGCGCATTGACGTTCACGGTCACGCTCAACAACGGCGCCAACAAGGTCGCCACGATCACCGCGACGATCGTCGTCAACGGGGTGACCTACACGGTCAACTGCGTGGTCAGCTCCGCCTGAGCGCGCGAGGCTCCCGGTGAGCCCTCATGAGATCGTGATCTTGTACGTGACCGACTTGTAGGCCTTCTTCGACTCGCCCTTCGTCAGGCCGTAGGAGACAGTGGCCTCACCCCGTGCCACCGCTCTGAAGACGATCACGACGGTGGGGCCAAGGCTGCGCTCGGCAACCTGCCGCACGATCGCGGGATTCCCTCGCGCGAGGCGCCAGACGAGACCGGACGAAGAGGTCTGCGCGGGAAGCGCAACTGCGACGAATGTCCCACGCTTCGTGCTGACCGTCGTGACCTGTCCCGGCGGAAGCGGGCCGACCGGGGGCGCAGATGCGCCTGCAGACGTGGCAGCGAGGAGAACGGCCGCTACGAGAACGGCGGTCAGCGCTGTGATGTGCAACGTTGTCTTTGGCATCCCCCAAAGCTAGCGTGGTCGACGGGGCCAACGAAGAAGGAGGAGTCATGGCTAAGAAGGCCGATTTCAGTCAAGACGAATGGGAAGCGCTGCAGAAGGGCGTGACGGGAGCGGGCCTGCTGGTCTCGCTGAGCGACCGCAGCTTCTTCGACACCTTCAAGGAGGCAGGCGCGCTCGGCAAGCATGTTGCCAAGGCGAAGCAGGCCGGGTCCGACGAGCTGATTCGCGAGCTCGCGGACATCCACGGAACCGGCTTCGGGGTGAAGACTTCACCTGACGTCGTCGAACGCGAGACGCTGGAGGCCTTGCAGACCGCAAAGAAGACGCTCGAGTCAAAGGCGCCTGACGAGCTCGAGCCCTATCGACAGTTCGTCCTCGAGATCGCACAGTCGGTCTCCAAGGCCGCCGGCGGCGGCGAGGCGGTGGAGAGCGCCGCAATCGAGAAGGTGAGATCGGCGCTCGCCTAGGTCGGAGGGCGAGCTGAGCTACAGCGCGGGCCGGTGCCCAATGGCGACGATGGCTGACCTGGACCGGCTCGCGCTGGCCATGCCACACACGACCAAGGAGATATCCGACGGGGGCCGGCCGTCGTACTCCGTCCACGGCAAGCTCTTCTGCTGCCACCGCGGCCGCAGGCGCGACGCGATCGATTCACAAAGCGGAGAGCGGCTCGATGACGTGCTGATGTTTCGCGTCGCCGATCTGGGAGTGAAGGAGCTCCTGCTCGCCGACGACCGCGGCGTCTTCTTCACGACACCGCATTTCGACGGCTACTCCGCCGTGCTGCTTCGGATCCCGAACCTGGCCCGCCTCGATCAGGAGGAGCTAGGGGACCTCGTGATCGAGGCGTGGCTCACCCGGGCGCAGAAACGCGTCGCGAAGGCGTGGCTCGAAGAGCACGAAGTCCCGGGGGCAGACGACGATCTCGCCTAGGGCATCATCTTGTCGGTGCTCATCTTGTCGGTGCTCATCTTGTCGGGCTCCATCTTCATCGCGGGGTTGCTCCCCGGCTGCGTCAGGTCGGGCACGCTCCCAGGAGCGGCGGCGACCCAGATTCCGAGCGCGACGAGAGCGACGGCGAGTGCGGTGGTGAAGCGTTCGCCCCAGGGAATGATCTTCTGGACGAAGATGACGCCCGCGACGAGAGCCATCCAGAACAGACTCATCACTCCAAGCGCGAACAGCACGATCATCAGGCCCCAGCAGCACCCGACACAGTAGGCGCCGTGCGCGGAGCCCATCCGCAACGCGCCAAACCAGCCTGGGCGCCAGCCTCCGAGAATGAAGTGCAACGGACTGCGGCAGTGGCGCAGGCAGACCGACTTCAGCGGCGTCAGCTCGTAGAGACCCGCCGCGGCAACAGCTCCACCGACGACATAGGGACCCGCCCGGTCCCAGGCGAGGAACCCAGGGTCGAGAGTCCGGACGACACGGTAGAGGCCGTAAGCGACGAGCCCGTACAGCGTCCAGACAGCGAGGTATGACATGACGAACACCCACGTCGGCACGACGCGCGCCCCGCGGCGGCCGCCTTCACTCGAGACACGCGCGAAGAGAAGCACCATCGGAAAGACCGACGGCAGCATCATCGCCCCCATCATCGTCACCCAGATGCCGAGGTACCAACCAAGACCGCCGAGATCCGTGCCAGGCCCGCCGTCCATCCCCCGCATCCGATTGACGGTGACGATCCACGCAACCAATGCACCCGCGAGGAGCCATGTTGCCGTCCACATCGGGCGAGGGAGGAATCGAAGCATCTGCGGACGCAGTATCTTCGTAGCCCCGGCGGCGGAGATCAAGCCGGAGCAGGCGAACCTACGGTGATGAGGGTCTTCCCGCGAGCGTGTCCGGTTTCAACATGCCGGATCGCGTCCGGCGTCTCGCTCAGCGAGTACGTGCGGCCGATGACCGGCGTGAGCTTTCCGTCTTCGATCAGCTCTGTCAGAAAGACCATGTCCTTCGTGCGGAGCTTGGCAAGGAACGGGAGTAGGCGCTGGCTCACGAATCGGGAGACGACGAACGCTCTTGCCGGGTCGGCCAGCGGTCCCAGCCAGTTTCCGCCCCCTCCGCCGACGAGCACGACGGTTCCCTCGCGCGTCAGTGCGCGTCGTAGGTCCGATAGCGACCGGTTGCCGACGAGATCGATGATCAGGTCGTACTGCCGCTTCCCCTTTGCGAAGTCGTCGACCGTGTAGTCGATCACCTCGTCCGCGCCGATCGAGTTGACGAGCTCGACATTCGGCGTGCTGCACACACCGGTCACCTCGGCTCCCATTGCCCTCGCGATCTGCACCGCGAACGTACCGATCCCGCCCGCGGCACCGTTGATCAGAACCCCTTGTCCGGGCTGCAGCCGGCCGGCGTCGCGAAGAGCCTGCAGCGCGGTGCAGCCCGCCATCGGGATTGCGGCGGCCTGCTCGAACGAGAGGGCCGGCGGCTTGGGCGTGAAGTTTCGCTCCACGCCGCACAGGTATTCGGCAAATGACCCGCTGCGGCCGCCGAACACCTCGTCGCCGGGCTGAAACCGCGTCACGTTGGCGCCGACCGCCTCGACCTCCCCTGCCAGGTCGACACCCGGAATGGGGTGCTTGGGCCGGCGAAGACCCTCGCTCAGGCGGACCAAGTACGGCAGCCCTCTCAAGACGTGCCAGTCGTAGGGATTGACGGAAGCGGCTCGGACCCGAACGAGCACGCTGTCCTCACCGATCGTGGGTTTCTCGAGCTCTTGAAGCTTCAGATCCTCGGGCGGGCCGTACTCGTGGTTGATGATCGCCTGCATCATGCCTCCGCTCCCCTACACTGTAAGTTTACGGTGTAAGCTTAGACGTACACCGTAAGCTTGTCAATGCCGATGGCTGCCGACCCCGACGCCAACCCCCGCCTCCCCCTCACGAGGGACCGCGTGCTCGAGGCTGCGATCCGCCTTGCGGACGAAGGCGGAATCGAGTCGCTCACGATGCGCAAGCTCGCCCGTGAGCTCGGTGTCGAGGCGATGTCCTTGTACAACCACGTGGCGAACAAAGGCGACCTCGTGGCCGCGATGGTCGATCTGGTGGTCGCTGAGATCGAGCTGCCGTCCGCGGGCGAAGAGTGGGACGTGGATATCCGGACGTGCGCGGTCTCCGCGCACGAAGCCCTGCTCCGCCACCCGTGGGCCTGCAGCCTCGTGCTATCGCCGGGCACGATGCGCAGCCTGCCCACACCGCGATTGCGTTACATGGAGTGGTTGCTGAAACGATTGCGCGAAGCCGGCTTTTCGTCCGAGCTGACGTATCACGCGTATCACACACTCGACAGCCACATCCTGGGGTTCACGCTCTGGCAGCTCGGTCATGCGATCAGTCCGAAGGAGCTCGGCGGCGGTGACCTTGCAGACCTCGTGGAGCGGTTCCTCCGGGAACTGCCGGGAGCCGAGTACCCCTATCTCGCTGAGCACGCCCGCCAGCACGTCGCCGCACCGAGCGATGACGGCGCACGCGAGTTCGAGTTCGGGCTCGATCTGATCCTCGACGGGCTCAAGAGACTGTCGCAAGCTCCGAATTGACCGACTTGGGTCAGAACTCGTGGGAAGGCTGTGTGCGACCTTCTGTCCGAGCAGGTGACTGAGGGGCGATGGCCTACCTCAGCGCGTCGCGAGTTCCCCCTTACGTTCGCGACGCGCCGAGGCCCCTCGACCCAGCGTGGCTTTAGGCTAGGCCGGGATCTTCGAGCGGCGGCCGGAGTGGACGACCAGCCCGTACATGATCAGGACGTCGAGGACGACGATCGTGATCGACCAAACCGGATAGGTCTTGGCCGCCGAAAGATGCGCGATCGCGTTGAAGAACGCAGTGACGAGGGCGGCGGCGATCCCCCAGCCGGCGCCCCTATAGACGGCGAACGCCGCGACGAGCTGGATGATCCCCCAGATCAGGAAGAACCAGCCCCACGCGTGCAGGCTCGAAAAGAGCACCTGGTTGACGACGTAGTTCGAGTCGCGGATCGCCGCGAGGCCGTCGATGACGTTGAACATCCCGACGAGGAACAGGAGGAGCGCCGCGAAGTCGAGCCACGTGCCCCGCTCGATCTCGTCCTGTACCGAGTCGGGAAGAGCCTGACCCGTTGGCGCCATCGAGGTGGGTTGAATCTGGGTAGTGGACATCGACCGCTCCCTTCCTTGAAGGATGCGCTCAAACGTAGTTGTGCCCACGGGAGTCGGCGTCATCCGGTTGGGATGACCTGCCGATCAACTACGTGGGTGGCCGGTTGCGATCCTGGACAGGGCCGTGAGGTCGTCTCGAGTCAGTGACGCTGCGGTTGCCGCAGCCCCGTTGGAGGCACGTTGGGGGAGCCGCACGCGGAGCGCACCGGGCAGCGAGACGAACTGCAACGGCGGTTCGAGCATGAGCGCCTCGCCGTCGAGACCGACCGCGACCGGCGAGCGCGAACGGACTTCGAACCGGGCCTCCGACCATTCCAGTAAGCCGCGGAAGCGCTGCGCTTGGCCGACCGTCTCGAACATGACGAGCTCGGCGATATCGCTTGCCGCCCGTATGCGCGCGGCGACGATGCCAAGGCGGCCGGTATCGAGGCGCGCGCGGGTGCCGGCGCCGGCAAGGCGCGTGAGCTGGTACGGATTGTTCGAGACGAGCACGAGTGGCGCGTCGTGAAGCTCGGTCCCGTCGGGACCCTCGAACTCGAGGTCGATCGGGGGCGCTCCAGGTCCGAGTAGCTCCGGCAGCATCTGCGCCCAGGTCTCGAGCTTGGCATCGCGATAGGCGTCCGACTGCACCACCTGCGCATAGACACCCAGCGATGCGTTGTTGACGAATACATGCTCGTTGACACGGGCAAGGTCGATCCGCTGTTCCACTCCGTCCGTGAAGGCGTCCAGCGCACCGACCACGTCATCCCGGTCGAGCCCAAGGTCCAGCGCAAAGTGGTTACGCGTCCCTGCCGGGATACAGACATGCGGAACGTTGTGTCGCATTGCGACTGTCGCGACGAGCGCCTGCGAGCCGTCACCGCCGGCCATGCCGATCACGTCCGCCCCGTCGCTCAGGGCCTGTTCTGCCAGTTCCAGGAGGTCGTCACCGCGCTCGAGCACCACCGCCCGGATCCCGCGCTTGCCCGCCTCTCCGGCCAGGTCGAAGCGCTCGGCTTTGCCGCCGCCTGACTTGGGGTTGATCAGCAAGACTGCCGACCTCGCTCTGGCTGGCCTCGCCCCGGGTTGCATGGAGTCGGTTCTCCCGGGACTCTGCCTGCGAAGTGCCATGCGACTCGCGGCGCCGAACGCGGCGATCGCGACCACCAGGGCAACTAGCTCGCCGATCAAGCCCTGCGCTACGAGCGCGACCACGCCGCCCGCCAACGCGGCGACCGCGACTGCAATGCCGAGAAGTCGCGCGATCCCCCGCCTTGTCGTCGCAATCCAGAGCCCCGCCCCGGCCAAGCCGAGCGCCACCAACACAAGCAGGAGCGCGACCACGTCGTCGGCGAGGAGGACTGCGAGCGTCGCGAGCACGCCCGCCGCGGCGACGAGCGCGATCCACGCCCAGATACGCGCCGTGCCCGGCCTCTTCATCGCCCGCCTCGATGGCTCATCTGTTTCGACCGCAGCGCATAGTGCTCAGGCCGTCACGCGAGCCTTCTTCCCGTTCTTTCGCTTCTGCTTCGGCATGATCTCCTCCGCCAGGCCCAGCTGCCGGCGCGAGCGGCGGCCGGCGACATGGACCCGCCCGCGGCCGAACGCATCGATCTTTCCCCAGCGGCCGGGGATGTCGAGCAGCTCAAGCCGCCCGATTCCCTGCGGCAGAACTGGATCGATGAGAAGGTTGTCGCCGATTGGCTCGAGGCCGAGCATCGTCCTCAGCAACAGCAGCGGCGCACCGGTCGACCAGGCCTGCGGGCTGCACGCCGTGGGGTACTGCACCGGATACTTCGTCAGCTCGCGTGCGTAACCGCCGAACGCTTCGGGTAGCCGTCCCTGGAAGTAGTCGGCGGCGTCGAGGATGCCGGCGGCGATCTGCGCCGCCTCGTCCTTGAAGCCGTAGCGACGGAGTCCCCATGCAATGAACGAGTTGTCGAAAGGCCAGACGGTGCCGACGTGGTAGCCGATCGGGTTGTAGCGCCCCTCTCCTTCGGCAAGGGTGCGAATGCCCCAGCCACTGAAGAGCCTCGGTCCCATCAGATTGGCGGCGACGGCCTTCGCCTTCTTCTTGTCGACGATGCCGCTCCACAGAAGGTGGCCGTTGTTCGAGGACAGCGCATCGACTTGTTTTCCATCGCTGTCGAGAGCGAGCGCAAAGTATTCGCCGTCTTCGACCCAGAAGTCGCGGTTGAAGCGGCGCTTGAGATCCGCTGCCTCATGCTCGAGCCGATCCGCATACGCCTCGTCCTTCCACACGAGCCGAGCGAGCCGGGCCCCGCGGACCTTCGCGTCGTAGGCATATCCCTGGAGCTCGCACGTCGCCCGCGGGAAGCCGGGAATCTCGCCGTTGCTGAAGGAGATCGAATCCCATGAGTCCTTCCAGCACTGGTTCTCGAGCCCGGTCTTCTCGTTGCGACGCTTGTACGATACGTAGCCGTTGCCCATGAGGTCGGCGTACTCGTCGATCCATGCGAGTGCCGCCCGAGCCTGCTGCTCTAGATCGCGGACGAGCTTTCTATCACCGGTCCACCGCTCGTACTCATCGAGCAGGACGACGTACAGCAACGTCGCGTCGGCGGCTCCGTAGTACGGGGAATGCGGTCGCTCTTCGAACGCAGTCATCTCCCCGTAACGCATCTCGTGCAGGATCCGGCCGGGATCCTCGTCGCGAAAATCGTCGAGACGGCTGCCCTGCCAGTCTCCGAGTGCGAGCAGCGTCGTCGCTGCGAGCTCGGGCGTGAACGGCAGCGACTGAAGGCTCGTGAAGATGCTGTCCCGGCCGAACATCGTCATGAACCAGGGAAGCCCGGCGGCGGGGAGACTGTGCCCGCCCATCACGGGCGGCGCGAAGCGAAGCGCAGCGAGGTCGACGAGGCTGCGCCTGTACGTGCTCTTGAGCGGCTCCCAGTCGGACTCCACACGTGGCGCGTCTTCCAGCCACTTGTCGAGGCTGCTTTCCATGTTCGGCCGTGCCTTTCTTCCCTTGCGGTGGTACTTCGGCGTCGTGTACGTCCCGCCCACGCCGACCGCTGTGACGACGTCCAGATCGGTCGTCCAAACACCGTGCGGCTCGATCTGAGCCACAAGCGTGAGGCCGGTCTCGTCGAAAATTGCCGGCGCCGAGGACGAGATCGACGTCGCGCGCCGGTACGTCTCGCGTGAGTAGCCGAGTCGCAGCGAGCCGTTCTCGACGCTGTTCGAATACTTCCCTTGCTTCTTGAGGGCGTCCTTGACCTCGAAGAGATCGGCGAAATCAGAAGCGGCTTCGATCCGGACCGTGATCTCCACCGGTTTGTCGTCGTGATTGAGGATCGTGAGCTCCTCGTGGAAGCCGTCGCCGACCGCGCGCCGGCGGATCACGGACAGCTTCGCATCGACGTAGACGGTCCCCGTGCCGGGCACGAGGAAGAAGCGGGTCTCAAAGTACTGCAGGTCGTCGACCGACAAGGGGTTCAGCCGCTCGCCGTCCAGCGTGAGGATCCACTTCGAGAGGAAGCGGGTGTCGAATGAGAACAGTCCCGTTGGGTCGGTCAGCGACGCTTCGATGTCCCCACGCGAGTCGCTCACGACGAAGGTGTTGCCGTCGAGGATCTGGACCAGCCCTTCACTCATGACGACCTCCCTGCGACGGCGACTTCTCGGCGGCGAACAGACTCGGCCGGCCCGGCGAAGACGCGTTGGAAGAGGACGAGCAACTCGGTATCGCCTTCGACGGCCACCTCGCCACGGAGGACTGCGGCCATTGCATTCTTCTCGCCGCGGACGATCCCGTCGAACAGCGGACGGTCGGTCGTGACCACGCAATCGGCTTCATCATGAGCCCGGGACACCAACACGTCGCCCTTCTTCAGCACCACCGACCAGTGCGCCGTGCTCGCACCGTCACTTATGTCGAAGCTCAACACCCCAGTTGCCTTGCGAAGCATCGGCTCGTGTCCTCTTCTACCGAGCTCGTCGAAAAACTCTGTAGTTGGATCCATCATCGCCTTCCCTTCGGTCTGTGCGGCAGGAGTCGGGCTCGCGAGCGCTCCTCTTGTTCAGGTGAATCGGAAGCAGCTCCGCGAAGTGCGGCGTACGCATACGGGTGGTAGAAAACGTCGAGGGCGCTTGACTCAGCCGCCTCCAACTCGAACGAATCGTCTGGGCTGGAGCCGACGACGGAGACCGTCAGGGTGGCGTCCTCCTTGGACCACAACAGCGCGATGTGCGTGCCGCCGCTCTCCCGATGGGCGAGCTCGATCACGCAATCAGCGCCGGACGATCTCATGCCCAAATCCACCCTGCGAACGATTGCGCCGGGGTCGGCGTCCGGCATCGTCCAATGGGGATGATCGGCGCCTCAGCGCGCTGCGGCCCCGCTCTCGTCGCAGGGGAGCGGCCCGGTCTGGCCCACGAGGCTACGCTCCCGAGCGAGCAGGCCCAGTGTGCGCTCCATCGCGACGGGCTGGAGTGCCCCGTAGCCGGCTTGGACGGGATCGTTGAGGAATCGGATCAGAAAGAGCGTCACGCCGATGACTGCAACGACTGAGCCAATCAGCACGGCCTGGACGATCGCCCGCTCACCACTGTCGGCGAAGAGGAGCATGAACACACAGATCACCCCGGCGATGAAGAAGAGAACGACCCAGAGCGGCGCCGGTATGACCCCCTCCGCACCATGCCTACGGTCCTCGCGCGCCAGCTCGCGATCTGCCCTGAGATCGAACCACTTGTCGTAGGCGGTCTGTTCGACGGCCGTCTTCGGAACCGTGAGCTTCAAGGTCCTGAACATGGCCACCCCCCAGGGGTTGAACACGTCCCCCTCCCTGCCTGACCGCAGTTGCGGCCACTCCTGGTGCACGACCGAGCGCGCATAGCAGATGAGCTCGTTCCCGAGCCGCTGCCGCGCGGCGACCGGGAAGAACTGCGCAGTCTCGAACTGCTGCGCGACGAGTAGCGCCTCCGTTTCCGCACCGCTCCTGGACTGGTCGTAGCTCGTGAAAGCAAGGAATACGATCAATCCGAGCAGAACCGAGAAGCCGGTGGCCAGCACACCGAAGACACCCGCGGCCCGGTCGCCGTCGGCAAAGAAGCTGCCGTCCGGTGCACGGCGTCGGACGAGCAGCAGCGCCGAGACCGCCAAGCCGACGGCGAGCGCGACGACCAGGCCGGCCCAGACGAGATTCATCGCCCGGCCGGGCTTCTAGTCGTGCTGCGCGGCGTGGGCCGGCTCACGGACGCGATCGATCGTCAGGCCGGCGCCCCAAGCGCAATCAACAGCAGGCAGATCGACACCGCCACCCAGAGGACGATCACCAGCGGCACCCACAGGGGCGTGTTCATCTCATTCGACCTAGGCTCGAGCCGGCCAGACCAACCCCGGCAGTGGCCGCCAACAGCAATCCCAAACGATGCCGGCTTGCAAACTGCCTGCCGGCTGCCAATGGCTCCGCCTTGCGCAGCTCGGACAGCCCGTAGCGCAGATCGGAGTGAGCGGGGTCGCTACGCGCACGCCGGCTAGATGCGACGAGACCCCAAACAGAGGCGACCAGATTTCTGTGCAACTCGACCTCGCTCGAGACGAGAAGCAAGGCACCTACGCCGTTGCGGAGATGCTCGCCTCGCGATCTGTCGGCAGTTGTCGGCTCCGGGTCGAACGCGACCACTCGCGCCAGCCCACCCAGCCCGAGGCGAAAGAGCTCCAAGCGGAAGAAGGTGGAGAACCGCATCATCTGCTGCCGATAGTTCCAGCTTGAACAATCCTCGCATCGTCCCGAGGGGGTGAAAGCCGAGCCGGGCACGCCGCGGAGTCGGGAATCGCCCACTTTGGATGATGCAGACACGACTCGGCGGCGAGAGGCTGAACGCTCGGCCGCCGAAGTCTGCGCTCTCGCGTGAGTGCGGAGCGGGAAGGAGCAGAGCATGCGACTCGAGTTGGGGAAGTCGGTTCGTTGCACGGACGAGCTTTACGGCGAGCTCGCGGACGTGGTCATCGATCCGATCGCAAAGCAGGTGACGCATCTCGTCGTCGAGCCAAAGAACGGGGACGACACTGCCCGGCTCGTCCCGATCGAGCTCGTCGAGAGCGGCGACGACACAAAGGAGATCAGGCTGCGCTGCACAGCCGAGGACGTCCGCCGACTCGACCACGTCCACGAGTTCGCCTATCTGCGTATGGGCCAGCCCCCCGAGAGCGATCCGGATTGGGACGTAGGCATCGAAGACGTGCTCGCGCTCCCCTACTACGAGAGCCCAGAGATCATGGGGTACGAAGGCGGGCTCGGCGATAGCGGGGTTAGGTTCGACCGCGTCCCGAAGGGAGAGGTGGAGGTCAGGCGCTCGAGCGCAGTCATCGCGGCTGATGACCATTTGCTCGGCAAGGTCGACGGGTTCGTGGTCGACGACACCCACATCACGCACTTCGTCCTCGAGCGAGGGCACCTGTGGGGGAAGCGCGAGATCACGATCCCGATCGGCGCAGTCGCCAAGGTCGAGAACGATGCCGTCTCTCTGAGCCTCTCCAAAGCTCAGGTAGAAGACTTGCCGTCGGTTCGCGTGCATCGCAACTCGTAGCCAGGAATCGGGGGCCGATGCGTACGCTTAGAAGGTGGAGCCCTTCGCGCTCATCGTCCTCGGAAGCAGTCGCCGCGCCCGCAACGGCAGTTACTCCATCAGCCGAGCCTGCCGCAGAGCCGTCGGCCACGCCGGCCGGCTTGCCGCGTTGCGTGCCCCACAGGTCGTCGTGTTCAGCGGCTGGGCGCCGAATGGAGGCACTCCCGAAGCGGAACAGATGCGGGCGCTCTGGCAAGGGCCCGACGTCGAGGTCGTGCTCGAGCCGACGGCCTCGACCACTGCTGAGAATGCAGCGCGCACCCTCCCACTCGTCAACGAGCGTGGCATCCACCGTGCCGTCGTCGTCTGCACACCACTGCACCTGTATCGCGCTCGCTGGTTCTTCCGGCGCCTTTACTCGGCACGGGGAATCGAGACGGCCTTCAGCGTTCCCCCGACCGTGCCCACGCCGTCGGCTCTGGTCTGGGAGTTGGGTGCGCTGACGGTGCGATCGCGACAGCTCTACGCCGCAGAGGAGGAGCTTCGGCGCGCCGAGCGGCAGACATGAGCGACACGCTCGTCTTCATACCGGCCTGGAACGAAGAGCAGAACATCGGCGCGGTGATCGAAGAGCTGCACAGCGAGCTGCCCGAGGCGGACGTGCTCGTGGTGGACGACGGCTCGACCGACAACACAGCCGCGGTCGCGCGCGGCAACGGCGCCGAGGTGCTGTCGCTGGGCGCCAACCGGGGACTGCCGATCGGGATCGCCTCCGGGTACCACTGGGCACTCGATCACGGCTACGACTATTGCGGACGCGTGGACGCCGACGGACAGCATCCGGCAGCGGAGCTCGAGCGCTTGCTCACCCGGGTGAGGGACGGCGGCTGCGACGTGGCTGTCGGATCGCGTTTCGTCTCCGGCGAAGGCTACGAGCCCTACCGCTATCTGCCGAGCCCCGCCCGGCGCTTCGGCACGGCTCTCCTCAGGCGTGCAATGGGACTCGTTCTGCGACGGCCGTTCGCGGACGCAACGAGCGGGCTGTACGCCGTCAACGCGAAGGCTCTTCCGCTGCTGGCCGAGCCCTTCAGAACCGAGGCTCCCGAAGTCGAAGCTTTGCTTCGTCTCAGCGACGCGGGTCTGCGTGTCGACGAGGTGCCGGTGCGGATGGAACCGCGGGCAAGCGGCGTCTCGAAGCTTCGCGGCCGGAAGGCCCTGAAAGTGGCAGCCACGGTGATCGGCACACTCGTCGCCGCCCGGTTCCTTCGCGCGCGACGGTCGAACTGAACCCACACTGTTCGTTTACTGAACCCGTACACGATCTGACACGAGCGGGTTAAGCGGCGCGTCCCAACTGCGGCCATCCTGAAAGGGATGCCGGACAACTCACTCAACGAGATCGTGCTTTTCGAGGTCCCTGCGCGGTCCGGCGCGACGCAACTGCTCGCGGAGCTCTCGACATCGCGCCTCGCTTGGATGGAAAGAGGCGAAGACGTCTCTGTGGTCGGGGTCCTGCTCAATCCGGAGGAAGACGACCTGGCACGTCTGCTCCGAGCAGTGGAGGCATGGGTCGCGAAACGCGGGCTGCTCGCCGTGCGGTTCGAGGTAGACGGGCGTACCTACGTCCTCCAGCCTGTCTTCGCCGAACAGGCTCACGCCGCCGCGTGATGCCACCACTGGACGAGTTCGCCCGGCGGCGGCTCGGACGCGCACTCGTGTCCCTCGAAGGCGCAATCGCGCGATTCGAGGCCCACGGGAATGGCGACGTCGAGCCGAACGTCGCCCGTCTGAAGCGTCTCGCGGACGACATCCGCGCAGTGCTCCGGCTGGCGCACGACAACGCTCCGCCGGCCTGAAGCAGCGTGCCCGCCCCCAGGTGCTCACCTACTTTCCCCGCTGCGACCGCCGCCTTTGAGGTGCCGTGCGTCACGCATGCGTTGGAGCTCCTCCGGGAACTGCGTACGGAGTGGGTCGGCTGGATCGAGAACGGCCTCGACGGGACCTTCGTCGTCGTCCTTGCGCCAGAGAGGATCAGCGATCTGGACGAGCTCATGTCGCGTGTCGAGAAATGGATCACCGCCCAGGACTTTCTCGCGATCCGATTCCATCTGGACGGCCGCGCCTACATCGTCCAGCGGGGCGGGTTCGTCGGACCGGCGGATCGCAGTCACCCCTCGGAGGACTGACGCACGCACGCGAAGTCAGGAAACGAGATGCTCTTGGCGAGCAACCGCAACGGCCTCGAGTCGTGAATGGACGCCGAGCGCTCGCAGCAGGTGCCGAACATGATTCCTCACCGTTTCGGGACTCAGGTGCAGCTCCTGCGCGATCTGCTCGGTCGAGCGGCCCCGCTTGAGCAGACGCAGAACCTCGGTCTGGCGTGGCGTGAGATGCGGCGGAGGAGGATCGTCGGGCTCCTCTTCGATGTCGGAGATCTGTCCGAAGACACCGACTAGTCGATGCCCCTTCATCAGCGGGCAGGAGCTGACGTCGACCTGGACGCGACCGCCGTCAGTGTTCACGAGGACCACCTGCGCATCGGTCACGCGCTCCGTGCCGACAATCTTGCGGGCAAAGTGCTCGCGCGCCCGCCGGGTGTCTTCTGGCGCTACGACTGAGGTGAACTGGCGGCCGCGCACGTCACCGACCAGACGTCGGGCTGCCGGATTGATCCAGCGGATGACTCCGGTCGGATCGATCATGTAGCTCGGGACATTGACGGTTTCGAGAGCCGTCTCGAGGTCGCCGATTCCGCGCAGGTCCGACACCGTCAGGGCCCCGAAGGCAGTTGGGCCGCTTCGGTCAAGGCTGCTGTCTTCGCGCCTCTGCGCCAGGTCAACAAGGCGACGAGCCCGAGGACGAGCGTTGGAACGACCGTGAGGAAGCGGAAGACCAGCACGGCGGCGACGACGCCGGCGTTGTTGCCGCCGAAGCCGACCAATGCCCCTGTCAATCCAAGCTCGACCACTCCGATGCCGCCGGGGGTGATCGGGACCGAAGCGATGAGCCGGATGAGCGCCCACGCGGCAAAAGCGTCGACGAAGGAGACCTCGGCAGCCCCCACGCCGAGTGCGCGGAGCGAGACGAGAAGGACGCCGAAGACGGTCAGGCTGCCGGCCAGCGAAGCCAAGGTCAGGAGGTGCCAGCGCCGGACGAGCAGGTCGCCCGCGTCCTCGCGGAACCGCTCGAAGCTGGCCCCGCTCCAGCGAACGGGGCCTCGATGAACTTTGCCCAGTGCCCAGTTCGCGAAACGGGCCGCGACCTCCCCGATGTCATGGGCGAGCCGATCGCTGATCAGCACGAGCACGAGCCCGCCGACGACAACACCCAGGACCGCGACGCCGACGAACGCTGCGGTGGCTAGTGTCGCCGTGCTCTCGCCGGAGATCGTCAACAGAAAGACCGCGACGACTGGGAACGACAGATTGAGCAGCTGGTTCCAGAGGCCGGTCAGGGTCAGAGCACGCGCGATGTCACGCGTGGCGAAACCCCAGCGACGCAGGATCCCGTACGCCCCTGCCAGCCCGGCTGCGGCACCTCCGGGAACGACCGTGGACAGTGCGGTTGATGCCTGAGTCAACTGCATCGCCGGCATGAACGAGAGGCCCGGAAGCACGATCATCCACGGGGGCGCGAACGTGACGAGGTTGAGCGCCGTAACGGCGAGCAGAGCGCAGATCCATGGCCAGGAGAGTTCCTTGACCACCCCCCAGACCTCCCCATAGTTGGCGATCGTCGGCAGGAAATAAACGAAGGTCGCGACAACGAAGCCGAGGCCGAGCACGCCTAGGCCGATTCGGCGGATCAGGCGGCCGCGCGACGATCGAGTCATCGCTCGCCCATCGATGGCGGGGGCTTCGTTGCCATGCCGATGTCGACGCTGCCCCCGATCGGCAGCACGCAGACCTCGACTTCGGGCATCAGCTCGGCGGCCAAGCGTGCGAAGTGCTCCGCCGGCTCGCGCAACTCAAGCGGGTCGCGACTGAGGCCGAAGCGGCGATAGGTCCCCCAGTGGATGGGAACGGCAATGCGAGGACGGAGCAAGCGAAGCGCCTCCGCGGCGCCATGCGGGTCGAGGTGTCCGGGCGGCAGCCTCGGTCCCCAGCCTGCGACCGGCAAGAGAGCGACGTCCAGGGGGCCGGTGATCGAGCCCATGCCCGCGAAGAGATCGGTGTCGCCGGCGAAGTAGGTGCTAGACGAGGAGCCGGAGACGAGATAACCGATCGCGGGCGTCTCGACGCCGAACGGCCCGCGCCGGCTTTCGTGCTCGGCGTGCGTCGCGCGAATCGTTGCACCGCGTATCTGCGTTTCATCCCCGGGCTCGACCTCGATCACGTGGCTGAAACCACGTCGCCGCAGCCAGGAGCCGGCGCCGCGCGGAACGACGAACTGCGGGGAGCGCCTCAGCGGCTGAAGAGAAGGGAGATCGAGGTGGTCGTAATGGACATGTGAGATCAGCACGGCATCGACGAGACCAGGGTCGAACCGAAGAGCCTCTCCTACCCGCCGCAAATGGAACACCCGCGCTCGTCCAACCGGATCAGTCAGCAGTCGGACGCCCCCGAGCTCCAGGAGGACCGTGCTGTGGCCGAGCCAGGTGAGACGCTGCCCACACGCCCGCGGCTCCGGTCGCCTTGGCGTCAGCTCCTCGTCGGCGACGGACACGGGCCCGGTCGCTCGCGCTAGCTGCTCGACGGTCCGAAGGATGCCCGCTCGCGCGTCGAGCTGGCGAGGCGAATGAGCTGGGCGGGCGGCGAGTCGACGACGATGCTCGAGCGAACAGAGAGATCGGGCCTGACGCGCACGAGCTCGCCCGATTCGAGCGGCCTCCACCCGACGGTGTCGTCCAGCGGCTCGCTCGCCACCACGACCGAGGGGTGACGATGGAGGTCCGGAACGTGCACTCGCAACGTCCCGCTCACATAGTGCAGATCGCGACCGTGGCCACCGCCGGCCCGGCGCTCGAGCACGAAGAGCCGATGCGTCCCGGGGTAGCGAAAGGCCCAGAGCTCGTCTGCGGTAGCGAGCACGAAGTTGATCGAACACACGGGAAGGTTCTCGGCGATCCAATTGACCGCCGCCGAGATCCCAGCCCCGATGGTGGCACGCGCGCGGATCTCCTTCGCGACGAGCGCAAAGTAGCGCTCTGAGTCGGTGTCTCCGCCGACGAAGCGCATGTCACGGCCGAGATGCGCCTCGAGTGCATCCAGATCTCGAACCATGCCGTTGTGTGCGAAGAGCATTCCGTCCATCGCGAACGGATGCGTGTTCTCGGTCGTCCGCTCGCCGGTGGTGGCGTAACGAATGTGCGACACGAAGGTCGTGGAGCTCAAGTGCTTCGCCTCTCGCGCGAACGCAGGATCCTCATAGGCAGCCAGAGGTTCCTTGTCGAGGATCGCGCCGGAGACAGGTGCGAAGTATCCGAGCCCGGTCCCGTCAGGATTTCTGAGGCTCTGCTCCAGCAGCGAGTCCGGCGCCTCGAGGAGCCAGAAGCTCGCGTGCACCCGCTCAGGCGAAGCGGTGAGGCCGAAGAGCCTGCACACCGGCTAGCTCACGATCGTCTGCACTGCCGGCAGGTGCGATTGCTGAGCCGCACCCCACAGGACGGACAGCGGCGCGGTTCGGTGCGCGCGCTGAGCATCCCGGTGCCGAGCCCGAGGAAGGTCATGATGAGACCGATTCCAATCGACAGTGTGAGGACCACCGTCAACCCGCCGGGAACTCACGAAGAGTCTGCCTGCGCAGCACCCCGGTGCCGACGAAGGCGAGGGCGAACAACACCAGAAGCGGGTAGATCCGTTGCCCGTCGGTGGGGCCTGTCAGTAGGACGATCAGGAGCGCGAAAGCCACGGCTCCGTAGATCACGGCCGGATTGTTCCGCATGACCGGCGCCAACCGGCGGCGCAGGTATGTCGCCGCACGGGCCGGCCCAGCGATCCAGGCGGCGAAGATCACCAGCACGCCGTAGACGATGGCGTTGATGCCGACGTTGCGAAGGAGGTTGGTCTCGATCGCCCAGGCGGTGCTTACCGGCTTCTCGGCAGCAGTACTCGAGGTCAGTGCGCCGACGAGGTAGTCACCGCCGTAGCGACGGGCTACGAGGATGAGCAAACCGACGAGGAAGACGCTCATGCCGACACCCAGCAAGACGGAGCGCCGACGTCCTGCGGCGAGGTAGACGGCAAGCGCAAAGAGGCCGAGGACGAGGAAGACGAGGAAGAAGCTCAGGACGCGGATCACCTTGACCCCCTTGCGGGCGGTCTCTAGCTGGCTCCCCTTCATGACGACGATCTGACCTGCGTCGGGCGGCAGCTTTTGTGCCACCCGGCCGCCGAGCCCGCTTCGCTCTACGACCTGGTCGATCAGCGGCCGCAAGTTCAGCACGACATTCCCGTTCGTGGTGGTGAGCAGCCCCTTCTTCCCGTCGATCACCGCCATGAAGAGCGTGTGCGCCTTGCGATTCGCCTCCTCCCAGAGCGCCTGGATGCGCGGCCGGGCGAGTAGCGCGTCGGCCGTCCGAACCGCCGGCTGCTCGAGCGCGGCGGCGAGGGGAGCTGCGAGACCTTGCGTTCGTGGTGGAAGCCGCGCGGCGAGCACCTGACTCACGTCGACGTTCTCGTAGATCTGGTCGACCATGTAGACCGAGACGGCATTTCTGATCTCGGGGTTCTGGAGCAGCTGCGCACTCGATTTCGTCCAGTTGTCCGTGTTCAGCGCCTGGCGCGTCACCCAGACGTTGAGTGCGGAAACGAGGCCGATGACGGCCGCGACGACGACGAGCGCCCACGGCAGCCAGCGACGCCAACCGGTCACCTTGGGCACCGCCTTCGTCGCTGCCGGCTCCCCCTGCTCAACCGCTCCGCTGTCGCGCGGGTAATTCGTTGCGACCAATCCGGGGAACACCCCCTCGCTTCCCATGTCGAGTAACGAGAGCGTGGCGCGGCCGCGCTCTCGGCACATCACCCCGACGGGATGAGCGCGATCAGCTTCCGCCGGCGTCGGGCGAGCGCCCACGCTGGTCGGCGTCGACCAGCCCCTCGCGAACGGCCCAGAGCGCCGCCTGAGTGCGAGAGTGGAGACCGAGCTTGCTCAGGATGTTCGAGACGTGCGTCCTCGCCGTCCGTTCGCTGATGCCGAGCTCTGCGGCTATCTCCTTGTTCGCCTTGCCGGCCCCGACGACGCGAAGAACCTCGAGCTCGCGACCCGTCATCCCCGCGGCAGGATCGTCTCGCGGAGCGGCACGCAGGCGTCCCATCAGAAGGCGTGCGATGGCCGGATCGAGTTGGAGCTCGCCACGATGAGCGGCGCGGATCGCCGAGACCACCTCGTCGGCCTCTGCGTCTTTGAGGAGATATCCGGCCGCGCCGGCGTCGAGCGCGGCGTGCACGCGGGCCTCCTCACCAAACGAAGTAAGAGCCACCACTTCGACGTCGCGGTAGCGAGTACGGATTTCACGGGTCACGGCGATCCCGTCCGGAGGCGCCATGTGGAGATCCATCAGGACTACATCGGGTAGGCGCTCCTGCGCGTCGAAGTCGGCAAGCAATTCCAACGCGTGGATCCCCCCATCCGCGTCTCCGACCAGCTCGAGATCCGGCTCACCCTCGAGAAAGGCGACGAGCCCGCGACGCACGACGGCGTGGTCGTCGACGACGAGCACGCGAATCCTCTCAGTCTCGAGCGTCATGGGGCTGTCCCTCGCCCAGAGGAACCTCGACACGAATGAGAGTGCCGCTTCCCTGCATGCTCGTGATCGTCAAGAGCGCGTCGATCTCGGCCGCCCTGGTCCGCATCGAGTCGAGGCCGTAATGGCCGGTTGGGGACGCAGCGGGATCGAACCCGCAGCCGTTGTCATCGATCTCGACGCTCAGCTGACCCGGTCGTTCCTCGACCCGTACGGTCGCCCAGCTCGCCCGAGCATGTCTCGCGACATTGGTGAGTGCCTCCCGTCCGATCCCGAACAGTTGAGCCTCGACCTGCGGGGTCAGCGCCGGACGATGGTCGGGCCCGTCAACAACGATTCTAACTCCGTCCTGCGCACTGAGGATCTCGGCATGCCTAGAGAGCGCTGCGACGAATCCATCGGAGACCGCCTCGCTCCCGAGCTCGAAGATGAGTGCGCGCATCTCGCCCTGAGCGCTGCGTGTGAGTTCTCCGATCGCACTCAGCGCCTGGCCCAGTGAACCGGCCGCGGAGACATCGTGGCGCGCGAGAGCTCTCTCCGCCGTGCGGGTGTGCAGGATCGTCGAGAACAGCGCTTGGGAGACGGAATCGTGTAGCTCACGCGCGATTCGGTGGCGCTCCTCCAGGGCACGCTCTCCCTCACGGAGACGTGCGTGGACCAACTCCGAGGTGGATCTTCTGCGCTCCGAGACGACGGCGCTCAGGAACAGCGTCGTGAGTGCTGCCACCAAGATGTACAGCTGCGTGCTCAGCACCCTCTGGTCGATCTCATGGCTGAAGAACGCCCCTTGCTCGTGCGCGGTGATGCCGATCGCCAGCACAGCAGCGATCGCAGTGGAGAGTGCGGCGATGGCAGGGCCGAAGCGGAACGCCGCCCAGATCAATGCCGGGAAGACCATGTAGGTCACCGCCTCGTTGATCGAGACCGAGACGACGGCAAGGACGATCACGGCCACGAGCAGCAAGACCCCTTCCCACGTAGCAAGCCTGCGCCAGGTCGCAGCAGGAGCCCTCGCCCAGGTGACCACGAGCGGGAAGGCGACGAGCGCACCGGCCGAGTCGCCGAGCCACCATGTTCGCCAGAAGGTAGGCGCCTCGGAGTGTGTGATTGCGCCCCCTGCCAGGATCGAGACGGTGCCGACCGTCGCACTGATCGCGGTCGCCGTGCCGAGAGCGAGCAGCATGCCGCCCACCTGATCGGTCCGGTCGAGCGCAGCGCGCTCGCCGATCAGCCTGCGAAGCAGGAGGGCGCCGACAATGATCTCCGCCATGTTTCCGGTCTGCTGGCCGATCAGGCTTCCGACCGGCAGCCCGTTGTTCGAGGCAAACAGCTGGCCGTTGATGACAAGCTCGCCGAGGAAGATTCCCGGCCACCAGCGAATTCCCCCGAGGTAGAGGGCAGCGATTCCCAGTCCCGCCGGCGGCCAGATCGCCGAAACGGAGGCCGTGTAGTGCAGCGCCTGGGCCCCCTTGGCTACAGCGACATACGCAAACGCCAAAGCAAGGACACCGGCGAGGTAGCGAGCAGCCTCCGCTCGGCGCGCAGCGCCCACCGAGCGAGAGAAGGACTCGCGGCTCAGCGCTGCGTGGGTTTCTGTACTCGTCATGCCTCCCGGCAAGAGGCTACGTCATCAGCTTCATGATTCACGTTAGCGCCAAAACGGCGCTACGTAAAACGACGTAGGCCACCGGAGACACCTGTCGTGCCGGCAACAGCCCATGCGTCCGATGCGATGCCCCTTCCGCGACTGCGATGCTTGCTGGGCCGTCAGTGGTGCGAGGCAAGGAAGGGAGACAGACCCGCACCGATTCCGCAGAGACTTTCAGACACCACGTGACCCCGTGCTCACTTCGAGACCCAGCCGACCTCACCATCCGGCGCGCGCGCCTACTCGCTCTCGCGTGATCATGGAAGGCTCTGCCCAACATCTCCGTGTCCTGATCGCCAACGAGCGGCAGGAGCGCCTGGCGGTGGTTGCACCGCTCGTTACCTCGCTCGGCCACGAGGTGATCGCGCGTGAGATCAGGGCGGACGACGTCGGAGACGTGACGCAACGCATTCAGCCCGACGTGGCGCTCGTGGGAGTTGGACACGACGTGGCCCACGCCCTGCAGCTGATCGACGCCATCGTGAAAGAGTCGGCCTGCCCGGTGATCGCGATTCTCAGCTCGGCTGACAACGGGTTCGTCAGAGAGGCGGCAAAGCTCGGCGTCTTTGCGTACATCGTCGACGACGATCCGGCGACGTGGCAGAACATGATGGAGATCGTCCTACGTCGATTTGCCGAGTACCAGAGCCTGGAAGGGGCATTCGGGCGGCGCGCCCTCATCGAGCGCGCAAAGGGGATCCTGATGGAACGTCACAAGATTCGTGACGACGCCGCGTTCTCGTTGATCCGCGACGAGGCACGCAGATCCAACCGGCGAGTCGTCGACGTGGCGGAAGCGCTGCTCGGCGGTCACGCGCTGCTGCCACCTCGGTCATAGCACCGGTGGACGAACGTACGTATGTACAGGTGGTGACACCCTTGACTTCAGTCGCCCACGGCAGCAAAGATGGAGGCGCGAGCGTGCCTAGACCATCGCAAGTTCGTGCGTCCAGCCCGAACGCCCCGGCTGACATGTAAGCCCCGCTTCTCCGGGGAGACGCCGCCGCCGAGGGAGTCCGATGTCCATCTCGAAGGCTCGACTTGCCACCGCATCCTCCGCGGCGGCAACGGCCAAGAAGACGCGGCGCCCGTCCACACGAGACGCGGCGGCGCAGAGCGCGCGGGAGGCGTTGAAGCGCTCGCCGGCGCCGCCGTTCGATGTTGTCGAGTCGAAGGTGCACGTGCCGGCGCTGCGCTCCGGCACCGTCTCGAGGACTGCGCTTGTCAACCGCCTGCGCGCGACGGCCGAACCGATTGCGATCTTGACCGCTCCCGCTGGGTACGGGAAGACCACCGTTCTTGCGCAATGGGCGGTACGCGACTTGCGTCCGTTCGCATGGGTCTCAGTGGACGATCGCGACAACGATCCGATCGTTCTCCTCAGACACGTTGCCCTCGCGCTTCATGGGATCCAGCCTCTCCCATCAAGCGTTCTCGACACCCTCGCGGCACCGGGCTCCTCGATCTGGACGTCTGCAGTTCCGCGGCTCGGCTCTGCCTTTGCTGAATTCGACCAACCCGTCGTGCTCGTCCTCGACGATACGCATCTGCTCCGCTCGCGCGAAGGACTCGATGCAGTGTTGACACTTGCGCAGCACGGCTCCGAAGGATCGCTGCTGGTGCTCGCCGGCCGCGCATCGCCAAAGCTGCCCGTCGCCGCCTTGCGTGGCCGTGGCCAGCTGTCGGAGATCGGGGTCGACCGTCTCGCCTTGAGCCCGAACGAGGCGCAACTGCTGCTGCGCGCGACAAGCGCCGACCTGAGCCTTGCCACCGTGGCAGGACTGGTCGACCGTTGTGAGGGTTGGCCCGCCGCTCTCTACCTCGCAGCGCTCGCACTGCGTGAGGAGTACGACACGGCCCAAGACGTTGAGGCCGCAATCCAGTTCAGCGGCGACGACAGGCACGTGGCCGACTATCTCCGCTCCGAATACCTCGCACAGCTACGACCCGGGGCACTTCGATTCCTACGGCGAACCTCGGTGCTCGAACGAATGTGCGGCTCTCTCTGCGACGCCGTACTCGATGACGAGGGTTCGGCGCGCGAGCTCGAGAAGATCGAAAGGTCCAACCTGTTTCTGGTGCCGCTCGACCACCAACGTGAGTGGTACCGCTACCACCACCTCTTCCGCGACTTGCTCCAACGCGAGCTTGCCGAGCAAGAGCCGCAGCTCGTCCCCATCCTGCACAGGCGCGCCGCGGACTGGTACGAGCTGCACGGCGATCCCGAGTCTGCGCTCGAGCACGCGTTGGCCGCCGGCGATCTCGACCGCGTGGCGGCGATCGTCACGGAGATCGCGCTGCCCACGTACTACGGAGGTCGTATCGCCTCGGTCGAAAGATGGCTGTCGCACTTCGAACACGCGGGTCTGCTCGAGCGCTATCCCGGTGTCGCGATCCAGGGCGGATGGGTTCATGCGATCGGAGGGCGGGCGGCCGAGGCGCAACGCTGGCTCGACGCCGCCGAACGGGGGACGTTCAGCGGAACGCTCTCGGACGGGTGCACCACGCTTTGGCCCTGGATTGCCGTACTGCGTGCGGCGCTCTGCCGCGACGGCGTCTACCAGATGCTCGCGGACGCGGAATCCGGGCTCGCGGGGCTTCCCCCCGACAGCCTGCTGCGGCCAACCGCGCTGCTCTTGCTCGGATCGGCGCACGTGCTGCTCGGCGAAGACGAGCGGGGTGACGCATTTCTCAGAAGCGCAGCGGCCGAAGCCGAGCGCCTCGGTGCAAGGGACACCCGCATGGTCGCAATCAGCGAGCGCTCCCTCATCGCCTCCGCGCACGACGATCCAGCCGCAGGTCAAGCACTGGCCCTTCAGGCGCAGGAGCTAGTGGACCACGCTCACGTCGAGCAATACGTCACGAGTGCGATCGCCCTCGCAGTCGCAGCACGTGCTGAGCTTCGTCACGGCCGCTGGGATCAGGCGCGAGCCCATCTGGCCGAGGCCGAGCGGGTTCGACCCTTGCTGGGACACGCGCTGTTCCCCTGGCTCACCCTCCAGGCGCAATTGGAGCTCGCGCGCGCCTACCTCGCCCTGGGGGACTCTCGAGCGCATTCGCTCGTGCAGGAGATCCGTGACGTGCTGGACGACTATCCTTACCTCGGAGTCCTCGCTGACCAGGCCGATGAGCTCGAGACCGACCTCGACGCCATGCCCGAGCACGGTAACGGTGCGGCCGCGGGGCTCACTGGGGCCGAGCTTCGCCTCCTGCCGCTCCTGTCGACCCATCTCTCGTTCCGTGAGATCGGCGAAGAGCTGTTCGTCTCCCGGAACACCATCAAGACCCAGGCAATCTCGGTGTACCGGAAGCTCGGCGTGTCCAGCCGCAGCGACGCGATCGACCGCGCCGCCCTGCTCGGCCTCGTCGAAACCAGCAGGCGCGCGGGCTGAATTTCACCCGCGGGGGGTGATGCCCGGAGCGGCTGCGAGCGCTCGAATAGGTCCGTTGCCGTGCAAAAGCACGAGATCACGCTCTGCAAGATCGCGATCGCCGACGACAAGTACGTCGAGGAGGTCCTGTCGAATGACCGCGCGAACCTGACCGCCTCCACTCTCGACGCGAAGGCACACGCCCTCGTCCGGCTCGGGGCGCTCATTGCCATCGACGCCGAGGCCCCCGCGTACATGTGGACGCTCCAGGCTGCGCGGCGCGCAGGCGCCTCGGACGACGAGCTGGTCGGCTGCCTGCTGGCGGCCTTGCCGTTACTGGGGGTCGCGCGAATCGTGTCTGCCGCGCCCAAACTGGGTCTGGCGATGGGATTCGACGTCGCGAGCGCGCTCGAAGCCCACACCTGACCGCGACCAATTTGGGGAGGGCGCTGACTTGACCGGCGAGAGCGGCGCCTGCGAGGACTCGCTGGCCTCTCCCTAGACGGCTGCAGTGGACGCGTCAGGCAAGGGCGGTGTGGTCGTCGCTCCATCGCTCTCGGCCGCGGCCTCCGCACGAGCGCGGCCAAGGCTTGCCGTGATGTGGACGGCCGCCGACAGGAGCGGCGCGGCAAGGATCAAGCCGATCGTGCCGAAGATGCAACCGCCGGCGATCGTGACGACGAGAACAACGAGTGGGTTGAGCTTGAGGGCCGAGCCCATCGCAAACGGCTGAACGAGGTTTTGCAGCAAACCGTTGGCGAGCAGGACGATGAGCAGCATGAGCAAGGCGGTCGTCGTTCCGCTTGCCCCCAGCGCGATCACCACCGCGAATGCTCCTGCCACGAAGGCGCCGATATAGGGAATGTACGCAGTCACGAAGGTGACCACGCCGATCGTGCCGGCGAGAGGCACGCCGAGCAGGAGCGCTCCGATCGCGACGACCACGCCGTTAAAGGCCGAGACGATCGTCACCCCCCGGAAGTAACCGCGCAGTGAAGTGATGACACCGCCGGTAATCGTCCGCGCGACCGGTTCGGGAAGACCGAGATGACGGTCCACCCACGCACGCAGCGACGGGCCGTCCTTGAGGAGGAAGAACAGGCTCAGAACGGCGAGCGAAAGCCCGAATGCGACAGACGTCAGACCTTTGATCCCGTCGATGACCCCTTCCGTGAGCGTGGAGATGATGCTCGGCACATCCGACTTCACCGAAGACTCGGCGCTCGACGCGCCCGACTGGTCGACTCCTACGCTCGTCAACCAACTTTCCGCTTTGTCGGCCGCCGCGCTCGCGTGCTTTCCGATCTCCCCTTCCTGACCGGTGATGCCGCTGATCACGATTACGACGACGAAGACGGCGATTGCCACGAATCCGAGCAGCACGACGCCGGCAGCGGCGGCGCGCGGCATGTGCCTCGAAAGCTTTGCGACGAGCGGCATCGCGACTGTTGCGACGATCCCAGCGGCAACTACGGGGCCCACGATCGTGTAGGTCGTGGCGAGCAGCCAGATCAATCCAGCGAGCAGCGCGAAGACCCCGACGAGCAGCCACGAAGCCCTACCGAGGTCACGGAGCCAGCGCGGTGGGGAGAAGACCGTCGACAGTGCCTCCAACTGGATGACGCCGATTTCGGTCCCGTCGGAGCTGACCGCGATGTCGCTGTCCTTGTTTCCGCGGTGCTTCGAGAAGCGCACTCTCACGGCTCTCTCCTTCGAACTACGCATACGCGCGGGCCAACTGCACTCCGCGGCCGCCCTGAGGCGGCCGCGGAGCTTGCCGCAACAACCGCGACCGCGATGTCGCCCCTACGACACGCCGCGGTCACGCACGCCGTCTCGGACGGCATGTCAGTTCTCATCCTGTCCGGCGATCACGATCTGCGCTTCAAACTGCACGTAGGCGCGAACCTGCGTAGACGGCCAGCCCGTAGATGACCAGAAGGTCCACCGTGAACATCGCGATCGCCCACCACGGATACGCCGGCACGAACAGCAACTGACCGATCGCATTCACTCCGGCCGCCCCGATCCCGAACCAGCGGGCGAACTCGCTGCCTGCGAAGAGCGCACCTGAGGCAATCAGCTGAATGATCCCGAGGAGCAACATGATCCAGCCCCAGGTGTTGAGGTTGCCGAACACGAGGACCGAATGGCCCGAATAGACCCTGGAGGAAGAGATCGCGAGGATGCCTGCGATCGAGTTCCAGATCCCGGCGAGCCCGAGCATCACCGAGGCGAACGTCACCCAACCGAGACCACTCGGAGCCTCGAGGTCAGAAGCCACGGCGTAGCGCCCCTGAGGCTCATAGTCATGCACAGTCCTCATCTCGCCTGCTCCCTCCTCGAGAGTACTCCGGCTCGCGGGTGCCCGGCCTCGGCTCAGCTAAGAGCACAACGGCGGCGGCATCATCGTCCGGATGGGATGACGGCTGCCAAGAGCACGATTTTCAGGGGCGTTCATCCCAAGCGGACGATGTTGTGAGGAGTCGCTTCGGACAGTCTCTTCGTCGACGAAACGCCCGTCGCCGGCGGGCGTCGTTCGGGTACGGCCCCAACGAGTGGACCTGAAGAGAGGGAGAGATTCGATGTCGGATCTGATTGCAATCGGCTATCCGGATGAGACGACGGCGCTGAAAGCAGAGAAGGACGCGCAACGCCTCGCGAGCGAGTTGATCATCCAACCCGATGCGATCGCCGCGATCGTGCGCGACAAGGACGGCAAGTTCAAGGTGACGACGAGCCATCACCCTGTCAGTGGCGGCGCTTCCTACGGCATGTTCTGGGGACTGCTGTTCGGCGTGCTGTTCTTCGTACCGGTCTTCGGAATGGCGATCGGGGCGGGCCTCGGTGCGCTGATGGGGAAGGTCGAGAAGTCCGGCATCGACCGAGAGTTTCAGGCGCAGGTAAGGGACCTGCTCCAGCCCGGGACTTCGGCGCTCTTCCTCGTGGTCGAAAAGGTCACACCCGACAAGGCAGTGGAGGCACTCAGCAAGTACGGCGGCACCGTGCTCAAGTCGTCCCTGTCGAAGGACGCCGAGGCAGAGCTGCAAGAGGAGCTTCACGGCTCCAAGGAGCCTGTCGCGGTCTAACTACTCACCTAGCTGCGGGTGAGGCTCAGTGGTCCGTGAGGTGGATCACGCCGACGCTGTCGAGCCCGGTCAGGACGAGCTGCACGGCGAGGGCGGCCAGGAGAAAGCCGAACACCTTCTCGGTCACCAGCATCCGGCTCGCGTCGAGGCGCTCGCTGACCTTGTTGGCCCAGCGGAAGACGACCACGTCCAGCGCGAGCACCAACGCGAGCAACCCGATCACGAGACCGACGCGACCGATCGAACCGGCCTCCGCCGAGATCGTGACGAGCACGACGATTCCGACGGGATTGAGCAGATAAGGGATCGCCAGGGGAAACACAGCCAGCTTCATCGGGTCGCTCTCCGTCACCGTGGCATCCGGTTTGGAGCCGTCCCCCAACCCGAGAACCATGGCCACCGCGATGATCAGCAGCACGATGCCGCCCGCGACGGCAAGTGCCCCGGTAGAGAAGTGGAGCAATCGCGTCAGCAGCTCGCCGAACAGGACGAGGGTCACGGCCACCACGGTTGCCGTAGTGAGCATCTTTCGAATCACGAGGCCCTTTGTGGCAGCGTCCAGACCCGCGGTGGCCTCGAGGAAGGGCACCAGCGCGATCTTGGGCCCGATCCCGATCAACAGCAGGAAGAACAGCTCGACGACAAGATAGATGTCGATCGTCGTCGTATCCATCGCGGCTGCGCTGCCCTATCGGAACGCGTCAGGTCGCCGTTGCAACCGGCGAAGCGGCCGTCGCCGATTCCGAGACCGGCGCAACCTTGGCGAACGGCCCCAAGAGCAACGAGGCGTGCTCGGCCCTCGCTGCGAGCTCGAGCGATCCTTTCGGAACGAGCTCGAAGGTCGCGACAACGACATCCTCGCCCAGCCGGTGCAGTCCTTTCTTCTCCTCGTCTCCTGCGGTCTTGACCGAAACACTCGCGACCTGGACGAGGCCTTCCTTCCACGCCGCCGGACTACCACGAAAGGCGAAGACGTCGTGCACCCAGAGGCCGTGTCCCGGATGCCAGCGGCCCTTCCCGTCGACGCGGATCCGCGCGGGCACGGACCCGGCACGCTTCCGCAACTGGCGATTACGGAAAACGAGAACAGAGATGGCGATCGCGCACAACCAGAGCGGAACGCCTAGCAACGCGAGGATCGCCCAGATCATCTACACGATCGAACCAGCCGGGGGCGCAAGCCTCATCACCCGCATTGGATGACCGATTCGACTTCGTCCTGTCGGGATGACGGCAGCCCGGGCTTTGAACTACAGAATCGCTGTGGCTGAAACGTGACGGCAAGCGAGACCAGACCAGCTGACTACGGCGAAAGAGCTGCATGGGCTCCCGCCCGGCCACGCATTCACCCGGTGCGGCTACTCCTCGCGTGGCTTCTCTCCGCTGCGGCGCTCCTCGCCGCCGCCTGGATCGTGCCCGGCGCCTCGACCCGCAACTTCGGGGGTGCGCTCGTAGCGGCGCTCGTGATCGCGATCCTCAACGCGTTGCTCCCACCGCTCGTTGCGGCTCTGCGCCTCCCGCTGATGCTGCTCACCGGATTCCTGCTCATCCTTGTAGTCGACGCTCTGATGCTCCAGGCCGCGGACAACGTCACGAACGGTGATCTCACGGTTGATTCCTTCTGGTCGGCGCTCGGCGTCGCACTGGTTGCAGCAGCTGTCAGCGTGGTCCTCGACGTCGTCGCCGGGTCGAACGACGACGACACGTACACATTCCGGGTCATCCAGAGAATCGCGCGCCGGGAAGGAAAGCAGGTTCACACGGACGCGCCGGGCATCGTCTTCCTGGAGATCGACGGCCTCGCTCTGCCGGTGCTGCAGCGGGCGATGCGTGACGGCAGCGCACCGAATATGGCGGGCTGGCTCACTGACGGCTCGCACGCGCTCGCCGAATGGGAGACCGACCTGTCGTCGCAGACAGGAGCGAGCCAAGCGGGAATTCTGCTCGGCTCGAACGAGGACATCCCGGCCTTCCGCTGGGTGGAGAAGGAGACCGCAACGCTGATGACGTGCTCGGCTCCCCCGGACTGCGCCGAGATCGAACGCCGTCACAGCTCCGGCCGCGGGTTGCTGACGGACGGGGGCGCGAGCCGTGGCAACCTCCTGTCCGGAGAAGCCGACCACATGATCCTCACCGTCAGCCGGATCGACGCGGAGAAGCACGCGAATCCCGGTTACCGAGCGTTTCTCGCCAACGGTTTCAACGTCATGCGGGCCCTCGTTCTCTTCAGTTGGGAAGTGGTCCTCGAGTGGACGGCCGCGTCCCGCGCGAAACGGCGCAACGTGCGTCCGCGCGGCCACCGAGGTGGCAAGTACCCCTTCCTGCGCGGAGCACTATGCGTGGTCGTACGAGACGTGATCGTCTACGGCGTGCTCACCGACATGATGAAGGGGCGCCCAGCCGTATACGCCACGTTCTCGAGCTACGACGAAGTCGCCCACCACTCCGGGCTCGAACGCTCGGACACGCTCGAGGCGTTGCGCAAGCTCGACCAGCAGTTCGGCCGCATCGAGCGTGCGCGCCGCTACGCCCCACGGCCTTACGAGCTCGTCGTCCTCTCCGACCACGGCCAGACGCAGGGCGCGACCTTCAAGCAACGGAATGGCTACGGCCTCGACGAGCTCGTCGAGCGCTCACTCGAGCACGGCGGCGTGACGGAGATCGCCGGCGGGGACGAGCAGAGCTCTATGGTCGGCCACGCGATCGGGGAGGCGACCGGCCAGAAGCCGAAGAAACAGGCGAAGAACGATGTCTCGAACCGTGACGTGATCGTTCTCGGCTCCGGAAACCTGGGGCTCGTGTATCTCATGGACGAGCCGCGGCGCCTCACACTCGAAGAGCTGAACGACCGGCACCCACGTCTCCTGCCGGCGTTGCGCAATCACTCCCACGTCGGCTGGCTCCTGGTGCGGAGCGAGCAGGACGGACCCGTGGTTCTCGGCGCGGGAGGAGTGCACTACCTCGCCTCTGGCCGCATCGATGGAGTGGATCCATTGGCGGCGTTCTCGCCGAATGCTCCCCAACATTTGCTGCGCACCGACGGCTTCGCCCATGTCGCCGACATCATGGTCGGGAGCTTCTACGACCCCTCGCTGGAAGAGGGCTGCGCGTTCGAGGAGCTGATCTCGTTCCACGGCGGGCTCGGCGGCCCCCAGACGCGACCGTTCCTTCTCTACCCGGCAGCGCTCCCGATCACCGACACGCCGATCGTCGGCGCCGCGGCGGTCAACCTCCTGCTCAGAGGCTGGCGGGCCCACCTGAACGGCGGGACTCCGGACGACGGCGGGGTACGGCCGCAGTCGGACCTAGTGGAAGAACTTCAGCCGGCCGGTCACTGAGCGCACCTCGACAGGACGACGGAGATGTTCTTTCGGCTCACCAGTTTAGAGCTCGTGCTCATCCTGGTGGCCGTCGTCTTCGGAGCGACTTGCCTCGGCATCTTTCTCGGCCGCTACGTTCGTCATCGATCGGAACATCTCCGCGAGCCTCTTGGAGTTCTGCAGAGTGCGCTGCTCGGGCTCGTCGCGCTCGTCCTGGCGTTCGGCCTCGCGCTCGCTGTCGGACGGTATGAATCGCGTCGTGCCGCGGTTGTGGACGACGCAAATGACATCGGCACGACCTACCTGCGCGCACAAACTCTGCCGGAACCGATCCGAACGCGATCGCTCCGGCTGCTGGTCCGTTACACAGATACCAGTATCCGTCTCTCGCAGTCCGTACCGACGACGAGCAAGGCACGCCAGGCAGTTGCAGATGGCCAGAAGCTGCAGCGCCAGCTCTGGGGACTCGCAGGACAGGCGCTTGCTGAAGCACCTGTCGCGAGCGCACCGCGCCTGTACGTCGAGACCCTTAACACGATGATCGATCAGCAGACGGTCCGGATCGCGGCCCTGAACAATCGGGTGCCCGGTCCCGTGCTTGCCGTAGAGGTGATCTTCGCCGCCGTTGCGCTTGGGTTACTGGGCTTCTACCTTGCGATCCTCGGCCGCGGCGTGCTCCCCGTCCTTTTTGCCGCCGCGCTGATCTGCTTGCTGCTCCTCGTCACCTTCGACCTCGACCGGCCAACGCGGGGACTGATCCGCGTCCCCGCGACACCACTCACCAGCCTCCGCGCATCGATGGAGCTCCCGCCGGCAGCCGCCGCACCGTCCAGACCCTGATCAGCTCGTGCAAACCGGCGGGAGCCCGCTGACGGGATCCCGCCGGAATGCTCCGAACTACTGCCGCGCCAGGTGTACCCGCAGCTCCGCTTCGGGGTCGTGGATCAACTCGCCGCTCACATCGAGTGTGACCTTATGGAGCGTCCCCGTAAACGTGAACGGGCCCACATAGTCGGGTGTTACCGGAGAGCCCGGGTTGGCGCCGCAGGTGAGCGTTCCGGGATTGAACATGAACGGCGTGGTCACATCAGCGTTGGCGTCGCCGACCAGATCGCCGTCGACATAGAGCTGCAGCCTCCCTGGCGCACCCTTGCCCTGTTGCATGTCGGGCTTCCCGGTCGGTTCGAACTCGAAGCGAAGCTCGTGCTTCCCTGCGGGAACGACGTCCTCTGACTCGACGCCGAGAAGTTTACGTCCGACGTAGTTGTGCACGTACCGCAGCTTGCCGTCCTTGATGAACAACGAATACCCGCCCGCCGCGGTGCCCTGGCTGAGCAGCACGCCCTCGGCCCCCTCTTCGGGGATCTCGACGTCTGCTGTGATGCTGTGCGGGCGGTTGAGCACCTTTGGGGCAGCGAAGTTCGGCACCGACTGCGTGTTCGGCAAGTAGGTGTAGCTGTCGCGCGGCAACGCGATCAGCGGCTTCTCGCCGACCATCCGGGGGAGGCCGCTGCCGTCGATTGGCATGACGTCGTACTTACCGGCCTCGACGTACCAGGTGCCGATCATCGCGATCAACCGATCGCGGTTCTCGTCGGCGACGTTGTGGTTCTCTGCAAAGTCCTCGGCGACGTGGTACAGCTCCCAGCCCTTGGCGTCGAGCGCCGAGAGCGTGTCCGACGAGATCGGCTGGCCGAACCCCATCCCCGCTTCTTTGAACGACGGGCCTGGCCAGGCGCACACCGCCCGCCACCCGTCGTGGTAGATGGCCCGGTGTCCGAGCATCTCGAAGTACTGCGTCGTCCGCTTGCTGTTCGCCTTCGCATCGTCGAGCGTGTGCGCGAGGCTGACGCCGTGCATCGGAGACTGCTTGACGCCCCGAATCTTGTCGGGCGGCTGGATGCCGAGCAGGTCGAGCACGGTCGGCACCATGTCGATGATGTGCGCGTACTGCGTGCGCACCTCGCCCTTGGCCTTGATCCCCTTCGGCCAGGAGACGATGAACGGATCGGTCGAACCGCCACGGTAGGTTTCGCGCTTCCACCGGCGGAACGGCGTGTTGCCGGCCCAGGTCCAGCCCCATGGATAGTGGTTGAAGTGCTTGGGGCCACCAAGCTCGTCGATCAGCTTCAGGCTCTCTTCGATCGGCCCTAGCGCGTTGTTGAAGAACTGCGCCTCGTTCATTGTGCCCGTCGGACCGCCCTCGGCGCTCGCGCCGTTGTCGGAGATCACCATGATCACCGTGTTGTCGAGCTCACCCTGATTCTTCAGGAATTCGAGCAGGCGCCCGATCTGGTGGTCCGTGTGGCTGAGGAAGCCCGCGAACACCTCCATCATCCGGCTGTACAGCTGCCGGTCTGGAGCGGGAAGGGAGTCCCAGTCCGGGACGTCCGGATCGTGGCGTGACAACTCGGCGTCGGCGGGAGCGATCCCGAGCTCCTTCTGACGTGCGAAGGTCTGCTCGCGGTAGGCGTCCCAACCCTTGTCGAACACGCCCTTGTACTTGTCGGCCCACTCCTTCGCGACGTGATGCGGCGCGTGCGTCGCGCCGAAACACAGATGGAGGTAGAAGGGCTTGTCGGGGTCGGACTGCTTCGTGTCCGCGATGAACGAGACGGCCTTGTCGACCAGGTCCTCGCTCAGGTGATACCCCTCCTCGGGCGTCTTCGGGGCCTCGACCTGGTGGTTGTCGTAAACAAGGTCGGGATACCACTGACTCGTGTCGCCGCCGAGGAAGCCATAAAACCGCTCAAAGCCTCGACCGACCGGCCAGCGGTCGTACGGTCCTGCTGCGGTCTCCTGGTTGCTCGGCGTCAGATGCCATTTGCCGACCATGAAGGTGCTGTAGCCCTCGTCCAGGAGAATCTCGGACAGCATCCCGTTCTCGAACGGCATCACCCCGTTGTATCCCGGGAAGCCCGTCGCGAGCTCGGTGATGCACGCCATGCCGTTGGCGTGGTGGTTGCGTCCCGTGACGATGCAGGAGCGACTCGGTGAGCAGAGCGCAGTCGTGTGCATGCTGTTGTAGCGGAGGCCGTTCGCGGCGATCCCGTCCATGTTGGGTGTCTCGATCGGGCTGCCGTAGCAACCGAGATTGCCGTAGCCCGTGTCGTCGAGAACGATCATCAGGACATTCGGAGCGCCTTTCTTTGCGCGGACGGGTGCCGGCCACGCCGGGCTTGACTCCTCGGCGGTGCGGCCGATGACTCCGGGAAATGGCGCTCCAGCTTCGTACTCGACGATGGGCATCAGAAAGGCCTCCGTTCGCTAACGGTTCACGATTGAAGCCGATACTGGGTTGACCCCGGGCCAAAAACATCATCCGATCTAGGTGATCGGATGACTTGCCGTTTTAAGCGGACGTGTCGAGCGACGCGATCGGGCCGAACACACGCTCGCGGATGTCCTCGCCGCAGGCCACGCGGTCACCGAGCTCCCAGAGGAAATCGAGCAATCTGTAATCAGGCGGAGGGAGATCGGTCGAGAACGCGAACCCGGCCGTGCGGACGAACAAGACCATGTCGAGCAGGCGAGCGATCAGGTCGTCTGCGGCGTTTTGCAGCGTGTACCCGTCACCATGGGTCAGGCCACAAAGCGTGAGACGGCAGCGGCCGGCGTGCTCGGAGAGGTACAGCCTTGGAACCCACGGTTCCGCCATGCCCGCAGTGTGCTTCGTGGGTCGGAAGGCGCTGCCCTCTCACGACCAGGGGCCCAACTAGGGCATGCGGCAGACGATCCGCCCCGAGTACTGGCTCGAGTCGTCCAGCGGCTCGGTCCGGACGACCAGGCACGTGCCCAAGTTCGTCTCGATCGGATCGCCGTCAGCCGGAGATCTCGGTAGCTCGATTTCGTCGAGCTCGTGGAAGTTGGGCCCCTCGACCGTGAGGATGAATCGTGCCAATTACCGCCGCCGCGCCGTGCGACGAGCGGTACGCCGTGCGACTCTTCGTCCTCCGAACATCTTCGACCTCCTTGGTGGTGGCAACCTTTACGCGGTAGCGGGGACGGCTGCCTTTGTCTCCATCTCGTGATGCTCCTGCGCCTCGTCGGCGGCGATCAAGCCGATCCCGACCAGGTCGAGCGGACTGATGAACCCGTCGCTGATCCGGAAACCGCCTGCACGCATGACGGCATCGCGAAGCGGAACAGCCCATTGATGCTCGAGCAAGATCAGCGCAGCGGCCGAGTCGTTCGGAATGTCCTCGAGCACGTCCCACTCGTCTCCCCCCGAAAGCGGTTGGACGCCACCCTCTGCAGCAGCCTGTGCGCCTGCTGCCGCGCCGGCCTCGAGCCCTTCCTCTCCCTCGATGCCCAGTCCGATCAGGGCGCCGATGGTCGAGCCGAGCTCGATCGCCTCATCTTCGGTGAGGTTGCTCAGATGCGCGACTTCGAGCTCGCCTTCCGCATCCTTGTACACCGCGATCGAGTCGATCACGCGAACGGTGTCGCTCTCCCGCAGGCGCTCGAGCTCCTCGATGATCTCGCCGCGAAACTCGGGGTGGTCGAAGCCCAGAACGACGAGCTGAACCGGTCCAATTGCCATCTTGATCCTCCTGCTCTCTAGAGAACGACGCAAGCTGCACGTCTGCAGGGATTCTCGGGAGCCGGCGGGCGCGGCACATCATCCAGAAGGGATGAGGGCTCGAGCAGGCGGCTTCAGCCGGTCAGCCCGGCGACGCCGTTCCGAATGAGCGAGGCCGCCAGGAGCACGGCGATCGCCGCTGCGAGCACTCTCGCGTCCCGCTCCAGAAAGCCACGGGCCCGGCCGAGTTGGCGCACCGTCCAGTCGCGGGCAACCAGAAGGGAAAGAAGTGCGAGCCCGAGCGGGAGCAGAGAGACCAATGTGAAGAACAGCCAATCCACTGCGTACTGGATCGTGCTCGGATTCAGCTCTGAGATGTCCTTCAGGGCGATCGGGATGAATCCACCCGGGTTCGCGAGCGCAGCGCCGGCGCCCAGGATGACCAGCAAAGGAGCCGTGGCAAGCTTGCCCATCTTGTCGATCATGGCCTGCACTCTCGCCGGATCTCGAGGCCGGCGGAGAAACACCACGACGTAGACCAGCACGATCGCTCCCAGGATCAGATCGAGAACGGCAACCCAGGTCTTCGGCGTGGATGTGTCGGAAGCGGCGACGTCCCCGATGAAAAACGAGGCGACGACGCCGACCGCCAGGGTCGCCGTGAACGCCCCGAGGTAGAACCAAAATCCCGTTCGGAGCGGCCGGTCTCCGAGGACGAGCGCCAGGACGGAGAACGAGAGCGTCGTGGGAGAGAACATCGCCGCGAGGGAAACGAGGACGATCTCCCCGTCGATCCAGCTCACTTGGCGCGCCTGAGCAACCGCCTTGCACCGGACGGTTCGGCGCCGTCGTCTTCGGCGGCCTGCTTGGCCGCTTTCTTTGCCTGCTTCTTCGCCGTGTGCTGGGCCTTCTGGTCGGCCGCCTTTGCCTTAGCGTCCGTGTACGAGTCCCCGACCAGCTTCTTCCCGCCCGACCAGCCGAATGCCCAGGCGACGAGGACGATCGCGAAGAGAATGTTCCAGGCTGTGGTCACGAGCTGCTGCGCAACGGAGTAGGCGGTCGCGGTAGTCGAGTCGGTGACGCCGTTCAGCGAGGCGACGTTGAAGGCCTGGTTCACGCCGACGCCTCCCGGTGTCACAGAGGCCACATTCGCGATCGAGTTCCCACCGACGATCCGCATCACGGTGTGAAAGCTGACCGGAATGCTGTACGCCGCCAGGAACAAGGCGATCACACCGAGCTTGCAGCACCAGCCGAGGAATTCCGGCAGGAAGACGCGCCCGAGAAAGGCCTTCCAGTCGGCCAGGATCTTGCCACCCTGCTTGGCCTGGGCCCAGAGCTTCTTCAGCCAACGCCAGGCAAGCCGACAGAGAATCACGACTCCGAATACGACGCCGACGGCGATGATCGCGGTCGCCCAGGGATGCGCCGAGACCCAGCCGAACTTGATGTCGAAGGAGCCGCCCACAGAGGCGAAGAGATAGACGTAGACAACCGCCCCGATCACCGTGAAGAAGATCTTCTCGACGAGATAGCCGGCGAAGATCCCGGCAAACGTCGCTCCCACGACGATCGCCGTGTACATGATTAGCATTACGAGCGTGCCGAGATTGGCCGGAAGAAAGGTGTTCAGCGCGACGGAGGTCGCATAGCAGGCGATCACCTGTAAGGCGGGGACCCCTGAGTCCGGATAGGCGTAGCGAATGATCGCGAGCCACGCGACGGCGGTGAAGAGGGTCTGCAGAGTTTGAAGCACAAGCGCCGGGATGAGGTACTTGACCGAGATCTCCGTCAGCGTGTCCCAGAGCTGGCTGAACCAGCCCCGGATGTCCCAGCCGAGCAGGTACGCGATCGCGCCGATCGCGACGATCAACGTCAACCAGATCACGATGCGCCTCAGGTGGAACCGCTTCTCGGGCGGCGCGGCCGCTGCGACGGCCTCGGTCATACCTCCTCCGCCGCGAGCCTTGTCGGGCTGGCCGGCTGGGGAACAGCGCCGTGGCAGCGCTTCCACTTCTGCCCACTTCCGCAGGTGCAGAGATCGTTGCGGCCGCGCTTCGCGTCTGCAGCGGCGTACAGACCCATGATTTCGGCCGGCGCCCGATTACGAGCGAGGAGCTCGCCCATCACACGCATCGGCCCGTCGACGTGGTGGAAGAACTCCTTGAAGCCCGCACAGAGATAGTTCAGCCCGGCCTCGCCGTCCGGCGTACGGATGAAGCGGTCCTTCGGACAGCCACCGTGGCAGGCAAAGCGCACGTCGCAGTCGAGGCAGTACTGCGGCAGTGTGTCGCGCTTGTCGAGCCCGAACCGCGTCTGCTGGGCAGACGAGACGAGCTCCAGCATGTGACGTTCCTTGATGTTGCCGAGCAGGTAGCGCGGCTCGACGAAGTGATCGCACGAGTAGAGATCGCCGGTGTGTTCCAGCGCGAGCGCCAGTCCGCAGGTCTCCGAGTGGACGCAGAGACCTGGCGGCTCGCCGACCCAGTTCGCGAGGGCGACGTCGAACATCTGGACATAGACCGTGCCGACGTCGCGTCGTACCCACTCCTCGAAGACATCGACCAGGAAGCGGCCGTACTGCGCCGGGCTCACCGACCGACCCGTCACGACCTCACCTTCCTGGACGTAGAGCGGCCGGTCGCGCCACGACTTCCAGGGAACGGTTCCGTCCTCGGCCTGATCGGCGGCGACCCGCTCGATGATCGGGATGAACTGGATGAAGCGGGCGCCACATTCGTCGCGAAGAAAGCGGTAGACCTCGCGGCCGCGATCGCCGTTGGCGGCGTGCACGGTTGTCAGGGCATTCCACTCGACTCCCGCGTCATTGAGGAACGAGAGCCCACGCATCACCTGGTCGAAACTGCCTTTCCCGCCTTTGTTCACGCGATGGGTGTCGTGTAACTCGCGTGGCCCGTCGATCGAGATCCCGACCAGGAAGTCGTTGTCCTTGAAGAACGCGGCCCACTCTTCGTCAAGAAGCGTCCCGTTCGTCTGGATCGTGTACGTGGCCCGTTGGCCGGGCTGAAGATAGAGCTCGGCCAACTCGACCGAGCGGCGGAAGAAATCGACACCCATGAGCGTCGGTTCCCCGCCTTGCCAGGCGATCGCGACTTCGGTGACGCCGGCATGCGCCTCGATCAGCTGTTTGACGTACGCCTCGAGCAACTCGTCCGCCATGCGGAAGCGACTGCCTGGATAGAGCATCTCCTTCGAGAGGAAGAAGCAATACGAGCAGTCCAGGTTGCAGACGGCGCCTGTCGGCTTCGCCAAGAGGTGGAAAGCACGAGGTTGTGCGAGCACGCCTGGGGCGGCGCTCATACCAGCCCTACGCCTCTCCCATGGCCTGCCACTGCAGGAGCTTCCCAGCGGGTTCTGGCGGTCGCATCCTCCCGTCGGGATGAATTGTGGCCTCGAGGGCTGCTTTCACCCTGTCCGGACGATGTGTGTCGATGCTGTGACAGCGATCGTCACTCTCGTGCCAACTGCAGCTTCGAGGGGGTGAGCGAGGTGGTCGACGGTCAGGGGGACAAATCGGCAGCGCCGACGACGCGGCGGTCGCTGCTCGCCCTGGAGTACCCGGGCATGGGCGCTTTCGACGATCCGACGCAGGAGTGGCGACGACTCTTTTCTGAGCTCCTCGGAACGTTCTTCCTGGTCCTCGTAGGTGCCGGCGGAGCGGTGGTGAACGCTTCGAGCCACGGTGCGATCAGCAGGTCGACCGCCGTCGCGGCACCCGGGCTGATGGTGATGGCGATCATCCTCTTTATGGGCGCGGTCTCGGGCGCCCATCTCAATCCGGCCGTCACGCTCGGCTTCTGGTTGCGCGGAGACTTCCCCGGGCGTCGAGTGCCGGGTTACATCATCGTCCAGCTTCTAGGCTCAACGCTCGCCTGCCTCTTCCTGTGGGCCGTCCTCGGAAAGCTCGGCCGGCTCGGCGCCACGGAACCGGGCGCAGGCATCAGCGACTGGAAGGCGATGCTGTTCGAGCTGATCCTCACGGTCGGGCTGCTGAGCACGATCCTCGGCACGGCATCACGTGCCCAGAACGTCGGCGCGCTGTCCGCAGTCGCTGTCGGCGGCTACATCATCCTTGCCGGCTTTTGGTCGAGCCCGATCAGCGGCGCATCGATGAACCCAGCCCGCTCGTTCGGGCCGGACCTTGCCCTCGGCGACTTCTCCAACTACTGGGTCTACCTTGCCGGCCCGATTGCCGGAGCGCTGATCGCCGTTGCCTTCGCGTGGGTCCTGCGCGGGCCAGGCGGGGACGTCGGCGGCCTGGCGGCTGCGCGCGGCGAGCTCGACAAGCGTGTGGAGTCGGCAAGAGCACGGTCGACGTCAGCGGAGTGAAGGAGGAACGATGAGCACCAAAGAGGCCGGACCCGGCGAAGCGGCGCCACCGGGACAAACTGCCAGGACCACGAAGGGCGACGCTTACCTCGCCGCTGACGCGCGGGAAGCCCGCGGCAAGGCGGCCAGGGCTGTAGCTCCGCGCGCGAGCCACGCCGAGTTCGAGTCCGCGTCCGACCGTGATCCCGTTGCGATCGTCGACGAGGACACTCCTTCGCGCGTTCCCGAGCTCGTGCCGATCCGCTACGGGCGGATGCTCGTCACGCCCTTCACGTTCTACCGCGGCGCGGCTAGCCTGATGGCGAACGACCTCACCGCGACGCCTAGCTCGGGCCTCCGAGCGCAGCTCTGCGGCGACGCGCATCTCTCCAACTTCGGAGGGTTCGCGTCTCCCTCCCGAGATCTCGTGTTCGATCTGAACGACTTCGACGAGACGCTTCCCGGGCCGTTCGAGTGGGACGTGAAGCGGCTGGCTACAAGCTTCGAGATCGCCGGCAGGGACCGCGGGTTCAGCGAGTCCGACCGTCGAGCCGCGGTCCTGGCCTCAGTTCGGGCTTATCGCGAGTCGATGCGCCAGTTCGCAGCGATGAACAACCTCGGTGTGTGGTACTCGAGACTGAATGCCGACCAGCTCGTGGCACGGCTCCGAAGTGAGAAGGACAAGAAGCAGGCCAAAACGGTCGAGCGTGCGGCCGCAAAGGCCCAAACCAAGGACAGCATGAAGGCATTCGCGAAGCTGACGCACCTGGTCGACGGCGAGCCCCGGATCATTTCCGACCCACCCTTGATCGTGCCGATCGCCGAGTTCGCCGAGGCCGAGGGCCGCAGCCGCGACGAGATCACTGCCGCCGTGCTGGCCCTCTTCGACGGCTATCGGCGAACGCTTCAGCCCGACCGCCGCATGCTGCTGGAGGGCTTTCGCTACGTCGACCTCGCCCGCAAGGTCGTCGGTGTCGGTAGCGTCGGAACCCGCTGCTGGATCCTCCTGCTGCTCGGCCGCGACGACAACGACCCGCTCTTTCTGCAGATCAAGGAGACTGGGCCTTCAGTGCTCGAGCGCCACCACGGCCGCAGCCAGTTCCGCAATCACGGCCAACGTGTCGTCGAGGGTCAGCGGCTGATGCAGGCGGCGAGCGACATCTTCCTCGGCTGGTTGCGCAATAAGGAAGGGCTCGACGGACTGCCTCGAGACTTCTACGTTCGCCAGCTCTGGGACTGGAAGACATCAGTCGACACGGACACGATCCTGCCTCGGGGGCTCGAGCTGTATGCCAGCGCCTGCGGGTGGACGCTCGCAAGGGCGCACGCGCGCTCGAGCGACCGCATCGCGATCTCTACCTACCTCGGGAAGAGCGACGTCTTCGACCGCGCCGTCGCCGACTTCGCAGTCGCGTACGCCGACCAGAACGAGCGCGACTACGCAACCCTCGTCGAAGCTGCGAAAGACGGCCGAATCGAAGCGAAGGAGGGTCTATAGCCGTCACGGCCATACGCACCCCTCTCGCACTTGCGGCGGTAGTCCAGTCGGAAAAGTTCCTCAACCGAGAACTGTCATGGCTGGACTTCAACCGTAGAGTGCTCGCGTTCGCCGAGGATGCCGACCTGCCGCTTCTGGAGCGGGTCAAGCTCTGCGCGATCTTTTCGTCCAACCTCGACGAGTTCGCCGCCGTACGGCTTGCGGGAATCCGCCACCAGGTCGAGTCCAAGATCAAGCGCCGGTTCCCGGACGGACGTACCCCCGCGCAGACGCTCAGGGAGATGCGCGCCCAGATCGTCGAACTTCAAGCCAGGCAAGACCGCCTCTGGTTGGAGGACCTCCACCCCGCTCTCGTCGCGGAAGGGATTCGCGTCGGCGGTGTCGCCGATTGCTCTCCGCGCGAACTGCGCGCCCTGACGAAGCGCTTCGAGCGCGAGGTCGAGCCGCTGCTGACGCCGATCGCCGTCGGCCTTGCGGCCCCGTTTCCCTATGTCACCACACTTGCCCTGAACATCGGCCTGCTGGTGCGGGACACGAGGTCGGACGAGCAGCGTTTCATCCGCGTGAATGTGCCGGACGACCTCCCGCGGTTCGTCCCCGTCGGGAACCGGAACTTGCACGTCCCGCTCGAGGAGGCGATCGTGCACTTCCTCCCCGCGTTGCTTGGCTCCGTAGAGATTCTGAGCCGGTCGACGTTTCGGGTCACACGCGATGCCGACCTGTCGCTAACGGCTGACGCCGACGACCTGGTCGAAGCAGTCGAGACACAACTCGTCCAGCGGCGATCTGCTGACGTCGTTCGCGTCGAGGTCGGCGGCGACGCGTCGCAGGAGCTCATCGACACGCTCGGACGAGAGCTCAAGATCGGGACCGAACGCGTTTATGTGAGCAACGCTCCCCTTGGCCTCGGCGCACTGCTGGAGCTCACGGCGATCGACCGGCCGGACCTGAAGGACAAGCCGTGGGTGGCGAGGACCAGACGGCCGTTCGTGAGTAAGAGCCCTGCGGATCTGCTGGCTCGGATCCGACGCCGGGACATTCTCGTCCACCATCCGTACGATGCCTTTGACACCAGCGTCGAGGCGTTCGTGGCGGCCGCACGAGATCCGAAGGTCGCAGCGCTCAAGGGCACCGTCTACCGCGCCGGCGAGCTGTCGGCCACGCTCACCTCACTCGTCGAGACGGCCGAAGAAGGGAAACAGGCGGTCTGCCTGGTCGAGCTCAAGGCGCGGTTCGACGAGCGGCGGAACATCGAGTGGTCCAAGGCTCTCGAACGGGCCGGTGTGGACGTCGTCTACGGCGTTCCCGAGCTGAAAGTGCATGCCAAGCTCACGCTGCTCGTCCGTCGTGAGCGAAACGGCGTTCGCCGCTACGTCCACATCGGCACCGGGAACTATCACGCATCGCACGCGACCAGCTACGAGGATCTCGGCCTCTTCACAGCCGACGAGGACATCGCGGCCGACGTCGCGGAGGTGTTCAATGCCGTCACGGGGCGTACGAGCCCGACGGTCTTCCGCAAGTTGCTCGTCGGCCCGTGGTTTCTCCGCGACGGGATCCTCAGCGAGATCGACCGTGTTGTGCGCGCGGCGCGAGCAGGTGAAGACGGGCGAATCCGGATCAAAGTCAACTCTCTCGTCGACCCTGAGATGATCGATGCGCTCTATGCCGCTTCGGCGGCCGGGGTCACCGTGGAGATCATCACGCGTGGAATCTGCATGTTGCGCCCGGGCGTCCCCGGCCTCAGCGAGCGCATCACTGTTCGCAGTGTGCTCGGACGCTTTCTCGAGCACAGTCGGATCCTGTCGTTCCAGACCGGCGACCGAACGACGACCTGGATCGGCAGTGCCGACCTGATGCCCCGCAATCTAGACCGGCGCGTCGAGGTCCTCGTGCCGATCGAGGACTCCCGTCTGCGGTCGGACGTGGCGGAGATCCTGGACGCTTTGCTTGCCGACACGTGCTTCTCTTGGGAGCTGGATGCCGATGGGGCCTGGCACCGCACCCGACCGAAGGGTCGTGCGCAACCCGTGTCGGCTCAGGAGTTCCTGATGGCGCGCACGATCAGACGCGCGAAGAAGCGATAGGCCCGCACGCTCTCGCGAGGCGCAACGGACTTCATCCTCTCGGGGTGATGAACGGGAGGCGCACGACGCTGAGACTCTTGAGGGAGGTCGCCTATGGGCGGCTCACATTCCTAGTGCAATGGAAGGAGCACGTGACGTGATCCTCTGGACCCTGCTCGTCGTCCTGTATATCGCCCTCTTCGTCAGCCTTGGCATGGCGACGTTCCGCAAAGGCCACCAGGTGCTCTTCTGGGTGGGAATCATCTTTCCCGTCCTCTGGATCGTCGGCGCGATCATGCCGCCTAGTGCTCGAGCCGAGGGCACTGCCTAGCGACGGAGCCTTTGCGACGCGAAGAGCAACGTTGCCAGTCCGATGCTGATCATCGTTGCTTTCGCGCTGCTCCTCTTCGTGCCGTCGCCCTGGAACCTCGTCGCTTTTCTCGTCACCACGCCGCTCGGCATCGTCGAGTTGCTCGTCTGGAACCGCACCGTTCGCCACCGAAAGAAGGCGGTCGGAGCACAAAACCTGATCGGTAGAAGTGCCGTCGTCGTCTCGTCGTGCCGCCCTGACGGCCAGGTACGCCTCGACGGCGAGATCTGGGCGGCCCGAAGCAACACGGGAGCTTCCGTTCACGAATCGGTAAACGTGGTCGGGCGTGACCGTCTGACGTTGATCGTCGAGCCGGCTCCCCACTGACCGGTCGAATCAGGTTCATCCCATCGGGACGATGAGCCGAGGTCGCCTCAATGGTCCACTCCGTCTTGCAGAACTTGCATGACCGCTGGTCCGGTCAATCCGCGAAAGAAAGGGCACCGGAATGTTCGTTGCTTCGAGCTATCCGTTCCTCGACATCATGTGGACGATGTTCATCTTCTTCGCATGGGTCATCTGGATCTGGCTCCTGATACTCGTCCTGTCGGACAACTTCAGGCGGCGCGACCACTCCGGCTGGGCCAAGGCGGGATGGACGCTGCTTGTGATCTTCCTGCCGCTAATTGGGGTGCTCATCTACATGATCACGCGCCCGCCGGAGGATGTCATGGGCGCGCCGATGACGACCTGAACGGCCCGCCTGCACGGTGAATCGAGCGTCACGAGACGATATCCGTGACGCTCGAGCAGGCGGTTGACTCGGAGAAGACTGCGGAGGAGCTCCTCGGGGAGCTCGCGCACCAGCTGTCGCTGCTCGTCAGGAGCGAGCTCGAAGTAGCTGCGGCCGAGCGGGGGCCGTGGCTGCATCGAATCGCAATCGAGCTTGCCGCTTCGCTCAGTGCAGCCGTGGCGATGCTCCTTGCGCTCGGCGCGGCGAGCTTTGCAGCGGTGGAGGGCTTGCGCCTCGTGCTTCCGGGTTGGCTCGCGGCTCTCGCGGTCGCGGCGGTCTGGGCCGGCATCACGGCGCTCCTCCTGTGGGTCGATCACCCTCGCCGGCTCTGGCGTCGCCTGAGGCAGCAGACGCACGAGCAGGCGATGACAACGGCGCTCGACGACCGCAGCAGAGCGGAAGCGGACGTCCGAGCAGCAGCCGAACGGCTAAGCCACGCAATCTCGACCGAGATGCGCGAGCGCGAAGCCAGGGCGATCATCGCCGGCGAAAAGCGGCTCATCAGCGCGGGAGAGCGCGATGCCGAGGTCGTGCTCAAGGAGCTGATGTCGATCCTGGCCGCCCCCGGCCGAGCCGGTGTCAATCTGATCGAGCGTCTCCTGGAAGGCAGATGATCGGCCGCTTGCTTACCGTCAGGGGTTGCCGCGAGCTCTCCGCTCGAAGTGCATGCGGCTGACCAGAACCGCGATCACAGTCACGAGATAGAGCTGTCCGATCAGTGCCTCGAGAACCGACAG
>Ga0307282_10000015_pt1 | contig 45092 bp, 47 predicted proteins | sample ER_DNA_121_FD_194475 | JGI IMG/M metagenome (GOLD analysis project Ga0307282, IMG submission 194475) | Bulk soil microbial communities from the East River watershed near Crested Butte, Colorado, United States - ER_DNA_121 | ecosystem: Environmental > Terrestrial > Soil > Floodplain | place...
GCAGAGCTTCGACGAGGGCCAAGCGGAGCTCGCCGAGCAGATCGCAGCGGCAGCCGGCCGCCGGCTCGACCATCTCGACCCTGCTGGTTAGCTCCCCGCTCGCCCCGCGGCTCTTGCTAGCTTGGCGACGTGGCCGAGGCTGCCGCCCAGTCGTTCCAGCCGGTCCGCTGTCCGCACTGCGGCAAGGAGTTCGAAGCCGAGCTCCTCGTGGCGTCGGACGCGCCGGGCTCTCGCGGGTTCAAATGCCCGCACTGCCGCCTGTTCGTGCCCGCTGAGCGGGCGAAAGACCCGAACGGCGGCTAACTCGACAGCTTGACCCGCAGCTCGCGCAGCTGCGGCGCGGTGGCGTTGCCGGTGACCAGGAACGCGCGCACCGAGTTGCGTCCCGGCCGGAACGCGGACGCCGGAACAAGGGCCGAGAAGCGCGGGCCGCGGTAGACGACCGACACCGCTGCGATCTGGCCGTTGAGCGCGACGGCGATCGCGTCGCCTGGGTGCAGACCGGAGACCGGCCCGGTCAGCGGTGACGGGATCACCTGCGAGCGCTTCGGAAACGCGCGGACGAGCTTGCTTCCAACGGCATCGATCGTCGCGGAGGCCGAGAGCGAGCCGGTCACGTGGAGTGAGCTCAGCGGCTTGCCGACCAGCCCGCGGTAGCGCCCTGTCCCGGCGAGCTCAGGTCCCCAGGAGCCCGAGCCGAGGATGCTGACCTGGCGGGCGAACGACGTGCGTCGTTGCGCCAACTCCGCGGTGTACGGCGCCTTCACCCCCGCCACATTGACCTCGCTCGAGCCCCGCCCTCCGGCAAAGGCGGAGCTTCCGTCCGTGTGCCACGGAATCTTGATCCCGAGGACGTCGGCGATCGTCGGGAGGATGTCGAGGGTTACGACGTGCCGGTCGTCGACGGCACGTCCTTGCTGCTGGCCCGGCACCTTCACGAACAGCGGCGTGAAGGCGAGCTCTGCAAGGTTGGTCTTCGTCGGGCGCCGGCGGAGGTCGCCGCCGCGGTAGCTGATCCCGTGGTCCGCGGTCACGACGACGAGCGCCTTGTCCCAGAGCCCCGTGTGATGCAGGCTCCGTAGGAATTTGCCGAGCAAGCGGTCGGTGAAGCCGACCTGCAGGAGATGCCGCTGCCAAGCCTGCTCTGCAAGCTGCTCGTTGAACCAGCGCTCGCCGGTGCGGCCGGGCGCATTCGTCTTCGCGACGGCGCGCACTTTCCCGTCCGGAAAGTAAAGCCACGGCGCATGGGGGAGCAGCACGTGCAGGAAGAAGAGCGTCGGCCGACCGCCGTCTGGCTTGCGGAACGACCCGACGAAGCGGTTGAAGTCGTGCACGCGGCTGAGGTAAAAGGTCTTGAGGTTGACCTTGGGCGGGCCCCCTCCGCCGGTCGTCACGGTGCCGGCCGTCGAGCCCGAGCCGAAGTTCCCCCACGACTCGTCGATCACCGGAAGCTCGTCCTCGAGCGCCGGCGGCGCCAGCAAGTGCAGATACACAGTCCGCAGGTCCGAGTACAGCGAGGAAAGACGCGCTGCGGTGTCCCCGTTCTTGCGCTTGCAGAGCCGCTGCGGGCAAAGCCGGGTCTGCGTTTCCGTCACGTTCATCCGGTAGCGCGAGCCGAGCAGCGTGAAAAGGTTGTTCGGGTGGTCACGGAGGATGGGGAGCGCGCCTTTGCGGGGCTTCTGCCCGGTCAGGATCACCGGCACCGCGACCGTGGTCGACGCGGAGAGCGTGGTCGTGTTGCGGAACCACGTCGAGCCCGCCGCGAGCCGGGCGAAGTTCGGGAAGCGCTTCGCGTCGATCGCTCCGCTCGAGTCCTGCAGGTCGATGATCGGGAACTCGTCGAAGAGGAGGAAGACGACAGGGGTCGTCGCGTGGACCTGAATCGCTGCTGCCTGCGCGCCGCCGCTTTCGAAGACGAGCTTCTGAACTGGACTGTCGAATAGGAAGAGGGCCAGAAAGACGAACGGCGCCGCCGCGAGGATGTTCAGAAACGAGCGCGCCGCGCGGAGCCGCCAGGCAGCCAGTGCGACAGCCACTCCGATTAGGACTGCGCCCGTAATCAGCACACCCGTTCCGGACAGGCCGAGGCGCTTCAGCGCCTGGACGCCGAAGACAGCTCCAAGGAAACCGAGAAACACGTGGTGGAGGACGCGCCCCGCTGAAGGACTGAACACGCCGACTGCGAGCTCCACCGCAAGGAGCACGAGCGCGGGGACGAAGGTGACGACGAGCGCGAACAGCACGATGTCGCCCGGGGTCGAGCCGCGGACGGCAAAGAACTCGGGGTTCTTGCCGAGCAGGTCGAAGAGCGGCTGCGCGAAGGCGAAGGCCGAGGCCGCGAGCAGGTGCGCTCCGCGGCTCGGCGCCACCCTCAGCGAAGTCCTCACAGCCCTACGCGAAACCCCTGCCTCCGCCACTGCCATTCGGCTCAAGTATCCCTCGTTCAAGGGACACCCGGAGCCTGCCGATACGCACTTCGTGGCGGTGGATGTCTCTTTTCCGCGCCCTGAAGGGCTCGCGCGCGCGGCGGCGGTTCCTGCACGCCTGCTGCTCGCGGGGATCGTGGCCGTCAGCTTCGGTCTCCGCTTCGCCGCCGCGCTCGTGCACACGACACCGCTCTACTTTCCCGACGAGTACATCTACGGCTCGATCGCGCGGTCGCTCGCGGAGACCGGCCGCCCGCTGATCCGCGGCCATTCGGCGCACTTCCCGGCGATGCTCGAGCCGCTGCTCGCGGCGCCGTTCTGGCTCACGCACGACCCGGCGGTCGCCTACCGGCTTACCCAGGCCGAGAACGCGCTCGCGATGTCGCTCGCCGCGATCCCGGTGTACCTGCTCGTGCGGCGGCTCGGCGGCGGATCGTGGATGGCGCTCGCGGCCGGCGCGCTGACCGTGGCCTCGCCGGATCTCTTCTTCTCGTCGTTCGTACTCGCGGATGCGATCGCGTATCCGCTCGTTCTCGGCGCGATCTATCTCGGCGTCTGCGCCCTCTCCCAGCCGACGCGCCGGCTGCAGCTCGGCTTCGCGGCGCTGGCCGCACTTGCCACCTTTACGCGAGTCCAGTACGTGTTCCTGCCGGGCGTGTTCGTCGTTGCCGCACTCGTCGTCGAGAACGGCTCCGTCCCGGCGGTGTGGCGGCGCTACCGGCTCTCGCTCGGCCTCTACGCCGCTCCGCTCCTGCTGGTCGCGGTGCTCGGCCCGAAGCGGCTCCTCGGGTACTACTCGGGCGTCGCCGATCTCGGGGTCTCGCCCGGCGCGATCGGCCACTGGCTCGGCACCGACGCGCTGTTGCTCGCGTACTCGGCGGGCTTCGCGCTCGTTCCCGGTGCGCTGCTCGGGCTCGCCTACGCGCTCTGGCGGCCGCGCACGCGCGACGAGAACGCCTTCGCAGCGCTCGCGGTGGGCACCCTGATCGCAATCTTCGTCGAGGCCTCGCTCTACGCCGCGAGCGGGACCGACCGCTTCCAGGAGCGCTACCTGATGGTGCTACCACCGCTCGTGCTGCCTGCCTTCGCGCTCTGGCTCCGCCGGAATCGCCCCGGCGCGCGCGTCGCCGCGGCGCTCGGGCTGGGCCTGCTGGCGCTCGCCGCGCGCGTGCCGCTGTCCGGCTACACGATCAGCGACTCGAAGCAGGACTCGCCGTTTCTGCTCGCCGTCTTCCGGCTGGAGAAGGGCATCGGGATCGGCAACGGGTCGCTCGTCGTCGCGCTGCTTGCGAGCGCCTTGGCGCTCGTCGGCGCCGCGGTCTGCTTCCGCGCGTTTCTCGCGCGCTGGGCGATCGGCGCGACGATCCTCGCGGCCGCGTTCGTCTCACTCGGCGCCGTCGCCTTCGACGCCCATGTCGTGCGGTCGGTCCGCACGAGTCTCCTGCCCCCCGATGCGCGCTGGGTCGACCACGCGGGTCTGGGCGACGTGTCGATCATCCAAACCCCCGCGACCCTGCACGCAGCCGTTGACGAGCAGCTCTTCTGGAACCTCTCCCTGAAGCATCTGTACTTCCTCGACGACGCCTCGCCGATCGACGCGTTCGGCTCCGAGCGCGTGCACGCGGCGCGCGACGGCCGGCTGGTCTCGAAGGGCCGCACGCTCCGCGGGCCGCTCCTGATCTCGAACTACGCCGTGCGCGTGAAGCTCTCAGGCGCGGTGCCGGTCGGCCACGGGCCGAACTACGACCTCTATCGCGCGCTCGGCACGTCGCGCTTCGCGCTCTTCGCGGGCGGCCTCTACCAGGACGGCTGGCTCTCGTCGTCCGGCCGCATGACGGTCTGGCCGGCTCGGGATGGCCGCGTGCGGGGAGTCTTCATGCTGCCGATCTCCCTCCCGCCCAAGCCGCGCGCCGAGACGACGACGCTGCAGTTGCGCGGCCCCGGCGTGAAGCAAAACGTGACCGTCCAGCCGGGCGAGAGCACCGTCGTCCGCCTCAAGGTCTCGCACCGTGGCCCGTGGACGCTGCGCTTCCTGACGAAGCGCCCCGGCTACCTCTCCGACGGCCGCCCGATCAGCGTGATGGCCCAGATGCCGAGCTTCGCCGGCGTCTACTGCGCGACCGCACCGCCCGTCTAGGACGTGTCCCGGGGTGACGTGTCCCGGGGTCAGGTCTTGCAATCACGCAAACCTCACCGCCCGCAGCAGATTTGTCGGAATGCAAGACCTGACACCGGGGGGTTCGCCGGTGGCCACTGCCTGAGCCCGCCGCCGGTCTAAGCGGGCTGCATGAACATCCAGCGGTGGCCTTCTGGGTCCTCCGCTGAGTAGAGCCGTCCGAACGGGAGGTCCTCGGGCTCGCGGATGATCGTCGCGCCCGCCGCCTTCGCCCGCTCGTAATGCGCGTCGAGATTGCCAACCTCGACGTGGACACCGTCGACCACCCACGGCGTGTCGAGCCAGCGACGGGCCTGCTCGCACTCCTCCGCGTGGTGCTTTGGGCTCCGGTAGTCAGGGCCCGGCCAGCCGAGGAAGACCGTCGCCCCGTCCAGCGAGAGCTCCGCGTGGGTCACGTGGCCTTCGCCGTCGTCGAACCGCTCACCGGACTCGCGGAAGCCGAACGCCTCGCCGAGCCAGTCCACCGCCGCCCCGACGTCCTCGTAGGAGATCATCGGGATGGCGCTGGCCATTACACGCAGTCTTTGAGTCCCTGCGCTTCGGGAAGGGACTCGAGCTTCTTCAGCGTGTTGTTCTCGATCTGGCGGATTCGCTCGCGGGTGACGCCGAACGCCTTGCCGACCTCCTCGAGCGTGCACGGCTGCGCGCCTGAGAGGCCGAAGCGGAGCTCGATCACCTTGCGGTCGCGCTCGGGCAAAGAGGCCAACGCGTTCTCGATGTCCTCGCGGCGCAGCGAGACCTGCGCGGTGTCGAACGGCGACTCGGCCTGCTCGTCCTGGACGAAGTCGCCGAGCTCGGACTCCTCCTCCTCGCCGATCGGCTTTTCGAGCGACACAGGGTGCTGCGCCATGCGGAGGATTTCGCGCACTTCAGCGGTCGTCATCTCCAGCTCGACCGCGATCTCGTCAGGCCGCGGCTCGCGACCCAGGCGCTGGACCAGCTGCCGCTCGATGTGCACGACCTTGTTCAGCTTCTCGACCATGTGCACCGGGATGCGAATCGTGCGGGCCTTGTCCGCGATCGCCCGCGTGACGGCCTGCCGGATCCACCAAGTGGCGTACGTCGAGAATTTGTAGCCCTTGCGGTAGTCGAACTTCTCGACGGCGCGGATCAGGCCCAGGGAGCCCTCCTGAATCAGGTCGAGGAAGCTCAGGCCGCGCCCGAGGTACGACTTCGCGATCGACACGACGAGGCGCAGGTTGGCCTCGATCATCTGCGTCTTGGCAGCCATGTCGCCGCGCTCGATCCGCTTCGCCAGGTAGACCTCCTGGTCGGCGGTCAGGAGCGGCACCTTTCCGATCTCGCGCAGGTAGAGCCGCAGCGAGTCGAGACTCGGCTCAACGGTCAGGTCGAGCTTCGGCCCCTTCTCCTCCTCCGCCAGCGCCGGCTGCTCGTGCGGCGGATGCTTGTGGTTCTCGCCCTCCATCAGCTCGATGGAGTGGTCGATCAGGTACGTGTAGAAGTCCTCGATCTGCTCCTTGGTGAGCTCGACCTCCTCGAGGCCCGACACGATCTCGTCGTACGTGAGGAACCCCTTCTCGAGGCCGTCCTGAACCAGCTTGTGAAGTTCCTCGACGTCCGGAAGGGAAATGTCGACGGTGAGCATCTGACCTCCGGCTCTCTCGCGGTTGCCCGACCTACCTGAACACGACGAGAACCGGTGCTCTCTCTCCCCGGCTGCCCCCTCGCCGGGTCCGGATGTTACACGGGAATTCGCAAATTCGGAACAAATTCGCTCACAAAGCAGCGACAGTCCCGACCGGCTCCTCATGGCTGTTCTGAAGGGCCTGCTCGGCGAAGCGCGACAGGTCGAGACCGAGGGCGGCCCCGAAGGCCGCCAGCGCCGGCCGCAGGGCGCGCGAGTTCCCGTCCGCGGCCTTGACCGCGAGGCCCAGGCCGTCGGCCGACGCCGCGCACATGAGCCCTTCGGCGCCGCCCTTCGCGATCCAGCCGGGCAGCGTGCGCATCAACTCGGTATCGGTGCCGCCGTTGCCACCGACGAGGTCCGGGCGGGTACGCATGGCTGAAGCGATCCGGTCGCCGCCGTCGAGCTCTTCGAAGCGCGAGAAGGCGAGGGCGGCCCGCTCGAGCGGGAGGGCGAAGCAAACGACGCCGCAGCCGTCGGGGCCGGTCGGGACCTCCTTCGGGTCGAGCTCCGCCGCAGCGGCAACCTCGGCATGGAGAGCTTGTTGCAGGGGGTGGTCGGGCAGGCGGTAGCCCTCGACAGGCCAGCCGTGGGCGCGGCAGACGGCGATCATCGCGGCGTGCTTGCCCGAGCAGTTGTGGTAGACGGGCTCGGGCGGACGGCCGCCCTGGAGCCCGCAGTCGAGCTCGCTCTCGTCCGCGCCGGTCTTCCGCAGCAGCATGCGCACCGCCTCGACGTGCATCTGCGTCCCGAAGTGGGAGGCGGCGGCGATCGCGAGGTCGTTCTCGTCGAGGTCCTCGCGCACGCGCGCGAGCAGCAGCGCCTGGATCGGCTTCGCCGAGGAACGGAGCGACGCGAGGAGGTTCGGGTCGCCGGCCTCGGCGACGATCTTCCCGTCCTGGACCGCGACCGCGTGGACGCGGTGGATTGACTCGACGATATCGCCGCGCTTGACGGCTACGCTGAGCGACTCAGCCATGGCCGAGAGCGTAAATGCCTGAGTTACCCGAGATGGAGGCGTGGCGGCGGGCGCTGAACGATCCGGTGAGCGCGTTTCCGATCGAGAAGGCCGGGCCGGCGCACGTTGCGACGCTCAAGACGTACGACCCGCCGCTCTCGGCGCTCGAGGGCCGGCGGTTGGTCGGAGCGGAGCGCCGCGCGAAGCGGCTCCTCTTCCCGACCGACGACGGCGAGCTCGTGCTCCTCGTCCACCTGATGTCTGCGGGGCGCCTCCGCTACCTGCCAGCAGGCAAGGAAGGACCGAAGAAGCCTGCGTTCCGGCTCCGCTTCGAAGGCGGCGGGCAGCTCGTCCTCACCGAGGGCGGGCCGAAAAAACGGGCGGGCGTCTGGCTACTGACGCCTGAGGCCGCGGAAGCTGAGCTCGCGCACCTCGGCCCAGAGGCGCTGGGTCTCGGCGCGGAGCGGCTGGGCGAGATCCTGGCCGAGCAGCCGCGCCGCCTGCACTCGCTCCTCCGAGACCAGCGCGTGATCGCCGGCATCGGCCGCGCGTGGGCGAACGAGATCCTCCACACCGCGCAGCTGTCCCCTTTCGCCCCGGCGAAGGGACTGTCCCCGGGGCAGGTTCAGACGCTCGCCGGGGCGATCGACTCCGAGCTCGAGCGCGGCCTCGAGCTGCGGGAGCGCGGTGCGAAGGACGCGAAGGTCTACCGCGTGCACGACAAGCTCGGCGAGCCGTGCTACGTCTGCGGCACGCCCATCGCCCGCGTCGACTTCGAGGAGCACACGATCTACTACTGCCCGGAGTGTCAAACCGGCGGCCGAATCCTCAAGGACCGCCGCCTCTCCCGGCTCTTGCGCTAGCTCGACGGGTCTGCCAGGCTCGCGCGGCGATGGCACGCAGCCGTGCAATGGAACCTTCGCCCATCGCCATCCTCGGGGGCGTCGCCGCGGGCGACGTTTCGGCTGGGACAACCTGAACGACAACGTCGGTCTTGGCCCTTACCTCGCCGGCGCCGGGGGCCTCCTCGCGCTGCTTGCACCGCCCGGACTATGGCCGTTGGTCCGGCGACGGCGGGCAGACTTCTAGGAGACGCAGGCCTACGCGTCGAGGGCGCGCTCGACCAGCTCGGCGGCTTCCTGGACACGAGCGACCTCCTCCGGGGACAGCCGTTCCAGCAACCGGGCGAGAGTGGAAACGCGCCGCTCGCGGCCCTGTTGCATGACACGTCTCCCGTTCGGGGTCGCGCTCAGCCGCACGACACGTCCGTCCGCCGGGTCCGTGGCGCGGCTCGCGTAGCCATCCTCGACGAGCGACTGGGCGATCCTGGTCATCGTCGCCGGCCGCACCTGCTCCGCCGCGGCCAGCTCGCCGAGCGTCCGCGGGCCGCCGAAGACAAGTACCGAGAGCGCCGAGAGCCGCGCCGCGCTGAGACCCGTCGCCGGGTCCTCGCGGCGCACGTGCCGCAACGCGTGGATCGCGGCCGAGTGGAACCGGTCGGCCGCCTCGACGTGCCTGCTTGACAGCTCTCCGGACATTTAGTTAGCCTAACTAAATAGTATGACGGAACTGCTCGAAGCACTCCATCGCGGCGACGACGAGACGGTCGCGCAGCTTCTCGCGAAGCAGCCCCAGCTCAACGTCTTCGAGGCCGCTGCCCTCGGGAAGTCCGACAGGCTACGGGCGATCCTCGCGGAGGAGCCGGCGAGTGCCAACGCCTACGGCGACGACGGTTTCCAGCCGCTCCCGCTCGCGTGCTTCTACGGACACGTCGAGGCGGCTCGCATTCTGCTGGAGCACGGCGCCGATCCGAACACGCTCTCGCGCAACGAGCACATCCAGACGAACGCGCTGCATGCGGCAGCCGCGTCCGAGAACAAGGGGCCCGACGTGCGTTACGAGCTCTGCAAGCTCCTGCTGGACAACGGCGCCGACCCGAGCATCGCGCAAGGCGGCAGCGAGTTCCGCGCGATCGACGCCGCGCGCATGGACGGCGACGAGCGCCTGGAGCAGCTACTCAGCTAACGCGCGCCCCGGCTGCAAGCCAGTCGAGCACGATCCCCCACTCCTCGTCGAGGAAGTGACCACCGCCCTCGAGCACCTCGAAGCGCGCGTTCGGAAGGCGACTCGCCACGTACTCGCCGTGGCTTCGCGGCGCCAGCACGTCGAGCTCGCCCTGCCAGAGCCGCGTCTCGGCGTCGACGTCCTCGAGCTCGAAGCCCCAGGGCTTCGCGAAGGCGAGATCGTCGTCGGCCCAGCCGCGCGGGCCCTGCCGGACCGCCTCGACGAATGACTCGCGCATGAGCTCCCGGAACTCCGGACGCGAGACCAGCCGCCGGTCGACCTCGGGCAGCTCGGCCGCGACCTGGTCGATGACCGCATCGGGGTCGCGGCGGAGCTCGTCGACGTAGCCCTGCAGCAGCGCCTCGATCGCCTCCTGTCCCTCGAGCGCGGCGCCGAACTCTTTGACGTTGATCTCGGCGAGGTCGGTGAAAAAATCGAAGTCCGGCGAGTCGGACGGCGCCGGAGTGACCAGGGCGCCGACCCGCACGACCCGATCGCCGAGCAGGGCGCCGCAGGCCAGCGCGTGGGGCGCGCCGCCGGAGCCGCCCACGACGGCAAAGCGTTCGAAGCCGAGCTCGTCCGCGATCGCGGCGATGTCGGCCGCGGCGTCGGCAATCGAGCGGCCGAGCTGCGGATCGGAGCGCCCGTAGCCCGGGCGGTCATAGGCAACCATGCGCACGCCGTGGCGCTCGTACAGCGTGGGGTCCGGGTGCCGCGTCAGCCGGCTGCCGGGCGTCCCGTGGCAAACGAGTACCGGCATCCCGTCGGATGCACCGCGCTCGACGAACGCAAGCGTCCGCCCATCGGTGGCCTTGGCCTGTCCCTCTCGTTCCACGCCCAGGATCATACGGACGGACCGGCAGGCCGCACGTGCGCGCGCGAGACCTCGTCCGGCCGCGAGCAGCCGAGCAGCATCAGGCCGCCGGCGATCTCGGCGCGCAGGAGCTCGAGCACCCGCACGACGCCTTCCTCGCCTCCCGCCGCAAGGCCCCAGAGGATCGCGCGTCCGGCGAGGGTTGCTCGGGCGCCCAGGGCAAGCGCCTTCAGGACGTCGATGCCGCGGCGGATGCCGCCGTCTAGGAGCACCTCGACCCGTTCGCCTGCCGCCTCGACCACCTCGGGCAGCACGTCGAGCGTCGCCGGGACGCCGTCGAGCTGGCGGCCGCCGTGGTTCGACACGATGACGCCGGCCGCGCCGTGCTCCGCGGCGAGCAGGGCGTCCTCTGCCGTGAGTACGCCTTTGACGAGAAGCGGCAGCGAGGACTCGGAGCGCAGCCATTCGAGGTCGCGCCAGGTCAGGCTCGTGTCGACGATGTCGCCCAGGGCGGCGTGGAAGTCCTTCCGTGCCAGCGTCACCGGCAGGTTCGGCGCGGGCAGGTCGTCCGGGAGCGTGAACTCGAGCCGGAGGTCGCGCTCGCGGCGGCCGGCGACCGGAAAGTCGACGGTGAGCACGATGGCGCGGAAGCCTGCTTCGGCGACAGCGGCCACGAGCTCCGCCGTGAAGCCGCGGTCACGCGACCAGTAGAGCTGGAACCACTGCGCGGCACCGGGCGCTGCGGCGGCCAGCTCCGCGGGCGAGGCGCTCGAGAGGGTCGAAAGGCACATCACGGTCCCGGCCGCTGCAGCCGCGCGCGCTGTGGCGAGCTCGCCGTCCGGATGGGCGAGACGGTGGAACGCCGTCGGCGCGACCAGCAGCGGCAGCGCGACCTCCTCGCCGAGCACGGTGGTCGCGGTCGAGACGTCGCTGACGTCCACGAGCACACGGGGGCGCAGCTCCCAGCGCGTGAAGGCTGCGACGTTGGCGCGCAGCGTCCGCTCGTCGCCGGCTCCGCCCGCGTAGTAGCCGTAAGCGCCGGGATCGAGCCGCTCCCGCGCCGCCTTCTCGAAATCGTCGACGTTGACGAACTCGCTCACGCGAAGCGGATGCGAAGGGTCTCGCCGTCCAGCGAGAGGGAGTTCCCCTGGGCGCGGAGCTGGCGGACTGCGATTGCGGCCCCAAGGTCGCGCAAGTCTTCGCCGAGCAGGACCGGCGCTGCCGCCGCCGTGACCGGCTCGAGCTCGAGCTCTGCACCGCGTGCGGTCAGCCGAACCTGCTCGAGGCCACCATGGCGGAGCGCGCACCGCGTGAGCGCAGCCACCGCCCGCTTCGTGGCTTGGGCGTCGACCTCGACCTGAGCGCCCTCGCCGCCCGCCTGGACCCGGTCCTCGCCGAGCTGCGCCGCCGCTGCGCCCACGAGCTCGAGCGTGTCGAGCTCCTCGCGATGCGGGTCATAGCGCCCGGCCTCGATCCGCGCACCAAGTGAGAGCTCGTCGACCAGGTCGCCGAGCTGGCCCGAGGCCGCGCCGATCATCTCGACGTAGCGAGAGGCGGGCTCCTCCAGCTGGTCCATTCGCTCCAGCGTCTGCGTGAAGCCGAGCACGGTCGCAAGCGGCGTCCGCAGGTCGTGGCACGCCAGCATGACGAGCCGGGCGAACTCAGTCTGTTCGGTAGCGTTGCCGGCCATGGGTGATTCGCGCTCGCTTGTAACACACGATCTCCAGGCCTCGCCGTCCGAGGTGCGGCTCGCGCTCTCGCGGGCCGGCGTCGGCGGCGTCCAGAAGGCGATCCGGATCCGCTACGGCGACCAGGAAAAGTTGATCGCGGCCGAGATCGACTGCACGGTCGACCTCGAGCCCGCGCGGAAGGGCGTTCACATGTCGCGCTTCCCGGAGCTGTTCGAGGAGGCGATCGAGGAGGTCGTGATCGGCGAGGCGCTGCTGGTCGAGCAGCTGGCCGAGCACATCGCAGCGCACATCGTCGAGCGCCAGGAGGCGCTGCGGGCGGAGGTGCGGATCGCGGCGCGCTACCCGCTCGAGCGGGAGACTCCCGTGACGGGCCTGCGCACGCAGGAGATGGTCTCGCTGATCGGCCTCGCCGCGGCTTCCGCCGCGCGAACCCGCCGGCTGGTCGGCGTCGAGGCGACCGGGATCAACGCGTGCCCGTGTGCCCAGGGGCTCATTCGGGAGCGCGCAGCGGAACGGCTCGGCGAGGCCGGGTTCGACGAGCTCGACGTCGAGCGGATCCTCGAGCTCGTGCCGCTCGCGACGCACAACCAGCGCGGGCGCGGGACGCTGTTCGTCGGGACCGATGCAGCCGTGAACGCGGAGCAGCTGGTACGGATCGTCGAGGGATCGATGAGCTCGCCTGTCTACGCGCTCCTGAAGCGGCCCGATGAATTGTTCGTCGTCGAGCACGCGCACCTGCAGCCGCGGTTCGTCGAGGACTCGGTGCGGATCGCGCTGCGCGACACGCTGGCGGCGTACCCGCAGCTGGACGACGCGGACTTCCTGCTCTCGCGGCAGGTCAACCTGGAGACGATCCACTCGCACGACGTGATCGCGGAGCGCTACGGCACAGCCGGCGAGCTGCGCGGGGAGCTGGACGGCGGTGACGCGGCGGACCGCCACACCGAGCTCCGCGAGTGGCTGACGTAGCCGACCTCGAGCGCCGGCTCGAGTCGGCGCGGCAGCAGCAGCGCGCGATTGGCCGCGTGCTCGGCGCCGTCGCCCGCGCAGAAGGCCTGCAGGCCGTCCTCGACGAGGTTGTCGAGGCGGTCACGCTGCTGAGCGGAGTTGACAACGGCCGCCTCTGGCTGGTCGAGGACGGCCTTCTCCACGCCTTTGCAAATCGTGGCTTCGAGGAGACCTTCGAGTACGACCGCCTACACCCGCACGCGATCGACGGCACGAGCATGGCGGGACGAACCGCGCTGGCACGCGACGTCGTCCACATTCCGGACGTGCTCGAGGATCCGGACTACGCGTACGCCGGACCGCGCCCCTATCGCGCGGCGCTCAGCGTCCCGATCCTGTTCGAAGATGAGCTGATCGGCGTCATCGGGATCGTCCGCGCAGCCCCGGGGCCGTTCGCGCAGGAGCACATCGAGCTAGTCCGGCTCTTCGCCGAACAGGCGGCAATCGCGATCGCGAATGCGCGGCTACTCGAAGCGGTCGAACGCCAGCGCACCGAGCTCTCGCGTTTCGTCTCGCCGCAGGTGGCCGAGCTCATCACCTCGGACGACGGAAAGAAGCTCCTGAGCGGACACCGCGCATACATCACGGTTCTCTTCTCCGACCTGCGCGGCTTCACCGCCTTCGCGGAGACGGCCGAGCCGGAAGAGCTCCTGGACGTGCTGCGCGACTATCACACCGCGATGGGCGAGCTGATCGCGAGCCACCACGGCACGCTCGAGCATTTCGCAGGAGACGGGCTGATGGTGTTCTTCAACGATCCTCTGCCGGTGGAGGAGCACGAGCTGCAGGCGATTCGCCTCGCTCTCGCCGCCCAGGAGCGTCTATCCGAGCTCGGGGCCGGCTGGCGCAAGCGAGGCACGGAGCTCGGGCTCGGGATCGGGATCGCGTCCGGGTACGCGACGCTCGGCCGCATCGGCTTCGAGGGACGGTACGACTACGCAGCGCTCGGCTCGGTCACCAACCTGGCCTCCCGGCTCAGCACGAGGGCCGAGGCAGGCCAGACGCTCGTCAGCCAGCGCGTGTACGCGGCCGTCGAAGAGGCGGTGGAGGCCGAGCCCGTCGGCGAGCTGGAACTGAAGGGCTTCACGCGGCCCGTCGTTGCCTACGAGATGAAGAGGCTGCTCACGAGGTAACGGCCCGCCGACGGAAGCGGAAGCGCGTCTCCGTTCCCGCTCTGAGCCGCGCGATGTTCGCGCGATGGAGAACCAGCACCGCCAGCGCCGCGATTCCGGCGAAGACGTCGACCGGCCAGGGCTCGCCGAGAGCCACCGATGCGGCCGGCAGCGACAGGGCCGCGACGATCGAAGCAACCGACGCGTAGCGGAGCAGGGCAAACACTACGATCCAGACCGCCAGCCCGACCCCGCCCACGAGCGGCGCCACTCCGAGAAACGCGCCGCCGCAGGTCGCGACCACCTTCCCCCCGCGCTTGAAGCCCATGAACAGCGGCCGCCAGTGCCCGAGCATGGCCGCCCCCCCGGCGAGCACCCCTGCGAGGTGGTCGACGTAGATCGTCGCCAGCAACGCCGGCGCGAAGCCCTTCGCCACGTCCAGCGCCATCACCGGGATCCCGAAGCGAGCCCCGTACGTCCGCCAGACGTTTGTCGCCCCGATGTTCCCGCTGCCGGTCTTGCGGATGTCCTCGCCGCGGAGGGCACGCACGAGCCAGTAGCCGGTCGGAATCGAGCCGGCGAGGTATCCCGCCAGAACGAAGAGAAAGGCGGTCAGGTCGAAATGCGGTAGCCCGCCACCCAGTCGTTCACGACGTCCCAGTCGAGGTTGTCGAAGAACGCGTCGATGTAGGAGGCCCGGTCGGTCTGGTAGTCGATGAAGTAGGCATGCTCGTAGACGTCGAGCGCCACGAGCGGCGTCGCATTCCAGATCGGATAGGTGTTCTGCGCGTCGCCCACGTAGTTGAAGAGCCGGCCCTCGTCCCAGTCGTAGGCGGTCCACGCCCAGCCGCGCCCGGCCATCCCGGTCGCCTTCAGGTCGGCGCGCCACGCCGCTGCCGAGCCGAAGTCCCGCGTGATCAGCTTCCCGACCGCGCCGCCGGGATCGCCGCCGCCGCCGCCGAGATGCTCGAAGTAGATCTCGTGGTTCTTGATGCCGCCCAGCGCGAAGCTGAGCTCCACCTTCAGCGCCCGCACCTCGGAATAGACCTGGTTCGCGGCCGCGAGATCGACCTCCGCGAGCTTCTCCATGACCTCATTGCGCTTGTTGACGTAGCCCTCGTAAAGCTTGTAGTGGGCCTCGATCGTCTCCCGGGAGATGCCGTCGAGCTCGAGCAGCGCAGGCTTCAGCTCGCGGGCGGTGATCTCCTCGTGATTGAACGCCAGCGTGGCCACAACACTCCTTTCGACGGAAGACGACGCGTGAGCATATCCCGCGATTTGGATAGGAGGCGCGTCGCTCTGTGGATCCAAGATCGTGCGTTGGACGGCCGCACCGGCAAAGCCGGCACGGCCTCTATGGTCGGCGCCGCCAAAGTCGGCGCCTTATGGCGCCCGGCGGACCAGTACGCGGTAGCCTCGCGTGTACCAGCGCAGAAAGGAGCGCAAATGGCTTTCGAGGTCCCACCCCTCCCCTACGACTACAACGCGCTCGAGCCGCACCTCGACGAGGCGACGATGCGCGTCCACCACGACAAGCACCACCAGGCGTACGTCGACAACGCCAACGCGGCACTCGAGGGAACGGAACTGGCGGACAAGCCGGTCGAGCACGTGCTCGCGAACCTGGAGACGCTTCCGGAGGACAAGCAGACCGCCGTGCGCAACAACGCCGGCGGGCACGTGAATCACTCGATGTTCTGGGAGATCATGGGCCCGGACGGCGGCGGCGAGCCCTCAGGCGACCTCGCGAACGCGATCGAGGACGTCTGGGGCGGCGTCGACGAGCTGAAGAAGGCGATCAACGAGAACGGCGTCAGGCGCTTCGGCTCGGGCTGGACGTGGCTCGTGCACGACGGCACCGGCCTCGCGCTCTACTCGACGCCGAACCAGGACTCGCCGATCCTGAGCGACGACTTCCCGATCCTCGGGATCGACGTCTGGGAGCACGCCTACTACCTCAAGTACCAGAACCGGCGGCCCGACTACCTCGAGGCCTGGTGGAACGTCGTCAACTGGGACGCCGTCGCGCAGCGCTTCGACCGCGCGGTCGTCGAAGAGGGAGCGCCCTCTACTTAGGCTCTCAGCGAATTGCTCGTCGCAGCGATGTAGCAGGGCGCGGCCTGCGCCTTGCTGATCGCGGCACGGACACGCGTGCGCTTGGCGACCTTCGCGTTGATGTAGACCGAAGTGACGATTGTCGGCTTGGTGCCCAGCGTCGAAGTCTTGAGCAATACGCGCTTGATCTGGACCCAGCGCTTGCGGACCTTCGAGTAGCGCTGGAAAAGGATCGCCTTGCCCTTGAGGTCGACAGCGGAGGTCACGTTCACCAAGTAGGTGGTGCCGCCGGCGCGCCGCAGCTTCATGACCGGGGCGACGGTTACCGCGGCCACCGGGCTCTGCGTGTTCTTCTGTGTGGCCTGGTAGGACGTGTTCACGGTCGGCGTGACGCTCATCGTGTAGGCGCCCGTCGAGTTGGTCTTGACCGTTCCGACCGTCTTCGAGGTGCTCTGGCCGCACTCGGTTGCGGCGACCTTCACGTTCTGGTTGGCCTTGTGCGTGGAGAGCACGCCGTTCAGCACGGCGGCTTTCCCGTATGCCACAGCGGTCGGGGTCGCGGTGAGCGTGAGCGTCGTCGCCAGCGGGGCGGCGGTGGCCGCCGCCGCAAGGGCGGCCCCGACGACGATTGTGGTCAGAATCTTCATGGCCCGAAGATGACGCCCATTCAAGACGGAAATTGCGCTCTGCTCTCGTAACCGGCGGCACCGGCCGGGTGGGCAGCGCGATCGCGGCGCGGCTCCAGCACGAGGGCTGGTCGGTTCTCGCCGCGGGCCGCGCCGACGGTGACGTCTCGAAGGTCGACGAGGCGCGGGCGCTGGTCGAGCGCGCGGTCGCCGAGCTCGGCGGGCTCGACCTGCTCGCGAACGCGGCCGGGGAGGGCTTCGCCCCCAAGCCGGCCGAGGAGCTGACGGAGGCCGACTGGGACGCCGCTTTCGGCGCGACGGCGAAGGGCAGCTTCTTCGTCACGCAGGCGGCAGCGCCGCACCTCCAAGCCTCGCGCGGGTGCGTCGTGATGATCGAGGACGTCGCCGCCTACCAGCCGTGGCCGTCGTTCGCCGCGCACTGCGCCGCCAAGGCGGCGCAGGCGATGCTGACCCGCGTGCTCGCACGGGCGTTCGCGCCGGAGGTACGCGTCTGCGGCATCGCCCCGGGCTCGGTCGCCGTCGAGCCCGGGCAAGAGGAGCGCCGGGCTGCCGAGACGCTGGTGGGACGGATCGGCTCGCCCGACGAGGTCGCGGCCGCGGTCGTCTACCTTGCCGATGCGAGCTTCGTGACGGGCACGACGCTGGTCGTCGACGGCGGCCGCCTGCTGCAAACCATTGCGCCGCTGACGCCGTAAAACAAGCGGTGTGGAAATCGCGCTCGAAACACATGCCCGCTTGCCCGCAGCCTCCGTAGACGCAACCATGCGGAGGGTGTCCGCGCACGAGGCAACGGACGGCGAGTTGATTCTCCGCACCGGCGACGGCGATCGCGGCGCCTTCGAGACGCTTTACAAGCGGTATGCGCGGCCGGTTTTCGGCCTTGCGCTGCGGCGGCTGGGCGACCGCGGGCGCGCCGAGGATGCAGTGCAGGAGACGTTCGCATCGGTCTGGCGCGGAGCCGGCAGCTACCGGCCGGAGCGTGGGCCGGGCGGGCCCTGGATCTACGCGGTCGCGCGGAACGCAATCGTCGACCGAGCACGGGCTCGCAGCGAGCCTGCGGTCGAGGCGCCCGAGCAGGAGTCGCACGAAGCGGGGCCGGCCGAGCGGGCCGAGGCGAGTTGGACCTCATGGCGAGTCCACCGTGCGCTCGAGGAGCTTCCGGACAACGAGCGAAGGGTGATCGAGCTTGCCTACTGGAGTGGACTGTCCCAGTCCGAGGTGGCGGAGTACCTCGGTATTCCGCTGGGGACGGTCAAGACACGAACCCGGGCCGCGCTGGCGCGGCTCGCGGATCAGCTGGAGGAGGAATTTGATGGACCGGGGACCTGATTTTCGAGAGCTCGTGGGGGACGACCTCACGCCGGGGGAGCGGGCGCGGCTCGAGCGCGTTCACGAGCTGCTCGTCGCGGCGGGACCACCGCCCGAGCTGCCGCCTGCCCTCGCGGAGCCCCCGGACGAACCGGGAGCGTCGGTGACGCCGCTTGTGCTGCCGCGCAGGCGCGCGGGCGCCATGCTCACGCTCGCAGCCGCGATCGCCCTGATCGCTTTCGTGGGCGGTTTCGTCGCAGGCAAGAACGGAGTCGGCCAGGGGGGCCGCAACGTGCTGCACTCGCTCAACATGCACGGCACCGCGGCCGCGCGGAACGCGTCGGCCAAGATCGACGTCGAAGCGGTCGACTCGAGCGGCAACTGGCCGCTGCGCATCGTCGTCCACGGCCTGCCGCAGCTGTCAAAGGGGTCGTATTACGAGATGTTCCTGTCGAAGCACGGCAAGCCGATCGCGGCCTGCGGCATCTTCACGGTCGCCGGCAGCACGTCGACGGTGCACCTGTCCATGCCGCCGACGCTCAAGGACTACGACGGCTGGATCGTCACCCGCGAGAGCCCGGGCAACAACGGCCACCCGGTCGTGCTGACGACTTAGGGCCCAACCCGGCCGCTCGCCACGAACGCGGCGTAGGTGACCGGCATCTTCTGCTCGAGGAACGTCTCGCAGGCCGCGGCGTAGCGGCGGATCTCCCGCTGCGCCGTCTCGGCATTCCGTAGCGAGAGGAAGTTCATCAGCGAGCGGGCGTTGATCGTCCAGTAGAACTCGGTGTAGGCGCCGACCGGCAGCGCGCAGCGGGCCAGCTCCCTCGCAACCCCGAGCTCGACGAGCTCCTGGTAGGTCGAGTACGCGTGCTCGTAGACCGCCTGCAGCTTCTCGCGGGTCTCCTCGGCAACCTCGTCGGAGACCGGCTCGAACGAGTAGGCGCCGGGCTTGCCGACCTGAGACCGCACGTCCTCGGCGGCCGGTACATAGAAGTCGTCGGTCGCCTTCGCGTACCGAAGGCTGAACTCGTTGAACGAGCCGACGCGGTGCCGCATCCACTCGCGCGCGACGAAGATCGGGCAGCGGATGTGGAACCGGAACGAGTTGTGCTCGAAGGGCGTCCCGTGCCGGTCGCGCATCAGGAAGCGGATCAGGCCCTCGTCGGACTCGTCCATTTCCTCCTTGCGCCGGGCGAAGCTGACGCGCGCGCCGTTGACGACGGAGAGGTCGTCCGCCATCGCGTCGTCGAGCCGGACGAAGCCGTGATCGAGGACCGGAACGGTGTTGTCGGGTATCACTTCAGGCGTGACGGCCACGGCGGCGAGTGTACCGGGGCTGTATGTCGGCACCTCCGGCTGGTCTTACCCGTCGTGGCGGCCCGACTTCTACCCGGCCGGGACGAAGCCTGCGGACTTCCTGCGCTTCTACGCCGAGCGCTTTTCGACCGTCGAGCTGAACACGACTGGATACCGCCTACCGCGCGAGGAGCTGTTCGAGCGGTGGGCGGAGCAGACGGCGCGGGGCTTCCAGTTCGCGCCGAAGGCGAACGCTCACTCCCGCTTCGACGCGGCGACGTTCGCAGCGCGCGTCGGGCTTCTGGGCGAACACCTCGGCCCGATCCGCCTCGTAGTCGTCTCGGCGCGGGACGAGGGCCTCTTGGCGCTCCTGCTTGGCTCATTCGATCCGACGGTTCCGCTGGCGTTCGACTTCCGCCACGACTCATGGGACGGGATCGAGGCCGATTTGCCGAGCAATGCCGTGCGCGTGAATGCGATCGAGGCCGACGCGGCGTTCCTCTACGTGCGCCTGCGCGAGCCGCCGTACTCGGACACCGACCTACAAGCGTGGGCCGAGCGGCTACGGCCGAGGCTCGACGAGGGCGTGCACGTCTACTGCTACTTCAAGCACGAGGACGAGCCGACTGCTCCTATGTACGCGCACCGGCTGCTCGAGCTCCTCGGCCGCTGAGCTCGGCGATCTGCTCAACGGCGAACCGGAGCTCGTCGTCGGTGTTGTAGAAGTGCGGGCCGAGCCGCAGGCCCGTCTCGGGCCGGCAGTCGACGAGAATCCCCCGCTCCGCAAGCTGGGAGTTGACCGTCGCGAAGTCCGGCGTCTTCACGACAACGGTACCGCCCCGCCGCTCGGGCTCGCGCGGGCTGCCCGGGTCGAAGCCCGCCTCCTCGAGCAGCTCGATCAGCAGCGTCGTTTGCTCGACCGACCGCTCGCGGATCCGCTGGACGCCGATCTCCTCGACCACGTCGTAGCCCGCCGTCGCCGCGTAGAGCGCCGGCACGTTGGGCGTCCCGGTGAGGAAGCGCCAGGCACCCTCCGCGTAGTCCTGCTCGGGCTCGAACGCGAACGGCCGCGCGTGGGCCTGCCACCCCGTCAGCGCCGGCTCGAGCGTCTCCGCGAGACCGGGGCGCACGTAGAGCCAGGCCGCTCCCGGCCCGCCGCAGAGCCATTTGACCGAGCCGCCGACGGCGAAGTCGACGCCGAGCCCCGTCACGTCGAGCGGCACGGTGCCGACCGACTGGTATGCGTCGAGCACGACGAGCGCGCCCGCCTCGTGCGCGCGGGCCACGATCGCCTCGACATCCTGGATGCGGCCGGTCTTGAAGAGCACGTGCGTGACGGGCACGAGCAGCGTCCGCTCGTCGATCGCCTCGACCACGCCCTCATCGTCGGACGCCACGACCACCTCGGCTCCCCGCGCGGCCTGGTAGAGGTAGCGGACCGACGGGAAGTTCCCCTCCTCGTAGACGATCCTGCGCCGCTCGCCCTCGAAGCCGAAGCACGACAGCACCACTGCCTCGGCAAGGGTCACGTTCTGATGCATCGAGACGGTCCCGGACGGAGCGCCGATCAGCCGGCCGATCTGCTCGCCGACCGTCAGCGGCAGCTCCCACCAGCCCTCCTCCCAGGCGCGGATGCCCCTCGTGTTCCACGCGCGCGTGTACTCACCCAGGCGCTCCTCTGCGGCCGCCGGCATCGCCCCTAGCGAGTGGTTGATCAGGTAGGTCGTCTCCGCGAGGATCGGGAAGCGTACGCGGTACTGGAGCAGCTCAGCCACCGGCCGCGAGTATAGGTACGACCCATTCCGCACTTCGCGATCCCTCGACCGAGGGATTCTCGGGCCGAATCCCCTTTCGGGGTGATGGGGCGCGGGCGGCGCAGGCATACGTTCCATCCACATTCGGGCTTGGGGAAGCGATAGGGAGATGGGTTGAGGCAAAACAGCGGTTGCTGCGGAGAAACCCGCGCGAGCGGGCTCTGGGGCACACGGCGGGGAGGTCGCGGCGGCGACGGGCGTTCGCGCCGCGGCCTCCTGGCCCTTCTCGTGCTCGCTCTCGCAGTTCCGTTCTCGGCAGGCGCCGCGGGAAACAGCGCCGCCCGGAGCTACCTCGCCCCTTCCCTGGTGCGCGCGGCGTCGCGGACGCCTGACAGCTCGGTCCAGGTCATCGTCCAGGGCTCGAGCACGTCGGCCGCGCGAGAAGCGCTCGACCAGGTCGGCTCGGTCGGACAGCGGCTCGGCGTCGTGGACGCGGCTGCCGGCACCATCAAGGCGGGCGACCTGACGCAGCTGGCCGCGCAGCCCGGGCTCGTGATCACCCCGGACAACCCGGTTGTGCTCGACGCCGGCCATCAGGATCAGGCCGACACCGGCCTCGGCTCCGGCGAGCTCTGGCCGCACGCCGTTGGCGTCGACCAGTTCTGGGGGCAATCGACCAGCACGCATGGACATGGACGCGGTCATGGAAACGGCAACAGCGCCGGCGGCCAGACGATCGACGACGCTCCGACAATCGCCTTCGTCGACTCGGGCATCGAGCCCGGCCGGAAGGACTTCGGCGACCGGATCCTCGCCAGCGTCGATCTGACCTCGCTCCCGGGCAACTCGCCTGGCGACGGCTACGGCCATGGCACGCTGGTCGCGGGCCTGGCAGCCGGCTCGGCTCCGCGCTACACGGGTGCCGCGCCGAGCGCAGGCATCGTCTCGCTGGACGTGATGGACGACCAGGGCATGGCGCGCACGAGCGACGTGATCGCCGCCGCGCAGTGGATCCTCGCCCACCACGACGAGTACGACATCCGGGTCGCGAACTTCTCGCTTCACTCGGCGACGCCCTCGAGCTTCCGCTGGGATCCGCTCGACAAGGCGGTCGAGAAGCTCTGGTTCTCGGGCATCACCGTGGTGGCGTCGGCCGGCAACGAAGGCCAGTCGGAGACTCGCCCGGTGCGGATGGGCTTCGCGCCGGCGAACGACCCGTTCGTCGTCACCGTCGGAGCGCTCGACCTGCACAACTCCGCCGGTACCGAGCAGACGAATCTCGCGCCGTGGTCGGCCTGGGGCTACACGTACGACGGCTTCGCCAAGCCCGAGCTGAGCGCGCCGGGCCGCAACATCACCGGGCCGATCCCGAGCGGCTCGACGCTCGCGACCGACCGCAAGAGCAAGGTCGTCGACACGACGAACGGCACTTACATCACGCTCTCGGGGACCTCGCTCTCCGCGCCGATCGTCTCGGGGATCGCGGCCGACGACCTCGGGCTGAATCCGAACCTGACGCCCGATCAGATCAAGGGCGCGCTCATGCTCGGCGCGCTGCCGCTCCCCAAGGTGCGCAGCGCGGCGGCCGGGGTCGGCGAGGTCTACCTTCCTGCGGCCGCGGGGATCGGAGCCCCGCCGAACCCGAACCGCGCGCTCGACAACTTCCTCGTCCCCGATCCAGCCGGCCCAGGCGTGGTCTTCGACGACGCCTCCTGGCGCGACGCCGCCAAGGCGTCGACCGTCTGGAACGCCGCGTCGTGGTCGGACGGCTGGAACGGCGCGCTCTGGTCGGTCACGTCCTGGGCGAACGTCTCGTGGTCGGACGTATCGTGGTCGGACGTCTCCTGGAGCGACGTCTCCTGGTCAGACGTCTCCTGGGAAGACTAAGAAAGCCGTTTCAGCAGGCCCAGCGCGCGCTGATCCCAAGGGACGCGATGCGTCACGCCCGCGGCGCGTAGGTGCTCGCGGTTCTGGAGGTACCAGTCGTAGGTCTCGCAGAGCGCCTGCGCGTTTGACAGCCGCGGCGAGAAGCCGAGCAGCCGCTGGGCCTTGGAGACGTCGACGAACGAGTCCCGATGGGCCGTGCGGTAGTGCCACTCGGCGAGCGGCGAGAGGCGCAAGAGCTCGAGCGCGCGCAGGGCGAGCTCGGCAGGGCGGGCGGGAACCGGGCGGAGGCGGCTGCCCGAGCCGGCGTGGGCGATCAGCGCCTCGAGGTCGGAGCGAACGGTCCCGAACTCGGTCGCGCCGACGTTGAACGTCTCGCCGGCGACGTCGGCGCTCGCCGCGGCGATGGTCGCCTCGACGAGGTCTCCGACCGCGAGCAGCTGGTAGCGGTTCGAGCCGTCGCCGAGGATCGGGATGCGGCGGCCTTCGCGGATCCAGTCGAAGAGGATCTCGAAGACGCCGAGCCGCTCCGGGCCGAGGAAGGTCTTTGGGCGCAAGATCACGACGTCGAGCCCGCGGCGGCCGAAGTCCTGCGCGACCCGCTCGGCCTCGATCTTCGACTCGCCGTAGTGGCCGACCCCGACGAGCGGCGCCTCCTCCGAGATCGGATGCACCTTCGGGACGCCGTAGACCGCCGTGGACGAGATGAGAATCGCGCGCCGCACTCCGGCCTCGAGCGCGGCCGCCAGCGTGACCGCAGCGCCCTCGACGTTGACCGACCGGATCGCCTCGCGCGAGGCCTGGATCGGCAGCGCGGCCGCGGCGTGGACCAGCACGTCCGCGCCGTCGGACAGGCGACGGGCATCGGCCGGACCCCGAACGTCGCCGCGCAGCTCTTCGACCGACGACTCGAGCGCGGGGTCGTCGAGCGGAACGACGTCGAGGGTGCGCACTTCGTGGCCGTCGGCGAGCAGCCGGCGCGCGAGGTGGAGGCCGAGAAAGCCGGCCCCGCCGGAGATGGCCCACCGCATGCCGCGAGGTTAGTGCCTCACGGGAGGAATCCGGCGGCGGCGGGCGAAACGAGTGGTCCTCATGGCCCGCAGGATGCTCGCTTTCTGCGCGGTCGGGGTCGCGGCGTTCGCGCTCGCGCCGGCGGCGCAGGCACTCAACCCGCAAACCGCGGGGCTTCAGGTCGCCCTGCGCGCGTACGGGCTCTACGGCGGCGCGATCGACGGGATGGCGGGGCCGAACACCGTCGCGGCGACGAAGTCGTTCCAGCGCCGTGCCGGCCTTCCCGTAGACGGCCGGGCCGGCCCGCGGACACGGCGCGCGCTCGGGCCGCTGGGGGCGCCGCTCTTCGGCCGGCGCACGCTGCGCATCGGCAGGTTCGGCTGGGACGTCTCGGTGCTTCAGTTTCTGCTCGCGCGCCGCGGCGAGCTGGTACCGGTCAGCGGCTATTTCGACGGCGCGACCGCCAGGGCGCTGCGCCGGTACCAGCGGGCGCGGCACCTGCAGGTCGACGGGATCGCAGGGCCGAGCACGATGGCCACGCTCGCTCGCGGACGGCCTGCGCTTGCTCCCGCAAACGGAGGCACGACGACCGTAGGCCGCCAGCCAATCGGCGTGCGCGGGCTGCTCGTCCACTGGGCAAGCGTGTATCGCGTCGACCCCAGGCTCGTGAGGGCGCTCGCGTGGATGGAGTCGGGCTACCATCCCGGGCTCGTCTCGAGCTCGGGCGCGCGGGGCGTGCTGCAGGTTCTCCCCGTGACGAAGCGCTACGTAGAGACATACCTGCTGCGCCGACGGGTGGCCTGGACGGTCTCCGGCGGGATCCAGGTCGGGGTTGTCTATCTGCGGGAGCTCCTGCACGAGTTCCACGGGAACGAGTCGCTCGCGCTTGCAGCCTGGTACCAGGGGCCGGCTTCGGTGCGCAAGAACGGCGTCGCGCCGGGGACGCGCGCCTTCGTCGCGGACGTGCTCGCCTTACGGCGCCGGGGCGTGTAGAGCTACCTGCGGAGTCGTCGGCCGCGGGGGCGGCTTCGATTCGACGAGCACCGCCGCCACGAGCAGGATCGCCATCCCGACCGCACTCTCGCCGATCAGGCTCCGCGGCAGGCCCGCGAAGAGCGGCCCACCGCGCTCCAGCCTCGGCCGCACGAGGAAGTGGTGCGCGGCGCCCCAGAGCAGTGCGAGCGAGACGAGCCCGAGCTTCACGAGCAGTACCTGGCCGTACCCCGCGGTCCAGAGGTCCGAGAGCCGCGGCAGCCGGAGCACGCTGAGGTAGACCCCGGCCGAGAGCAGCACGGCGATCAGCACCGTCGCGAGCTTCGAGAAGCGCAGGAACGAGCGCCGCCGCAGCTCCGGCGCGAGCGGCCAGACGACGAATGCGAGCTGGAGGAGCCCGCCGACCCAGAGCGAGGCGGCCATCAGGTGCGCCCAGTCCGCGAGCTCGGAGAGCCAGGACGAGCCCGCGTCGGCGGCCGAGTGGCCGGAGAGCGAGAGCCCGGAGGCGAAGCCGATCGCCAGCAGGAAGGCGGGCCAGAGCAGCCACGTGCGGTCGGTCAGCCAGGCGAGGAACAGGAGCGCCGTGACCAGCGCGAAACCGAGGGTCATCGCCACGAAGGCCGTCCCGAAGCGGGTTGCGACGAGCGGCGACAGGTCGCCGTAGAAGAACGTGCCGAACGGCAGCTGCAGCGCGTCCTCCGCGCGCAGGATGAAGGCGAGGATCCCAACCTCGACCGCGCCGACCGCGCCCGCGCCGACGAGCCAGTAGAAGCGTCGCTGGGCCCGCGGCGGCAGCGGCCCGCGCACGATCAGGAGCCGGAAGCCGAGCCCGCCGGCGACCAGCGCGAGCGCGAGGAAGTAGAGCCAGCGGACGACGTGCTCGGTCGTGGTCGGGCCGGACGCCCCGAAGGCCGCGGTCACAGGCGGCGCCCGATGGCGGACGCCGAAGGTGAAGACCCCCGAGACGACGTGGCTGTCCGCCGAGATCGCGCGCCAGCGAACCGTGTACGCGCCGCGCGGCAGCTTCGGCACCGGCACGGTGACGATCCGCAGGTCCGTGCCGCTCTTGGCCGCTCCGGAGACGATCTTGCCCTTGGCGGTGTAGACCGTGATCGCGTTTGGGAGCACCTTGACGCTCTGGTCGAAGCGGAGCTCCACGAAGCGGGGCGAGCGTTGGATGCTCTTCCCGAAGGCCGGAATCGTCTGCTTCAGCGTCGCGTGGGCCCAAGCCGCCCCCGGCAGCACGAGGGCGAGAACAACGAAGAAACCCAGGAGGCGCTTCATCGGTGCGGCGTCCCTGCTTGCGAAGCGATGTGGCCAAAGACGGGGGCGACGTCCCGGTCGCAGTAGAGCATCACCCCGAGCACGACGAACGTGAGCGCGAAGCCTGAGCGCCAGAAGGTCGAGCGAGGCCGGAACGTGGCCACGAGCGGAAAGATCGCGCAGCTGACGATCGTCCAGCCGATCAGGTGGTGCAGGAAGGCCGACCGCGCGAAGTACCAGCTGTTCTGCTCGTGGATGAGGATCGCCGAGCCCGAGACGAGGAACGCGAGCGGCATCGTCAGCCGCCAGTACCGGCTGTGCAGCTTCCCGCGAACGAGGCCGAGCTCCGACGCGCCGGCCAGCATCATCACCTGGGCCCACGAGCCGTGGGCGAGCATGTGCACGGTCGAATTGGTGAAGAAGACCATCACCGGCCACATCAGGAGGCCCATCAGGAAGATGAGTCCCGGCCAGAGGTAGGCGCGCCACGAACGCCGCCGCCAGACCTCGTCGCCGACGATCGCCTGTGCGAGAAGGCAGAGCCCGAGCAGCAGGAAGCCCGTCGCGAACATCCAGTGGACGAATTCGGACGGCGGCTCCATCAGGGCCCGTGCTCCTCGGCATCGAGGTCCTCGATCACGCCCGGGGCGACGAGAAACGCGAAGACGATCCCCGCGGCGACGACCAGGAGCGGCGGCTCGATCGCGAGCCACCAGAAACCCTGGCCGTGCGGATGCAGCAACGTGATCCGGTAGGGCTGTAGGAAGGCCCAGACGACCCCGCCCAGCATCGTTGCAGGGCCGAGCGTCGTGATCGCCCAGGCGCGAGCCGTTCGGCGGCGTACCGCCGCGTGTTCGCTGACAAGTTGTGTACTCATCTCACCTCCCGCACGCGTAGGCCTGCACCGAGCCCGCGGGCGTGTGGAGCTGGACCGCGGGCTAGGCGGCTACGGGCGGCGGTCGGCTCTCGAAGGCGAGGCCGAAGAGCTTGCGAGGCGGAAGCGAGACGCGGTCGGTCGGCTGCGCGCGAGGCGGCTCCGAGGCTCCGGCGAGCCGCTCGGCCCGGGCACAGGTGTCGCGTGCGTAGCGCTCGTACTCGTTCAGCCACCGCGAGACGGCGCCCCATGCGAGGGCGACGAGCACGGCGAGGACGGCGAAGACCGGCAGCGCCGAGGTGTGCAGCCATGGCCAGAAGAGCGGCCAGCGGCCGGTCGCGGCGCGGTCGGCATCGACGTGGACGAGCGCGAAGACCGAGGTGACCGTGAACGCGGCCAACCAGAGGCGCGGCGAGAGCTCAAGCTTCACGCGCGGCGCCGGCTTGGGGCTCTTTCCGAGCGCGGCGAGGACGCGGTGGCCGGCGCGGGCGGCGGCTCGGGCGCGGACGAAGCGCCAGACGAGCCGGGCGAGCAGCAGCGCCACGAGGAGCTTCACGGCCGCGAGCAGGAACGGGTAGTAGTCGGCGCTCGAGTAGCTCGGCGAGCTGACGTGCCGCCCGACATCCAGCCGGTGGGCGAGGCTGCGGCCGAGGAGCTCCGCGATCAGCGCCAGGAGCGCGAACGCGAGTCCGGAGCAGAAGCGCTGGTGCCGGCGAGCGCGCTGCACGAGATCAGTCTGCCTAAGAGACCCGTCCGGTTCAAACCCCATGCGACCGCCAACGCACGCCGGCGAGCGGCAATTCCCCCTAGCCCAAGAGCGTCAGTTCCCAGCGCGGCTGGGCTGGGCGGTCGAAGCCGAGCAGCAGGATCCGCTGCCACTGGCCGAGGCAGAGCTCCCCGTCGGCGAACGGAATCTGCTCCGTGCGCGGGCCGAGAAGCATGCAGAGCTGCCGTTCGCGGTCGCGCTCGTCCTGCGGCACGAGCCGCGTCAACAGGTCCTCGAGGTCGGTGAAGAAGCCGCTCTCGCGCTCCTGCACCCGGACGAGCGCGACGTCGTCGACCGGCGAGATGTATGCGATCCCGTCCTCGTAGCCCGAGTCGCGCAGCTCGTGCCGCACGTCGTTCGTGATGTCGAGCACGGTCAGCGACGGCAGCGCCGACGCGATCGAATACGGGACCTCCACACTGGTCATGGGGTCTCCCTGTATTGCCTGCGCGCTTCGCACTGACCCGCCAGAACGAATCGGCGACCAAGCCGGACGCGTAGCGTAGAGGTCATCGCGTCACAACCTCCCGCGGGAGACGGAAATGGACGTCCTCGCGCGCGACCTCGACCTCCCCGAGCTCGTCGTAGCCCAGCGAGGCCAGGCTACGGAGGACGAGAGCCACCAGCTCCTCGGGGGTCGACGCGCCTGCGGTCAGGCCGACGGTCTCGTGCCCGGTCAGCAGATCCGGGTCGAGGCCGCTCTCTCCGTCGATCAGGAGCGCCTCGGCGCCCTCCCGCTGAGCCACCTCGACGAGCCTGCGCGCGTTGGAGCTCGTCTCCGAGCCGATCACGAGGATCAGCGAGGCGCCGCCGCGCGCCATCGCCTTGACCGCGTCCTGCCGGTTCTGGGTCGCGTAGCAGATGTCGTCGGCGGCGGGCCGGCGGAGATCGCCGAACCGGGATCCGAGCGCGTCCACGGTCTCCGCGACGTCGTCCAAGGACAGCGTCGTCTGCGTGATCACGGCAACGGGCTTGCCTTCCGAGTCGAGGCGCAACGCGTCTTCGGGCGACTCGATCACCACGGTCTCGTCCGGACGCTCGCCGCGGGTGCCGATCACCTCGACGTGATCGGCGTGGCCGACGAGGGCGACGAGGTGGCCGCTGTCGGCGTAGCGCCGAGCCTCGGCGTGCACCTTCGAAACAAGGGGGCAGACAGCGTCGACGACGACCAGCCCGCGGCGCTCGCAGTTCTCCTGAACCGCGGGAGCGACGCCGTGGGCCGAGAGGACGCAGATCGCGCCTTTGGGAATCTCGTCCTCCGAGTCGACGAAGACAGCGCCGAGCCCCTCGAGCCGCCGGACGACGTGGTCGTTGTGGACGATCTGGTGGCGGACGTAAACGGGCCGCCCGTGCTGCTCGAGCAGCTTCTCGACGATCTCGATCGCGCGATCGACTCCGGCGCAGAACGACCGCGGCGCCGCCAGCAGGACCTTCTTCACGCCGCCCAGCTCCTTTCGAGGCGGCCGAGCGCGCGGCGGGCGTCGGAAGCCGAGCGGACGAAACTCCGCGGCGACCGCACGAAGGCGCGCACGAGGCCGGCCCAGCTCACTTCACCGGCCGGGGTCACAGCGCCGACGAGGCCGTCCAGCGGACGCGCGGGCGTGTCGCTCACCGCTCGCAGGACGCCGCGCAGCCTCCCGGTGCGCGCGAGCGCGCCGCTCTCGAGATCGATCGCGTCGGCACCGGTCCGCTCGTGCAGCCGCTGCCGCTCTTCCGGGTCGTCCACGATCCGGTCGCCCGCGAGGATCGTTGCGGGCGCAGAGACCCCGAGCCCCCTGCCGCTCCAGAGCTCGGTCCCGTCCGCATCGACGACGCGTGTCGCGTCGAGCACCGTCCCGACGGGCAGGTCGTCGCGCAAGGCACCGGCGAGCCCGTACGAGACCAGCGGCCCCTCCGGGACGCCTCTCGAAACGCCGAGCCCGACCAGTGCTGCACGCGCGCCCGTGCGGCGCGCCGCCCGCAGCTCCGCTCGCGTCGCGCAGGCCAGAGTCACAAGGGCGTCGCTGGCGATGCCCGTCTCAGGGCGCCGGGCTCCGCCCGGCGACCGTCTGAACCGACCGATCGACACGTTGGAGTAGCCGCTCACGCTCTTAGCCGGTCAGCGTCCATACGGTGCTGCGGACGGTGTCCCTGACGCTGCTCGCAGCCGCGAAGGCCGCAGACGGCTCGAACCCGGAGTGGATCCCGCAATGCTCGCAGCGCGGGTCGTTGCCGGGCCCGTAGCTCTCCCAGTCCATGCCCTCGATCAGCGCGTCGTAGGTCGGGAAGATCCCGTCGGTGAGCAGGTAGCACGGGCCCTTCCAGCCGTACGGGTTGCGCGTGATCGAGCCCCACGGCGCGCAGGGCAGCTTGCGGTCGCCGGCCAGGAAGTCCTGGTAGATCGGGCTCGCGAGCCAGCGGTAGCCCTTCTCGCGCGCGACCCCGCGGATCTCCTTGAACTTCACTTCGTGCTCGTCGCGCGTCATCGTCAGGTTCGGGTCGATCTGCGAGTACTGGTAGCCCGGCGCGACGAGCATCCCGTCGATCCCGATCTCGTTCGTGAGGTAGTCCATCATCTGGATGACGTCCTCGACCTCGGTCTCCTTGAAGATCGTCGTGTTGGTCGTCACCCGGAAGCCGCGCGACCGAGCCTGGACGATCGCGCCGACGGCGATGTCCCAGAGCCCCGGGTAGTCGCAGATGTAGTCGTGGATCTCGCGCATGCCATCGAGATGGACGACGAAGGTCAGCCGCTTGTTCGGCTCGAAGACGTTCAGGTACTGCTCGAGCCGGAGCGCGTTCGTGCACAGCTCGACGTTCTTGTTCAGCTCCATGAAGCCGGCCACAACGTCCTCGATGCCCTTGAAGACGAGCGGCTCGCCGCCGCAGATCGAGACGACCGGCGCGGGGCACTGGACGCCCGCGTCGACGCACTCCTCGACCGAGAGGCGCGCCTTGTTCGATTCGTACTCGCGGATCTTCCCGCAGCCGATGCAGGCGATGTTGCAGGCGAGCGTGGGCTCGAGCATCAGCACGAGCGGGTAGCGCTTGCCGCTGCGCTGGTTCTTGGCGACGTAACCGGCGATCTGGACGGTCGAAGCAAGCGGGAATTTCATCGAGAGAGCCTTTCTCGTAGACGGCCGAGTGCGAGCAACGGGAAGTGCAATCGATAGAGGTGGTAGCGAATCATGAAGTCAAGCGGAAAGCCCGTGCCGGTGAAGTGATGTTCCTCCCAGTCCCCATTTGGTAGCTGTGCGGCGCAAAGCCATTCGGCGGCGCGGCGTGCTGCCCGGCCCTCCGCCTCACCTGCAGCGACGTAGGCTAATAGCGCCCAGGCTGTTTGGGAAGGAGTGCTGGCTCCGCGCCCGCGCCAGGACGGATCGGCGTACGAACGGATGTCCTCGCCGAAGCCGCCGTCGTCGTTCTGGACCGAGTCGAGCCAGGCCACTGCCCGCCTGAACGCGGGATGCGACGGTTCGATTCCGCAGGCTTCGAGGCCCGGCAGCGCCGCGCCCGTGCCGTAGACGTGGTTGACACCCCAGCGGCCGAACCACGAGCCTTCTGCCTCCTGCTCGGCGAGGAGCCAGTCGGCGCCGCGCGTCACGTGCTCGTCGTAGCCCTGCTCGGGCGCGAGCGCCTCGAGCGCGTGGGCGGTCACGTCGGCGCTCGGCTCGTCGGTGACCTTGCCGAAGTCGCAGAACGGGAGCTTGTAGAGCCAGAACGCCTCGTTGTCGACGTCGAAGGCGCCCCAGCCGCCGCTCCTCGACTGCATTCCCGCGGTCCAGGCGAGGCCGCGCTCGACCGCCTCGTGGCCGCGGTGGCAGCGGCGAAGGGCCAATGCGACGACTGCGGTGTCGTCGACGTCCGGATAGAGGTCGTTCTCGAACTCGAAGGCCCAGCCGCCCGGTGCGAGGTCCGGCTTGCGGATCGCCCAGTCGCCCTTGACCGTGACCTCCTCCTTGAGGAGCCAGTCGGCCGCGCGCACGAGCGCGGGGTGCTCGGGGCCGAGGCCCGAGTCTCGGAGGGCGAGCACGGCCAGGCCCGTGTCCCAGACCGGCGACTGGCAGGCCTCGGGGCGAAGACGGTCGCCCTCGTCGATCGTGAAGCCTTCCCAGCCCTCGACCGCGCGGCGAAAGGTCTTGTCCTCGAAGCCGTGGCCCAGCGCGGCCAGCATCAGGATCGACCAGACCCACGGCGGCTGGATCCCGCCCCACGAGCCGTCGGCCTCCTGGTGCTCGCGCACCCAGCGCTCGGCCTCTTTGATCGCGATCCGCCTTAACCGGCCGGGCTGCGGCGCTGCTTTCGTTCGGCTGGGGCGCGCGCCGATCTCCCGCAGCTCGATATCCGCGTGGCGCACCGGGCGAAGGGCGCGGCACACCGCAAGCGGGACGAAGGTGCCGCGCGCCCAGCAGGAGAAGTTGTAGATCGAGACCGGCCCGGTCGGAGGCAGCAGGATCAGCTCGACGGGGATCGGCGTCACCCGCTGCCACGGCCACTGGCCGATGAGCGCGAGGAAGCACTTCGTGAAGATCCGCGTCTTCGGGATCCCGCCCTGCGAGCGGATGTAGTAGTGCGCCTTCGGGCCCGGGTCGCCGCCGGCGAGCTTCAGCGCCACGTAGGCCTCGACCGACGTGTCGAGGTCGGCCGGGCCGTCGAACCAGATCGACCACGTGCCGTCGTCGCGCTGCCGCGCCAGCAGCTCCTTCGCGATCTTGCGGTCGAGCTCCGGCGTGCGCAGTCCGAGGACGTGGTGCCAGAAGAGGTGCTGCGCGATCATCGTCGCGTTCGACTCGAGCTCGCCGACCCACCAGCCGTCGGGGTGCTGGAGCTCGAGCAGACGGTTCGTCGCGGCCTCGATCGCCTCGTCGAGACGGGTCTCGATCCGCTCCGGCGCGACGGTCACGCTGCAACTCCCTCACGCGCGCGCGTGAGCACTCTTGCCGCGGCCCGGCCGCTGCGGACGGCGCCCTCCATCGTCGGCGGCCAGCCCGTGGCGGTCCAGGCACCGGCTCGTACGACGTTTGGCCGGTCGGTCTCTGGGCCGAGCCGGAGCGCCTCGCTTCCGGGCCGCACGGCGATCGTCGCGTGCGGCTCCCGGCTGACGCGCGACCAGAGCAGCTCGGCCTCGCCCAGTCGCTCGGTGACCGCGCCCGAGATCAGGTCGACCAGCTCGCGTCCACGCAGCTCCTCGAGCTCGGGTGCGCCCGAGGACACGACCGTCAGGTACCTGGGGTCAGACCCCGTCAGGCGGCCACGGTTAAAGATCCAGTGCGCGGGGCTGCCGAGCAGCGCGGCGAGTGGCCGGTCCAAGAGCTCGCGGTCGTAGAGCAGGTGGACGCTCACGATCGGGGAGTACTCGAGGCTCGAATCGCTGGGCGGAACCGCAAGCACCACGGCGTCCGCGTCGAGGCTGTCGGGGTCGTCGACGCGCGCGCCGGTCTCGACGGTGGCACCAGCAGCTTCGAGCGCGCGCCCGGCCGCCTCGCCGTGCATCTCGCCCAGCGGGCGGGTCGGCAGGACGAGGTCGGAGTCGCTCCGCTTGCCGAGCAGCGCCGTGCGCACGGTGAACAGCCCGGCCTCCGAGCTCGCTTCGTCGGCGCGGAGGTTGAGCGCCGGCCGGATGAAGACGTCCCAGAAGCGGTCAACGGCGCGGCTCGACTGGCTGCGGTCGCGCAGCTCGTCGCCGAAGGTCGCTGCGCGGGGCTTGTCGTCCCAACGGACCAGGGCCTTCAGGAGACGCAGCCGCTCGCCGAGCGAGAGATGGCTGTAGCGGAGCAGCGCCGACGCTGACGGGGTGATCGTCGCCGTACGGCCGCGTTCGTCGATCACCGGCAGCTCGAGCGGTAGCCGCCGCACCGAGCCGCCCTCGCCGATCCGGTCGAGAAAACGCAGGTACTCGGTGAAGCACCCCAGCGCGATGTGCTGGCCGTTGTCGGGCGGCGGCTCGGGGTCGCCCTCGCGGCGCGGCAACGTCTGCACCGCGCCGCCCAGGGTGGGCCGTGCTTCGTACACCGTCACCTCGTGCCCCGCGTCGACGAGATCGAGCGCCGCGCTCAAGCCGGCCAGGCCGCCGCCTACGACTGCGACCTTCATCGCAGCAGCCCCGCCCCGACGATGCGGAGCTTGGTCAGCGGCGAGAGCCGCAGCGACCCGTCGAAGACGTCGAACCCACGAGCCTCGATGCGGTCGAGCGTTGCCCGGTAGAGACCGGCGAACGTGCCAACGCACGCGGCGCTGCGGCCGTCGAGCGAGTCGAGCAGCCCGAGCCCTTCCTCCAGGTACGCGCGCGCGCGCGAGGCCTGGAACGACATCAGCGCGCGCCAGGCGGGGGTCGTGCGACCGGCGGCGATCTCGTCCTCGCCGACGCCGTAGGAGGCCAGCTCGTCCTGCGGCAGATACACGCGGCCCAGGTCCCAGTCCTCCCCCACGTCCCGAATGATGTTGATCAGCTGCAGGGCTACGCCGAGGGATTGCGCGCGCGCCTCGTCCTCCGAGCCGTAGACCGCGATGCACGCGACGCCCACGGCGCCCGCGACCCGCCTGCAGTAGCCGTGGAGCTCGTCGAAGTCCGCGTAGCGCCGCTGCTCGGTGTCCTGGAGCCCGCCGTCGACGAGGTCGTGCAGCGCGCCGGCCGGGATCGGGTACTGCGAGCGCGCGTCGGCCAGGGCGACCAGGACCGGATCGGATGGGGACGCATCCAGTTCGGCGTGGAGCTGCTGCAGCCGTTCGCGCTTCTCGTCGTCCGAGAGCTCGCCGTCGGCGATGTCGTCGACCCGTCGCGCGAAGGCGTAGATCGCTGCGATCGCCCGCCGCTTGGGGCGGGGCAGCACCATGATCCCGTAGGCGAAGTTGCGCGCCTCACGGCGCGTAATGCGCTCGACCTCGGCATACGCGGCCTCGACGCTCATCGAATCGCCGCCAGCGCAAGCCGGGCGCGCGAGGGACGAGGCCGGCCGTTGAAGATGTCCCAGTCCGCGCGCTCCAGCGCCTCGAGCGCAGCGAGCCCTCCCCGTGCGAACACGGCCACGGCGCGGCCGACGCGCCCGCCGAGCCGACGCCCGAGCTCCTCTCCGGAGCCGAGAAGCCCGCTCGCCCGCTCGGCCTCGTACCAGAGCAGCCGCTTCAACTGCGGGCTTGGCTCGTCGAGTTTGAGGACGGCGAAGCACGCACGGTCCTCCGCGGGCAGGTACACGCGCCCGAGCGCCAGGTCGCGCGGCACGTCCTGGAGGAAGTTGACGAGCTGGAGCCCGGTGCAGACGTCGTCCGAGAGCGCGACCAGCTCGGGCTCGCACCGCCCGAGCACGCCGAGCACGAGCCGCCCGACCGGGTCGGCCGAGTGGACGCAGTAGTGCTTCAGGTCGGCCCAGGTCGCGTACTGCGAGATCCGCTGGTCCATCCGGTTCGCCTCGATCAGGCGCAGGAATGGCTCGCGAGGCAGGTCGCAGGCGCGGATCGTCGGCTGGAGGACCCGCATCACCTCCCAGGTCGGCTCGCCGGAGTAGCAGGCCTCGACCTCCCGCTCGAGCTCGCCCAGGATCTCGAGCCGGTCCCCTACGACATCGCTTGTCGATGTCGTCTCAGAGGAGGCGCGGGCTTTGCCCGTGCCTCCGGCTAACGCACTGTTTCGGAATGGCGAACGCTTCGCGCCTTCGAGCCGTTCGCCTATGAACTCGTCGCCGAGAATGTCGACTAGGCGCGCGAAGCCGTAGATCGCGCGAAGGTGCGGCCGGATCGCGCGCGGGAACAGGAGCGACGCGACAGGAAAGTTCTCAGTGCGCGCCCGGGCGGCGACAGCGCTGACCGAGGCCGGGTCCACGCCGAAACCATCGCCCGCGCCGACCCCCGGCGTCAAACGCCAAATAACAAGTTGCTACTAAGTCGGGTGCGCTGTGGGCTTGACGCGCGCGCCGGCACCCGTGGTTCGCCAGACCTGCGTCAGCGAGATGCCGGGTCGCAGACCCTGCCGGTTCGCTTCGCCGGCGGGCAATTCGAGCGCCGCGCGGGCACCGCGGCAAGCGGCGGTGCGCCACGGGGCGAGATCCGAGGCCACCTTGAGCACCCGGAGGTCGCGATCGAGGAAGACCACGTCGATGGCGAACCGCATGAACGCGGTGTGAACCGAGCCGGCCGGCCGGAGCAGCAGCCCCTCACCCGAGGAGAGGCCGCTGCGCCCGAGCAGGCCGCGCATGCGAGCGAACGGCGTCTCCGCGAGGAGACACCGTTCGCAGACAACAGTCCCGTCGTCGTTCGCAAGCGCAACTTCAGGGAGCGATCGCATCAGTGCGCCGTCCAGTGATGCCGCCGAGTCTCTGGGTCGTGAGCACCAAGCCAGAGTTCGCACTTGACCGCGGCAAGGCTGGAGAGCCTTGCCAAGGGCAAGGGTGGGCTCTGGCGCCGCGTGATCGCGGGCCAGAGACCGGTATGCATTGCTGGACGGTGCACTAGTAGCCGATATGGATGTGGTCGTAGTGGTTGGCGAGCGGGAACGATGGCCCGCCCAGGCCCAGCAGCGAGATCACCTGCGCCGGCAGCATCCCGCCGGGGAGGAACAGGAGCGACCTCACGGCCTGCTCGGTCACGCCGCCCGGCTGCTGGTGCCCGTAGATGGACACCCCGCCGAGCGCGGCGATGTCTACGGCGCGTCCGTAGATGTGCGCCGAGACCACGCCGGGCCGTGCGTACAGCCGGTGCCCGCTGATCAGGCACGAGACCGTGACCTGGTGGAACGTGTCGGCCAGGTACAGCATCACGGCGAGGACGCGGACGTCGACCTTGTGCGCAGCGACGTCACTGCGCCCGCCCGGATAGATCAGGAGGCGCGGGTCGTGCAGAACGCGGTCCTCGAGATCCCGCTTCTGGGACAGCAGGCCGTGCACGAGGCTCGCCATCCCGACCGCGCGGTAGTAGTGGCGCAGGGCCACGACGCGGTCGGCAAACGTCGGCTCGCTCGAGACGGACAGTGCGGCAGCCCAGCCGTTAGCGCGGCCGCCGAACCTGGCGAGCCGTAGCGACAGCGTCCGGAGCTCGGTGCGGCTCGCCGGCGAGCGGCCGTTGTTGCCGTCCGCACGGAGCACGGCCAGGACGAGCGCCCAGTCGACGCCGGCCTGGCGCGAATAGGAGACCAGCTCACGCGCGAACTGGATGCGCAGGCGGGCCGACTCGGGAGTCGGGTCGACGGCTGCGCGATGGATCCAGACGGTTGCGCCCGGAAGGCTCGCCTCGGCGTCGAGCGGCGGAAGCGGAGCCTGCTTCTTGGTGGGGGTCTTGTGGGCCTGCGTGTGCCGGACGGTCACCCGCTTCACGGTCCGCTTGGCGGAAGCCGTCTGCTGAACCGCACGCGCGGTCGGCGCGGTCGCCGGAGCGACGACCTGCGTCGCGGCAGGCTTGGCGGTCGCCGTCGCGGTCGCGGCCGCGGGCTTGGTCAGCGAGTGGAGTGAAGGTGTGGCCTGCGCGACGGCCTGGGCATCCGCCTCAGCGGCCGCCTTCGCCCCGGCTGGGCCGGTCGGGCCGGTGGCCCCCACGGTCGCCGTTGCGTCGGTGGAGCCGTCCTCGAGCAGTGCGCGCACGGTGTTGCCGGCGCCTGCGGAGAGGGCGAGGCCCGCGAAGAAGAGGATGCTGAAGGACAGGGTCGTCGCCAGCCGTCGGCCGTGGCTGCGCTTGCGCGCGGGCTGGGCAGCGGGCACCTGCTTTTGCGGTTCTGGCTTGTTCTCGGGCTCCGGCCTGGCCCTCTCGTCCCACTCGTCCCAGCCTCGGCTGAAGACGGCCAAGAGGCAGCTCGCCAGCGAGACGAGGAAGAGGTGGCGGAGGAGCCGCCTGGTCAGTGATCGTGGCATTGCCTTGTCGCTCCCTGTTTTGGCTCGGGCGCCGAGGCCGCCACTTCGGCGCGGATCTCATTGAGGTCCGCTGTACGCCGTACGGACTGAGAGCGATATCGGCCAGGGCAACAGGCGGCCATCCCCCGTTTCAGGGATGGGCCTAACAAATCCCCAACACGGGGGATACGCAGAGCCGCCCGAACGAACGATGTTCGCGGCATCTGAGCCAAATGGGCGGCGCGGCCACGCCGAACAACTTCGGAGGTTTTTCCCGCGTGACCGTCAGCACCGCTCGCATCACCACCAGCCGGCTCATCGCAGGTCAAGGCAAGTTCCTTCGCCCGACCATTCCCATGGGTAGGTCGCACGCGCTGGCGTGCGCGTCGAGACGAGAAGGGAGGTGAATCAGATGCTGAAGCTCTTCACCTTCATCCAGACAAGCGCGGATTCTCTGCGCCGGCGCGAGGAGGGGCAGACGATGGCCGAGTACGGAGTCGTGCTCGCCGTGATCACGCTGGCCGTGATCGGCGCCATCACGCTCCTTTCGGACAACGTCCGGAGCGCCATTGAGAGCGTGGCGAACATCCTGCCGTAACGGCAGAACCAAGCTCTTTCGGTACGGGGCCCCTTCTTCGGAAGGGGCCCATTCCCTCGAAAAGCCGCAGTGAGGAAAGAACTCCCGTGAAACTCAGAAATCGCCGCACAATCGAGATTGGATCCGAGCGAGGCCAGTCGCTGACCGAGTTCGCGCTGGCGTTGCCGATCCTCGCAATGTTGCTCTTTGCGGTGATCCAGTTCGGCATCGTCTTCAACAACTACGTCACGCTCGTGGACGCCACACGCGCAGGAGCCCGCAAAGGCGCAGTCGGCCGGGAGCAGCAGAACCCGGCGGGAGCTGTGACCTCTGAGGTCCGGGCATCGGCCAGGGACCTCAAGCAGAGCGACCTCAACGTGACGGTGACCTCGACATGGCAGCCCTCCGCGGATGTGACCGTGACGGCCACGTATCCGTACTCGATCAGCCTCCTCGGCCTGGTCGTGAAATCGGGCCGCATCTCGAGCTCGACAACGGAGCGTGTGGAATGAAGATTCGAAACGACAGAGGCCAGGCGACGGTCATCACCGTCGTGTTCCTGGTGGTGCTGCTCGGAATGGCAGCGCTCGTCCTGGACATCGGCTCGTGGTATCGCGCCGACCGGGCAACCCAGTCCACGGCCGACGCCGCAGCCCTCGCCGGCGCGCAGGCCCTGCCCTACGACACCACGAACGCGCGAGCGCTCGCCCAGCAGTACAGCAACAAGAACGGTGGCGGCGTCACCGGGGGCGACGTGACGATCACTTCGAGCCCGTACAGCGCCAACGACACCATCAAGGTCCAGGTGCACCGCACCGCGAGCGGCGTCTTCACGAAGCTCTTCGGCGTCAACCAGGTCGGAGTCGGCTCGAAGGCGACCGCGCGCGCGTCGCTCATGCAAAGCGCGCAGTACGTGGCGCCGATCGGCGTCAACCTCAAGCATCCGGACCTCAAGGGAACCACGGCCTGCCCGTGCTTCGGCCCGGGCAACGTGACGACGCTGCCGCTCGGCAAGAACGGCGCGCCGGGCTCGTTCGACCTGATCAACATCGACGGCAGCAAGGGCGGGACGGGAGGCCAGATCCTCGCGGACTGGATCCTCCACGGCTATTCCGGCTACCTGCCGATCGGCTCGTACCTTTCCGACACCGGCGCGAAGTGGAACGACTCACTGGTGCAAAACGCGCTCGAGCAGCGCATGCACACCACGCTGCTCTTCCCTGTCTACGACACCCTCTCCGGCTCCGGCGCGAACGCCGTCTACCACGTCGTCGGCTGGGTCGGGTTCTACCTGATGGGCCACGACGCCCATGGTTCGACCGGCTCACTCACCGGCTACTTCACGCAGGTCACGTGGGACGGGATCGAGAGCACCGCAACCGACGGCAGCAACCCAGACCTTGGAGCACGGACCGTCAAGTTGATCGACTGAGCAACCGAACCGAGAAAGAGAAAAGGAGCCATGGCATATCGAGCACGAAACATCCTGATCGCGGTCGCGCTGGCGGCCGTGGCCGCGCTCCTCACGAGCTTCTACGTGACGAGCTACAAGCGGCACGTCCAGCGAGGCGAGGACCACGTGACGGTGCTCGTAGCCAAGCAGGACATCGACCCAGGCACGACCGGAGACGAGGCCTCGAAGCTGCTCGTCTCGGAGGACATCCCCCGCAAAGCGCGTGAGCGCATCGCGGGCGCGATCACCAAGCCCGAGCAGCTTTCCGGCCTGGTCGCGACGCAGAAGACCCTGCAGGGCCAGGTCGTCACGACCCGCAGCTTCGGCTCGCAGGCCGAGCTCGGCGTCCGCGCGCAGCTGAAGGGCACGATGCGCGGCTTCGAGATCTGGGGCGACTCGACGCAGCTCCTCGCCGGCACCCTGAGAGCGGGCGACCACGTCGACTTCGTCGGGGTGACCTCCTCGGGCGTGAGTCGAATCTTCGTCCGCAACATCAAGGTGCTTCAGGCCCCGGCCGCACCGGCGGTCGGTAGCAAGCTGACGAGCAGCATCGGCCAGAAGTCCTGGGCGATGCTCGCGCTGACGGACAACCAGACGCAGAAGATCCAGTGGCTCCTCGGCGACGCGAGCAGCGACGACAACGCCCCCAAGCCCGACCACTGGCATCTCGCCCTCCGCCCGGTCGTCCATGACGCGGACAGCACCGATCACGCGGACACCTGGTACAGCGTCATCACTGACGGTCTGACCGCAGCCGAGAAGCGGCTCTTCACCTTCGGCTTCAACAAGACCCCCAGCAACGGGAACGGCGGGTGATCCAGATGAGCAACGCAACAGACACCGCACTCAAGACGAGCAAGGAGCTCGTGCGGATCTACGTCACCGGCGACTGCGACGGGTTGCCCGACCTGCGGGATTCGTTTGCCGCGCATCCAGAGGTCGAGCTCGTCGGCTGGTCGGCCCAGGTGGCCGAGGCCGCGCCGACCCTGACGGGCGGGCACCTGCAGGTCGTGTTGCACGCGACCAGGGCCGCCACCCTCCCGGTCAACGAGCTGGCCGCGATCCGCGAGCACACGCGGGCTCCGGTCATCATGCTCGCCTCGAACGGCTCGCCCGAGCTGCTCGAGGAGGCACTCGAGCACGACGTCGCCGACGTCCTGCTCCTGCCACAGCTGACCGACAACGTCGTCTTTGCGATCCGCAAGGCCGGCCACGTCGGCAAGCGCCTTTCCGGGCCGCAGCAGCGGCACGGCCGCCTCGTGACCGTGTTCTCGCCGAAGGGCGGGACCGGCAAGACCGTGACCGCGACGAACCTCGGCGTCTCGCTCGCCAAGCACTGGGGCAAGCGGGCGCTGCTGCTCGACCTCGACCTGCAGTTCGGGGACGCCGCGATCATGCTCGGAATCGAGCCGGACAAGACGATCTACGACCTCGTCACGGCTCCGGGTGAGCTCGACTCCGAGAAGCTGGCCGGCTACACGACCCGCCACGCTTCGGGCCTCGACGTCCTGCCGGCGCCGCTGCGCCCGGAGGACGCCGAGCTCGTGACCGAGGCCAAGCTGGCCCGGCTGCTGGAGGTCGCGCGCGAGTCGTACGACGTGATCGTCGTCGATACCTCGCCGTTCTTCCACGGCCCGATGCTGGCCACCCTCGACCGCACCGACGAGCTGCTCCTGCTCTGCGGGCTCGACGTTCCGACGCTGAAGAACGTCCGCCTCAGCCTGCAGACCCTCGAGCTGCTCTCCTTCCCGCCCGACCGGATCAAGCTCGTGCTCAACCGGGCCAACTCCAAGGTCGGGATGAAGCCGAAAGAGGTCGAGGCCGCCCTCGAGCGCGAGATCGCCTACGAGGTGCCGAGCGACCGCTCGGTTCCGCTCGCAGTCAACCGCGGAAACCCGGCCGTGCTCGCAGACGGCAAGGCCGAGTTCTCGAAGGCGCTACGCGGGATGGCGAAGGGCCTCGTGGCCGCCCAGGCCGCGGCGAAGCAGAAGAAGAGCTTCCTGGCGACCCTTTCGAGGTCGTAGCCGTGGGACTCCACGATCGCCTCCACCGCCAGAACGGCTCGACGCCGGGCATCACCGGCGACGCCCTCACCGGGCTCTCCGGCGGGCAGCAGGCCGAGCAGGCCGAGCGCAAGCCGGCGGACCCGTATGCGGAGCTGAAGACCCGCATCCACCACGCCTGCATCGCGAAGCTCGGCCCGCAGCTGTTCTCGGCCAGCAAGTCGCAGGACGGTGCTCCGGTCGACGACCTGGCGGAGAAGGTGCTCCGTGTCGTCACCGAGCAGCTCGCGCTCGACCGCACGCCGCTGACCCGCGAGGAGCGGCGCCAGGTGACACGCGAGATCACGGACGACATCCTCGGCTACGGGCCGCTGGAGCCGCTGCTCCGCGACGACTCGGTCACCGAGGTAATGGTCAACGCCCACGACCGGGTCTACATCGAGCGACTCGGCAAGATCGAGCCGACGGACGCGACCTTCGTCGACAACGCCCACCTGCTCCGGATCATCGACAAGATCGTCTCGCAGGTCGGCCGCCGCGTGGACGAGGCCTCCCCGATGGTCGACGCGCGGCTCCCCGACGGCAGCCGTGTCAACGCGATCATCCCGCCGCTCTCGCTCCGCGGCCCGACGCTGACGATCCGGAAGTTCTCGCGCGACCCGTACACGATGGACGACCTGATCGACTTCGGGACCCTGACGCCCGAGGCCGCGCAGTTCCTTCAGGCGTGTGTGCGCGGGAAGCTGAACGCGCTGATCTCTGGCGGAACCGGCACCGGTAAGACGACGACCCTGAATGCGCTGTCCGCCTTCGTCCCGAACGACGAGCGGATCGTCACGATCGAGGACGCGGCCGAGCTCCAGCTCCAGCAGCAGCACGTGATCACGCTCGAGGCGCGCCCGCCGAACATCGAGGGCGAGGGCGAGGTGCGCATCCGCGAGCTCGTCCGGAACGCCCTGCGCATGCGCCCCGACCGGATCATCGTCGGCGAGGTCCGCGGCCCCGAGACCCTGGACATGCTCCAGGCGATGAACACGGGCCACGAGGGCTCGCTGACCACGATCCACGCGAACTCCCCCCGCGACGCGCTCGCCCGGCTCGAGACCCTGGTCATGACGGCCGGCGTCGAGCTCCCGCACCGCGCGATCCGCGAGCAGATCGCGAGCGCGTTCGACCTGCTCGTGCAGATCTCACGCCTCGTCGACGGCTCGCGCCGCGTCACCCACGTCACCGAGGTGCTGCGGATGGAGTCCGACGTGATCACCCTCCAGGACATCTACGCCGCCAAGCCTCCGGACGAGGACGGCGGCGAGGCCGGCAAGCCGGTCCGCCTCTTGAGCCCGCTCGAGAGCACCGGCCTGAAGCCGCACTTCCTGGAGAAGATGGCCGCCAACGGCGTCACCCTGCCGCCCTCGTTCTTCGGCGACACGACCAGGGCGCCGAACTTCGCCACGGCCAGCTTCGGCGGTTACGAGTGAGGTCTCGTACCGCACTCTTCATCCTCGCGGTCATCGCGGCGCTCCTGGCGCCGGTGGCCGCAAGCGCAAGCGTGACCCTGCGCGGTGTGGACGCGACGGGTTATCCGACCATCCGCGCGACGGTGGTCGCACCCGTCGCCTCCCACAACGCACCGACGCTGAGCGAGAACGGCCGTCCGGTCGTCGACCTCAACGCCTACAACCTCGGCGCAGCCAAGAGCCTCGTCGTCGCGATCGACCGCTCGCAGTCCATGAAGGGGAAGCGGTTGCAGGATGCCGTCGCAGCGGCGCGCAAGTTCGTGGCCGCCAAGGCGCCTTCCGACCGGATCGCGGTCGTCGTCTTCGGCTCGAGCGCCGTCCCCCTGACCGGCTTCTCCTCTTCCACGATCGACTCCGACGACGCGCTCCGGACCATGGCCGTCGACTCGACGCCGGGCACGGCCCTCTACGACGCGCTGGCGCTCTCGGCCCAGATGCTCGGCCACGAGCAGGGCCGCTCGCGCGTCGTCGTGCTCCTGACCGACGGCCAGGACGTCTCGAGCAAGTCGTCGCTGCCGGCGGCGATCAAGGCGGCCGAGAAGGTAGGCGCGCTGGTCTATCCGATCGGCGTCGGCGCCTCCTCGACCACGGCAGCGCCGCTCAAGGAGATGGCGCTCGGCACCGGCGGCGCCTTCCACCAGGCGGCGACGACCTCGGCTCTCGACTCCGTCTACTCCTCGATCGCCGCCGAGCTACACCGCACCTGGCGCGTCGAGTACGTGACCGGAGGGGCTCCCGGCGACAAGCTCCACCTCCGCGTCTCTCTCGGCCCCGACGGCGCCACCTCGACCGACGTGACCGTTCCGGCGAGCTTCGCACCCGCCACGCAGAGCGGCGGCGGCGGCCTGCCCGCGCCGTTCTACTCGGCGCTCGGCGGCCTGGTGCTGACCCTGTTCGTCGCCTTCCTCGTCCTGACCGCGTGCGGCCTCCTGTTCGCAGGCGGCAAGGGCTCGTGGGTCAAGGGCCGGCTCGCCCCGCACGTCGAGGGCGGCCCGCGCCACAGGCGGCGCGAAAAGGGCGACCGGCTGGCGGCCCTCGCCGGGCTCTTCCGCGTCACCGAGCAGACGTTCGGGCACCGCGCGATCTGGAAGAAGGTCCACACGAAGCTGGAGCGCGCCGACCTGCCGCTCCGGACGGTTGAGTTCTTCTACCTGCTGGGCGCCTGCGGTTTCACGCTGATGGTCTTCGCCGCGCTGACCGGACGCTCGACGCTCGGGATCCTGATCGCGCTCGGAATCGGCGCCGCGATCCCGTACTTCTGGGTCTCGTTCAAGGCCCGTCGCCGGATGCTCGCCTTCGAGGACCAGCTTCCCGACTTGCTCGTGACGCTCGCGGCCTCGCTCAAGGCCGGCCACAGCTTCAAGCAGGGCATCCAGACCCTCGTCGACGAGGGCCAGGAGCCGGCCAGCACGGAGCTCAGCCGCGTCATCACCGATACGCGGCTCGGCCGCCCGATGGACGAGGCGCTCGCCGACACGGCGGAGCGGATCGGCTCGAAGAACTTCTCGTTCGTGATCACCGCCGTGACGATCCAGCGCCAGGTCGGCGGCAGCCTCGCGGGCCTGTTCGACATGGTCGCCGACACCGTCCGCCAGCGGCAGCAGTTCGCGCGCAAGATCCGCGGGCTGACCGCGATGGGCCGCGCTTCCGCATACGTGCTCATCGGCCTGCCGTTCTTCATCGCCTTCGCGATCACGCTGCTGAACCCGACCTACATGGCGCCGCTGTACGACACCTCGACCGGCCACATGCTGATCATCGTCGGCCTCGTGATGATGGCCTTCGGGTCCCTGCTCCTTCGAAAGATCGTCTCGTTCCGGGGGTGAATGAATGCTGCTCGTGATCTTCGTCGGTCTCGTCTGCCTAGCGGCTTCGGCCTACTTCGTCGGCGACGCCGTGACGGCGCCGGCGCGCGAGCGCCGCACCTCCGTCCGGCGGGCCGCGCAGTACGGCGACTTCAAGCCGGCGCTGGGGCAGAATCAGCGGCCGTTCAAGGAGCGGGT
>Ga0307282_10000018_pt1 | contig 44931 bp, 45 predicted proteins | sample ER_DNA_121_FD_194475 | JGI IMG/M metagenome (GOLD analysis project Ga0307282, IMG submission 194475) | Bulk soil microbial communities from the East River watershed near Crested Butte, Colorado, United States - ER_DNA_121 | ecosystem: Environmental > Terrestrial > Soil > Floodplain | place...
GTGCGCGAATCCGCTTGGGTCTGTCGATGTACGAGTGCCGCATGGTTTTTCTTTCGGCCGCCGCAGGCCTTGATTGCAGGGTAGGTCGAAGGCGAAGCGCCTGATTCCCCCAGGAGGGTGAGTAGCCGTTCACCCGAACGAGGGAGTCCCGATACGCTCGCGTCCGTGGCGACTGAGGCGGAATCGACCGGTGCCAAGCTGCGCCGGCTCGAAGAGCTCCGGGAACAAGCTCGGCACGCGGGCAGCGATCGGGCGGTCGCACGGCAGCGCGAGCAAGGCAAGCTTCTGGCGCGTGAGCGGGTCGAGAAGCTGCTCGATCCGGGCTCCTTCTTCGAGCTCGACCGTTACGTTCGGCATCGGGAGTCGAGCTTCGGCATGCTCGAACGCCGCCCCTACGGGGACGCGGTCGTCACGGGCTACGGGACGATCTTCGGCCGCCGCGTTTTCGTGTTCTCGCAGGACTTCACCGTCTTCGGCGGCTCGCTCAGCGAGGTCTTCGCCGAGAAGATCTGCAAGGTCATGGATCTCGCGGCCAAGTTCGGCTGCCCCGTGATCGGGATCAACGACTCGGGCGGCGCCCGGATCCAGGAGGGGGTCGTCTCCCTGGCGGGCTACGCGGAGATCTTTTGGCGGAACGTCCAGAGCTCGGGGGTGATCCCTCAGATCAGCCTGGTGATGGGCCCGTCGGCCGGCGGCGCCGTCTACTCGCCCGCGATCACGGATTTCGTGCTGATGGTCGAGGGGTCGTCGTACATGTTCATCACGGGCCCCGACGTCGTGAAGACCGTCACCGGCGAGGAGGTCACCTTCGAGGAGCTCGGCGGCGCAGCGACCCACGCCGCGAAGTCAGGGGTCGCGCACTTCATCTCGCCCGACGAGGAAGCCTGTCTCGAAGACGCACGCTATCTGCTCTCGTTCCTGCCGCAGAACAACGTCGACCCGCCTCCGTACGCCGAGCCTGCCGATCCCGCGGGCAGGGAAGACCCGGAGCTGGACACGCTGATCCCCGACGACCCGGCGAAACCGTACGACATCAAGGACGTCATCTCCCGGGTCGTCGACGACGGGGATTTCCTGGAGGTTCACGAGCGCTGGGCGGAGAACATCGTCTGCGGATTTGCACGCCTGAACGGCCATCCCGTAGGGATCGTGGGCAATCAGCCACGGGCCCTGGCGGGGGTGCTCGACATCGACTCCTCGACGAAAGCCGCCCGCTTCGTCCGCACCTGCGACGCCTTCAACATCCCCCTCGTCACCTTTGTCGACGTGCCCGGCTTCCTGCCAGGCACAGCGCAGGAATGGGGCGGGATCATCCGGCACGGGGCCAAGCTGCTCTATGCGTACTGTGAGGCGACGGTCCCAAAGCTGGCTGTGATTACGCGCAAGGCCTACGGAGGCGCCTACGACGTGATGAGCTCTAAGCACATCCGCTCCGACTTCAACTTCGCCTGGCCGACGGCGGAGGTCGCAGTGATGGGGCCGGAGGGAGCCGTCAACATCGTCTTCCGCAAGGAGCTCGAAGAAGCGACCGATCCCGAGGCGAGGCGCGCCGAGCTGATCGATGACTACCGCGAACAGTTCGCGAATCCGTACGCGGCTGCGGAGCGTGGGTACGTCGACGAGGTGATCGAGCCGCGCCGGACGCGTCCCGTTCTGATCGACGCGCTGGAGACCTCGCTGACGAAGCGCGAGCGCCGCCCGCCGAGGAAGCACGGGAACATTCCGCTCTAAGAGATACACACGCGAGCGCGAGTAACTGGGCCCCACCGCTCCGCACCCAACTCGATCCTATTCCGGAAAGGCGCGCGTGTGAGTCACGCCTTTGGGCCGAAATTGACGAACGGCCTCAGCGCTAGACGGCCTGCTGAAGCGGGACCAGCTCGGGCTGCTGCTCGGGCTCCAGCTCAGCCTCGAGCGCTTCGACGACCTCCGGATCGAACTGGGTCCCCGCGCACCGGACGATCTCGTCGAGCGCGTCCTCGTTGGTTCGGCGTTGCCGGTAGACCCGGTCGGAGGTCATCGCGTCGTAGGCGTCGGCGACGAAGATGATCCGGGCCCCGAGCGGGATCTCGGTGCCCGCAAGGCGATCGGGATACCCGGTTCCGTCCCAGCGTTCGTGGTGGTGCAGCACCCACTCGGCGACCGGATCGATGCCGAGGCTTTCGAGCATGCGAAAGCCGATCTGGGCATGGCGCTGCAGGACAGTCCGCTCGGGCGCAGTCAAAGGTGCGGGCTTCCGCAGGAGATCCTCCGGCAACGCCAGCTTGCCGAGATCGTGGAGGCTGGCGGCGAGCCGGGTGAGCTCGAGCTCTTCACGAGGGAGACCGATGCGGGCGGCCAGCCGGACAGCGAGCTGGGCGACGCGCTGAGAGTGGCTGCCCGTGTAGACGTCACGCGCATCGACCGCTCGGGCGAGGCTTGCCGCAGCTCGCAACCTGGCGGCGCGGTCGCCGGCGGTCGCGAGTTGCTTCAGCTCCGCGAGCTCGATCGCATCGTGCCGGTAGACCCGTGCGCGATTCTTGCCGTACTCCTTCGCCCAATAGAGCGCGCTGTCGACCAGGCGGAGGAGCTCGTCACGGTCACGGGTGTGATTCGGAGCGACGGCAATGCCGGCACTGACGGTGATCGCGCCCATGTGGCCGAAGTCGAACGTCGCGATGCGGTTGACGATCGAGGCGGCGGCTGCCTGCGCGTCGGGCTCCTCGTACCCCGGGAGCAGCACGGCGAACTCGTCGCCGCCGAGTCTGAATGCCTCGCCTGTCTGGCGCAGGCGCGTTGCCACCTGCGCCAGCACGCGGTCGCCGGTCGGATGGCCGAACCGGTCGTTGACCCGCTTGAAGTCGTCGATGTCGACGAGGCAGAGGGACAGTGGCCGTTCGTGATCGAGCGCATGCTCGAGCTCGCTCGCGAGGCGTTCATGAAAGTGGCGATGATTTCCTAGGCCGGTCAGCGGGTCGGTCAGCGCGAGCCTGACGGCGCGCAGAGCGCGCAGCAGCGCGCGCTGGTAGAGCTGAATCGCCAGCAAAGGTCCGACGAGGGCGACTGAGAGCAGTGGAGCTCGCTGCCAGAGGACTACCAGCGTCAGCACCGCTGAGCCCATCAGCGTGAATGGGAGAATCGTCTTGCGAACACTGGAGGCGATCAGCCCAGGCCATCTCCGCCGCGTTCCACGGGCGACGACCGCCGTGATCAGCAGAACGTTGACGGCGTAGCAAACGTAGGTGGCGACGACGACCCGGGCGGCCGTGTGCGCGGCGGTGCTCCCACCGAGCGGGGCGATCACGAGGCCTGCGCTCGCAGCGGTCAATGCGAACGCGAACGAGTTGTAGGCGATTCGAACGGGCGGCCGCCGGTCGAGGAGCTGCATGACTGCCGGCGTCGCCGAGACGACCAAGACGCCAGCCGCCCAGCCGAACAGGACGATTGCCGAGAGGCCGAAGACGAATGCAAGCGAGACACCGTTGGCGTCAAGGTCGTCGACGGGGACCGGGAAGCGGTCGGCGAGCAGCGATGCAATCAGGAAGGCCCCGACTCCTGCCAGGGCGGTCGCGCTGTGAGAGACCGTCGCGAACGAGACGGCGGCGACCACGATCGTGGCCAGCCCGGCAGCGCAAACGGGCGCAACGACCGGGTACAAGCTTGGACGGGCGGCGGCGGCCCTGGTCATTCCTAACCGGCTACCACTCGAGAAAGCTCGTGCACTCGACCCAGCCGAGCGCAGCTGCGAACACGAGCAGCGCGATCACGACCAGCAGAACACACGGGCGCGGCTTCCATTTCAGCATTCACGACCTCCCTCTCCTTGGCGGACGTGGCGATTTTCTCTCGCGCCGGCGTCCGGGCCATCACCCGGACGGGGGATCGCAGTCCTGGCGTCTCTAACCGCTGAGCCCGGCTTCGGCCAGTGGCCTCCGCCCCCAGGCGAATCGCTGCTTGTACCAGCCCGAGAGCTGGGCGAGCGCGACCCCGTAGCCGGAGGAGTGGATGAACCAGCCGTTGCCGAGATAGATCCCGGTGTGGTCGACCTGGGCCGGCTTCGAACGAGGCTCGGCGGCGCCCCAGAAGAGAACGTCGCCAGGCTTCAGCCGGACGAAGGGGATGCGCTCCTTGACCGGCACTTCGCCGCTCATCGCGAAGGTCGTCCGCCCCTTGAGCGTGTCTGCGAGCGTGCCCGCCGCGGGGTAGGCCTGCAGCTTGTAGACGCGCCAGACGAAGCCCGAGCAGTCGAAGCCGCCGGCCGCCTGCACGCCGAAGGGAGACTCCTCGTTCTCGCTCGTGCCGCCCCAGACATACGGATAGCCGATGAAGCGAACCGCGGTTTTCAGGATCCGGGTTTGCCACGCGGACAAAACCGGTAGCTCGAAGCTCTCAGCGAGCTGGACGATGCCTTGGGTCTCCCAGTCGCCCAAGCGAAGGATCTGGGCGGCGGAATACGCGGCCTCGGCGCGGGTCGCGGGCTCGCTGGGAAGGAGCTCGAGCGAGTCGAGCTGAGCGGGGTGGTTGATGCGCAGCCCGAGCAGGCGGGCGACCACTTCGGTGCCGAAACGGCTCGGCGGGGCGAGGCCTGCGGCCCGCGCGGCGGCCGCGAACTGGGCCGCCGAGCTCGACAGTCCGAGTGCTCGCACCATCGTCGCATCCAGCTGGGCGATCGTCACAGGCGCCGACGCCTGGACCGAGCTCGTCGTCGGCTGCTCGGGGGCGAGGCCGGAAACGAGTGCGTTGAGGGCGCCGCGGGTGAGCGGATCATTGGGCCGGAAGCTCTGGATGCTCTTCGCCATCAGGCCGTGCGCGACGACGACCTTGATCTGGGGCTGCGCCCACGAGACAGGCTGCGCCTTGCCGCTCGGCTTGGCGGCGGCAGGCGCCGCGAGGACGGCGAAAACAGCGCTGATCGCAAGGATGCGGCTCATCCCGCGGTTCGTATCGTCAGGACTCGCGGGTGCCTTTAATCTCGGGCAATCGACTTCAGCTTTCAGCCCGAGCCGGATCCCGAAGAGCGCGAAGCAGTCGCCGTCGCGCTACGGCGCCTGCTTGCGTCAGGCGACCTTCCCGCGCCTTACCGGAGTCGCTGGCGAGCGACCGGGATCGCCGAGAACGTCGAGGTAGACGCGGAGCCCGACGAGGTCTAGGCGACCGCGCGCCCGCGCAGCAGGCCGGGAGCCACGCGCGCGTAGTCGAGCCCGGAGATCCAGGTCAGGATGAGGGCGACCAGAAGCGCCCACCAGGCGACCGAGTCGCTCCATGCCCCTGCGGCGGCAAGTCCCCCGACGGCCGCGGCGACCGCCTGCGACCAGGTCTTCAGCTTTCCCAGGTCACGGGCGTGGATGACGACCCCACGTTCAAGCGCGGCGAGGCGGAGGCCGGAGACGAGGAGCTCGCGGGCGACGATTGCCGCGACCATCCAGGCCGGAAAGACGCCGCTGCCGATCAGCACGATCAGGACGGTGAGAACCAGCAGCTTGTCGGCGACCGGGTCGAGCAGGGAGCCGAGCTCCGACGTCCTTCCGCGTGAGCGCGCGATGCGGCCGTCGAGCCAATCCGTGCTCATCGCCAGGCAGAACAGCGCGGTCGCCCAGTAGTCGTGCCCCTGGAAGTCCCAGATGAACAGTCCGGCCACGACCGGCACGGCGGCCGCGCGTGCGACCGTGAGCTGATCGGCCAGCCCCATCGATCGGGAGAATACGCGGCAATGACCGTGTTCTCGAAAGTGCTTGTCGCGAACCGCGGCGAGATTGCCGTCCGCATCTTCCGAACTTTGCGAGAGCTCGGGATCGGAACCGTAGCCGTCTACTCGGAGGCCGACCGCGGGTCGCTGCACGTGGCGGCCGCAGACGAGGCGTATCTGATCGGGCCCGGCCCGCCTGCGGAGAGTTACCTCAACCAGGAGCGCCTGCTCGAGACCGCCGCGCGCGCCCGCGCCGAAGCGATCCATCCGGGTTACGGCTTCCTGGCTGAGAACGCCAGCTTCGCTCGCGCTTGCGAGGCGGCGGGAGTCACCTGGATCGGGCCTCCCCCGGAGGCGATCGAAGTAATGGGGTCGAAGACCGCCGCGCGCGAGGCAATGCAGGCCGCCGGGGTGCCGATTGTCCCGGGCACGACGGCGGCGATCGACTCGGCCGACGAGGTGGTTCGGCTGGGCGACGAGATCGGCTGGCCGATCGCGATCAAGGCGTCGGCGGGGGGCGGCGGGAAGGGCTTGAAGGTGGTCAACGGCCCCGACGAGGCCGGGCGCGCGTTCGAGTCGGCGCGGCGCGAGGGCGAGGCATATTTCTCTGACCCGGCCGTCTACGTCGAGCGCTACCTCGAGGATCCCCGGCACGTCGAGGTCCAGGTGCTCGCCGATGCCGAGGGCAACGTCATCCATCTCGGCGAGCGTGATTGCACGATCCAGCGCCGCCACCAGAAGCTGGTCGAGGAGACGCCCTCGCCGGCCGTCGGGGCGGAGCTGCGGAAGCGGATTGGCGAGATCGGCGTTGAGGCGGCGCGCGCTGTCGGCTACCGCAGCGCCGGGACGATCGAAGGCTTGCTCGACCGTGAAGGCAATTACTTCTTCCTCGAGATGAACACGCGGATTCAGGTCGAGCACACCGTCACCGAGCTCGTCACCGGACTTGATCTCGTGCGCGAGCAGGTTCTGATCGCGGCCGGGGAGCAGCTATCGCTGCGCCAGGAGGACGTCAGGCTGGCCGGTCATTCGTTCGAGTGCCGGATCAACGCCGAGGATCCGTCCAAGGGCTTTCTGCCGAGCCCCGGGAGGATCACGAGCTACCGCGAGCCTGGTGGGCCGGGCGTGCGCGTGGATTCCGGGGTCACCGCCGGGAGCGAGGTCGTCGGCCTCTATGACCCCCTGATCGCGAAGCTCGTCGTCCACGGCATCGACCGCGAGCATGCGAGGCGACGGATGCTTCGCGCGCTGGACGAGTACGAGATCGGGGGCATCAAGACGCTCCTGGGCTTCCACAAGGCCCTGCTCGAGCACCCCTGCTTCGTGGCGGGGGAGACGTGCCACGGAGTCGTGGAGTCGGAAGAGCTGGCAGAGCGAGCTGAACAGTTGTCTCATTCGACAACAAAAGTAGCGGTTTCGCCGGACGGCAGGCTCAGGGAGCGGGTCTCGGCGGTTGAGCTCGACGGGCGCCGCTACGAGGTGAAGACGCTCGTCCCGGAGCCGCCCTACGCTGAGCTCGCGCGCCGGCGGCGCGAGCGAACGGGCGGCGGCGCACACCACGGCGCGGCAAAGGATGCCCTCGTGACCCCGATGCAAGGCACCGTCCTGGCCGTGGAGGTCGAAGAGGGTGAAGAAGTCCGGGCGGGCCAGGTGATCTGCATCGTCGAGGCGATGAAGATGGAGAACGAGATCACGGCGCACCGCGACGGTACGATCACCGAGCTCGCGGTTATCCCCGGCCAGGCCGTCACGACCGGCCAGGTCATCTGCGTGGTCGCCCAGGACGACGCGTAGGCGCCCTAGATCGTCGCCTGATACGACCGGAACGTCCACGTCGCGAAGGCCGCGGTTGCGACTGACAGCGCGAGCAAGAGCCCTAGGTGAAGCGCCACGGAGCCCCAGTCGGTCCCCGGCAGCACCACCTCGCGCGCGGCGATCACGCCCCAGTTGACCGGGTTGAACTTTGCGGCCACCTGCATCCAGTGCGGCACCTGCTTGATGGAGATCAGCGTCGAGGAAAGAAAGAAGAGGGGCAGGCCGATGAAGTTGGCGATCGCGATCATCGTCGCCTCCTTCCGGACGAGCAGGGCGATCCCCTGAGAAAGGCCCGCGAAAGCGCTGTTCATCAGTGCGGCCGCCGCCAGGATGACCACCCAGCCAAGCAGGCCGGTGTGCACGCGGACGCCAAGCGCGACCGAGACGAGCAGGATGATGACGCCCTGGATCACGGCGATCAGCGCCGAGCGGACGATCTGGGAGACGACGAGCGAGATCCGGCTGACCGGGGTCGCCAGAAAGCGGGGCAACACGTCGCGGTCGAGGTCGCTGATCATCGCCATCCCGCTCCAAGTGGCTCCGAAGAAGGCGTTCATGATCACGATCGCGGGCGCGAGGAAGGTGATGTAGGAGGTCGTCCCGAAGCCCCCGCCTGGCAAGTGCGTGACCCGCTTGAAGAGCTGGCCGTAGAGAAGCAGCCAGACCATCGGCTGCACGAGCAAAAGCGCGATCCAGATCGGCTCGCGCATCAGGTTGCGCAGCTGGCGGCCGACCATGAACCAGGTGTGGCGGACAGCCAGGGTCACGGGCCGGCTTCCTCGTTGTCGGCCGCGAACTCGCGCCCGGTGTAGTGAAGGTACACATCGTCCAGAGAGGGGCGGTGGGTCGTGACCGACTCGACGCCGATTCCCCTGGCTTCCAGGGCCGAGAGGATCGTCGGGATCGCCCGCGCGCCGCTTGCGACGCGGCTGCGCAGCTTGCGGCCGTCCGCCGACGCCTCGTGGACGCCTTCGAGGGCAACGACGATCGACTCGGCGTCTCCCGCCTGACCGTCGCTCAGCTCGATCTCGACGGCATCGCCGCGGAGGCTGTGCTTCAGCTCCTCGGGGGTGCCCTCGACGACCAAGCGTCCGCGGCTGACGATCGCGAGCCGGTCTGCGAGCTGGTCGGCCTCCTCCATGTAGTGCGTCGTGAGGAGAATCGTCAAGGCCTCACCCTCGGCCAGGCGCTCGAGCTCGGCCCACATCGAGGCGCGCGCCTCAGGGTCGAGCCCCGTGGTCGGCTCGTCGAGGAAGAGCACTTGCGGGCGGTGGACGAGCCCGAGCGCGACGTCGAGCCGCCGCTTCATCCCGCCCGAGTAGCCGCGCACGACCCGGTCGGCCGCGTCGGCGATCCCGAGCAAGTCCAGGAGCTCGTTCACCCGCTCCTCGAGCTTGTGGCCGCTCATGCCCTGGATCCGACCTTGCAGCAGCAGGTTCTCGCGACCGGTGGCGTCCCGGTCGACCCCCGAGCTCTGCGGTACGTAGCCGATCGAGCGCCGAACCTCGTCGGGCTCTCGAACCACGTCGTGGCCGGCAACCTCGGCGCGGCCTGAGCTCGGCTTCGTCAGCGTCGCGAGCACCTTGACCGTCGTCGACTTCCCGGCGCCGTTCGGGCCGAGGAGGCCGAAGACCTCACCGGAGCGGACCCGGAAGCTGACCCCGTCGAGGGCCTGCACCTGTCCGTAGCGCTTGCGCAACTCGCAGGCGACGATCGCGTCCACGGAGCCTGAGACTAGCGACGCCGTTTGAGGGGGCTCTACGGCTAGAGTCCGCCGCCGGTGGATCTCTACGAGTACCAGGGCAAAGAGCTCTTCCGGCGGTTCGGGATCCCGACGTCGGACGGGCGCCTCGCCTCGACGCCCGAGGAGGCGCGGGCGGCAGCAGAAGAGCTCGGAGGGCAGGTCGTCGTCAAGGCCCAGGTGCTGACGGGCGGCCGTGGCAAAGCCGGCGGAGTCAAGCTCGCCGACGGCCCCGACGACGCCGAGCAGAAGGCGAAGGAGATCCTTGGGCTGGACATCAACGGGCACATCGTTCGCAGGCTCTGGATCGAGAGCGCCTCCGAGATCGCCAAGGAGTACTACCTCTCGGTCACCTTCGACAGGGGCGAGAAGAAGCCGCTCTTCATGCTGACGCGGGAAGGGGGCGTCGAGATCGAGCAGGTCGCCGATGAGACGCCTGAGAAGCTCGCTCGCCTGCATATCGACCCGCTCGAGGGCTACCAGCCCTACCAGGCCCGGCGCCTTATCTACGGCGCAGGGATCGACGAGCCGAACGAGCAGAAGCAGGTGCTGGACATCGTCGGGAAGCTCTACGAGTGCTTTGTGGAGACGGATGCGCTGCTCTGCGAGATCAATCCGCTGATCGTCACCCCCGAGGGTGATGTGCGCGCGCTGGACTCCAAGTTCACCGTCGACGACAACGCTCTCTACAAGCATCCGGAGATCGAAGAGATGCGCGACCCGGAGTCGATCCCCCCGGAGGAACGCGCCGCCCGCGAAAAGGGCGTCACCTACGTCAAGCTCGACGGCGAGGTCGGCATCCTCGGCAACGGCGCCGGGCTCGTCATGTCGACGTTGGACGTGATCACGCTCGCGGGCGGCCGCCCCGCGAACTTCTGCGACCTGGGCGGTGGCGGCGACGCGCAGGGCGTCGTCGACGCGCTCGAGGTGATCTCGGGCGACCCGCAGGTGCGCTCAATCTTTTTCAACATCTTCGGCGGGATCACCCGGACCGACGAGGTCGCGCGCGGAATCCTCCAGGCGCTCGGGCAGATGGAGATAACGCACCCGATCGTCGTCCGCCTCGACGGCACCAACGCCGAGGAGGGCCGGCAGATTCTCGCCGACTCCGGCCAAGAGAACCTGCACGTCGAGCCGACGATGCTCGAGGGTGCGCAGCGGGCGGTGGAGCTCGCGAAATGACCGATCTCTGGGACCAGCGAGCCGAGGCGTACCGGCAGTCGAAGACCCATGCGCAGGGCGAGGATCTCGACCTCCTGGTCGAGTCGTGTGCGCCTGGGCCGGGCCGCAAGGTGCTCGACGTCGCGACCGGCGGCGGCCACGTCGCCCGGCGGCTGCGCGAGCAGGGCGCTGAGGTCGTGACCACAGACTCCTCGCCGGGGATGAGGCCCGACGTGATCTCTCGTGCGGAAGACCTGCCTTTCGCGGACGGTTCATTCGACTGCGTCGTCTCGCGGATCGCGCCGCACCACTTCGGCGACATCGCCAAGGCGGTCGGAGAGATGGCCAGGGTCTCGAACGACGTCGTCGCGATCGAGGACACGCTCTACTCGAGCGACCGCCACGAGGAGGCAGAGAAGCTCCGCGACCCGACGCATGTTCGCAACTACACCGAGGACGAGTGGGTCGAGCTGCTCACGAACGCGGGCCTAGAGGTCGAGCAGCGCCAGCTGTTCGAGAAGGTGCATCCGCTGGAGGAGTGGCTCGCACGCACCGGTTGCGAGGGCGACGACGCGGCCAGAGTCAAGGAGCTTCTGGCAGACCGGATGACCGAGGACGGCTCCGCATGGACCGACCTCAAGCTGATCCTCAAGGCCAGGAAATCCCAGCGGTAGTGGCTCCCCCGGCAACATTCGGCGGCGCCTGGCCCGCGATCACGCGGCGCCACGCAGCGTCCTCAGTCGCGCACATGTCTATCGACATGCACGCTCCCTGCGTCCTTGCCTGGCTTGGTGCTCGCGACCCAGGCATCCACCAATGTCACCGGGAGAACCACTAATGGCGATCATCGTCGACAACGAAACGAAGCTCGTCGTCCAGGGCGCCACCGGGCGCGAGGGTTCTTTCCACACGCTGCGGAACCGGAGCTATGGCACGAACGTGGTCGCCGGGGTCACACCGGGGAAAGGCGGACAGGACCTTGAAGGGATCCCGATCTTCGACACCGTCGCCGAAGCGGTCGAGGAGACCGGGGCGAACACGTCGATGGTCTTCGTCCCCGCGCGTTTCGCTGCGGACGCGATCTACGAGGGCGTCGACGCCGGCATCACCACCGTGATCTGCATCGCCGAGGGCCTGCCGGCGCACGAGATGCTGCGGATCTACAACTACATCCAGCCGCGCGGGATCACGATGCTCGGCCCGAACTGCCCGGGGGCGCTCTCGCCCGGGAAGGCGAACGTCGGGATCATCCCGGCCGAGATCTTCCGCGAGGGTCGCATCGGGCTGGTCTCGCGTTCCGGGACGCTCACGTACCAGATCGGCCACGAGCTGACCCAGCTCGGGCTCGGAAACTCGACGATCGTCGGCATCGGCGGCGACCCCGTCGTCGGCTCCTCGTTCATCGACGTGCTCACCCGGTTCGAGGCCGACGACGAGACCGAGGTGGTCGTCATGGTCGGCGAGATCGGCGGCGCAGAGGAGGAGAAGGCCGCAGAGTTCATCGGGGCAGAAATGACGAAGCCCGTCGTCGGCTACATCGCAGGCTTCTCGGCGCCGCCTGGCAAGACGATGGGGCACGCGGGCGCGATCATCTCGGGCTCGGCGGGCACCGCCGAGGGCAAGCAGAAGGCGCTCGAGGCGAACGGCGTGCGGGTCGGCAAGACGCCGACCGAGGCGGCCCAGCTCGCCGCCGAGGTCGCCAGCGGCGCCCCAGCCTGACGCGCGGGAGAAAAGCCGCGTTGGCCAGCCGGCCCGGCTCCTCGGCTCTACCTGATCTTCAGCGAAGCGCAGCTCGTCGAGACATTGCCGGCGCCGTCCGCCGCCCGGACGCAGAACCGGCCGGCCAGTCTTCGCTTCGGCGCCTTCCACGGAAACCAGTAGACGACGCTGTCGTCCGTCGGCCTCAGGTTGCGGCCGAGCTTTCCCACGACCGAGCGACCGCGGTAGACCGAGACCTGCTCGGTCGTCTCGCCGTGGTCGTCCCGGACGCGGTAGCGCAGCTTGATGGGGCGGCCACGCTTGCCGGTCACCGGGTACGCGTGTACGACCGGCGCGACCGTGTCCGCCGGCTCCGGCACGGTCAGAGCCGGCGGGGGTGGAGGCGGTGGAGGCGGGGGCGGAGGTGAAGGTGGAGGCGGCGGGGGCGGAGGCGGCGATGGAGGCGGTGCGGCTGCAGCGAGCGCCGACGCGACGTCGACTCGGCCGTAGCCGTAGTTCTGTTGCCAGGTGCACCCGGCGCAGGTGTTGTAGGGATCGGCCCCGTAGGTGACCCCGCCGACCTTGGCGGCGGTCGCTGCCAGCACTCGGCGCACCTCCGCGGGGCTCGATTCGGGGTACTCACCGAAGCGGAGCGCTGCGAGGCCTGCGACGAAGGGAGCGGCCATGGACGTCCCGTCCGCCCAGGCATACGTGCCCGGCCAGGTCGAGTAGATGTCGACACCGGGCGCCGAGAGGAAGACGTCGGGCGCTCCGTAGTTCGAGAACGAGGCCGGGGAGTCGAATTCGTCGGTCGCGGCGACGCCGATCACACCGGGGCAGCCGGCCGGAGAGGTCGGCGCAGTGGACGCGCTGTTGCCGGCCGCCGCCACGACGAGTGCCCCGTAGGCGTGCTCGGCGGTGTAGGCGGCGTTGCAGTCGGTCTGGGAGTAACCCCCGCCAAGACTGAGATTGATCACGCGGGCGCCCTTCTGCGCCGCCCAGATGATTCCGTCGGCGACGTCTGAGTCGTAGCCGGCGCCGCTCGAGTCGAGAACCTTGACCGGGATGATCGGCGAGGAGAAGGCGACGCCGGCGACGCCGATCGCATTGTTCGTGGCGGCGCCAGCGATCCCGGCGACATGCGTTCCGTGGCCGTGATCGTCGGTCGCAGACCCGGCGACGCAGGGGCTGAGGTTGAGGCAGCTCGCGCCGAGGTCAGTGCGAACGCGCCCGACGAGGTCGGCATCCGCTGCCGAGACGCCCGTGTCGACGACCGCGAGCAGCGGCCCGTCGGTGGCTCCGTACGCGCCGGGATAGAGCGTCCACCCGGTTAGCGCATTGGCGGCGTCGAAAGCCCACTGGGAGGCGAAAAAAGGATCGTTCGGAGCGCTCAGCGTGAACGCGTGCACGACGCGGTTCGGCTCCGCGTACGCGACGTCCGGACGTTGCTCGTAGGCAGCGACCGCCGCGGCGACCGGGTCGCCGGGCTCCAGCCGGACGACCGACACCCGGTTCGCCGTCTGGCCGACCGCGTCGTCGCCGAGCGCCGTGATCTTCGTCGCCGCGCCCGCCGGTTGCTTGAACTTGACGAGGATCGTCGCGGGAGATGCGGCAAGGGCGGACGGTTCGCAGACGAGCGCGACGGTCGCGGCGGCGAGAGTGAGGCGGAGCGGCTTGAGCATGGTCTGCGGGCGGTGCTCTTCAACGTCATCGGCAAGACGCGGAGCCTCCGTTTCCCTCGAACGAAGGTCTGGCAGTCTGAGAATGGTGCGCCCGTTTCAGGCTCTCTACCGCGTCATCTTCGGCTCGGAGACCGATCCGGCATTGCGACCGATCCTCGGGATCAACTTCGTCGGTTCGCTCGCCGGCTCTACCGTCTGGAGCTTCGTCGGCATCTGGGCGATCGAGAGCCTTCACGCCGACCAGTCCGCCCTCGGCCTCGCCTACCTGATCAGCGCAATGATCGGCGTTGGCGCCGGGTATCTGGGCGGTCACCTCTCGGACTACGTCGGCCGCCGGCCGCTGATCCTCGCGGGCTGGCTGGGACAGACGGGAATCGTGCTCGCCTTCCTCGCCACCGGGGGCAGTGCGACCGCCGGGCTGCTGGTTCTTTGCTTCAGCGGGCTGGCGTTCCAGATCGGCAACTCGGCCAGCCAGGCGCTGATCGCCGATCTGGTCCCGCCGGAAGGCCACGAGGCAGCCTTCGCGGCGACGCGTGTCGCCTCCAACCTGGGTATCACCTTCGGGCCGCCTGCCGGCGGCCTGCTGCTCCTGATCGGCAGCTGGAACGCGCTCTTCGTCGGCGCCGCTGTGTTCTCGGCGCTCGGGTTCCTGATCGCGGTCCTCTTCCTGCCACACCGCGGCGCCTATGCCGCCGAGGAGCCGCCCAGCCGTGGCTCTTTCGGTGTGATCGCGCGCGACCGGCCGTTTCTGCTCTTCATGGTCTCCGCGGCCTTCGCCTGGCTCGTCTACGTCGCCTTCGAGACGGTGCTGCCGATCTCGCTCGTTTCCTCTCACGGGTACTCGAGCTCGACCTGGGGCTTCCTCGTCATCGTCAATCCCCTTCTCGTCACGTTCTTCCAGCTGCGCTTGACCCGCTGGACGAGCTCGGTGCGGCCGGCAGTCAAGCTCGCCGTCGGACTTCCCTTGATGGGGCTGCCGTTTCTGCTGCTGACGGTCAACGACGCCTTGCCTGTCGTGATGCTGATCCTCTTTCTCTTCGTGATCGGGGAGATGCTCTGGGTGCCGACCTCGCAGACCGTTGTCGCCGGGCTGGCGCCGGCCGACCTCCGTGGCGCGTACATGGGCGCCTTCGGTGCGATGGGCGCAATCGGCTTCGCCTTGGCGCCGTTCATCGGCCTGCAGGTCCGCAAGAGCTTCGGCGACTCGGCGATGTGGGTGCTCGAGGCCGCCCTTTCCCTGGTCGCCGCCGGAACCGGCGCCGCGGCCGTGCGAATCGCTCTCGGCCGTGGCCCGGACGAGCCGGAGCCTGCGTCCGCGACCGCTTAGGTCCGTAGACTCGGCGCATGGTGACGATCTCTTTCGCGCGCGGCGTTCCGGCACCGGAGTGCCTCCCTGTGGGGGAGCTCGCGGATTGCGCCAAGGCCGCGATCGAGCAGGCCGGCGCCGCCGCGCTGCTTTACGGGCACACGCTCGGCTACGAGCCTCTACGTGAATGGATCGGCGAGCGCCACGGCGTCGATCCGACCCGGGTCGTCGTCACGAACGGCTCGCTTCAGGCTTTTCACTTTGTGCTTTCGTCCTCAGCCGGGCAAGGCCGCGTCCTCGTCGAGCGGCCGACCTACGATCGGCCCCGCAAGATCCTCGAGGACTACGGGGAGATCCCGGTCGACGACGAAGGGCTCGACGTCGGCGAGCTCGAGCGCGTCCTCGACGGCGGCCTCCAGCCGGCGTTCCTCTACACGATCCCGACTTTCCAGAACCCGAGCGGCGTGACGCTGTCGGAGGAGCGGCGCCGGCAACTGGCCGAGCTCGCTCGCGAGCGCGGCCTGCGGATTCTCGAGGACGATCCCTACGGCCTCGTCCGTTACGAGGGCGAGCAGGCACAGACCCTGTTCGAGCTCGAGGGCGGGAGCAACGTCATGTACAGCTCCTCCTTCTCGAAGACGATCGCGCCGGGGCTGCGCGTCGGGTACGTGATCGTGCCCCAGACGCTGGCTGACGAACTCGAAGACTTCGTCGCCTCGACCTACATCAGCCCGGCGCTCGTCGCTGAGGCGACGGTTCTGGAGTTCCTGCGACGGGGGCTGCTCGAGCCGAATCTCGAGCGCGTCAAGGGGCTGCTGAAGGCGCGCCGCGACGCGATGCTCGAGGCACTCGAGCGCGAGCTCGGTGGCCGGGCGCAATGGTCTCATCCCGAGGGCGGCTACTTCCTCTGGCTCGAGCTGCCCGAGGGGACGGATGCGGCCGAGCTGCTCGGACGCGCGACGAAGGCCGGCGTCACTTTCGTTCCCGGCGCCGACTTCGGGGGGCCCCCGAACTCCGCCCGCCTCGCCTTCAGCTTCGCCTCGCCGGCCGAGATCGACGAGGGCGTCTCGCGGCTGGGCGCGCTAGTCCCCGCGGCGGCGCCGGCTTAGCTGCGAGAGCAGCGCGCCGATCAGGATCCCGATCGCGAGCGCCAGCAGGATCAGCCAGATCTGGCTGACCTGCGCCGTGAAGAGCACGAAGTGCAGGTGCACCTGCTTCCGGTTCTCGAGCACGAACGCGATCACGAAGCAGGAGATGACGACCACCGCAATCAGCTTTGCCCAGAAGCGAGGCTGCCATTCGCGGATCTGCTCTTCGCTCAGATTGCGGAGGCGCGGCATCGTGCCGCGACTTTACGCTGCCGCGCGGCCGGCTATCTCGGCGAGCGAGCGAGGTACCAGCCGGGCCTGCTGGGGCCTCGTCAGCGCCCCGCGGCTCTCGGCTCGGAAGGTCGGGCAGGGGACTTCGGGAGAGAGTGCGCACAATCCGGCGCGCCGAAAGTAGCAGTCATTGCAGGTTGCTTTGCTCGCCTTGCTCATCTCTCTCCTTGATCTAGTGGCCGCGCTCCTCGAACGCGGGGATCATAGAGCCACTTCCCGCCAGATCAAAGGACGCGACTTTGGAACTTCGCGCACTTTGCGCGGGTTTCGAAATCGACCCGATCAGCGGGCGTCGGGTGCTTCGGCGGCAATGTTGCCAGGGCGTGCAACGCCTGTGGAAAGCTCTGCACAGGGATGATTCGGAGCCCGTGCGCGTACTTCCGCGCGACGTGGGCATTCGACCCCGCCGGGACGAGGAAGACATCCACACCCGCCTCGCGCGCACCGATCGTCTTTTGCTTGACGGCGCCGATCGGGAGCACCGAGCCGTCGTACGCGAGCTGCCCGGTCGCGGCGACCTTGTACCCGTGGTCGACGTTGCGGCCGAGCTCCTCCATCAGGTCGAGGGCAAAGGCGAGCCCTGCCGAGGGACCGCCGACCCCGCCCGTGTCGATCTGGACCTTGACCGGCAGCTTGCCGGTTGAGCCGCCCTGCTCGGCGACCAGGATGCCGATCACGGCCTCGCGCTTGTCCTCGGGGCTCGCAATCGTCCTGACCATGGCTGTCTTGACGGGTCCGGCGCGCCTGAAGGTGAGCTGAATCACGTCGCCGGGATCGTGGCGGGTGATCAGGTCGTGCAGACGGCCGAGGCTGTGGACCGGCTGGCCGTCGACCACGAGCAGCACGTCGTGGGGCTTGAGAACCCGCGCCGCGGGCGCCGTTCGAACGACGTTCTCGACGACGACGTTCGGCAGCCGGATGTTGACGTGGTACCCGAGCTCCTTGAGCGCGACCGCCGCCGCGATCTTCTGCGACTGCTCCATCTCGCTGAGGTCGATCGTCCGCTGCTGCTTCTCGGTTGCATTGCCGAGGACCTCACGCGTGCGCAGAAGGGTGGCTCCGCTCGCAAGCGGCCGGCCGAGCAGGTCTTCGAGCAGGCGCGCCTTCCGGTAGCGGACGTCGACGAAGTAGACACCGCCTCCGTTGGTCTTGTCTTGCCGGCCTGAGATGGTGACCAGCGGCTCGAGCGGGTGAGCGCGGTCCGGCAGGAAGACGTAGTACTTGTTCGAGGGAATCAGATAGAGGGCTACCGCGGCGATCGCGGCCAGAAGGAGGCCGACCACGGCCGCCCGCGTGAAAAAGCGCATTGCTCGGATGGTACTCGCGGCGCGACGCGCTACAGCAGGAAGCGGGTGAGCCCGCCGTCGACCGGGATCGTCGCGCCGCTGATGTAGCTGCCGCGATCGGAGGCGAGGAAGCAGATCACGTCGGCGACCTCATCGGCTCGGCCGAAGCGGCGCAGTGGGATCTGCTCCATGTCCGACGCGCGCGAACGCTCGGCGTAGACCTCCATCAACCTGGCCGTCTCGATCCGGCCGGGAGCGATCGAGTTGACTGTGATTTTCTTCGGGCCGAGCTCGCGGGCCATCGTCTTCGCCCAACCAATCACGGCCGGACGGACGGAATTCGAGAGCCCCATGTTGTCGGCGGGCTCGCGGACTGTGTTCGACTCGATGTTGATGATCCGGCCGTGGCCGCTGCGCTCGAGCTGCGGCAGGCAGAGCTCCGTCAGGCGGATCACCGAGAGCAGGAGCAGTTCGACCGCGCTTTCGACCTGCTCGTCGGTCAGCCCCACTGCGGGCCCCCGTGGCGGGCCGCCGCTGTTGTTGACGAGGATGTCGATGCCGCCGAAGGCCTCGACGGTGCGTTCGACGAGCCGGCGTAGGTCTGCTGGATTCGTGACGTCGCCGCGGACTCCCAGCGCTCCGAGTCGGTCGGCCTCACGGTCGAGCATGTCGCGCCGGCGCGCGAACATGGAGACGTTGGCGCCTTCGCGCGCGAGCGCCTCCGCCGTCGCGAGCCCCATCCCCGACGAGGCGCCGCAGACGATCGCGGTGCGGCCTTTGAGGCCTAGATCCATGCGGCTAGCTCGTGAGCACGCCGACGACCTCGCGCACCGCATCGGCGGACTCGTTCAGCATTGTTTGCTCGTCCTCGCTCAGCTCGAGCTCGACGATTTCCTCGATCCCGCCGCGTCCGAGCTTGACCGGCACTCCCATATAGAGACCGTCGATGCCGTATTCGCCCTCCAGGTAGGCAGTGCAGGGAAGGACCCGCTTCTCGTCGAGCATGATCGAGTCGACCATCTGAGCCGCCGCAGCACCGGGCGCATACCAGGCGGAGGTTCCGAGCAGCTTGACGAGCTCGCCGCCCCCCTTGGCCGTTCGCTCGACCATTGCCTGGATCGCATCCTCGCTCGCGAGCTTGCGCAGGGGGACGCCGCCGACCGTGGTGGCCGAGACGACCGGGACCATCTGGTCGCCGTGGCCCCCAAGCACCATTGCGGTCACGTCCTTGACCGAGGCGCCGGTCTCCCAGGCGATGAAGGTGGAGAAGCGGGCCGTGTCCAGGATCCCGGCCATGCCGAAGACCCTTTCCTTGGGCCAGCCCGACACGTTCCGAGCCACGTGGCACATAGCGTCGAGCGGGTTCGAGACGATGATCAGGATCGCGTCCGGGCTCTGTGCGATTGCGGCCTCCGTCACCTGTCCGACAATCTTCTCGTTCGTCGAGACGAGGTCGTCGCGGCTCATGTCACCGGTTCGCGGGACGCCGGCGGTGATGACGACGACGTCCGAGCCGGCGCTCTCCTCGTAGCCGTTCGAGCCGACGACGTTGGGCTCGTAACCGAGCACGGCGCCCATCTGGTTGACGTCGAGCGCCTTTCCCTGCGGGAGGCCTTCCTTGATGTCGACGAGCACGACGTCGGCGTAATCGCGCATCGCCAGCACTTGGGCGCAGGTTGCGCCGACGTTACCGGCGCCGACCACCGTCACCTTGCGACGCTCGCTCAAACGCGCGCGCCCATCTGGTCGATGATCGCGTCGGCGACCTCGCTCGTCCCGACCGCCGTGGGATCGTCCCGTGAGGGCTTCATGTCGTAGGTGACGCTGTCGCCGGCGCGGATCACATCCGCGATCGCGCTCTCGAGGCGGTCGGCAGCCTCGGTCTCCTGCAGATGCCGGAGCATCAGCATCCCCGAGAGCATCTGCGCCATCGGGTTGACCTTGTTCTGGCCCGCGTACTTGGGCGCCGAGCCGTGCGTCGGCTCGAAGATCGCTGCGTTCTCGCCGAAGTTCGCGCCGGGCGCCATCCCAAGGCCGCCGATCATCCCTGCCGCGAGGTCGGAGACGATGTCGCCGTAGAGGTTCGGCAGGACGAGCACGTCGTACTCGTCCGGGCGCTGGACGAGCTGCATGCACATGTTGTCGACGATCCGGTCGTCGAACTCGACGTCGGAGTTCTCCTCGGCGACCTGGCGCGCGACGTCGAGATAGAGGCCGTCGGTGAACTTCATGATGTTTGCCTTGTGGACAGCGGTGACCTTGCGGCGGCCGTTGCGGCGCGCATAGTCGAACGCGAACTGGACGACCCGGCGAGTGCCCGAGATCGAGATCGGCTTGATCGAGATGCCCGCATCACCGTGGCGGAGGGTGCCTCCGTGCGCCTCCAGCCAGGCGATCAGCTCCTCCGCTTCGGGCGTTCCCTGCTCGTACTCGATTCCCGCGTAGAGGTCTTCGGTGTTCTCGCGCACGATGATCAGGTCGACGTCGTCGAAGCGCGTGCGCACGCCCTCGTACGTCTTGCAGGGGCGCACCTGCGCGTACAGGTCGAGCGCCTTGCGCAGGCCGACGTTCACCGAGCGGAAGCCGCCGCCGACAGGGGTCGTGATCGGGCCCTTGAGCGCGACACCGGTGCGGCGGATCGAGTCGAGCGTGGGCTCCGGGAGCGGGTTGCCGCCGTGCTGGTCCATAACGTCGGCGCCGGCCTGCTGGATGTCCCACTCGAACTCGACGCCGGTGGCCTCGAGGACGCGGCGGGTCGCCTCGGTCAGCTCGGGCCCGGTGCCGTCGCCCGGGATCAGGGTGACTTCGTACGCCACGGCTCGGGAGCCTACCCAAGCGGCCACGAAGCCCGTGCCCTGTAACTTTCCGGCCGATGGCAGACGATTTCAAGCCCGGTCTCGAGGGGGTTATCGCGGTCGAGACGGAGATCGCCGAGCCCGACCGAGAGGGTGGGTCGCTGCGCTACCGCGGCATCGATATCGAGGAGCTCGTCGGCCGCTACCCCTACGAGAACGTCTGGGGGCTGCTCGTCGACGACGACCTCGACTCGAAGATGCCGGACCCCGAGCCGTACGACCCTGCGGCGCTCTCCGGCAACGCTCCGGCCGACCTCCAGGCCGAGACCGCACGCCTCTCCGCGGCCTGGGGCCTCGGCAAGTTGAACGAGATCTCCGACGAGCAGGCGCGCGAGGACCTCGGTCGTCTTTCGGCGCAGATGATGTCGATCGTCGCCCGCTCTGCCCGTGTCGCCGATGGCAAGAGCGACGCCGTGCCGGATGACGTGGTCGCCCGTGGCGAGACGGCGGCCGAGACGTTCCTCCTCCGCTGGCGGGGCGAGGCGGACCCCCGGCACGTCAAGGCGATCGACACGTATTGGATCTGCACCGCAGAGCACGGCCTCAACGCGTCGACCTTCTCGGCCCGCGTCACCGCCTCGACTGGAGCGGATTGCGGCGCTTCGCTCTCATCGGCCGTGGGGGCGCTTTCGGGGCCGCTGCACGGCGGCGCGCCCGCCTATGTGAAGCCGATGCTCGAAGAGGTGCAGAAAATGGGCGATCCCGAGCGCTGGGTCAGCGAGGCGCTCGCGAGCGGCAAGCGGATCATGGGCTTCGGCCATCGCATCTACCGCGCCGAGGATCCGCGCTCGCGCATCCTCAAACGAACGGCAAAGGAGCTCGGTTCGCCGCAGGTCGAGGTCGCCGAAGAACTGGAGCAGGTCGCCCTCGCAGCGCTGCAGGAGCGGCATCCCGAGCGGGTGCTCGCGACCAACGTGGAGTACTACTCCGCGATTGTCCTCGACGTCGCCGAGATTCCGCCGCCGCTCGCGCCGGCGATGTTCGCCTGCTCCCGCGTGGCCGGCTGGTCGGCACACATCCTCGAGCAGAAGCGCACGGGCCGGCTCTTCCGGCCGTCGGCGCGTTACGTCGGGCCGGCCACCCGCTCGCTCCAGTCGGTCTCGTGACCCTGGCCGACGCTGCCGCGCAGGCCGACAGCCTCGCGCAGCAGGGGGCGCAGACCGAGCTCGCCAACCTCCGCTCGCAATGGGACGAGGAGCTCGAGTCGGCGGCACGGAGCTCCGATTACCGTGAGCGCGCGGTCGCCTACCGCGCGATCGGCCAGTTCCGCTTTCGCCAGAAGCTCGAGCTACTGCGGCGCGGGCTTCAGGACGAGAGCCCGGCCTGCCGCGGTTCGGCGCTGCTCGCGCTCGAGCTGCTCTCGCGGGACCACCCGGGCGACATCAACGCCGACCGGCCGCTGCTGCACTCACTCGTTTCGGACCGGGAGGAGAATCCGGCCGTCCGCCGGCTCGCAGTCATCTGCCTCAAGAACGGCTCGCCACAGCGCGACACGATCGTCATCCTCGAAGGGCTCGCCGGTGACGACGAGGCTGATCGCGAGCTCCGCGCGGCTGCCAAGCGTGTCGCCGAGCTGCTGAAGAAGAAAGGCCGTTAGCGGCAGGAGCAGCCGCTGCGAAGCTGGCGGCCGCACGACGGGCAGATACCGCGGCGGGGCTTCCAGTCGAGCGCGCTCTTCTCGATGCCGGAGAGCGCCATCAGGAGGGCGATGCAGAACGTCGAGGCGATCAGCCCGACGACGTGCGGATCGAGCGGCATCGTGTTTCTGTTTCGACAGTTAGCGCCGCTTTGAAACCCCGCTGCGGCGCGCGTGCGGGTGCGAGCTGAAGTAGAGCTCACGCCGCCGCCGGTCGCTGACGTGCGTGTAGAGCTCGGTCGTGGAGAGGTCGGAGTGGCCGAGCATTTCCTGGACGCTGCGCAGGTCGGCGCCCCCCTCGAGCAGGTGGGTGGCGAACGAATGCCTGAGCAAGTGGGGGTGGACGCGGCCCGGTTCGAGACCGGCTTTCTCGGCGAGTCGCTTCAGGACGAGAAAGACGCCGGCGCGCGTGAGGCCGCCGCCCTGGGCGTTCAGGAACAGCTCGGGCCTGTGCCGGCGGTCGAGGTGGGGCCGCCCGCGGGAGAGATAACGGCGGACGGCGTCGGCGGCGGGGCGGCCAAGCGGCACGATCCGCTCCTTCGAACCCTTGCCCGTGGCCCGCACCAACCGCTGCTCGAGGTCGACGTCGGTCTTGCCGAGCCCGACCACTTCGCCCACCCGCAATCCCGCTCCGTAGAGGAGCTCGACGAGGGCACGATCACGCAACGACCTGGGCGTCGTGCCCGCCGCGGCGTCGATTAGGCGCTCCGCCTCGGAGGGCGAGAGCGTTTTCGGGAGCCGGCGCGCCTTGCGCGGCAAGGTGACGGCGGCGGCCGGATTCTCGGTCAGGCGTCCCAGCAGGACGAGATGGCGGTAGAAGGAGCGCGCCGCCGCAGTGCGCCTCGCGATCGTCGCCGGCGCACGTCCTTCGGCGCGGAGCTCGGCAAGGTAGCGCTCGAGCTCTTCGGTCGTGATCGAGCGGAGCGGCTGGTCGAGCCGCGTTGCGAGATCGGTGAGGTCGCGGCGGTAGGCGTCCACCGTCCGCGGCGCGCGAGTCGCCCCGAGCAGGGCGAGAAAGCCTTCGAGGTCGGGATCGCGAGGAGCGCGCGGCTCAGCTGCCATCGTTCGAACCGAGTTCGCTGCGGCGGTCCCAACGCCTGCGTCGGAGCCGGTGGCTGCGTCGATCGAGACATTGGCGCCGAGTCGGCACATGCCCGCGACAGACCCGAGCGTGCGGCCCCGCTAGCGTCCCTTCCGAGGGAGGCGGGTAGTAAACCCCACCCGAGAAGGGTGGGGGCTGCGCCCCCACAGGTGCCGAGGGTCGGGTTACGACCGCGGGTGCGAGCGGTCGTAGACGCGGCGCAACCGGCGGGCGTCGACGTGCGAATACACCTGCGTCGTGGAAAGCGAACTGTGGCCGAGCAGTTCCTGAATCGTGCGGAGGTCGGCGCCTCCTTCGAGCAGGTGTGTTGCGAACGCATGCCGCAGGCGATGTGGATGGGGAAGCAGCCGCCGCAGCGTGCTGGTGTCCAGGCGTCGGCCGCGTGCCGAGATGAAGAGGGCGTTCTCGGCTCCCTTTGCGAGCTCGGGCCGGCCCTCACGAAGGTATCGCGCGAGCCAGTGGCCCGCCTCCTCGCCGAGCGGCACGACACGCTCCTTGCCGCCCTTGCCGCGCACCTGGACGTGTTCTTGCTCGAAGTCGACGTCGCCGAGGTCGAGGTCGACGGCCTCACGGCTGCGGAGGCCCGCCGAGTAGATCAGCTCTGCCAGCGCGCGATTCCGGAGCCCAAGTGCTCCATCCCCCTCGAGCCCGGCGAGCTCGGCGTCTACTTCGCCGGACTTCGGCACCTCGGGCAGGCGGCGCCCGCGACGCGGCGCGAACGACGCGTCCGGCACGCGCTCGGGCCCGAGCGCATGGCGTACGAGTGCCCGGATCGCCGCGAGCTTGCGAGCGATCGTCGCGGGCGCCAGCTTGGGCCGGCCGCGTCCCAGCTCAGCGGCGTATTCGGCAAAGGAGCGAACGTCGACATCGTCGAGGCCTTCGCCGCGCCGCGAGAGCCACGCGTCGAACTGGCGGACGTCGACGGCGTACGCGCGCCGGGTCGACGCCGCCAGCCCGGGGCTGGCCAGGAAACGCTCGATCCGGTCGTCCACGGAGCGCGTTTCGCGGTCTCGGAGTCGAAGCCTCTACCCAACTTCGCCCGGGAGCAGCGAGAAAATCGCGTAGTCGATGCGGCGCCCCTCCCGGGCATTGAAGCCCGCGGCGCGAAGCACGCCTTCCCTCAGAAAGCCTGCCTTCTCGGCGACCCGAAGCGAGGCGATGTTGCGAACGTCGGCCCTCAGCTGGACGCGCTCGGCGCCGAGGTCGTTCAGGGCCCAGCCGGCAATCAGCTTGACCGCGCGCGTGGTCAGGCCGTGCCCTCTGGCGTGCGCCGCAGTCCAGTAACCAACCTCGACGTTCTCGAGCTCGGGGTCGATCACGTGCACGGCGCACGAGGCTACGGCCTCGCCGGTCTTGGTCTCGATCACCGCGAAGACTCCGCCGCGCCGCTCCCGCCACATCGCCTGGGTCGAGAGCACGTACTCGCGCGCGTCCCGCTCGGTGTACGGGCTCGGCACCTGGTGCATCCAGCGGGCGATCTCGGGCTCGTCGCAGGCGGCCGCAATCGCTGGCACGTCGTCGAGGCCCCAGGGCCGCAGCGTCACGACTCCGTCCGACAACGGCGACTCGGGCGGGCGCACGTCCATTGCGCCAACGGTACAAGTCGCCGAAAAAGGGCTGCATGCGTACGATACGCCCCCGTGGCAACGACGATTGGAGCCGAGGGAAGGGTCGATCTCGGTGAGCACGGAATCGACGCCGGGGGCCGCGTCCACCTCCATCCGTCGACCTCGCAGCTCTATACGCAGACGCTTCGCCGGCAAGAAGGCGTCCTTGCGGAGGGAGGCCCGCTCGTCGTCGACACCGGGCGGCATACCGGTCGCTCGCCCAACGACAAGTTCCTCGTCCGTGAGCCGGAATCCGAGTCGCGAATCTGGTGGGGCAAGGTCAACCAGGAGCTCGACGAGGCCCGCTTCGACGGCCTGCGCGACAAGGTCACGACCTTCCTCGAGGGCCAGGAGCTCTACGTGGTCGACTCGTTTGCGGGGGCCGACCCCAAACACCGGCTTTCGGTCCGGCTGATCACCCACAGCCCGTGGCATGCCCTCTTCGCCAAGACGCTCTTCATCGAGCCGACCGAAGAGGAGCTGGCCGAGTTCGAGCCGCAGGCGTTGATCCTGCACGCTCCGCCCGTCGAAGCCGATCCCGCCGAGGACGGCACGCGTAGCTCGACCTTCGTGGTGCTGCATCCTTCGCGCGCAGAGATCCTGATCGGGGGCACCTTCTACGCGGGCGAGATCAAGAAGTCGATCTTCACGCTGATGAACGACCGACTGCCGCTCGAGGGCGTCCTGCCGATGCATTGCTCGGCCAACGTGGGCGACGCCGACGACGTCGCAGTCTTCTTCGGCCTCTCCGGCACCGGCAAGACGACGCTCTCGGCCGACCCTGCCCGGCACCTGATCGGAGACGACGAGCACGGCTGGTCGGACCAAGGCGTCTTCAACATCGAGGGCGGCTGCTACGCAAAGGCCATCCGCCTCTCGGCCGAGGCCGAGCCCGAGATCTACAAGACGACACAGACCTTCGGCACCGTGCTCGAGAACGTGATGGTCGACGAGGGCGGCGTCCTCGACCTCGACGACGACTCCAAGACCGAGAACACACGATCCGCGTACAAGCTCGAGCAGATAGCGAACGCGCTGCCGACCAAGCGCGCAGGGCATCCGAGCAACGTCATCTTCCTGACCGCGGACGCGTTCGGGATCCTGCCGCCCATCGCCCGCCTTTCGCGGGAGCAGGCGATGTTCTACTTCCTTTCCGGCTTCACGGCCAAGCTCGCCGGCACCGAGATCGGCGTCACCGAGCCACAGCCGACCTTTTCCGCCTGTTTTGGAGCACCGTTCCTGCCGCAGCCGCCGGCGGTCTACGCGCACATGCTCGGCGAGCGTCTCGATCGCGACGACGCGACCGTCTGGCTGGTGAACACCGGCTGGACCGGCGGCCCGTTCGGCGAGGGCGAGCGGATGCCGATCGCCGCGACGCGGGCGCAGCTCCACGCTGCGCTTTCGGGCCAGCTCGCCGACGCGATGTTCCGCACGGACGAGGTCTTCGGTCTCGAGGTGCCCGTCGAGGTGCCGGGCGTGGAGTCGAGCCTGCTAGACCCGCGCTCGACCTGGCGCGACCCCGAGGCCTACGACCGCAAGGCCCGCGAGCTGGCCCGGATGTTCCGCGACAACTTCGAGCAGTTCGCGGCCGAGGCCGGTCCGGACGTCACGGCGGCTGGGCCTCGGGTCTAGCTTTTAGCCGCACCTGCAACGAAGCCGCGCCCAAGTCGCTTTCGATAGCGTCCGTCGGCGGTGGAAGCGAAGCACGACGTGCTGATCGTCGGTGCCGGCTGCGCGGGAATGCGCGCCGCGATCGAGGCTTTCGACGTAGGCGCCGACGTCGCGATGCTCTCCAAGATCCACCCGGTTCGCAGCCACTCCGGCGCGGCTGAGGGTGGCATCAACGCTGCGCTTGGAAACGCGTCCGAAGACAACCCGGAAAAGCACGCATTCGACACGGTCAAGGGCTCCGACTATCTCGGTGACCAGGACGCGATCGAGGTCCTCTGCGACGAGGCGCCGGACGACGTCTACCAGCTCGAGCATTGGGGGGCGGTCTTCTCGCGGACCGAGGACGGCCGGATCGCGCAGAGGCCGTTCGGCGCGGCGGGCGAGCCTCGCACGGCCTATGCGGCTGACATCACGGGCCACGTGCTCGTCCACGTCCTCTACGAGCAGGTGATGAAACGCGAGATCCCGACCTACGAGGAGTATTTCGCCTGGCAGCTCGTGATCAACGACGACCGTTGCCAGGGCGTGATCGCCTGGGACCTGCTGAACGGCGGGCTGAAGACGATCGGCGCCAAGACGGTGATCCTGGCCACCGGAGGGGCAGGCCGCCTCTACACCGGTACGACGAACGCCTACGCCTGCACCGGGGACGGGATGACGATGGCGCTGCGCGTCGGCGTGCCGCTCAAGGACATGGAGATGATGCAGTTCCACCCGACGACGCTGGCGCCGACGGGAATCCTGATCACCGAGGGAACGCGAGGCGAAGGCGCCTACCTGCTCAACTCCGAGGGTGAGCGCTTCCTCAAGCGCTACGCGCCGAACGCGATGGAGCTTGCCTCGCGCGACGTCATCTCTCGCGCGGAGCAGACGGAGATCGACGAGGGCCGCGGCGTCGACGGCAACGTCCTGCTCGACATGCGCCATCTCGGTGCCGAGAAGATCAACGAGCGGCTGCACGGGACTCGCGAGCTCGCGATGACGTACGCGGGCGTCGACCCGATTCACGAGCCGATCCCAGTCCGTCCCGGGGCTCACTACCACATGGGCGGTGTCGACACAGACCTCGACGGCCGCACCGAGTTGGAGGGTCTCTACGCCGCAGGGGAGTGCGCCTGCGTGTCGGTCCACGGCGCGAACCGTCTTGGCGGCAACGCGCTGATGGAGACGATCACCTACGGCAAGCGCGCCGGGCGCCATGCCGCCGACTGGGCGCTCACGCACACGACGATCGACGTGCCGCCCTCGGTCGAGAGCGACGCCGAGCGCGTGCTCAAGACGCTGCTGGACCGCACGGACGGAGAGCGGCCGTGGTCGATCCGAAACGAGCTCGCCGAAACGATGCACGAGAACTTTGGCGTCTTCCGCAAGGAGGACCAGATGCGAGAGCAAGGGGAGATCGTCTCCGGCTTGCGCGAACGCTTCGAGCGAGTCGTCGTCGACGACAAGGGCGATGTCTTCAACAACGACCTGACGCAGGCGCTGGAGCTCGGCTTCCTGCTCGAGCTGGCCGAATGCATGATCGTCTGCGGCATCGCGCGCAAGGAGAGCCGAGGCGCCCACGCGCGGCCGTACGACTATCCCGAGCGCGACGACGAGAACTTCCTGAAGCACACGATCGTTCGCTGGCTGGAAGGCCCGGCGCTCGACTGGAAGCCGGTGAAGATGACGAAATGGCAACCGATGGAGAGGACCTACTAAGTGCAAGTCGCCCTGAAGATCTGGCGCTACGACGCGGAGAGCGGCAACCGCGAGCTCCGCGACTACGAGATCGAGGCGCCCGAATGGGCCTGCCTGCTCGACGTGCTCGACCTGATCAAGGACCAGCAGGACGGCACGCTCGCCTACCGGAAGAGCTGCCGAATGATGATCTGCGGCTCCTGCGGGATGCGGATGGACGGCCGCGCCGTGCTTGCCTGCAAGGAGCGGATGCTGCCGATCGTCGAGCGCGGCCATGTGCCCGTGATCTCGGCAATGGGGAATGCCCCGATCGTCAAGGACCTCGTCGTCGACATGGATCCTTTCTGGTCGAAGATCAGGCGTATGAAGCCGTGGCTCGACCCGGGCTACGACGAGGTGCTCGAGAAGGAGCGGATCGTCTCCCAGCAGGAGATGAACGCAATCCACAAGGAAGCGCTCTGCATCATGTGCGGCTGCTGCGTCTCGGAATGCAACTCGATGGAGTCCGATCCCGAGTTTTTTGGGCCCGCGGCGCTCGCCAAGGGCTTCCGCTTCGTCGGCGATCCGCGTGACCAGGCGCCCGTCGAGCGGCTCGAGGACTACAACGACGAGCACGGGATCTGGGACTGCACGCGGTGCTACTTCTGCAACGAGCGCTGCCCCAAGGGCGTCGACCCGCGCGATGCGATCGCGAAGCTCGGCGCCGAGTCGGTCAAGGAGGGCATCGACCGTGACATGGGCGCGAAGCACGCGAAGTGGTTCGTCAAGTCGGCGGAGACGACCGGCTGGCTCCGGGAGACGGAGCTCGTGCCGAAGACGCAGGGCATCGTCTCGGCTGTCAAGCAGACGAAGTTCGCGATCAAGCTGGCCAAGAAGGGCAAGGTGCCGCCGCCGTTCCCGCCACACGTCGCCGAGAACGTCGACGAGGCCCGGCGGCTGCACGAGCTCGTCCGCGAGCAGGGCCGCCAGGGCGCGCTCGGAATCGTCCAGGGCGAGCGGGCACTGGCACGGATCGAGCACACGCTGGAGGCGGATCCCGACCATGCTGGCGCGAGCCGGATCGCGCCCGAGCAAGCCGGCGGCGCAAGCGCGGGGTCGGAGGCCTGATGCCGAGAGTCGCCTACTACAAGGGCTGTCTGGCGTCCCTGTCTGCGAAGGAGCTCGACACCTCGACGCAGGCGCTGGCGCCGCTGCTCGGCCTGGAGCTCGACGAGCTCCAGTCGGTCACCTGCTGCGGGGCGGGCGACATCCACGAGGCCGAGCCCGACTACTACCTGCATCTGAACGCCAGGATCCTCGCCTACGGTGCGGCCACCGGTGCCGAGACGCTGATGACGATCTGCAACGTCTGCACGCTCAACCTGCGGCAGGCGAACTACCAGTTGATCAACGATCCGGAGCTTCGTGCCCGCGTGAACGAGAACCTCGCCACGGTGGGGGTGCCGCCCTACGAGACCGACATCGAGGTCAAGCACCTGCTCTGGATGATCGTCGAGGACGACGGCGCGAAGCGGCTCCGCGAGGTCGCGCACAAGGGCCTGAAGGGGCTCAAGATCGCCCCGTTCTACGGGTGCCAGATCCTGCGCCCGTCGAAGCTGCTCGGCTTCGAGGATCCCGACAAGCCGTGGTCGCTCGAGGCGATCATCGAGGCCTGCGGTGGCGAGGCGATCGACTATCCGGCCAAGATCAAATGCTGCGGCTTTCCGATCATCCAGGCGCGCGAGGACGTCGCAATGGGCGAGCTGATCCAGCCGATCGAGCAAGCCTCAGACGCGGGCGCAGATGCGATGGTGACGCCGTGCCCCCTTTGCCACCTCTCGCTGGATGCCTGGCAGTCGAAGCTGAAGGACACGACCGGCCGGGACTTCAACATGCCGATCCTCCACCTCTCGCAACTGGTCGGGGTCGCCGCCGGGCTCGAGGAGTCCGAGCTCAAGTTCAAGCGCCACGTGGTACCGGTCGACCCGGTGCTCGAGAAGCTCGAGATCTGAGCTAGGAGGGTTTGCCCTCCCGATGAAGCGGGTTGTCAGCGGGGCGGCCGGCCTCGCGGCGGCCGGTCTCGGCTGGGGGCACTTCGAGGCGGGCTGGGTCAAGCTCGAAACGGTGGACTGTCCGCTCGCCGGCTTGCCCGAGGAACTGGCAGGCCTACGGGTCGCGCATCTTTCCGATTTCCACCTCGGCATGCCCTCGCGAGGGGCCCAGGCGGTCGAGCGCGCGGTCGAGTGGGTGGCCGCCCGGCAGCCGGACTTGACGCTGATCAGCGGCGATCTCCTCTCGCGCCGGAGTGGCGAGCCGCGGCTGCGTGAGCTGCTCGAGCGGTTGCCCCGCTGCTATGCCGTCCTGGGCAACCACGACTTCGGCACGAGCCGAGACCCCTTTGCCGACAGCCGGCCGGTTTCCGACCTGGGCAGCGCGAGGCTCCTGCTCGACGAGTCCGCAATCGTCGAGCTCCGCGGCCGCCGGATCCAGATCGTCGGCGTCAACCCTCGCTCCTACCGGCGCGGCCAGGCCCAGCCGGCGCGCCTCGTCGATTCCGAGGCCGAGCTGCGGATCTTGCTCTGCCACTTCCCCAACGTGATCGACCGGCTGCCGCCTGGCGCCTTCCACCTCGTCCTCGCTGGGCACCTGCACGCTGGCCAGATCACGCTGCCGCTTCCGGGCAAGCGGATCCCGCTCGCCCATCCCCGCTGGCAGTACCTGCACGGCCTCTACGAGCGCGGTGGGACGGTCATGCACGTCTCGGCCGGGCTAGGCACAACGTTCGTGCCTTTCCGTTTTCTGGCACGGCCCGAGGCAACAGAGCTCGTGCTCGTAACATCCGTCTGAGATGGAGGGCCATGCGACCGTCTCCAGCGAGGTGCTCGCCCGCTATGCCGCGGACGCAGCCCGTGAGACGGACGGCGTCCGAGGGCTCGTGGCGAGCCAGCTGTACCGGCATCGCGGTGTGCGCGTCAGTGAAGAAGGCGGTGCCGTCATGGTCGAGCTCTACCTGGACGTCGACTGGGGCAGCTCGATCCCCGACGTGGGACGCGAGGTCCAGCTCCGCGTGCTCGAGTATCTGGAGCGCATGGCGGGCTCTCGTTTGGCCGCGGTCAATGTCGTCATCGACTCGATCGGGCCGCCGGAATGACGACGCGGATCCGCGGGCTGACCCGGTTGACGCTGCAAGAGACGCCGATCGTCTGCCACAGCTGCGTCTGGTGGCAGTCGAAGACCGGGCGACGCGCCAACAAGGACCGCTGGATCGATCGAGCCGAGGGCGAGTTCGGGCCCTGGGGCTCCATCTACTACGACGACGACGGCCGGGTGGTCGGCTCGATGCAGTACGGGCCGGCGCAGCTCTTCCCGCGTGCCTTCGAGTTGCCGGCGGGGCCGCCGTCAGAAGACGCCGTTCTGGTCACCTGCGCGTACCTCGTCGATCGAACCAGTCCCTGGGTGTTGCAATCGCTGTTCCTGGCCGCGATCGGCGAGGCGCGCGACAAGGGAGCGAGGGCGCTCGAGACCTTTGCGTATCGGTACCCCGAAGGCGAGTCCCAGTACGAGCGCTTCCAGGTGCACAAGACGATCTTCCCGCGGGATTTCCTCTCGGACTTCGGCTTCCGCACGGTGCGGATCTCCGGCCCCGTCGAGCTCGTCCGGCTCGAGTTCGGGGGCCTGATTCCTGTCGCCGAAGGCCGACGTGCGAAAGTGATCCGACTCGTGCGCGAGGCGTTCTCGCCCGCCCCGGTGCCGCAACGGTTCTAGAGCCTAGGGCGCGTTGCGCCAGCCGGTGCGGATCCCGCTCGCGGTGCCGACGCAGAGGACGATCGGGCAGGTGATTGCCAGTTGAAGCTGCGGCAAGAGTGTCTCGTCGGTCGGATCCGCGACCGCGATCACGATGCCGCCTTCAGGTGTGAACCGGACAGGCAAGGCAAGCAGGGCCTCGCCAAGGCTCCGAGGGATCACCGTGATCGCGCCCTGATCGACGTCGAGCGCCTCGAGATTCATGAAAGGGACACCGGCCTGTTCAGCGAGTACGCGGGCCAGGTCGGTCTCGAAAACGAAGCCAAGGCGCACCAGTGCGTCGCCGAGCAGCCCGCCTGAGATCTGTCGATCGGTCAGGGCTTCGTCCAGCTGCTGGGAGGTGATCAGCCCCTTGTCCAGCAGGAGCCAGCCCAGTTTTGGCCTGGGCTCGTCTTGAAAGAGGACGTGTTCGGCTCGCCGCATGAGCATTCTCATCGTCCGCCCAGCCCGATTTCTTGAGCAAATTGGCTCGGTTGGAGGGCTGAACCCCGGGCTATGGGCCGTTCGGCCTATTGCCTTTTTGCATCGGGTTTCGTAGAACTTCTGGTTCGGCGGGGTTTTGCCATGGACCCCGTTCTGCGGTTGGGAAGAGGGGAAGCTTGCGGCAAAAACGAACGGGTGGAGGCACGGGGGGCCGCCGCAGGGGGCTGCCGCTCGCGGTCTTCTTCGCGGCCTTGGTCAGCGTTGCCCTGCTCGCGGGCAGCAGCGCTTCCGCAATGGTCGGCAGCGTGGGCAATGCCGCGGTCGGCGCCGGACCGCACGCCGTCCGTTACGACCTTGCCGGTTGCTTCGCCGACTCGTTGGCGGCGAACGACGACGGCTCGACAGGCCCCGTGAGCCTGCCCTTCACCGGCGACTTCTTTGGAAACAGCTTCTCGAGCCTCTACGTCAACAACAACGGCAACGTCACTTTCAACGGCGCGTTGAGCACGTTCACTCCGTTCGGGCTGCTCAGCACGAGCACTCCGATCATCGCCCCCTTCTTCGCCGATGTCGACACGCGGGCAACCGGCTCCGACCTCGTCACCTACGGCGCGACCACTCTCGGCGGCCACGAGGCCTTCTGCGCCAACTGGGCGGCCGTCAACGCGAACGGCGTTGGCTACTACAGCGGAAGAATCGACAAGCAGAACAGCTTCCAGCTGGTTTTGATCGATCGCAGCGATTTGAGCCCTGGCGACTTCGACATCGAGATGAACTACGACCAGGTCCAGTGGGAGACCGGTGATGCCAGCGGCGGAAGCAACGGCCTCGGGGGTAGCCCGGCCAGGGTCGGCTACTCGAACGGGACGACGACCGCCTTCGAGCTCTCGGGGTCCGGCGTCCCCGGTGCGCTTCTCGACTCGAACCCGACCGGCTTGATCAACGGCAGCCGCGAGACCGACCACGCCGGGCGCTACGTCTACGAGGTGCGGAACGGGCAGGTTCAGAACTCGGCGCCGGTCGCCAACGACGACAGCTACTCGGTCGACTCCGGGAGCTCGCTCGACGTCACGGCTCCGGGTCTGCTGGCGAACGACACCGACGCGAACGGCGACATACTTTCCGCGGCAAAGGTCAGCAATCCGGGTCACGGCGACGTCACGGTCAATTCGAACGGGTCGTTCACGTACACGCCCAGCTCGGGCTTCGCCGGACAGGATTCGTTCACGTACAAGGCCAACGACGGCTCGCTCGACTCGAACGTCGCCACGGTCAGCCTTACCGTCAACCAGACCAACCACGCCCCGTCGTGCAGCGACGTGTCCGCGACTACGAACCAGGACGCCGCCGTCGACGTGACGCCCGACTGCTCGGATCTCGACGGCGATGCCCTGGCGCCGGCGATCGTGGCTCAGCCGAGCCACGGCTCCGCTTCGATCGTCGCCGGGAAACTGCACTACATCCCCGCCGCCGGCTATTTCGGCTCGGACTCGTTCACCTACCGGGCAAACGACGGGACCGTGAACTCGAGTATCGCGACGGCTTCGATCACGGTCCAGCAGGTCGCGCCAGCTCCGCCGACGAACCTTTCGGCCTCAGCCGTCTCCACCGCGGCGATCAACCTGGCCTGGAGCGCGTCCGCCCTCGCGAGCAGCTACCAGGTCCTGCGCTCGACGACGAGCGGCGGTCCCTACTCGCCTGTCGCCTCCCCGGTGCTGACGAACTACCAGGATTCGGGCCTTGCCTCCGGCACGACCTATTACTACGTCGTCAAAGCGATCAACTCAGGTGGCAGCTCTAATGCCTCGGGCGAGGCCTCCGCGACGACGGCCCCCGCCGCTCCGACGGGTCTCGTCGCGACCGCCGCCTCGGCGTCTGCCATCGACCTCAGCTGGACCGCGCCGACAGGTGCCGCCCGGTACCAGCTCCTGCGCTCGACCGTGAGCGGCGGCCCCTACTCTCCGATTGCCTCTCCGACGGCGACGAGCTACCACGATTCCGGCCTCGCCTCCGGTACGACCTACTACTACGTCGTCCGGGCCGTCAACTCGGGTGGGAACTCGGCGGTCTCGAGCCAGGCTTCGGCGATGACGGCGCCGGCCGCGCCTACGAACCTGGTTGCGACGGCGACGCCAACCGGCAGGATCAACCTCAGTTGGGGAGCGCCTACGGGCGCAACCAGCTACCAGCTTCTTCGCTCGACGACTAGCGGCGGTCCGTATTCGCCGGTCGCTTCCCCGGCGGTTACGAGCTACCAGGACTCGGGCGTTGCCTCCGGCACCACCTACTACTACGTCGTCCGAGCCGTCAACTCGGGCGGCAGCTCGGTCCCCTCCAACCAGGCCTCGGCGAAGACTGTTCCCGAGCCTCCGAGCAACGTCGCGGCCGTGACGGCCTCGGCCTCGGCGATCAATCTGAGCTGGACTGCCTCGACTGGGGCGGATAGCTACCAGCTTCTGCGCTCGACGACGAGCGGCGGCCCCTACACGCCGATCGGCTTCTCGTTCCTGCTGACCTACGGTGACTCGGGCCTCACGTCCGGCACGGCCTACTACTACGTCCTGCGGGCGCTCAACTCCGGCGGCAATTCGCCCCTTTCCAGCCAGGTCTCGGCGACGACATTGCCGGTCGCGCCGGCCAACCTGGTCGCGAAGACCGCCTCGGTCTCGGCAATCGACCTGAGCTGGAGCGGGTCGAGCGGAGCGACCCGGTACCAGGTGCTGCGCTCCGCTACGAGCGGGGGCCCGTACTCACTCGTCGCGTCTCCGACGACGACGAGCTATCACGACACCGGCCTCGCGTCGGGCACCGCCTACTACTACCTCGTCAAGGCGGCCAACTCGGGCGGCAGCTCCGACCCGTCGAACCAGTCATCCGCGACGACAGCGCCGGGCACCGAGACCATCAGCGTCAGCCGCATCGGTACCGGTACGGGAGGCATTACGAGCTCGCCGGCCGGCATCGATTGCGGGGCGAGCTGCAGTGCGAGCTTTGCCTCGGGCGAACCGGTCACGCTGACCGCGATCCCTGCAGCCAACTCGACGTTCGCCGGGTGGAGCGGCGCGTGCTCCGGCACTGCACCGACCTGCGTGACGACGGCGAGCGGCGCAAAGAGCACCACTGCGACGTTCAGCAAGAAGCAGTGGTCGCTGAAAGTGGCGAAGTCCGGCGCGGGTAGCGGCGGCGTCAAGAGCGCCCCGGCCGGAATCGACTGCGGCGCGAGCTGTGAAGGCCTCTACGACGACGGTACAACGGTCACCTTGACGGCCACCGCAGCCGCGGGCTCGAGCTTCGACCAGTGGAGCGGCGCCTGCTCCGGTAGCTCGCCGACGTGCACGGTGACGCTCCAGGGGGCCTCCAGTGCGACGGCAGAGTTCCAGAAGAACAAGACTCCGCCGCCGGGCAAGCCGGTCGCGGGCAAGGACATCGACGTCGGCGTGGTCAGCGGCACGGTCAAGTACAAGAAGCCCGGCTCGAACGAATTCGTCGAACTGACGGGCACCGAGCGAGTGCCCGAGGGCACGATCATCGACGCGACCAACGGCGTCGCCAAGGTCACCTCGTCGCAGCCCAACGGCACCGTCGAAAGCGCCAACTTCTGGTCGGGCATGTTCAGGATCGACCAGTACGCCTATCAGCCGGCTGCGCATTTCAATTTCGCGGTCGACAAGAAGAAGCCGAGGAAGCCGAAGGCCAAGAAGAAGGAGCTCGTGACCCAGGTCTCGCTCGTCGGAGGCGACTTCACCAGTTGCAAGAATGCAAAGAAGGCCGAAGCGGGCGCGGGGAACGCGTCGCCGCCCCGGAAGCTCTGGGGCAAGGGGAAGGGCAAGTTCCGCACGAAGGGTCGCTACAGCTCGGCAACGGTTCGAGGCACGACCTGGTACGTGGAGGACCAATGCGGCGGTACGCTCACCAAGGTCAAGACGGGGATCGTCGAGGTGCGCGACTTCGTCAAGGCCCTCACGGTCTTCGTCCGAGCTGGCGACAGCTACTTCGCCGCGGCGAAGCCTCCGAAGAAGCGTTAGACGGCGACAGGCCGGGCGGCCAGCAGGAGCTCCGCGATCTGAATCGCGTTTAGCGCAGCCCCTTTGCGCAGGTTGTCGCAGGCGAAATAGAGCGCCAGCCCGTTTCCCTCGGCGGCTCGGTCCGGCCTGATCCGACCGACCAGCACCTCGTCTTCGCCGGCAGCATCGCGCGGGCTCGGGAGGTCGACCAGACGGACCGAGGGTGCCGCCTTGAGCAATTCACGGGCTTGCGCCGGTGAAAGCTGGCCTTCGGTCTCGACCCAGACCGACTCGGCATGGCCGACCAACACAGGGACGCGGACGCACGTTGCACTGACCGGCAGCTCGGGGAGCTCGAGGATCTTTCGCGTCTCGGCGCGAAGCTTCGTCTCCTCGTCGAACTCCTCGCCGTCGAACGCCCAGTCCATCTCGAGGTTTCCCTCGGCCGGATCCTGAGCCCGTAGCCGTTCCATTCGTTGCGCTCCGGCGCCTGAAGCGGACTGGTACGTCGCGACCCTGACGCGCACGAGCCCCGCCGCGTCGTGCAGGGGCTTGAGGACGAGCGTCAGCGGGATCGAGCAGCAGTTCGGGTTCGCGACGATGCCGTCGTGCTCCCGGGCACGCTCGCCGTTCACTTCCGGAACGACAAGCGGCACGCCGTCCTGCAGGCGGTAAGCCTCGGATTTGTCGATTGCGATCGCGCCGCCGCGGACTGCCTGGGGGACGAGCTCGCGGCTGGCCGTGCTGCCGACCGAGAAGAGGCAGAAGTCGAGGTCGCCCGCAGAAAGCACCTCGGGCGTCGCCTCCTCGACGGTGAGGCCGTCGACCTCGCCTCCCGCCGAGCGCGCGCTCGCGAACGCACGGACATTCTCGTACCCGCGCTCTCTTAGCAGGCCGAGGGTGACGCGGCCGACCGCGCCGGTCGCGCCGACGACTCCGATTGCGGCATCGCGGCTCACGCCGGAAGTTTGCCTAGTCGCGTTCGTTGCGGACGAGATCGGCATAGCTGCCCCGTTCGCGGCTGACGCGCCAGGTTCCTTGCTCCAGCACGACCTCGGCGCAGAGCGGGCGGGCGTTGTACATGGAGGACATCACCCGTCCGTAGGCGCCTACCAGGCCGACCGCGATCAGATCTCCCTTGCGAGGCTCGGGCAGCCGGCGGTCGAGCGCAAGGAAGTCGCCCTCCTCGCAGAGGGGGCCGACGAGGTCGACGGTCAGCTCCTCCCGGCCGTCCGCAATGAGGACGATGACGGGATGTTCGGCGCCGTAGAGGACGGGGCGCAGCAGGTCGTTGCTGCCGCCGTCGCAGACGGCGAGGGTCTTGCCGCCGGCCTGTTTTACGCGGATCACCCTCGTCACGAAAGTCCCGGCGGGCCCGATCAGGTGGCGGCCCGGCTCGAGCAGCAGGGTGGCATTCAGCGAGCTCGCTGTTTCCGTGAGCGCTGTGGCGTAGGGCGCGAGGTCTGATGCGTCCTCGCCTGAGTAGGCGAGACCGAGCCCGCCGCCGGCGTCGAAGTCGCCGAGCTCGATGCCGTCGGCAGCCAGCTCCTGCCAGAGCTCCGCCGCGCGTTCGGCCGCTTCCAGCACGGGCGCCGGGTCGAGGAGTTGCGAGCCGACGTGAAACGAGAGCCCGACCGGCTCGAGCGCGTCGCTCGCGGCAGCCCGACGGATCGCCTCGGCGGCCTCGGCCCGCGCGAGCCCGAACTTGCTCGCCGCGGCTCCGGTCGCCAGATACTCGTGGCCGCCGCCGGCGACGTCGGGATTCAGCCGGGCGGAGACGGGCGCCGTGCGGCCGAGCGAACGGGCCGTCTGCTCGAGCTCGTCGAGCTCGTCCAGCGACTCGACGTTGACGGAGCGGATCCCGGCCTGGACGGCCGCGCGGAGCTCGTCAGCCTGCTTGCCGACCCCCGAGAAGACGATCCGCTCGGGCGCGATCCCGGCCTGGAGTGCCTTCGCGAGCTCGCCGCCTGAAACGACGTCGGCGCCAAGGCCTGCGTCCGCGACCGCTCGCAGAACGGCGAGCGCGTCGTTCGCCTTGACGGCGTAGCAGGTCAGGTGCGAAGCGGCTGCGAAGGCTTCTTCGAACTCTCGGATGCGCTCCCGGAGGCGGTCGAGGTCATAGGCGTAGAACGGGGTGCCGATCTCGCCCGCGATCGAGGCGAAGTCCGTCAGGTCTCGCCGAGGTCGAAGGCCTCGTGCAGCGCGAGCACAGTCCGCTCGGCGTCGGCACGTTCGACGAAAAAGGAGATCTTGATCGGCGAAGTGACGATGAATCGAGCCTCGGCGCCGAGCTCTCGCAGGGTCGAGAAGGTCCGTGCGGCGATTCCGGGATGGCTCTTCATTCCCGCGCCGATCAGGCTGACCTTCGCCAGGCCCTCGATGCACTCGCGCTGCGCCGCAGCGCGGTCGAGAGCCGCTTCGGCTTCCACGCGATCTGCGAGCGGGGCCGAAAAAACGATCTCGTCGCCGGTCTGAATGATCGTGTCGACGTTGACGCCCGCGTCGGCCAGGGCCGCGAAGAGATCGGCGCGGTCGACGGACTGGACGCGGTAGACCGCCTCGTCGAAGGTGTGCGCCACACCGGAGATGATCGCCTTTTCGAGCATCCGTTCGTCTTCGTCGGTCACCCAGGTTCCGTCGTCGTCGCTGAACGTCGAGCGGACGTGCAGCTTGACGCCGTAGTTTCGCGCGACCTCGACCGACCGTAGCTGTAGCACCTTCGCGCCGGAGGCGGAGAGCTCGAGCATCTCGTCGTAGCTGACGGCGTGGAGCTTGCGGGCGTTCGGGACGATCCTCGGGTCGGCGCTGAAAACACCGGCGACGTCGGTGTAGATCTCGCAATGGCTCGCCGAGAGCGCAGCTGCGAGGGCGACCGCGGTCGTGTCAGAGCCGCCGCGGCCCAGAGTGGTGATGTCCAGGCTCGTGGAAACGCCTTGAAAGCCGGCAACGAGCACGACCTTGTCCTGGTCGAGCGCCTCGTGGATCCGGCGGGCGCGGACGTCGACGATCTTGGCCTTGCCGTGCGCTGTGTCCGTGACGATTCCTGCCTGGCTGCCGGTGAGCGAGATCGCTTCGTGCCCGAGGTCGTGGATCGCCATCGCTGCGAGCGCGCAGGAAATCCGCTCGCCAACTGAGATCAGCATGTCGAGCTCACGGGGCTCGGGACGCGCCGAGATCTCGTAGGCGAGGCGGACGAGCTCGTCCGTCGTGTCGCCCATCGCCGAGAGCACGGCGACGACTCGAGTCCCCTCGGCCCGCGCCGCGACGATGCGGGCGGCGACGTTCTTCAGTTTCTGCGGGTCGCCAACGGAGGTGCCGCCGAACTTCATCACCACGGCGCCGGCGCTCGGCGCCTCCTCGGCTGCGACCGCGGGAACGGCCTCGTACTCGGTCGTGGACATCGGCCGAAAGTCTAGGCGCGGCCCGCAACCAACTGTCTGGCGGCCCTGCCCCGACGCCAGTCGTTCCCGCTCCGGTAGGAATGCGGAATGCAGTACCGGCAACTGGGTTCGAGCGACCTCCAGATCTCCGAGATCTCGCTCGGAAGCTGGCTGACCTACGGCGTCGGCGTCGAGAACGACGCGGCGCGGGCGTGCCTGGACAAGGCGTTCGACGTTGGCATGAACTTCATCGACACCTCCAATGTCTACGGCCGCGGCGCAGCCGAGGAGTTTCTCGGCGACGCGCTCAAAGAGCGGCCGCGCGATTCCTACGTCCTCGCGACGAAGCTCTTCTTCCCGATGGACGACACGGGCGAGAATCAGGGCCTCTCGCGCGACCAGGTCTTCAAGCAACTCGATGACTCGCTGCGGCGGCTCCGTACCGACTTCGTCGACCTCTACCAGTGCCACCGCTACGACTCGAACACGCCGCTCGAGGAGACGATGGAGGCGCTCTCTGAGGTCGTCCGCCAGGGCAAGGTGCGCTACCTCGGCTTCAGCGAGTGGTCGCCCGAGCAGATCCAGGCAGCGCTCGAGCTCAGCCCGCCGTCCGAGAAATTCGTCTCCAGCCAGCCTCAGTACTCAATCCTCTGGCGCGTGATCGAGCCGGAGGTGATCCCCCTCTGCTCAGCCAACGGGATCTCGCAGATCGTCTGGTCGCCGCTTGGTCAGGGGGTCTTGACCGGCAAGTACAAGCCGGGCGAACCGCCGCCCGCCGACACGCGGATGGGCAACGAGATGGGGTGGGCGATGGATCGCTTCCGCTCCGATGTCGTGCTCGAGGCGGTGCAGCGGCTACGTCCGATCGCCGACGGGCTCGGGATCACGATGGCGCAGCTCGCTCTCGCCTGGGTGCTGCGCGAGCGCAACGTCGCGTCCGCGATCATCGGCGCCTCCCGGCCGCAGCAGGTCGAGGACAATGCTGCCGCCTCGGGGATCGAGCTCGACGAGGCTACTCTCACCGCGATCGACGAAGCGGTTGCCGAAGTGGCCGTTTACGAGCCCGAGCTCTAGCTCTAGGGCATTTCCCGCCGGCCGGACAAGGCGCGCCCCAGCGTCACCTCATCCGCGTACTCGAGGTCACCGCCGACAGGCAGGCCGCTTGCCAGCCTGGTCACCCGCACCCGCCCGCGGAGCCGGTCGGCGAGGAAGGCCGCCGTCGCCTCGCCGGTCATGTTCGGATTCGTGGCCAGCACGACCTCCTCGATCCCGTTTCGCTCGACCCTGCCGAACAGCTCGTCGATCCGCAGGTGCTCGGGCTCGACGCCGTCGAGCGGGGAAAGTGCGCCACCCAGTACGTGGTAGAGCCCGCGGAACTCGTTCGTCCGCTCGACCGAGATCAGGTCGACCGGCTGCTCGACGACGCAGACGATCGTGCGGTCGCGCCGCGAGTCCTCGCAGATCGAGCAGAGCTCCTCCTCGGTCAGATTCCCGCACTCGGTGCAGAAGCGCACTCGCTCCTTGACCTCCTCGATCGCCGACGCCAGGCCCAGCGCCTCGTCCTTGGGCGCCCTCAGCAGGTGAAAAGCCAGCCGGTGGGCTGTCCGGGTGCCGACGCCGGGCAGGCGCGTCAGCTGCGCGACGAGGTTGTCGATTGCCGGCGAGACCACCGGCCAATTCTGCCTATGCGACTGGTCGCTGCGGCTAGGCGTGGCCCTCGAGATCCGCCAGGCGCTGGTGCGCGAGGTCACGCATCGCGCCGGCCAGCCCGGGCTCCGACTCGAGCATCTGCTCGAAGTCGGCCCGGCTGAGCGCCAGGCAGCGGACGGGAGTCTTCGTGACCACCCGCGCTCGCCGAAGGCCGTCCTCCTCGATCAGCGAGATCTCGCCGACAACCTCGCCCTCGCCGAGCTCGTGCTCGACGCCGGGAGCCTCGACCACGACCGTGCCCTCGCAGATCACGAACAGGCCGGCTCCGGGCTGGCGCGGCTCGATCAGCACCTGGTTGGCGGGGAGCTCGACCTCGGAGAAGGGCGCCGCCAGCCGCTCGAGTGCCTCGTCGTCGAACGAGGCAAAGAGGGAGCTCCTGCGCAGTAGGTCGGCCGACGCCATCTCTACAGACCCGGCAGGCCGAGCCCCTGCAAGCCGCCCATCGCGCCGCCCAGCTTCGTCTCGACGAGCTTCTGCGCCGAGCGCAGCGCTTCGTTGACGGCCGCGAGCACCATGTCGGCGAGCAGCTCGGGGTCGCTGGGATCGATCGCTTCGGGTGAGATCTTGATCTCCAGGATCTCGAGCGCGCCGTTGGCCTTGACCTTGACCATTCCCCCACCGGCCGACGCCTCGACGGTCTCCTTCGCGAGCTCGTCCTGGGCCTTGCTCATCTCTTGTTGCATCTGCTGCGCTTGCTGCATCAGCTTCTCGAAATCCATTGCCATCACTCTTCGACCTCCCGGGCGTCGAACGTCTCCTTGATCAGCGAGACAAGATCCTCCTCGCCGATCGGCTCGGTGGCGGTCTCTGCGGTATCCACGTCGTCGCCGTTGGCGCCGAGCTCGAATGCAAGCGCGAGCCGGCGGCCCGTCACCTCGTAGAGCGCCTCCGCGAGGAGCGTCGCGTTCTTGGGCTCCTCGGCGAGCTGGCGGTGAAAGGCCGCGTTGCGCGGGAACTCCAGTGTGAGCGTGTCGCCCGCGAGATCGGCCGGATGCGCCTCGCGCAGGACGGAGGCGGTCGGGATCGACCGCTCCTCCACGGCGGGCAGCACGGCCCGCTGCCAGGCCTCCTGCAGCTGCTCGAGGTCGACAGAAGGCGGCTCCCGGGGCGGCTCCGCCGGTTCCGGCGCTGCCGGTATCTCCGCTGGTGCTGTCCCGGCGCCAGGCATCGGGACCGGTCCGGACTGGGCACGCTCCTCGAGCTGCTCGAGGCGGTACCCCGTCGCTTCGCGTGAGAGGTCGGCTGCCGGACGGGTCACCTTCACCAGCGCGAGCTCCAGCGGCAAGCGCGGGTCGGCGCCCTGCCGCATGTCCTCGACAGCTACCGCGAGTAGGTCGCAGAGCCGCAGGACGGTCGCCTCGCCGAGCTGGTTCGCCTGCTCGTGAAGCCGCTCGCGCACCTCCTCGGTGACCGGCAGCGAATCGGGGACGTGGCCCATGTGCTGGACGAGTAGGAGGTGACGCAGGTGCTCGAGCAGGTCGGTGACTAGGCGCCCCAGGTCCTGCCCCTGCTCGGAAAGCTCTTCGATGAACGTCAGCGCGCCGGCGGTGTCGCGGTCGACGATCAGGTCGCAGAGGCGGAACAGGGCCTCCTCTTCGACCGCGCCGAGCAGCTGCAAAACGTCCTGGACGGTGATCTTCTTCTCGGTCGCGGCGGCCAGCTGGTCGAGCGTCGAGACCGCATCACGGTAGGCGCCGCGAGCAGCCCGCGCGACCAGCGCCAGGGCCGCGTCCGGAACCTCGATCTGCTCCCCGTCCGCGACCCAGCGCAGGACTCGCACGAGCTCAGGCAGCCTCGGCCGCGCAAAGACGAACGTCTGGCAGCGCGAGCGGACGGTCGGGAGCATCTTCCCGAGATCGGTGGTGCAGAAGACGAAGACAAGGTGGGGCGGGGGCTCCTCGATCAGCTTCAGCAGCGCGTTGAAGGCAGCGTCCGTGAGCTGGTGCGCCTCGTCGAGGATGTAGACCTTGTAGCGGCCCTCGACCGGCTGCAGGACGGCGTGGTCGCGAATGTCGCGGATGTCGTCGATCCCCCGCTGGGAGGCGGCGTCCATCTCGACCACGTCCAGCGACGTCCCGGCGGCGATCGCCCGGCAGATGTGGCAATCGGTGTCCGGCTGCGACGTCGGGCCCTTTTCGCAGTTCAGAGCCTTCGCGAGGATGCGGGCGAGTGATGTCTTGCCGGTCCCTCGCGGGCCCGCGAAAAGGTAGGCCTGGCGGATCTGTCCGGCGTCGATCGCGTTCTTCAACGTGCGGACGACCGGCTCTTGCCCGACGACTTCGTCGAACCCTTGCGGGCGGTACTTCCGGTAGAGAGCGGGCACCGAGTCGATGCTACCGGGTGAGCAGCGCACGAAAAAGCCGCGGCACCTGAGAGGAATTCTTAGCGCTGCTTCCTTCCGGATCTGACGCGGTTCGAACACTCTCAGTGCCGCGGGCACCCCGGATCGTAGCGGGCGGTATCCTCGGCTCGCGGGGGCGCGTAGCTCAGCGGGAGAGCGCCCGCTTCACACGCGGGAGGTCGCTGGTTCGATCCCAGCCGCGCCCATCGGCTTCACGGTGCTGGTGTTAGCCGGGAGCCGCACCACGGGAGCCCCTGAACGGATGGGAGGCGAGGTTTGCCAGACTGCGAGCGTGGCTGAGGCTCCCGTACGGACGAGCAAGAACGGACTGGTGACCGACGGCGAGGGCTGGTTCGTCGTCAACGCCCAGGATTCGCGTTGGCGCGAAGAGGGCCCGCTCGGCTCCTACTGCACGTTCGAGGGGAAGCGTCGGTTTCCGCACTTCGGGATCAACATCAGCGTCCTCGAGCCAGGCGAGACGATGGGGATGTACCACCGCGAGAACGGGCAGGAAGCCTTCCTCGTCCTTGCCGGCGAGTGCACCTTGATTGTCGAGGGGAAAGAGCGGCGGCTTGTGACATGGGATTTCTTCTATTGCGCGCCGGGAACCGAACACATCATCGTCGCGGCCGGGCAGCAGTCGGCAGTCGTCTTGGCGGTCGGCGCCCGCGGAAGAGGCGTCGGCGGCGGCATCCTCTACACGGTCTGCAAGGCCGCGGCTCGGTATGGCGCGAGCGTCGCTCGCGAAACTACGAAGCCAGCCACCGCGTACGCGAAGATTCGCGGGGGACTTCCGAGGTCAAGGTGGATCAAGTGCAAGCCTGGCTGGCTACCCGGCACTGACTGACGCATCGCGCGCACCGGCGCGGATGTATGGAGCGGGGCGCGGCTAGACATGCTCGGTTGGGCCAGTCGATCGCGTGTCGGAGCCCACCTGGGGCAACGTCAGGTTTCCTCGATCCCTGGCCTCGTTGCCTGCGCGTGACCCTCTTTGAGCAGGGCCAGA
>Ga0307282_10000024_pt1 | contig 40462 bp, 43 predicted proteins | sample ER_DNA_121_FD_194475 | JGI IMG/M metagenome (GOLD analysis project Ga0307282, IMG submission 194475) | Bulk soil microbial communities from the East River watershed near Crested Butte, Colorado, United States - ER_DNA_121 | ecosystem: Environmental > Terrestrial > Soil > Floodplain | place...
TCGCCCTCTGAGCTCGAGGGCGGCCTCGAGTTGATCCGTCAGGGCGAGTACTTCGCGGCGCACGAGGTGCTCGAGGACGTCTGGCGGGCGGCTGAGGCCGAGGAGCGCGACTTCTTCCAGGGGCTCGTCCACGTCGCGGTCGCGTGGTACCAGGCCGGGCGGGGCAACCGCGTCGGCTGCGAGCGGCAGCTCGAGAAGGCCACCCGCCGCCTCGGCCCTTACGCTCCGGAGCACCTAGGCGTGGACGTGACGGCAATTCTCGAGCAGGTGGAAGCGGCCGGACAGGTGGTTCGCTCCGGCTCGCTGGAGCTGCCGCAGCCGCTGTGAAGGTGGCGCTCTTCACCACGTCGTATCCGCGGCACGAGGGGGATCTCGCGGGGCGGTTCGTGTTCGACCTCGTGGAGCGGCTTCGCGCGCAGGGGGTCGAGATCGAGGTGGTCGGGCCGGGCGCCTACCGCGACTACGGGCTGACCGGGAGCGGCGGCGCCGGGCTCGTGGCGAGCGTGCGGCGGCGGCCGTGGCTGGCGCTGCCGCTGCTGGTCTCGATGGTGCGGGCGCTGCGGCGGGCGGCTCGGGACGCGGATCTCGTCCACGCGAACTGGCTGGCGGGGGCGCTGGTCGCGCGCTTTGCCGGGCGACCGTTTGTGGTGACCCTGCACGGCTCTGGGACGGCGGGGCGGTTCTCCGACCTCGGACTCGCGGAGCGCTCGCCGCGTGTCGTGCGGTGGCTGCTGCGCCCGGCGCGGGCGGTGATCGCGGTCTCGCAGGTGCTCGCGGAGGCGATGCGGGCCGCCGGCGTCGGGAGCGTCCACGAGATTCCGTACGGGGTCGAGATCCCCGCGCAGGTCGGGCCCGAGGACGAGCCACCGACGGTGCTGTTCGCGGGGCGCCTGTCTCCCGAGAAGCGGATCGACGTCGTCGCGGCCGCGACCGAGGGCCTGCCGCGGATCGTCGCGGGCGACGGGCCGCTGCGGTCGCTGCTCCCCGACGCGCTCGGGTTCGTGCCGCAGACGGAGCTCTTCCCACTGTACGAGCGGGCAGCTGTCGTGCTGCTTGCCTCCGAGCGCGAGGGGCTGCCGAACGTCGTGCTCGAGGCGATGGCGCGCGGGCGGACGGTGGTCTCGACCCCGGTCGGCGGGATCCCGACCGTGATCGAGGACGGCGTGACCGGCTTCCTCGTCTCGATCGGCGACGTGGCCGCGACCAGAACGGCGATCGAGCGGGCCCTCGCCGACCCAGAGCTCCGCCGCCGGATCGGCGTCGCTGCCCGCGAGCGCGTGAGCGAGTATTGCTCCTGGGACCGCGTCACCGAGCGGACGCTCGAGGTCTACGCGTCGGCCGTCGGAAACGGCCACGTCGGCGAAGCGTAAAAACCGGTGTCAGACACCGGTTTTGTCAAGGGCAAAGCGTGCCGAGAGTGTGACGCTTTGTCCCCAAGCGTCAGAACTGGCCGAGGCCGACCGCGTTCAGGGCTCGGTGGAGCGCCACGTTCAGCCACCAGTCGCGGTTGAAGAAGAGGAGAAGCCCGAGCGCGACCAGGGTCAGGCCGCTAGCGACGCGGATGTACGCGTAGTGGTCTCGCACCCAGCGGAAGGCGGCCATGGCGCGGGTGAAAGCGATCCCGATCAGGACGAACGCCGCCGTGATCCCGAGCGAGTAGGCCGCCAGCAGGATCACGCCGCGCACGACGGTGTGCGAGTCGGCGGCGAGCGCGAGGATCGCGGCCAGCGTGATCCCGACGCACGGCGCGGCGCAGACCGCGAAGGCGCCGCCGAGCAGCGCCCGCGATCCGCTCGCGTGAGCCCGCCCCAACGCGCCCGCCGCGAACACGCGCTCCGGCCACGGCAGCAGGCCCGCGAACGCCAGCCCGAGCACGACGAGCACGAAGCCGGCGACCTCCGTCTGCTGCTCCTTGTCGAGCACGCCGCCGACGGCAGCGGCCGCCGCCCCCAGCAGGACGAACACGACGGTGAAGCCAAGCGCGAACGGGATGCTCGCCAGCACGATCCGCTTCGCCACGCCTCGCTCCCCGAGCCGCTCGACCTCGACCGCCGAGACCGCAGACAGATAGCCGGGCACGAGGGGCAGCACGCACGGGAACGCGATCGAGACGAGGCCCGCCAGGAACGCGACCGGAATCCGCTCAAACATCGAAGCGAGCAAGCTCTTCGTCCAGTCGCGCCTCGAGCTCCGGATCGAGTGGGCGGCCGTTCAACGACACCAATCCGGCCGGCGGCTCCTCACGGACCCGGCTCCACCGCCAGGCCAGGAATCCAATCGCTGCGACCCCGGCGAGGATCCCGACGAGCGGCAGCACCCACGCGAGCAGGTCGAAACCGTGCCGCGGCGGTGCGGCCAGGATCCGCGTGCCGTACTGCGCCACCAGCTCCCGCTTGATCTGGCCGCGCGTGTCACCGGCCGCGATTCGCCGCTGGATGTAGCGCTTCACCTGCGCCGCGGCCGGCGAGTCGGACTGGGCCAGCGTCTCGCCCGCACAGACCGGGCACATGATCTGGTTCTCGAGCTCGTTCAGCGTCGGATGCTGCTCGCTCGCCGCCGCCGGTGCCGCCAGCAGAAGCGCTGCCGCGAGCACCGGCAAGAACCTCATGCCTTCAGCGCCTCCTCGATCCCGCTGCGCAGCTGCGACGGCGTCACCTGGCCGGCGACATGGGCCACCACGCGGCCACGCGGGTCGACGAAGAAGGTCTCCGGCAGGCCGGTCAGCCCGTACTTCGGCGAGGTGGCGTTCTTGTTGTCGTGGACGATCGGGTAGGTGACGCCATGCTCCCGCATGAACTTGCGCGCGTCGCCGCTCAGGTCGTTCACGTCGACGCCGAGGACGACCACGCGGCCGTCGCCTCCGCGCCAGGCCCGCTCGAGCGCGCCCGCTTCCTTGTTGCACGGGTAGCACCAGGAAGCCCAGAAGTTGAGCACGACCGCCTTCCCGCGCAGCGAGGCGAGCTGGAGGCGGCCCGGCCGGTCGAGGCGCGAGAGCTCGAAGTTCGGCGCGGCGACCACGTGGCCCTTGTCGACCTTCCGCGCCACGCCGCCGCCGTTGCCGTGGGTGACCTTCCAGATCAGCAGCGCCAGCAGCCCGGCGACGAGCGCGACCGCGAGGGCCTGCGCGCCGAGCTTCAGCCTGCCGGTCATGCGCTGACGATGAAGACCGTCGTCCCGATGCGGACGTGGTTGAAGAGCCACTCCGCGTCCGGGATGTGCATCCGGATGCAGCCGTGCGAGGCCGAGTAGCCGATCGAGGTGTCGTCCGGGGTGCCGTGGATGCCGACGCCGGATGCCGAGAGGCCCATCCAGCGCGTCCCGAGCGGGTTCCCAGGCCCCGGCGGAATCGGCTTCGCGCCCTTGGCCCACGCCGAATCGGGCGGGTACCACCAGGGGTTGCGCCACTTGACGACGATCGTCCAGCGGCCCAGCGGCGTCGGGTACTGCGACTGGCCGGTGGCGACTCCGAAGACGCGCCAGGGCCGCGTGACCTTGTAGAGGTAGAGCCGGTTCGAGCCGCGGCGGATCACGATCACGGGGCCGATGCTCTTGCGCGTCACCTTCGGCACGAGGCCACGGACGCGCAGCTGCACCGGGTCGCGCGTGTCGGCCACCAGCGCACCGAAGATCGCCGAGAGCGACTTCAACTGCCTCAGCGCCCAGCCGCGCTTCTGGTGCGTCACGTACGGGCGCAGGTGCCGGAGCGAGAGCTTGGCGTCGACGGGGGCACGGTCGAACCGCTTCGCGACCGAGCGGACGAACGCCTCGGACTTGTGCCGGTTGATCTTCACGTGCAGCTTGATCGCGGTGTCGGGTGCGGCGGCGAGGGCGGCGGAGACCGCGTCCTTGACGTAGGCACTCGCGCCGAGCTGGTCCGACGTGACGGCGATCTTGTGGCCGGTCACCAGCAGCGGCAACGGCGTCTCGAAGAAGCTCGTGACCGCGGTGCTCGCATCGTCGGCGCTCAGGCCGCCGACCGCGATACCGCCGATCGTGACGCCGTCGGCGATCAGCTGCGGTTCGGTCGTGGTCCCGGTGGTGCCGGTCGTCGTCGTCACGGCGCCCGCGGACACGCCCGCGGCGGCGCCGAGGCCAAGCACGAACAGGAGAGCGAAACCGGCCCGCTTCACGGTCAAGAGTCTAGCCAGGGACTATCCGAGGATCGTCCGCGATCACGCCGTCGACGCCGAGCTCGTCCAGCCGACGGACCTCCTCGGCCGAGACCACCGTCCAGGCGAGCACGGGCACGCCGAGCGCGTGGCACCGCTCGACCACCGCCCTGCTGACGACGCTCCAGTGCAGCACCGCGGCCGAGGCCCCCGTCCTGGCAAGCATGCGCCCGATCCGGGGCGGGAGCCCGGCGCGCATCAGCCTGAGGCCCGCGACGACCAGCGGCACGAGCACTCTCTTCTGGCTGACCCCGAGCCGGTCCTCCGGGTAGGCCAGGCCCAGCTGCAGTTCGGGCGCGAGGGGCTGCAGCGCACGCAGGTCGCCCCGGTGGAACGAGCTCACGAGCGTCCGGTCGACCAGCCCGTGCGCGCGGAGCCGCTCCACCAGCGCGGCCTCGACGCCGCGCGACTTCAGGTCGACGTGCACGCCGGCCGGCGTCCCGGCGAGGTACCCAAGCGCCTGGTCCAGCGTGGCGGGCTCGGCGGGCACCTCGGCCGCCGAATGCGCCAGCACCAGCGCGCCGTCGTGCTCGAGCACGTCGAACTCGACGAGGTCGCAGCCGAGCTCGACCGCCGCCGCGAGCGCTTCGAGCGTGTTCTCGGGCGCGAGCGCCGCCGCGCCGCGGTGGCCGATCCGGAGCAGCCGGCCCTCCCGCCGGTGCAGGTCGATCACGTCAAGCGTTTCAGGACCACGATCGCCAGATCGTCGCCGAGGTCGCCGGCGAACGCGCGGCACTCGTCCGCGAGCGCCCGCGCCAGCTCCCCGGCCGGTAGCCCGGCGTGCCGCGCCAGCGCCTCGTCCAGCCGCTCCTCGCCGAACAGCTCGCCCTCCCGACGCGCCTCGAGCAGGCCGTCGGTGAAGAGCACGGCGGCGGCGCCCGGCTCCAGGGTCACCCGCGCGGTCTCGTACGCCTGGCCGCCCTCGACCCCGAGCGCGAGCCCCGCCGCGGCAACCGGCTCCGGGGCGCGACCCGGCGCCACGATGCGCGGCGGCGGATGGCCTGCCGTGGCGCAGGCGAGCTCGCCGGTGCGCGGGTCGATGACCAGGTAGAGCAGCGTCACGAACTTCCCCGCAGTGATCTCGTCGAGCACGACCTCGTTCGCGGCGGCGAGGAATTCGCCGGGCTCCGGATGCTCCCGCGCGAGCGAGCGAAAGACGAACTTCGCCATCGCCATGTCGGCCGCCGCGTCGATTCCGTGCCCGGTGACGTCGCCGAGCACGACCGCGAGCCTGCCGTCCGGGAGCTCGAGGAAGTCGTAGACGTCGCCGCCGATCTCGACGCGGGTCGAAGGCTCGTAGTGGTCGCCGATCTCCAGCTGCTCGACCTGCGGCCGGCGCCGCGGCATCAGCGAGAGCCGCATCGTGTCGGTGAACGCCTGGCGCTCCTGGTGCAGCCGAGCGTTGTCGAGCGCGAGCGCGGCGGGACCCGCGAGTGCGAGCGCGGCCTCGAGCGTGGCAGTGACCGGGCGCTCGGGGTCGAGCGACAGCAGGGTCAACGTGCCGAGGATCTCCTCGTGCGCGGCAAGCGGGATCACTGCCGCGGTCGAGCCCTTCTCCAGGAACGGAACGAGCGCCTCGTGCGCCGGCCCGAGCGCAGGCGCGTTGGCGGCGTCGAGGACGACGGGCTCCCCACTGCGAAAGACGCTTGGGCGCAGCGGGGTCAGCGGCTGCGCCAGCGACAGGATCTGCCGCACTGGCTCGCCCAGCCGTTCCTCGCGCACGTAGACCGCCACCGGCTCGAGGGCGTCGCCGCGCTCGTTCGGCATGCGCACCGCGGCGGCGTCGAGCTGGAGGGTGTCGACGATCGTCCTCGCGACCGCCTCCAGAGTCGCCTGGAGCGAGAGGCTCTCGCTGAACGACCTCGAGATCTCGTAGAGGGCGCCGAGGCGGCGCGTCGCCTCGCGCTCGGCCTCGAGGGCGGCGCTCCGCTCGGCGCCGAGCCGCTTCGTCTTCTCGTGCAGGCGGGCGTTCTGGACGGCGACCGCCAGCTGGGCGGCCAGCGCCAGCAGGAGCGCTTCCTCGTTCTCGCTCAGGCCCCGGCCGCGCTCGGGATAGACGGCCAGCAGACCGACCAGCTCCTCCCCCGCGCGCAGCGGCACGCCGAGCGCGCCCTCGACGCCGAGTTCCTCGAGCGCGTCGCGGACCGGCGCCAGCCGCGCGTCGGCTCCGTCGGGGACGTGGACCAGCCCTCGCGCCCGGCCCGGGCCAAGAGCCAGCTCGAGCAGGCGCTCGCCGATCCGCACGTGCGGGCCGGTGAGCCCGCGCTCGGCCGCGGCCTCGAGCCGCTCGCCCTCCTCGACCAGGTAGACGGCCACGCGGTCGGCGTCGAGCAGCTCGGGGACGCGGTCGACGGCCGTGTCGAGCGTGTGGGACAGCGAGAGCTCGGAGATCGCCTGGCCGACGATCGTCAGCAGGGCCCGGGTTCGCTCGAGCTCCTCGGCCAGCTCGCGGCGCCGCTCGCTCGCGCGGAGGGCGTGCGCCGCCCGCACGGCGAAGGTGGCCAGATCGGGGAGCACCAACGGGTCGGGCGCCTCGCCGAAGACGAGCTGGAGCGCGCCGAGCGCCGGCTCGCCGAGCTGCAGCGTCGCAACCTGCCTGTCACCGGACTGCTCGAGCGCGAACGGCTCGTGTGAGGCCTGGGCGCGGCTCAGGATGTCGAGCGCGCCCGCCGGCGCCGCCGAGGAGTCGGGCCCGGCCAGCGCGGCGAGAACCGGCCCGCTTTCGCCGTAGCGCCAGAGCAGGCAGGCATCGGCGCCGGTCGCCTCGGCGGCGAGCGCCGCCATCTGGTCGGCGGCCCTCGTCTCCTCCGAAGCGGCGGCGAGAGCGTCACCTGCCAGCTTGAGCGGGTCGGGCGCCCGGCGGGGCGTCGCCGCGGGCGCGAAGGCCCGCCGTGCCAGCTCGACCTCGTCCGCGGCCGCCCTGGCCAGTTGCAGTTGGCGCTCGTCGAAGGGGTCGCGGCTGCCCATGAGCTCGAGCGAGCCGACCACCCCCGTCTCGGCCAGCACCGGCAGCTGCAGGATGTCCGCCGCCGACAGCCGCTCGGCGGCGCGCCGCAGCGAGCGCGGGAGGTTCTCCAGCTCCGGGCGCTCTTCCAGCAGCGCGGACTCGATTCGCGAGCCCTCGAGCTCCGCCCGCAGCGACTCCGAGCTCGCGTGAACCGCGTGGGCGACGAGGCCGCCGCTCTCGTCGGCCAGCCGAACGACGACCAGGTCCGCCTCGGTGAGCTCGGCGGCGCGCGCGGCGATCGAGGCGAGCGCCTCGTCGAGCGTCGAGACTCCGGTCGGTTCCCTGGCCACTGTCACGGGTTGCCCCCTGCGGAAGTATGGCCCTTTAGACTCCCCGTATGGCTCTGCCGGAGCGCAAGCAGGTCGAGGAAGAGCTGCTCGACCCGACGGCGGTGCAGCAGGCGTATCGGCGCGAGCGGCTCCGGCGCCGGGCCCGCGAGGACCGGAAGCGCGAGCGGATGCTGGCCGGGCTCCGCTTCTGGCTCGCCGTCGCCGCCGTGCTCGCAACCAGCATCGCGCTGGCCGTCCTGATCTGGCACGAGATCCACCACTTGTTCGGTCTCTAGCGGCGGGAATTGCGGATACTTCCGCGCGTGCAGACGCCTGAAGCCTTTCCGCCGCCCGAAGAGGAGCAGATCTTCTTCGAGACGGAGCCGGAGCCGTATCCCGGCCCCGCCGGCGGCTTCTGGGCGCTCGGCGGCCGCCTGACCTGGGTCGCCGCGCTCGTGCTGACGGTCTCCGCGTTCACCGACTGGTACGCCGAGAGTGGGCTCGCCGGCCCGACGATCGCCGTGATCGGCTGGCATACCGGCACGCTCGGCAAGCTCGTGTTCTTCATCGGCCTCGTGCTGCTCGGGCTCACGATCCTCAGCGAGTTCGGGTTCGAGCTGCCGCCCTCCGTCCCCGACAGCCTGGTCGTGATCGCCCTCGGCTCGCTGGCGACGATCTTCGTCCTGATCCGCCTGATCTCGATCCCGGACTCGATCCCGCCACCCGCCGGCCGCGGCATCGGCATCTGGATCAGCCTGTTCGCGTCGCTCGCAGTGATCGTCGCAGGGCTCTTACGAGCGTCAGAAGAGCTGTAGCGACGAGGCGCCGGACGGCCTGGATCAGGCCGGGAGGAGCTGCTTGGTCTGGTCGATCAGCTCTTGCGGGTTGAACGGCTTCCCGATGAAGCCTTGTGCGCCGCGCTTGGCCGCCTCCTCGGCGGCGGGCTCGTCGACCTTGCCGCTGAACATGATCACCGGGATCGTCCCCACGCCGTGCCGCTCCTGCACGCGGCGCAGCATTTCCCAGCCGTCGACCCCGGGCATCATCACGTCGAGCAGGACGAGGTCGGGCGTCGACTCTTCGAGCACCTGCAGCCCCTCCTCGCCGTCGCCGGCCTCGCGGACCGTGTAGCCCTCCATCTCGAGGTTGACGCGCACGTACTCGCGCATCCGCTCGTCGTCGTCGACGATCAGGACGACCGGCCCGACGCCGCCGCCGCCGGCCGAGCTCGGGCCGGAGCGATCGAGGAAGCGGTCGAGGTCGCCGCGCTTGTAGCGGCGGTGGCCTCCCGGCGTGTAGAAGGCCGGCACGCGCCCCTGGTCGGACCACTTGCGGATCGTGCTCTGGGCGACGCCGAGGTACTTCGCCGCCTGGCCGAGAGTGAGCCAGTCGGGCTCGCCGGCCGGGGCGATGCGATGAGAGATTTCCTTTTGAGCCATCTCCAGGCGAATCTACCCAAAGCTTTCCCTTCCTAACCGGAAGGTCACGGAGTCGTGACGGTCACCGTCTGCGATTCCGGCTGGAGGGTGAAGGTGCGGCTCTGCGTCGTCGTCTTGCCGGGACGCGGGTTGTCCTGGAGCGCCTCGCCGAGCGCGATCCCGACCGCGAAGACGAGCACGATCGCGAGACCGGCGACGAGCCGGCGCTTCGTGCGGGTGTCGCGGCGGCGCCGTCGGTCGCGGGTGGTCGTCGTCACGGCCGGTAGTCGACCGCGCCGCGAGAGTAAAGGTGGAACGCGGCGTCGATGACGGTCGTCATTCGCGCGGGCCAGCCGCGGGTGAGCTCGTGCTCGGCCAGGGCCTCCTGCACCCAGCGGTCGGCGCCCGGGTAGGTGTCGGCGAGCTCGTCCAGCGTGAAGGTCTGGCCGAGGCGGCGGCGGAGCTGGTCGAGGACGATCTCCAGCTCGGCCAGGTACTGGACGTAGAGCGCCCGGTCGCTTGCCTTCGCCTCCAGCCGGCGATGGCCGTCCTCCCACTCCTGTCGGGTCGCCTCGAGGGCCACAGGCGGCATGGAGACGATGCTACTCGGAGGTGCAGCAGGACTGGGGCGGCCAGAGCGGCTCGACCTCGGCGAGGATCCGCTCGCCGAGCTCGTAGCCCGGCCGGGCGAGCGCGAACGCCGCGTGGGCGTGCAGGCACTTGAGCCCGCCGGTGCGCGTCTGGCCGCCGATCCCGCTTGGCAGCTCGGGACGGAGGCGGCGCTGCTCCTCGTGCCCGCGCCGGGCGCTCTCTCCGAGTTTTGGGTCCTCGCGCGCGAGGGCGCTCCAGCGCTCGACGCCGCCGGCCGCCTCGATGCGCGCGAGCGCGGCGACGAGCTGCGGGCACGTCAGCCAGTACGTCGTCGGGAAGGGCTCGCCGGACTCGTCGTAGGGCGCCTGCTCGACGACGGCCGGCCGGCCGAAGGGACAACGGACCGCTACACGCCGGAAAGCCCGGGGCGGGCGGCCAAGCTGCTTCTCGACGATCGCCCGGTCATCCACCCTTGTGGATCGTAGTCCGCACCCACTTCGAGATGCCCTTGACGATGAAGAGGCGCTCACCTGGGCGGACGAGCCCGAGGCGCCGCGCCTCGCGCTGGAGCGCCTCCGGCGTGCTCGCGTCGGCCAGCTGGTGCTGCAGGTTGCGCTTCTCCGCCTCGAGCGCGCGAACGTCGGCGGCCCGTTGCGCGAGCTGGTGCTTCGTGTTCAGGTAGCTGCGGAGCGGCCGCGCGTAGAGCAGGGCGACGAGCAGGATGGCGCCGACGGCCAGCCAGCGGAGGAAGATGCTCGAGCGCGGAGGCTTGCGTTTCGCCACGCGGGCCGGTTCGCCGCGCGACGCGCGCTTCCTCTACGCGATGGCGACTTTGACCATGTCGGTCATGCCCGGCTGGTTGACCGCGGTGCCAGCGGTGATCACTACGCGCTCGCCCTCCTCGACGAGGCCGCTCTCGCGGGCCGCCGCGAGCGAGTGCTTCCAGAGATCCTCGACGTCCGAGCTCTCCGGGATCAGCAGCGGCGTGACGCCCCATTCGATGGCCATCTGGCGGAGCGCGTAGTCGTGGTGGGTGAGGCCGAGGATCGGGCGGCGCGGCCGGAGCCGCGCGACGACCGAGGCCGTGCGGCCGGTGTAGGTCGGCACGAGCAGCGCGGCCGCTCGCAGCGCTTCGGCGAGGTCGCAGGCGACGTTCGAGGTCGCCTGGGCGACGGTGGGCTCCTCGCTCGCCTCGGGCAACTGGTGCCGGTAGCCGAGACTGGGCTCGACCGCGCGCGCGATCCGGTCCATGTAGGAGACCGACTCGACCGGGAAGTCGCCCACCGCCGTCTCGCCGGAGAGCATCAGCGCCGAGCTGCCGTCGAGGATCGCGTTGGCGATGTCGCTCGCCTCGGCCCGCGTCGGCTCGGCCTGGTGGATCATCGACTCGAGCATCTGCGTCGCGGTGATCACCGTCTTTCCGCGCTCGAGCGCCGCGATGATGATCCGCTTCTGCAGCAGCGGCACGAGCGCCGGGCCGATCTCGACGCCGAGGTCGCCGCGCGCCACCATGACGACGTCGGTCTCGGCGAGGATGTCATCGAGGGCGTCGACCGCCTCGGCCTTTTCGATCTTCGCGATCACGTGCGCGTGCGAGCCGGCCTGTTCGATCAGGGCCTTCAGGTCGCGCACGTCGGCGGCCGAGCGGACGAACGAGAGCGCGACGAAGTCGACGCCGATCTCGAGAGCGAGCTCCAGGTCGAGAAGGTCCTTGCGCGTGAGCGAGGGGATCGGGATCGGGACGCCGGGCAGGTTCACGCCCTTGTGCGAGCTGACGACGCCGCCGGACAGGACCGCGCAACGCGCGCGGCCGAGCTCGATCTCGTCGACGCGGAGGCGGACGAGACCGTCGTCGATCAGGACCTCGTGGCCGGGCTGCAGGACCTCGCTAATCACCGCCGGGCTGACGGGGAGCTCGCCGTCGTCGAAGCGCTCTCCCCCTGCGACGACGATCTCGTCGCCGCGGGTGAGTGTCACGGGGCCGTCGAGCTCGCCGATGCGGAGCTTCGGGCCCTGGAGGTCTGCGATCAGCGCGATCGGGCGGCCGAGCTCGGCCTCGGTGGCGCGGACCAGGCGGGCGCGCTCGCGGTGTTCGTCGTGGGTGCCGTGGGAGAGATTGAGGCGGGCTCCGTCCATCCCGGCTCGGCTGAGGTCGGCGAGCAGCTCGGGCGAGGCGGACGCCGGGCCGATCGTGGCGATGATCTTGGTGCGTCTGGGCGTGGCAGCGGCCACGCTCTGAGAGTAGCTCGCGAGGCTGTCGTCCGAACCGGCCCTGGCTCCGAAGCGCCAAAACCGGTGTCAGACACCGGTTTTGTCAAGCGGAGCGTGTGCCGGAAGTGTGAAGGCTCATCCACAAGGGCGAATCGGGATCCACCTGCGCGTACCCTCGCAGGGATGGCGCGACCGCTGCGCAACCCCAACGAAGGGCTCTACCACGTCACAGCGCGGGCGAGCGATACGCGCCTTCTGTTCGACACCGACGCCAGCCGGAACAAGTTCCTCGACCGCCTCGCCGCCACGTTCGCGACCCTCGAGATCGGGCTCGTCACGTGGACGCTGATGGGCACCCACTACCACCTGGTGACCGACAGCCCAGGCGCGGCGCTCTCGTCAGCGCTGCAACGCCTGCACTCCTGGTACTCGCGGCTGCACAACAAGGCGAGAGGCCGGAGCGCCCACCTCTTCCGAGCTCACTTCTTCTCGCGCCAGATCGACAGCGACCTGGACCTGCTCGGCGTCTGCCGCTACGTGGCCCGCAACCCGGTCGAAGCGTCCCTCGTGCGCAATCCGTTGGACTGGCCATGGAGCAGCGCCCGCACGAGCGCCGGCCTCGAGCGACCCCGGATCCCGCTGGACGAGGAGCCGCTCCGCGCCGCGCTCGGGGGTGGGCAGGACTGGCGCGCGCGTTACCGGGACTACGTGGAACGGGCCGAGAACGCCTCCCAGCCCGGGTAGACCGCTTCTCCGCCCAGCTCCTCCTCGATCCGCAGGAGCTGGTTGTACTTGGCGACCCGGTCGGTCCGCGACAGCGAGCCCGTCTTGATCTGGCCGGCGTTCGTCGCCACCGCGAGGTCCGCGATCGTCGTGTCCTCGGTCTCGCCGGAGCGGTGCGAGACCACGACTCCGTACCCGCGGGACTGCGCCAGCGCGATCACGTCCAGCGTCTCGGTCAGCGTCCCGATCTGGTTGACCTTGACGAGAATCGCGTTCGCGACGCCCTCGTCGATTCCGCGCTGGAGCCGATCTTGCGACGTCACGAAGATGTCGTCGCCGACGAGCTGGACGCGGTCGCCAAGCCGGGCGGTCAGCGCCGCCCAGGTCTCCCAGTCGTCCTCCGCAAGCCCGTCCTCGATCGAGACGACCGGATAGCGGGAGACGAGCCCCTCGAGGTACGAGACCATCCCGGCGCCGTCCTCGTCGCGACCCTCGAAGACGTAGTGCCCGTCGCGGTACAGCTCCGTCGCGGCCGGGTCCAGCGCGACCGCGATCCGCTCCCGGTGGCCCGCGCGCTCGGCGGCTTCCAGCAGCGCCTCGATCGCCTCCTCGCTCGAACCGAGATCCGGAGCGAACCCGCCCTCGTCGCCGACGCCGGTCGAGAGCCCGCGCTCGTGCAGCAGCCCGCCGAGCGCGTGAAAGGTCTCCGAGCCGATCCGCAGCGCCTCGGCGAAGCTCTCCGCTCCGGCCGGGACGAGCATGAACTCCTGCAGGTCGATCGAGTTCTGCGCGTGGGCGCCGCCGTTGATCACGTTCATCAGTGGCACCGGCAGCGTTCGTGCCCCCGCGCCGCCGAGGTGGCGGAAGAGCGAGACGCCCGTCTCCGCCGCGGCGGCGTTCGCCAGGGCAAGCGAGACACCGAGGATCGCGTTCGCGCCGAGCCGCGCCTTGTTGGGCGTGCCGTCGAGCTCGATCATCCGCTCGTCGAGCGCGCGCTGGTCGCTGCCGTCGAGCCCTCTCAGCGCCTCGGCGAGCTCGCCGTTCACGTTCTCGACCGCCCGCGAGACGCCCTTGCCGCCCCACTCCGGCCCGCCGTCGCGCAGCTCCAGCGCCTCGTGCACGCCGGTCGACGCGCCGGAGGGAACCGCTGCGCGCCCGAAGGCGCCCGACTCCAGCCGCACCTCGGCCTCGACCGTCGGGTTCCCGCGCGAGTCGAGGATCCAGCGCCCGCGAACCGAAGCCACGGCACTCATCGCAATGCCTCCTTCGCGCGGTCGAAGTACGCGTCCTGCTCGCCCAGCTCCAGCCGCGAGAACTCCTTCCCCTCGTCCGCTGCCATCAGCGCGGCCCGCTCGACCCGCGAGACGAAGCGGTCGCTCATCCAGCGCAGCGCCAGCTCGGGATCGACGTTCAGGCGCCGCGCAACGTTGACCGCGGCGAAGAGCACGTCGCCGAGCTCCTCGACCACGTGCGGGTCGGGCTCGACCTCCGGCGCCGTCTCCCCCGCCGAGTCGAGCGCCTCGCGCAGCTCGCGCAGCTCGTCGTCGAGATCGGCCAGCGCGCCTGCCGCGTCCGGGTACTCGAACCCGATCGCCGCCGCCCGCCGCTGCACCTTGCGCGCGTAGAGCAGCGCCGGCAGCGCTTCGGGCACGTCGTGGAAGATCCCCTCGCGTCCCTCCTGCTCCGACTTGATCCGTTCCCAGTTCTCGCGGACCCGGCCCGCCGTGGGCGCCTCGACAGAGCCGAAGACGTGCGGGTGGCGCCGGACGAGCTTCTCGTGCACCCGCCGCGCCACCTGCTCGAGGTCGCCGGCGCCCCGCTCCTCGAGCAGCAGCGCCAGGAAGTAGACCTGGAAGAGCAGGTCGCCGAGCTCGTCCAGCAGCTTCTCGTCGTCGCCCGCGAGCGCCGCGTCAGCGACCTCGTAGGCCTCCTCGACCGTGTGCGGGACGATCGTCCGGGCCGTCTGCTCCCGGTCCCAGGGACAGTCGCGCCGCAGCCGCTCGGTCAGCCGCTGCAGCTCGAGCAGCGTCTCACCGAGTGCCAACTAGGTGGTGGCAGCCGTCGTCGCCGACTGCGTCTTGCAAGGGTCCTGTCCGGGCGCCGGCGCGTAGCCCGTCTGGTAGGCGATCGTCTTGCAGTAGCTCTTGACCATGTTCTTCTGCCAGTCCTGGGCCTCCGTGCTGCGCTTGGTCTGGAGCAGGGTCTGGCGGATCGCCTCCTTGACCTGCGAGAACGGCGTGGGCTTCGCCGGCGTCGGCGCCTTGATCGGGCCGGTCGCCTCGATGATGTGCCAGCCGAACTTGGAGTGGACGGGCTGCGAGATCTGGCCGGTCTTGAGCTTGAACGCCACGTCCTCGAACTCCTTCACGAACCGCCCCTTGACGTCGCCGCCGGCGAGAACACCGCCCGCCTTGGCCGAGACGGTGTCGATCGAGTACTTCTTCGCGAGCTTGCCGAACTGGCCCGGGTTCGCCTGTAGCTGCGAGTAGATCTGGTCGGCGAGGGCCTTCTTCTTGACGAGGATGTGCTTCACCGGGCGGCTCTCGGGCTGGGCCGGCGTCTCGTACTGCGCCTTGTTCTTGTTGTAGTAGTTCTGAATGTCGCTGTCCGAGACCTTGATGTCCTTGGTCGCGGCCGCCTGGACGCGCTCGTGGATCAGCGTCAGCTTGATCCCGGTGCGCACCTGCTCGTCGGTGAAGCCCTGCGCCTTGAGCGCCTGCTGATAGCGCTTCTCGACCTGCGCCGGCGTGAGCTTCGGCTGGCCGGCCTGGCTGCCGTAGTACTGCTGCTTGATCTGCTGCAGCCGCGCCTCGACATCCTGGTCGCTGACCTTGATGCCCATCTTGGCCGCCTCCTGCTCGTACTCGCTCGCCGAGATCAGGAACTGCGTCGCGTTCGAGCGGAGGTTGGCCAGATCGACGGTGCCCGGCTTGGGGAAGGCGTGGTGGTTGGCCACGTAGTTGGCCTTCGTCTGAGCGATCAGCTGGTCCCAGGAAGCCTTCGAGATCGACTGGTCGCCGACCACCGCGACCGAGTCCGCCGGGACCGCGCGAGCCCCGCCGCCGCCGCAAGCGGCAACCGCGAGAACCAGGACGACCCCTGAAAGAGCTCCGATGATCCGTCTCATGGAAAAAGCGCCGTGAGCAGCCATTTTGCTCATGCTGCGCGACGCGCGTCGAGTATAGCATCGACCAGCCGAATCGCTGCCGAAAAGTCCTCGTCGCGGACCGAAACCTCGCGGCGGGCGGTCGTGTACACGGCAGTGTCGACCTCGGCGCGCAGCGCGCGGAGCTCCCCCGAGGCAAGCTCGAGCGGTCCGACCGTAACCCGGCCGCCCTTGAAGACGACGTAGTCGGCGCCGAGGCGGGCGAGCTTGATCTTCGCCTCCTGGATCGCGAACAGGTTCTCGACCGGCTCGGGCAGCGGCCCGTAGCGGTCCTCGGTCGCCGCGCGAAGCTCACGCAGCTCGTCGTCGGTCTCGGCGAGCGCGAGCCGGCGGTGGAGGTCGATCTTCAGCGCCTCGGCGCCGATGTAGTCCGCCGGCACGTAGGCGTCGACCCGCGCGTCCACGCGCACCGGGCGCGGCACCGCGCGGCGCTCCCCGGCCAGCTCGGCCACCGCCTCGCCGAGCATCTCGACGTAGAGCTCGAACCCGAGCGCGGCGACATGGCCGGACTGCTCGGCGCCAAGCAGGTCGCCCGCCCCGCGGATCTCGAGGTCGCGCATGGCGATCGCGAACCCGGCGCCGAGCTCGGTGTGGTCCGCGAGCGTCGCCAGCCGCGCCCGCGCCTCCGGGGTCAGCTCGCGCGAGTCGGGATAGAACAGGTAGGCGTGGGCGAGCACGTCCGAGCGGCCCACCCGCCCGCGGATCTGGTAGAGCTGGGCCAGCCCGAGCGTGTCCGCCCGCTCCACGATCAGCGTGTTCGCCTGCGGGATGTCGAGGCCGGACTCGATGATCGTCGTCGAGACGAGTACGTCCGCGTCGCCGCGCAGGAAGGCATGCATCTTGTCCTCGAGCTCGCGCTCACGCATCTGCCCGTGGGCGACGGCGATGCGCAGGCCCGGGCAGAGCTGCTGGATCTTCTCTGCCGCCTCCTCGATCGTCTCGACCCGGTTGTGCAGGTAGAAGCTCTGCCCGCCACGAGCGTGCTCCCGCTCCAGCGCCGCCTTGACGAGCTCCTCGTCGTACTCGCCGACGTGCGTGCGGATCGGGCGGCGGCCCTCCGGCGGCGTCTCGATCACGGAGATGTCGCGCAGGCCCGAGAGCGACATGTGCAGCGTGCGCGGGATCGGCGTCGCGCTCAGCGACAGCACGTCGACCTCCAGCCGCAGCGCGCGCAGCAGCTCCTTCTGCGCGACGCCAAAGCGCTGTTCCTCGTCGACGACCACCAGGCCGAGCTGCTGCGGGATCACGTCGCGGCTGAGCACGCGGTGCGTCCCGATCAGCACCTCGACCTTGCCGGCGGCGAAGTCGGCGACCACCTGCTTCTGCTCCTTTGGGCTGCGGAAGCGGGAGATCATCTCGACCCGCACCGGGAAGTCCCGATAGCGCTCGCGGAAGGTGTTCCAGTGCTGCTCGGCGAGGACGGTCGTCGGGACGAGCATCAGCGTCTGCTTGCCGTTGAGGGCGACCGCGAAGGCGGCGCGGACCGCGACTTCCGTCTTGCCGAAGCCGACGTCGCCGCAGACGAGCCGGTCCATCGGCCGCGGCGCCTCGAGGTCCTCCTTGACCGCCTCGATCGCCGTCCGCTGGTCGTCGGTCTCGCGGTACGGGAACTCGGCCTCGAGCCGCTCGAGCCAGTCGCCGGAGAGGTCGAACGGAATGCCCTCGGCCTGCTGGCGGCGCGCGTAGAGGGCGAGCAGCTCGCCGGCCAGCTCCCGCACGCTCGCCCGGGCGCGGGCCTTCAGGTTCTGCCAGGCCTTGCCGCCGAGCTTGCTCAGCGCGGGCGCTCCCGCGTCGGCGCCGATGTACTTCGAGACCTTGCCGATCTGCTCGTGGGGGACGTAGAGCCTGTCGTCGCCGCGGAAGCCGAGGTAGAGGTAGTCGCGCGTGACGCCGGCGACGGTCTTCGTCTCGAAGCCGAGCAACTTGCCGACGCCGTGGTCCTCGTGGACGACGTAGTCGCCGGTGCGCAGGTCGGCGAACGACTGCAACGCGCGCCCGGGCGCCGCCGCCCGCCCGCGGGCGCGCTTGCGGAAGACCTGCGTGTCGGGGAGCAGGACGAGCCCGAGGTCGCGCCAGACGAAGCCGCGGCGCGCGGGCGAGACGGCGAACAGCAGCTCTGGCTCATCCGGGAGCGGCTGGCCGGGCTCGAGCAGCCGCGCCTCGACCCGGCGCAGCAGGCCGGCGGTGCGCAGCGCCTCGCCGCGGTGGGGGAAGGCGACGACGACGCGGTTCCCGGAGCGGACGAGCGCGGCCAGCTCGTTCTCGGCCTCCGCGAGCCCGCGCGCGGCCAGGGCCGGCCGCTGTGCCTCGAACGCGAACGCCTGCCCGTGCGGCAGCGGCTCGAGCTCCGCAGCGCCCTCGAGCGACGGCGGCGAGCCGACCTGCTCCTCTTCCCAGACCGTGCGGACTTCGGCCGGCTCCCAGACCAGGTCGGGCGCTCGCTCGAGCGGCGGGACTAGGTCATCGGGGACATGTCCCAGGGACAGTCCCTCGGCCTCGTCCGGAAGCGACGGCTCGACGAGGTCGAGGCGGCGCTCGGCCGCGGGGTAGATGACTGCGCGCTCGACCTCGTGCAGCGCGCGCTGTGTGAACGGCGAGAAGGCGCGGATCGCCTCGACCTCATCGCCGAAGAGCTCGACCCGCAGCGGGTCGCGCCCCGTGGTCGGGAAGACATCGACGAGCCCCCCGCGCACGGCGAACTGGCCGCGCTCCTGAACGCTGTCGACCCGCTCGTATCCCGCGAGCGCCAGTTGCTCGGCGAGCGCTTCGAGCCCCGGCGAGGCGGAGCGATCGAGCACGATCGGCTCGGGCCTCGCCTGCGGCGGCGGCAAGGGCTCGGCCAGCGCGGCAGCCGACGCGCAGACCAGCCCGCCCGCGGCGAGCACGTCCAGCGCCCGCGCGCGCTCACCGACGAGGTGCGGCGGCGGCTCGAGCCCGGAGCCCCACTGGACACCGCGGCTCGGCAGCAGCGCCACGCGCTCCTCGCCGAGCAGCCAGCGCGCCGACTCGGCGGCGTCACGGGCGTCGGCGTCGTCCGGCAGCAGCACCACGAGCGCCCGCGCGAGCTTCTCGTGCAGCGCGGCGAGCAGCAGCGGCAACACGGGCTCCGACACGCGCGCAGCGGCCGGCAGCGCGTCCGCGAACGCGTCCAGACGCTCGTCGGCGAGCAGCTCCTCGACGAGCGGATGGAGGACGGGTCTCGTGGTCTCTGCCAGGTCCATGACGAAAGACGGAACCGGCGGTTCCGCCCCCGGATCGTACCCTCGGCCCATCCGTGAGCGATCATGGCGCCATGCGCACTCGCGCGATCGGAGCGGCAGTGCTGGCGCTGGCGGCCGCCGGCTGCAGCGGCGGAAGTCAAAACCATGCCGTTGCCCCGGCGCCGGGCGAGCAGCACCTCGTCTACGTCTACGGGAAGGACCCGTCACAGGCAAGCGTCTGGATCGCCAACGTCGACGGCTCTCACGGCCGCGAGCTCGGGGCCGGCTCGGTGGCAGTGCTGACGCCCGACGGGAAGACGGTCGCGGTGCGCCGCCCCGACGGGATCTACCTGCTCTCGACGAGCGGCAAGGTGCTGCGGAAGCTGACGTCACGGCGACTCCGGCCCCAGGCCTGGTCGCCGGACGGACAGACGCTGATCGCGACGAGGGCGGGCCAGCTCGCCGTGCTCGAGCTCGACGCGATCGACCGCAACAGCGGGCGCGTGCGCAGGCTCGCCGACGGCTCCGTGTACGGGTTCGACTTCTCGCCCAAGGGCGACGAGGTGGTCTATTCGCGCGCGCCGACGGCCACCGGCCAGGGGCTCTGCGGAGACGTGTTCGACCTCTACGTGGCCAAGGTCGCCGGGGGCACGCCTCGCCGCCTGACCCGCGACGGGACCGAGGCGTTCCCGGTCTGGGGCCCTTCCGGAATCGCCTTCTCGAACTTCCCGGGAGGCGGCACCCTCGAGGACTGCTCGGCTCCCGGAATCTGGACGATGAATCCCGACGGCTCGGACGTGAAGCCGGTCATCTCCCGCGCGCCCACGAACCTGGCCGGCGTCGGGCTCTACGGGCTACAGCCGCTCGCGTGGCTCGACGGCAACCACATCCTGACCGGGATCCGGTCCGACAACGGGAACCAGGGCGCGGTGCTCGACACGAAGAGCGGCAAGCTGCGCCGGCTCCCCGACTACGCGGACGAGGCCTCGACCGACGGCCGCTTCGTGGTCGGCAGCGGCAACGACGACAGCGGCGTCCACCTCGCGGTCGTCGGAGTCGACGGCCACCGCATCTTCCTGCGCAGGGACGCCTGCTGCCCCGACTGGAACCGCTGAGCTAGTTGAACTTCGCCTGGGCCGCCTCGAGGCCCTCCGCGGCGATCGTCTCGACCGCGTCCGCGGCTCGGGCGACGAGCGCCTCGGCGTCCTCCTCCGGCGCGAACGGCGAGAGCACCCAGTCCGCCACGGGGCGCGGGTCGCCACGGCCGGGCCGCCCCACGCCGATCCGCAGCCGCAGGAAGTCGTGCGTGGCGAGATCCTGCGCCAGCGAGCGCAGGCCGTTGTGCCCGGCGAGGCCGCCGCCGGCCCGAGCCTGGAGGCGGCCGGGCTCGAGGTCGACGTCGTCGTGGACGACGAGGATCGACTCCGCGGGAACCTTGAAGAAGCGCGCGGCCGCGGACACCGAGCGGCCGGACTCGTTCATGTACGTCTCCGGCTTCAGCAGCGCCAGCCGCCGCTCGCCGAGCCGCACCTCCGCCAGCGAGCCGGAGAACTTCGAGCGCCACGAGCCGCCTTGCCTGCGCGCCAGCTCGTCCACGACCAGCCAGCCGGCGTTGTGCCGCGTGCGCTCATACTCGCGGCCGGGATTGCCCAGGCCCGCGACGAGTAGGTCGAGCGTCGAGGCCCCTTCGCCCCGACGGAAGAGGCGCACCTAACCCTCGGTGTTCTCTTCGGGCGGAGCTTCCTCGCCGCCCTCGCCCTCGGCAGCAGGCTCGGCGCCCTCCTCGCCCTCGGGCACCTCCTCGCCCTCGGGCACCTCGCCTTCCTCGAGCTCCTCCTCGCCCTCGACCTCTTCGGGCTCCGGCTCGACGAACTTGGTCGGCATCGTCACGGTCGCGAGCACGGTCTCCTCCGGGTCGTCGAGGAAGACGACGCCCTCCTGCGTGGGGAGGTCGACAAGGCGGAGCGTGTCGCCGATCGCCATCCGGGTGACGTCGAGGTCGAGGTGCTCCGGAACCTCCAGCGGCAGCGCCTCGACGATGATCTCGCGGACGACCTGCGAGAGGACACCGCCCTCGGTGACGCCGACCGGCTCGCCGATCAGCTCGACCACGACGCGCGCCTGGATTGCCTCGTCGAGGCGCACCTCCTGCAGGTCGATGTGCGTCAGCGTTCCCTTGATCGGATCCTGCTGGTACTGCTTGAGGATCGACGGGCGCGTCGTCTTCTGGCCGTCGAGCGTGACGTCGAGGATCGCGTGTAGGCCCGCGCCGCCCGTCAGCGCGCGCCGCAGCTCGCGCTCGGGGACGGTGAACGCGTGCGGCTCCTTCCCGCGTCCGTAGAGGACGCCGGGAATCAGCCCCTGCTTGCGCAGGCGCCGCGATTCGCGGGTGCCGCGGCTGTCGCGCTCCAGCACCTGCAGCTTGACTCGTTCGCCGGCCACGGCGGCGGATTGTAGCTACGACCTAGGTGCGTTTGATGGCAATCAGGTCGAGCAGGAGCAGCGGCCAGAGCAGGATCGCCAGAATCGCGGCGACGACGCCCTTGGCGTGGTGGATGTGCTGGAAGTAGTGCCGCTCGGCCGCGACCGCGACGCCGATGCCGAGGTAGATCAGCAGGAACAGTGGTGGGAAGCGGCGCACGATGTTTCCTTACCCTGCGATGCACCGCTCACACTCGTTGTCGTTTCCCCTGCAAAGGGCGTACCTTAGGAACGTGGTCGAGTGTCCTTCCTGCCGCCGGGAGAACGCGGACAGCGCGCGCTTCTGCGTGTCCTGCGGGACGGCGCTCGTCCTCGCCTGCGCCGAATGCGGCGCGAACGTCCCGGCCGGAGCGACCTTCTGCCCCGCCTGCGGCGTCCCGGTCGCGGTCGAGGCGAAGCCCTCGGGCGACGAGCGAAAGGTCGTCACCGTCCTCTTCGCCGACCTCGTCGACTCGACCAGCCGCGCCGAGCGCCTCGACCCGGAGGACGTGCGCGGCCTGCTCTCGCCCTACTTCGCGAGCGTGCGCGCGGAGGTCGAGCGCTTCGGCGGCACGATCGAGAAGTTCATCGGCGACGCGGTGGTGGCGATCTTCGGCGCGCCGGTCGCGCACGAGGACGACCCGGAGCGCGCCGTGCGGACCGCCTTCGCGATGCGGGATGCGGTCGGCGAGCTGAACGACGGCTCGGACGTCGACCTGCACCTCCGGATCGGCGTGAACACGGGCGAGGCGGTCGTGTCGCTCGGCGCGATCGAGACCGGCGTCGGGATCGTCACGGGCGACGTCGTCAACACCTGCCAGCGGCTGGAGACGGCAGCACCGGTCGACGGGATCCTCGTCGGCGAGTCGACCTACCGCGCGACGTCCGGCGCATTCGAGTACCGCGAGGCGGGCCCGGTCCCCGCCAAGGGCAAGTCCCGCCTGGTGCCGGCGTGGGAGGCGCTGAGCGCGCGGGAAGCCGTAGAGCGTCCGGCGACCCCGCTGGTGGGACGCTGGCAGGAGCTGAGCCAGCTGCTCGACGCCCTCGTCCGCGTCCGCGAGGAGCGCACGCCGCAGCTCGTCTCGCTCGTCGGCGTGCCGGGAATCGGCAAGACGCGGCTCGCACGCGAGCTCGTGAACGCGGTCGAGGCCGAGCCGGACACCGCGACCTGGCTGCGTGGCCGCTGCCTGCCCTACGGCGACGGCGTCTCGTTCGCGGCCCTCGCCGAGATGGCCCGCGCCCAGGCCGGGATCCTGACCACCGACTCCGAGACTGAGGCCGCCGCGAAGCTGCGGGCCGCGGTCGAGGCGCTCCCCGGCGAGGCCGACGCGGGCTGGCTGGAAACCCACCTGCGCCCGCTGGTCGGGCTGGCGGCCGAGGCGCCCGAGGCCCGCGAGGACTCGTTCGCGGCCTGGCGCCGCTTCTTCGAGGCGCTGGCCGAGGTGCGCCCGCTGGTGCTCGTCTTCGAGGACCTGCACTGGGCCGATCCCGGAGTGCTCGACTTCGTCGACCACCTCGTCGACTGGTCGAGCGGCGTGCCGCTGCTCGTCCTCTGCACCGCCCGGCCCGAGCTGCTCGAGCGCCGGCCCGACTGGGGCGGCGGCAAGCTGAACGCGATCACGATCTCGCTCTCGCCGCTCTCGGACGAGGAGACCGGCGACCTGGTCGGCGCCGTGCTCGGCCAGGAGCCGCCGGCCGCGGTCGCCGAGGCGCTGCTCGCACGCGCGGGCGGCAACCCGCTCTACGCCGAGGAGTACGCGCGCATGCTCGTCGAGCGCGGCCTGCTCGTCCGAGACAACGGCTCCTGGCGCCTGGCGCAGCCCGACCTGCCGCTGCCGGAGTCCGTCCAGGGGACGATCGCCGCGCGGATCGACACACTCCCGGCCGACGAGAAGGCCGTGCTGCAGGAGGCGGCGGTGGTCGGAAAGGTCTTCTGGCTCGGTGCGGTCGCGGCCAGTGGGGCGCTCTCGCGCGAGAACGCGGAGCGACTGCTGCACGCGCTCGAGCGAAAGGAGTTCGTCCGCCGGGAGCGCCGCTCGTCGATCGCGGACGAGGCGCAGCTCACGTTCCGCCACGTCCTCGTCCGCGACGTCGCCTACGGCCAGCTTCCCCGTGCGCGGCGCGCCGAAGCGCACTCCCGCGCCGCGGCCTGGCTGGAATCGCTCGGCGGCGAGGAGCTCGCCGAGCAGCTCGCCTACCACTACGAGTGCGCGCTCGAGCTGCGCCGTACTCTCGGCGAGGACACGGGCGATCTCGCGGGCCGCGCGGTCGAGGCGTTCCACCTGGCGGGCGAGCGGGCGTCGAGCGTGAACGCCTTCGAGGCGGCGCGCCGGTTCTTCGCGGCCGAGCTCGACCTGCGGCCGGAGGACGACCCGCAGCGGCCCTACGCGCTGCTCGGCCTCGGCAAGGCGCGCTCCCACGCCGAGGGAAGCGGCACCGCCGAGCTCGAGCAAGCGTATGAGGCACTCGAGGCGGCCGGCGACCGCGAAGCCGCGGCGGAGGTCGCATCGGCGCTCGGGCCGCTGCTCTGGGCGCGCGGAGACGCCGAGCACGCGACCGAGTGGCTGAACCGCGCGGGCGAGCTCGTGGCCGATCTCCCGCCGACGCGCACGAAGGGGCTCGTTCTCGCTCGCCTGGCGAGCCTGCACAACGTCCGCGACGAGACGGATGACGCGCAGCGCCTGGCGCAGGCCGCGCTCGAGCTCGCCGAGCAGGTCGGCTCCGACGAGGTTCGCGCCCGAGCCCTCGGGGCGATTGCCGCCAGCCGCACGCAAACCGGCGACTGGCAGGGATTCGACGACTACGCAGAGAGCGTCGAGCTCGCGACGAAGCTCAGGTCTCCGGAGGCGATCGTGAACATCATCAACTACGCCGGCGCGCGCGTGGCCTTCGGCGACCTTCGCGGCGCCTTCGAGCTCCAGGCGCAGGGTCGCGACCTGGCCCGCGAGCTCGGGGACAGGCGTTACGCCGCCTGGCTCCACGCGGAGGAGATCTGGGAGCACCACTGGCAGGGGCGCTGGGACGAGGCGCTCCGGCTTGCCGACGAGGTGATCGAGTCCGGCGGAGCCGGCGCCACCGGGTACATGGAGATTCCCGCCCGCCTGACGCGCGCCAGGATCCTCTACGACCGCGAGCGCGAGACCGAAGCCGCCGAGGACGTAGAGCGGGCGCTCGCACATGCCCTTGAGATCGGCGAGGTCCAGGTGGTCGTGCCTGCGCTCGGCCTACGGGCGCGACTGCGCAGGGAAGGCGACCCGGCCGCAGCCGAGGCCGACATCGCCGCAGCGCTCGAGCGGATCCGCGGCAGAGACGTGTGGGCGGGCCTCGCCTGGGCGGACATCGGTGTCGTCCTGGCCGAGCTCGGGCTCCCGTTCCCGGATGTTGCGGCCTCCAGCCGCTGGATCGAGGCGGCGCGGTCGCTTGAGCACGACCCCGGCGCGGCGGCCGACCTCTACCGCGAGATCGGGTCGCTGCCCGACGAGGCCCACGCGCGACTCCGGGCGGCGCAGCTCCTGCTCGCCGCTGGCCGGTCCGAGGAGGCGGCGCCCCACCTCAAGGCGGCCCTCGACTTCTATCGCGGCGTCGACGCGACGGCCCGCGTCGCAGCGGCCGAGACGCTCCTTACGTCAGCTTGAGGCGCCGTGCTTCGGCAGACGCGCGCGCAACCAGATGACGTTGATCGTCGCCGAGTGCCCCTGCTCGGCCGACGCGAACTTGAACGACTTCCCGATCGCGAAGAAGTGGTCGGGACCCACGAGCCTCAACCCGTGCTTCGGGCCCGGGTTCTTGCCGTCGAACGAGACCCGGATCGGGGGGCTCTCGAGGGAGATCGCCATCGCGTCCGTCCCGGCCGGCGCGCGGACCGACTTCACGTTGCTGGGCCCGGACGAGGTCGCGGACGAGCTTCCGATCGGATCGTAGGTAACGGCTCCAGCGATGTTCATGGCTCCCTCCCAGGTCGCGGCCCCGGGAGCGAGTCTAGAACAGCTGGTTCTCGCCCGCGAAGATGGCCGAGACCGAGTCGTCGGCGAAGATGTTCATGATCGTCTCGGCGAGCAGGCCGGAAACCGGTAGGACATCGAGGTTTGCGGGCCGGTTGATCGGGTCGATCGGGACGGTGTCCGTCACCGTCACCTGGGCGAGCTCGCTGGCGGCGATCTTCTCGAAGGCGTTGCCCGGGAAGAGCCCGTGGGTGGCACAGGCGTACACCTCGCTCGCGCCGGCCTCGCGCAGGGCCTCCGTCCCGGCGATCAGCGTCCCGCCGGTGAGGATCATGTCGTCGATCATGATCGCGATCTTGCCCTCTACCTCGCCGATCACCTCGGTGATCGCCGCCCTGTCGTGTTCCGGGCGCGCCTTGTTGAGGATCGCGAGATCGGCCTCGAGCATCTGGCCGAACCGCCGGGCGAACTTGGCGCGGCCGACGTCCGGTGAGACGGCGATGACGTCGTCGCCGTAAAGGCCCTTGTCGCGGTAGTACTGCGCGAAGAGCTGCAGGGCGGTCATGTGGTCGACGGGGATGGTGAAAAACCCCTGGATCTGACCCGCATGCAGGTCCATCGTCACCACGCGGTCGGCGCCCGCGCTCTCGAGCGCGTCGGCCACGAGCTTGGCGGTGACCGGCTCGCGGGGTGCCGATTTCTTGTCCTGGCGCGAGTACGGGAACCACGGCACCACGGCGGTGATCCGCTTCGCCGAGGCGAGCTTTGCCGCCTGGATCATGATCAGCAGCTCGACCAGGTGGTCGTTCACGGGCGCGTTCCCCGACTGGACGATGAAGACGTCGCAGCCGCGGATCGACTCGCAGTAGCGCACGTACGTCTCGCCGTTGGCGAACGTCTTCAGCTCGACCTCGCCGAGCATCACCCCGAGCCGCTCCGCGATCGCCTCGGCGAGCGCCGGGTTCGAGCGGCCGCCGACGAGCATCAGCCGCTTCTGCGGGCCGCGCTCGATCCACGGCGCCCGCTCGGTCACGGGCAGCACCGGCTCGACCGTCTCGAGCCCCGGGAGTGTCGCCTCAGTCATCTCCTTCACGCCTTTTCCGTACGTAGCCTTCCTTGTTCTCCTGGCGCTGGCGCGCGACGGCGAGCGCTTCGGGCGGAACGTCCTCCGTGATGACGGAGCCCGCCCCAGTCCAAGCATCGTCGCCAATCTCGACCGGCGCAACGAAAGAATTGTGGACCCCGGTCCTGACGTTGCGGCCGATCACGGTGCGGCCCTTCGGCTCGCCCTCGCGGTGGGGGAAGTTGGCGGTGATGTTCCCGGCTCCGATGTTGGTTCCCTCGCCGATATCCGCATCGCCGATGTAGGACTGGTGAGACGCCTTCACCCCGGCTCCCAGGCGGGAGTTCTTCACCTCCACGAAGGTGCCCGCCTTGGCGCCGGCCTCCAGCACCGTTCCGGGGCGAAGGTAACAGAAGGGGCCGACCAGCGCTTGCGGGCCGACGACGGCGCCGTCGACCACGGCGTGCGGTCCGATCTCGGCGCCCTCGGCCACGCGGGTCTCGCCGCGCAGGATCGTGAACGGGTGGATGGTCGAGTCGGGCTCGAGCTCGACCGACGGCTCGATCCACGTCGTCGCCGGGTCGACGATCGTGGCGCCCGCGAGCATGTGCGCCTCGTTGATCCGGTCGCGCAGGACGACGGCGGTGGCGGCCAGCTCGGCGCGCGTGTTGACGCCGACCTCGGCGGTGTCGTCGTCTTCGTACACGGCCACCCGGTCGCCGGCCGCGACGAGCTCGCGGATCGTGTCGGTCAGGTAGAGCTCGCCCTGGCGGTTCTCGGGAGCGAGCTGGTCGAGCGCCGGCCAGAGCTTCGCCGCGTCGAAGACGTAGATCGACGAGTTGATCTCCGTGATCGCGAGCTGCTCGGGGGTCGCGTCGCCTGCCTCGACGATCGCCTCGAGGCTTCCGTCGGTGCCGCGGACGATGCGGCCGTAGTCGCCCGGCTCGGGGCGGTCGAAGGAGAGGACGGTGGCGGCGGCCTGCTCGCGGCGATGGGTTTCGAGCAGCCGCTCGAGGATCTCCGTCGTGATCGTGGCGGCGTCGCCGCTGACGACCAGCAGGTCGCCCTCGAAGCCTTCGAGCGTCGGGCGCGCAGCAGCCGCGGCGTCGCCGGTCCCGCGTGGCTCGCTCTGCACCGCGACCTCGACCCCCTCGAAGGCGTCCTCCTGCCCCGGCGCGGTCACGACCACGAGCGGCTGCGGCCCGAGCCCGCGGGCGGCCTCGATCACCCAGTCGACGAGCCGCCTCCCGAGCAGCGGGTGCAGGTGCTTCGGCGTCGCCGAGCGCATGCGGGTGCCGAGACCCGCCGCGAGGACCACGGCTGCGAGAGGCCGGTCGCTCATAGCTGGGGCGCCAGGATTCGAACCTGGGATCGCGGGACCAAAACCCGCTGCCTTACCACTTGGCTACGCCCCAACGATTTGTCTTCTCGACCAAGGTCAGATGTGAGTCTAGAGAGCGCCGTCGGACCCGACGGCGCGGTTCAGCCTCGTTCGGAGAAGAGGAAGATCAGGGCAATGACGGCGAAGACGCCCGCGAGGGCCAGCGCCAGCCAGCTTAGGAGGAAGGCGAAGATGGCGACGACAACCGCAAGCGCCTGCGAGGCACCCGCGATCCAGGCGACCTGACGCACGGTGTCGGAGCGGGCGTTGCGCCCCCAAAAGACGTAGACGGCGAGCACCGGAATCGCGATCGCGACCACGGTCCACTTCGTGAAGTCGTGCGTGAGGGCGACCAGGATTCCCTCGAGAACCGCGATCCAGAGGACGATCCGCGTGCGGCGCGCGCGCAGCCAGCGGCCCGTCTTGGTAGACCCGTGCTCAAGCGGTTTGGTGGGTTCGAGGGAGCTGTCTGTGGCCATTGCCTCAACCGTACCAAGTCGGCACGGTGAGCCAGGTTCGGCCCTCGCGCCGCAGCGCGCGCTCGGCCAAGGCGGCCGGCTCGCGGTGCTGGAACAGCCCGTAGACCGCCGGCCCTGCGCCGCTCACCTCGGCCCGGAAGGCGCCGAGCGCGCGGAGCTCTTTCGCGAGCGGCGACGAGGCGAGGTCGTTCGGCGGTAGCGCGGCGAGGTCGCTCGCACGGCTGATGGCGGCGAGGCTCTCGTCGAGCCGGGCGCGGCGCTCGGCGTAGCCCTGCTCGCCGCCGCGCTCGTCGAAGGCCTCGTAGACCGACGCCGTCGACTCCTTGCTCGCGTCGCGCGGCAGGACGAGCACGACCCAGTAGTCCTGTGGAAGGTCGAGCTGCGTGAGGTCGGTGCCAGTTCCCTCGCCGAGCTGCGGGCCGGTAGTGAGGAAGAAGGGCACGTCGGCGCCGAGCCCGGCCGCGAGCTCGTGGAGGGCCTCGGCCGAGAGCGGCTCGGGCAGCGTCTCGTTGGCGAGCCGGAGGGCGGTCGCCGCGTCGGAGCTGCCGCCGCCGAGCCCGGCCGCGACGGGGATCTCTTTCCAGATCCGCGCCGCCCAGCGCGGCTCGGCGCCGGCCGCGGCGGCCAGCTCCTGGAGCGCGCCGCGGACGAGGGTGTCCTCGGCGAACCCCTTGACGCTGAGCTCCCGCGCCGGCTCGACGGCGATCCGGTCGGCGAGGTCGATTCGCTGGAGGACGGTGGCCAGCTCGTGCCGGCCGTCGTCCCGGCGCGGGCCGACGACGAGCGCCAAGTTCAGCTTCGCGGTCGCCGGCGCCCGGTTCACGCGAGGCCCTCGGCCAGGGCGACGAACTCGGGCGGGCTCAGCTCCTCGGCGCGCGCGCCGGGATCGCGGCCGATCGCCTCGAGCGCGGCGGCGGCGCGGTCGCGGGGCGCGAGGCCGGAGAGCTCCACTGAGTTCGCGAGCCGCTTGCGGCGGTGGGCGAAGGCCGCGCTGACGAGCTCCTTCACGCGGGCGAAGTCGGCCGGAAGTTCGCGGCGGCGGAACGCCACCAGCGCCGAGTCGACGTTCGGCCGCGGGCGGAAGACCGTGCGCGAGACCGCGTGGAAGCCGGTCCGCTCGGCGGCGAGCTGGACGAGCACCGAGACGGCGCCGTAGGCCTTGGTCGAGGGCTCGGCGAAGAAGCGGTCGGCGACCTCCCGCTGGACCATCACGCACCAGAGCCCGACCGCCGGCAGGCCGTCGAGGCTCTCGACCACCAGCGGCGTCGCGATGTTGTACGGCAGGTTGGCGACGAGCTTGGTCGGCGCGGGGTCGAGGGAAGCCAGGTCGAGCCGGAGGGCGTCGCCGAAGTGGAGCTCGACGTTGGCGTTGGGCGCCACGCGCTCGGCGAGGGCGGCCTCGAGCGAGCGGTCGAGCTCGACGGCGTGGAGGTGCGCGACCCGATCGGCCAGGTAGGCCGTGAGGACGCCGAGCCCGGGGCCGACCTCGAGCACGACGTCCTGGGGACCGAGCTCGGCGAGGCGGCCGATCACGCCGAGCAGATTCTCGTCCACGAGGAAATGCTGGCCGAGCTCCTTCTTCGCGGCCGGGAGCCTCACGGGAGCGAGAAGGCGGCGGTCGCGTTGGCGTCGAGCTGCGCCGCGAGCACTGTCGCGTCCTCGCCGCGCGCCTCGGCCAGCGCGGCGACGGTGTGGACGACGTTCGCCGGCTCATTCGGCCGTCCGCGGCGAGGCTGCGGGCTCAGGTAGGGGCTGTCGGTCTCCGCGAGCAGCCGGTCGGCCGGAACCTTGCGGGCGGCCTCGCGCAGGTCCTCGGCCTTCGGGTAGGTGACGTTTCCGGCGAAGGAGACGTAGTAGCCGCGCTCGAGCGCGACGGGCATGAGGTCCGGGCTGGAGAAGCAGTGCAGGACGACCGTGCCCGCGAAGGCCTCGAGGGCGGCGGCGGTCTCTTCGTCGGCCGCGCGCGTGTGGACGACGACCGGTTTGCGAAGCTCCGCGGCCAGCTCGAGCTGCCGTGCGAAAAGATCGCGCTGCCGGTCGTGCGGCGCGTAGTCGCGGTAGAAGTCGAGGCCGGTCTCGCCGACGGCCACGACGCGCGCGTCGGCGAGCAGATCGCGGAGCTCGTCGAGGCGGCCCGCGTCCTCGTCGGCGGCCTGGTGCGGATGGATGCCGAGCGCGGCCCAGACGCCGGGGTTTGCGTGAGCGATCGCGAGCGTCTCGCGGCAGGACTCGAGGCCGGAGCCGACCGCGACGATTCGCTCGACCCCGACGGCTCGGGCGCGCGTGATGACCTCGGCGGCCGGATCAGCGCACGCGTCGAGATGCGCGTGCGTGTCGGTCACGCCGCAGCGGTCGGCAGGTCGACGCGCGGGAACAGCGGGGCCGCCGGCTCGATTCCTTCGGTCACGTCCGTCTTGCCGTACGCGATCTGCTCGAGGGGGAGGTCAAGTGGCTGGCGGAGCGCGCCGAGGATCCGTGGCGTCGTCTCGGGCAGGTACGGCGAGAGGGCGACGGCGACCGCGCGCAGCCCGTCGGCGAGGTCGTACAGGACCGAGTCGAGCTGCCCGGCGTTTGCCTCGTCCTTCGCGAGCTCCCACGGAGCCGTCGCCTCGACGTGCCGGTTGAGCCAGCGGACGAGCTCCCAGATGTCCTCGAGCGCCGGAGTCAGCTCCCACGCGTCGAAGCGCTCGACGAGCTTCGAGCGCAGGCCGTCGAGCAGGCCTCCGAGCTCCTGATTCGGCTGTCCCGGGGCGATTCGCCCCTCGCGATAGCGAGCGATCATCGCCGTCGTTCGCGAGACGAGGTTCCCGAGGTCGTTCGCGAGCTCCCGCTCGTACCGCTCGTGCAGGCCGTCCAGCGACGCGTTCCCGTCCTGGCCGAAGGAGACCGAGCGCAGCGCCCAGAAGCGGACCGCGTCCGCACCGTAGGTCTCGGCGAGGTCCAGCGGGTCGACCGTGTTGCCGGCCGACTTGGAGATCTTCCGCTTGTCCAGCAGCAGCCAGCCGTGGACGAACAGCTGCTGCGGCACGTCGTAGCCGGCGGACAGGAGCAACGCCGGCCAGAAGACGCAGTGGAAGCGGAGGATGTCCTTGCCGAGCACGTGGTGTGCGTGCGGCCAGAACTTTTCGCGCAGATCCTCGTCCTCGCGCGCGTAGGTGAGAGCGCTCAGGTAGTTGATGAGGGCGTCTACCCAGACATAGGTGACCTGCTCCTTGTCCCAAGGGATCGGCACGCCCCACGGCTGGCCGGCACGGCTGACGCTGAAGTCCTGGAGGCCGCCCTCGATGAAGCTGCGCGCCTCGTTGTAGCGGAACTTCGGCAGGACGAAGTCTGGCCGCTCGTCGTACAGGGCGAGCAGGCGGTCCTGGTAGGCCGACAGCCGGAAGAAGTAGTTCTTCTCCTCGATGTACTCCGGCCGAGTGCCGTGATCGGGGCAGAGGCCGTCGACCAGGTCGGCCTCGTTCTTGAACTCCTCGCAGCCCACGCAATAGAGGCCGGCGTAGACGTCCTGATAGATGTCGCCGTTGTCGTAGATGCGCTGGAGGAACTCCTGGACGAAGCGCTTGTGACCCTCGTCCGTCGTGCGAATGAAAAAGTCGTACTCGGCGTTGACCTGCTTCGGCAGCTCACGCCAGTGCTTCTCGACCATTTCGTCGACGAACGCCTTGGGGTCGACGCCCGCTTCCTCGGCCACGCGGTAGACCCTCGAGGCATGTTCGTCCGTTCCGGTCAGGAAGAACGTCTCGTCGCCGCGCTGCCGGTGATGCCGGACGACTACGTCCGCGGCGATGGTCGTGTACGCATTGCCGATGCTCGGTGTCGCGTTCACGTAGTAGATCGGTGTGGTCAGGTAGAAGCGCATCGCGGTCAATGATACGAACGGCCTTTCCTGCCGCGGCTCGGCGCCGCCGGACGGCGAGGAGAGCCGCTGCGAGCGCCAGGAAGCAGGCGGTCGCCGCCGCGAGCGCGCGCACGGAAAGCCGGCCGCGGCGCTCGGAAGCGACGATCGCCGGCCGAACACTGCGGGGGACGTCACCTAGGCCGGTGCGACCGGTCCAGCCCTGGGGCACGGTCGAAACTGCGGGCCGCGCCCGGCGGACGGTTTCGGCGGCCGTCGAAGGGCTCGGCGGCCGAGCACGCGTGGCGGACGGGGCGATGGCGGAACGCACATGAGGGCGCTCCGCTCGCACCGGCGCTCGGGCGGGCACGGCCTGATCCCGCGCAGGCACGGTGACGCGGCGTCCGACGCGCAGGACAGTGCCCGAGGGTGAGACGACCGGAGCCGGCGCCGGAGCGGGCGCGGGTGCGGGCGGCGGCGGGGGAACGACGGGCGGCGGGGGGTCGCCGACCGGATCGGGAACCGGAACCGGCTGCGGAGCGGGCTCCGGACCGGGTCCCGGCGAGGGCGGCGGTCCCTGCGCAGGCAGGAAGGCGAGCGGATCGAGGTAGCCCTGCGGATCGTCGGTGCGGCGCACCCCGAGGTAGACGTAGGGCACCGTCAGCTCGGACTGGCCGCTGGGGCCGACCGAGCCGACCACCTGGCCCTCCGAAACGTCGTCGCCGCGCCGGACCGCGTACGACCCGAGATGCACGAGCGTCACCGAGTAGCCGTCCGGCGTCGCGATCGTCAGCGTCTTGCCCCCGACCGGCACGGTCCCGGCGAAGGCGACCGAGCCGGAGACCGGCGCCGCCACCCCGGTACCGGCGGGCGCGCCGATATCGATTCCGCGGTGCTGTCCGGCCGCGTACGGGTGCTGGCGGTCGAACGAGAAGAGCGTCAGCACCGAGCCGTGCACTGGCCAGCTCCAGCCCAGGGCGGGCGCGGGGACGATCAGCATCGCGACGGCAGCCACCGCCGGCATGAGCAGGCGCATCTTGGGCACGACCTCCGTTGTCAGGTATGCAAACGCCGAGTCACGGTAGCAAGGCGACCGAACGTTGTCAAATCCGCTTACAGCGAGTTGCGATAGAGGCGGTTTCGCGGGACCCCGGTCAGGCGGGCGACCACGTCCGCGGCCTGCCGCCGCGCCAGTCCCGCCGCCACCAGCTCGGCCACGGCGGCCGCTGCCGGCTCCTCGTCGCCGGGCGAGACAGCGCCCGGCCCGAGGACGAGCGTCACCTCCCCCTTGACCTCCCCGCCGAACCGTTCCGCCAGCTCGGCGACGGACCCGCGCCCCACCTCCTCGAAGCGCTTCGTCAACTCGCGGCAGACCGCCGCCTGCCGGTCCGGGATCACGCGCGCGAGGACCCGCAAGGACCGGCCGAGCCGCTGCGGCGACTCGAAGGCGACCGCCGCCCACGGCCAGGCGGAGAGCTCATCCGCCAGCGCCGTGAGCGCCTTCTCGCCCCGCGGCAGATACCCCAGGAACTGGTAGCGCTCGGCCACGAGGCCGCTCGCGACGAGCGCCGTCTCGACCGCTGACGGCCCCGGCAGCACCGTCACCGGTACGCCTGCCTCCAGCGCTGCCGCGACCAGCCGCGCCCCCGGGTCCGAGATCGCCGGCAGCCCCGAGTCGCTCACAAGCGCGACCCGCTCCCCTGCCTGCAACCGAGGCAGCAGCTCAGCAGTCCGTTGCGCCTCGTTGTGCTGGTGGTACGAGAGCAGCCGTGCCTTGACGCCGTGCCGCTCGAGCAGTTTGCGCGTGTGCCGCGTGTCCTCGCAGAGCACGAGGTCGGCCTCCGCGAGCTCGCGGAGGACGCGCAACGTGACGTCTTCGAGGTTGCCGATCGGGGTCGCGCAGACCGCGAGCGGCACGGCCTACGACTCCCCGAGCGCCTCGAAGCCGAGCATGCCCGCGCCGATCACGCCCGCATCGGCACCGAGCTCGGCCTCGACGATCCGGACCCTGTCGCGCGCCGGCGTCAGCCCTTCGACGGCGACCACCTCGCGGGCGGGGCCGAGCAGGAGCTCGCCCGCGTCGCCGAAGCCGCCTCCGATCACCACCAGCTCGGGCTCGAACACGTTCAGAAGGCTCGCGATCCCGGCCCCCAGCCGGCGCCCGATCCCCGCCAGCGCCTCGACCGCCGCGTCCTCCCCGGCCCGACCTCGCTCGACCAGGTCGCGGGCGTCGGAGCCCGGTCCGAGCACCTCGCGCGCAACCCCGTCGGCCGCCCTCCCGGACGCGTATGACTCGAGATGCCCGTGCCCGCCGCAGCCGCACGGAGGGCCGTCGAGATCGATCACGATGTGGCCGAGCTCGGCGCCGCTCCCGGTGGCGCCGCGGTACGGCCGACCGTCGACGATCAGGCCGCCGCCGACGCCGGTGCCGAGCGTGAGCATGACGACGTAGCTCGTTCCCCGTGCCGCCCCCGCCTTCCACTCGCCGATCGCGGCCGCGTGCGCGTCGTTGTCGATCCCGACCGGGAGCCCGTGACGCTCCTTCATCCGGGAGCGGAAGTCGACGCCTTCGAGCGGGACGTTCACCGACGCAACCGCGTGGCCGGTCGGCTGGTCGATCCGTGAAGGCAGCCCGAACCCGAGCGCCGCAACCTCGGTCTCCGCGCGGAGATCCTCGACGATCCCGTCCATCGCGGCCAGCAGCGCCTCCTCGGACGAGACGTCGGTGTCGCGCTGCTCACGTGCGGCGATCTCGCCCTCGCGGGTAACGACCGCGCCGAGGATCTTCGTCCCGCCGACGTCCACGCCTATGACCTTGGGCTCCGGCACGCGCGGCTACCATACGCCGCCGGATGGCGTCGCCCGGCGGAGAGAAGCCGTATCGCCTCTACCGCGGCGGGCGCGTTAAAGGGCGCGTGCCGACGGGAGGCGCGCAGAAGCCACCGCCGCGCAAGCCGCGGCCCGGGCGCGACGGCAAGTCCCGCTACCGCGGGCCGGGAGCGAGGCCCACTGCCGCGCAGGCGGCCAGGCGCATCCGCTGGGGCCGCGAGATCGGGATCGCGATCGTGCTCGTCGTCCTCTTCCTGGTCTTCTGGGCGCTGCTCGGCTACCTGACCTTCCGCGGCGGCGTCTCGGCCGCGAACAAGCGGCTCCCGCAGCCGGTGCGCAGCGCGCTTGCTCCGGACACGGGCTCGCTGCTGACCAACTCGACCTCGATCCTCCTGCTCGGGACCGACCACTCCCTCGCGGTCTCGCGCGCCGGCGAGCAGCACTCGGACTCGATCACGCTGCTGCGCACGGACCCGTCGCACCACCGGCTCTACTACCTGTCGATCCCGCGCGACCTGCGTGTCCAGATCCCCGGCTACGGCGACGCGAAGATCAACACCGCCTTCCAGGTCGGCGGGCCGCGCCTCGCCGCGCGCACGATCGCGAGCTACACGGACATCCCCGTCAACCATCTGATCGTGGTCAACTTCGCTCAGTTCCGCGACCTGATCGACAAGGTCGGCGGCATCGACGTGAACGTCCCACGGGCCATCGTCTCCAAGTTCGACTGCCCGTTCTCCTCGGCGGCGCGCTGCGGCCGTTGGCAGGGCTGGCGCTTCGCTAAGGGCAACCAGCACCTGAACGGGCGGCGGGCGCTGATCTACTCGCGGGTGCGGAAGAACGCCCTCGCGCCGGGCGAGTCCGACATCACGCGCGAGCAGCGCAACCAGCAGGTGCTGCAGGCGCTGATGAGCAAGCTGGCGAGCTTCAGCACGTTCATGCGGATGCCGTTCATCGGCGACGACCTGATGAAGCCGCTCGCGACCGACCTCTCCGCCAACCAGTTCATCGAGCTCGGCTGGAACAAGTTCCGGGCGGGCAACTCGATCCACTGCCGCCTCGGCGGGATCTCGACCGGCGGCGACATCACGCCGAGCGAGGACAACGCGAAGGTGATCCTGATGGTGCTGGGCAAGTCGGCGGTCCAGCCGCCGGCGCCCTCTGGAGACACCTACCCGCCCGGCTGCGTCTTCGGCAACCCGGCGCCGGGCTCGTACTAGGCCTCGGCGGCCTTCTCCTTCTTCTCCTTCTCCGGCTTGTCCGCCTTCTTCTCCGGCTCGGCGCCGTCCTTGGACTGCTTGCGCCCGCCGCGGCCGTAGTCGGTCGAGTAGAAGCCGGAGCCCTTGAAGTGGACCGCCACCGGGTAGAGCACGCGCTCGACCGGGCCCTCGCCGCAGACCTCGCACTTCTTCGGCGGCGGGTCGCCCATGGGCTGGAAGAGCTCGAACAGGTGCCCGTTCGGGCAGCGGTACTCGTAGATCGGCACGTTCTAAGGATAGTGAGGCCGGTGGCTACGGCCGCCTTTCGCGCTCCAGGGTCTCGCGGAAGCAGGGGGCGTCCTCGAAGGCGGCGAGGCCGGGCGGGGTCTCGCGCGCACGCGGCCGGCGGCGGCGGGCGGCGGCCAGGACGGCCGAGGCGCCGACCAGCCCGCCGAGCAGAAACGATCGCAGTCGTTGCCCGCGCGGCTCCCCGTCCATGGTTCGATTGTACGGCGATGGTCTGCACCCTCGGAGATCTGCTGCTGGACGTGATCGTGCGCGCGGGGCGGGAGCTCGCGGCCGGAGCGGACACGCCGGTCGAGACGCGGGTGGCCTCGGGCGGGCAGGCGGCCAACGTTGCCGCCTGGGTCGTGGAGCTTGGCGAGCCGGCGCGGTTCGTCGGCGTGCACGCCGACGACGGGCCGGGCGTACTGGCTCGGTCGCTGCTCGAGCAACGCGGAGTCGAGCTCGTGGGCCCGCGGGTGGCCGGGAAGACCGGCGTCGTCGTCTCCTTCGTCGGCCCCGACGGCGAGCGCTCGATGGCTACCGACCGCGGCGTTTCGCCGGAGCTGCGGGCCGAGGAGCTCGACGCCGCCTGGTTCGCCGGCTGCCGCTGGCTGCACCTCTCCGGCTACTCCTTGCTGGCGGAGCCGATCGCGGAGGCGGCGCTGGCGGCGGGGCGGGCGGCGCGCGGCGAGAGTGCGACGGTCAGCGTCGACCTCTCCTCGTGGAGCGCGATCCGCGCCTACGGGCCGGAGCGGTTCCGGGCTCGGCTGGACGAGCTGGCGCCCGACGTCGTCTTCGCCAACGAGGCCGAGTGGGAGCTGGTCGGCGGGGCGTACGGGCTCGGCGAGACCGCGGTCGTGAAACGCGGCTCGCGGGGCGTGCTCGTGCGCGCGACGGGCGGCTCGGAGGAGCACGCCTCGCTCGGCGCCTCGGTTGTCGACACGACGGGCGCGGGCGACGCGCTGGCCGCCGGCTTCATCGTCGGCGGGATCGAGCTCGGGCTGGAAGCGGCGGCCCGCTGCGTCGCCCAGCTCGGAGCGGTGCCGGCATGAGCGGCCCGGATGGCCGAAATGTGACGGAACTGCTCCGAATCGGGCCCGAGGTGCAACAAGCTCTCCACGAGGGCCACCCCGTCGTGGCGCTCGAGACTACCCTGATCTCCCATGGCTTCCCACCCGGGGTGGGGGTGGAGGTGGGGCTCGCGGCGGAGTCGGCGGTTCGCTCCGCCGGGGCGGTTCCGGCGACGATCGGGGTGCTCGACGGCGCGGTCGCGGTCGGGCTCGCCGCGGACGAGCTCGAGCGCTTTGGCGAGGCCGGAGCCGGAGCTCGCAAGGCAGGCCCGCGCGACCTCGCCGCCTGCGCGATGCAGGGCGCGATCGGAGCGACGACCGTCGGTGGCACGCTCGCCGTCTGCCGTCTCGCCGGGATCCGCTTCCTCGGTACCGGCGGGATCGGCGGCGTCCACCGCGGCTTCGCCGAGCGGCCAGACGTTTCGGCCGACATGACCGAGCTCGCGCGCACGCCGGCGCTGGTCGTCGGCTCCGGGGCCAAGTCGCTGCTCGACGTGCCTGCAACCGCGGAGGCGCTCGAGACCCTCGGCGTCCCCGTCCTCGGCTACCGCACGGACGAGTTGCCGCTCTTCTACGCCGCCGCGGGCGGGCCGCCGGTCTCGGCGCGCGTCGAGTCGCCCGAGGAAGCGGCGCGCATCGCCCATGCACACTGGCAGCTGGGCGGCGCCGGCCTGCTGCTCGGCAATCCGCCCGAGCACGGCGTCGACGTCGAGCCGCTGATCGAGGAAGGCCTCGCCGCGGCCACCACCCAGGGCGTGACCGGCCAGGCGGTGACGCCGTTCGTGCTCGCCTTCCTGCACGAGCGCAGCGGCGGCCGCACGCTCGAGGTCAACCGCGAGCTGATCGTCGCGAACGCCGGCCTCGCCGCCGAAGTCGCAGCGGCTACGAGAAGCTGATCCGGCAGCCGGTCCCGAAGGTGACGCGAACGGTCGCCGTCAGGGCCTCGTCCGACCGCACCGAGAACGCGCGCCCGCACTCATCGGAGGGCGGCCCCAGGAGGTGACAGTTGCCGTTGCAGTTCCGCTGGAAGCTGACCAGCCGGTACGAGCCGGGGTCGAGCGGGATCGCCGCCCGCGGGACGAGCGCCGCCGACAGGCGAACCTGCACGACCTTCCTCCCGTCGCGCTCGACCCGAGCATAGGAGTACGCCCCCTCGACCGGGATCGGCCCAGGCTGCCGCAGTTGCCGAACGTCGAGGCGCGCCGAGTGCGGCACGGCCCGGTGGTGCCCGGAGCAGGCCGTGGCCGCAAGGGCGGCCACGAGCAAGACGGCGATCCGGGTCAGCTCAGCGAGCTGAGGAACTCGTCGATCGAGAACGCGGTCAGCGTCTGCAGCTTCGCGCTCCCGCGCGCGCCGAGCGCCACCGACACCTTGGCGATCGTCTCCGCGTCAGGCGCTTCGACCACGTTCACGAAGTCGAACGGCCCGAGCGTCGCCCACTGGTGGACGACCTTCGCGCCGAGCTCCTCAACGTCGCGGTTCACCTCGCGCAGGCGGTCAGGGTTGGCCTTCAGCGTCTGGACGCCCTGGGCGGTCAGGCTCGAGAGCATGATGTAGGTCGGCATCGCTCCTCCTCTTCGGGACTCGTGCCGCCTGGTCGTAGTAGAGCAGCGCGGCGCCGAGGAACAGTAACGGTGCGATCACGAGAACGGAGAGGAAGGCGGCAGCCTGCAGTGCCGCCGTCCCGGCCGAGCGGAGCGTGAAGAAGATGACGTAGCCGGTCAACAGCCCGACGACTGCCAGCGTCGCCAGCGAGCCGACGGCGTGTATCAGGTCGACCCGCGCCAGCCGGTAGGCGCGCCGCCACGACAGCCGCCCCTCGATCACTGCCACCGGCACGACGAAGCCGAACAGCCCGAGCCAGATGACCGCGGGCAGGAGGCCGAAGATGCTCAGGAAGGCGAGCAGGAACACCGCGGGGACGAGCACGGCGATCCCGGCCGCGACCGCGGGCAAGAGCCGCCGAACCTCGAGCCGTTGCTTGGCGACGGCGGCCGAGGCAATCGCGTAGGACGAGCTCGCGGCGGCGGATCCGAACGTCAGCGCCACGGGCAGCTTCAGAACGTTCGGCACCTCCGCGATCGTCACGCCGGCCGCTGCGGGAGCCACGCCGAGTAGGAGCGACGGCCAGAAACGGTGCCGGTAGAAGTTGATCGACTCGGCGACGAGCTGCCCGACCGTTCGCTCCGCGGGCGGCAACGGCGGCGGCAGCGGCTGCCGCGTCGAGGTTCCCTTACGCGCCACGGAGCGACTCTAGGCCGCGGCCGGCTCGGCCGCCTGCGCCTTCTCGAAAGCGAGCCCGCCGTCGACCGCGTCGGCGCGGATCGTGTCGCCCTCGGCGAAGTCGCCCTCGAGCAGGCGCAAGGCGAGCGGGTTCTCGAGCAGGCGCTGGATCGCGCGTTTCAAAGGCCGGGCGCCATAGCTTGGGTCCCAGCCCGCCTCGGCCAGGGCCTCCCGTGCCGCGTCGGTCAGCTCGAGCCGCACCCCGCGCTCGGCCAGCCGCGCCTCCACGCGCCGTAGCTGCAGCTCGACGATCTCGCCGATCTGCTCCCTCGTCAGCGGCTCGAACTCGACGATCTCGTCGATCCGGTTCAGGAACTCCGGCCGGAACGTCTCCGTCAGCGCCTCGGCCGAGCGGAGGTTCGAGGTCATGATCAGGACGGTGTTGCGAAAGTCGACCGTGCGGCCCTGGCCGTCGGTCAGCCGCCCGTCGTCGAGGATCTGCAGGAGCACGTTGAAGACGTCCGGGTGGGCCTTTTCGATCTCGTCGAGGAGCACCACCGAGTAAGGGCGCCGCCGAACCGCCTCGGTCAGCTGCCCGCCCTCGTCGTAGCCGACGTAGCCGGGCGGCGCGCCGACCAGGCGCGAAACCGTGTGCTTCTCCATGTACTCGCTCATGTCGAGCCGGACGAGCGCCCGCTCGTCGTCGAACATGAACTCGGCCAGCGCGCGGGCGAGCTCGGTCTTGCCGACGCCGGTCGGGCCGAGGAAGACGAACGAGCCGATCGGCCGGTTTGGGTCCTGCAGGCCGGAGCGGGCGCGGCGAAGCGCGTTGGCGACGGCCTCGACCGCCTCGTCCTGGCCGACGACGCGCTCGTGCAGGCGCTCCTCCATGTGGATCAGCTTCTCGGTCTCGCCCTCGAGCAGGCGATCGACCGGGATC
>Ga0307282_10000026_pt1 | contig 38897 bp, 50 predicted proteins | sample ER_DNA_121_FD_194475 | JGI IMG/M metagenome (GOLD analysis project Ga0307282, IMG submission 194475) | Bulk soil microbial communities from the East River watershed near Crested Butte, Colorado, United States - ER_DNA_121 | ecosystem: Environmental > Terrestrial > Soil > Floodplain | place...
GTCCCGCGCAGCTAGCCTGTCCGGCGAAGACATCCTGCACGTCAAGGATTTATCTATAGAAGTGAAGACCGGTGGCAGCGATAAGCTGCTACCCGCCCTCAGGCAGGCAAAAAAGAATGCAGGTCCTAAAAAATTTCCGCTAGTTTTTTGGCGGCCGAACGGCTACGGCGAGAAACGAATAGATGATTGGGTCGTGGCAATTACCCTGTCTGATGCTATAATTATTCTCAGGAAGGCTAATCTGCTACCGCCTGAGAGGAAAAGATATGATCAAGCCACCGACGATTAACATGGACGAGTTTGAGGACGACAACAGCAAAAAGAACCTGCTATCGGAACTTGACCCCGAACTGTGCCCCGTCTGCCAGAACAAGACTCTACTTGAGTCCCTGGAAGCCGAGGGTCTTGTCTTAACAGGAGTCAAGGCCATTCTCGATCAGGACGCTCCTACTATTGTTGACGTAATGAAGGTGTCGGACCAGTACACGGCACACACTGCGATCAGCCTGTACGCCAAGTCTCTGTATGATATCTCCGAGATTATCGGAGCGGACTGGAGGGTGATCCTTGAAACATTCCGTGAGCAAGTCGAGACGTCCCTTTACCATGCCAGCAGAGACGAAGAGTGAATGCTCAATAGACGAAGTTCTTTCAATGTTTACGGACATGGCTATCCCTTCGGGCCATGGCTGGGTCCGGATGCACTGCCCCTTTCACGAGGACCACATCAAGAGCGCGAGCGTAAATCACCAAGCGAACGCCTTCAGCTGCATGGCCTGTGGCGTCCGTGGGAACTCCTACAGCCTGCTGAAGCAGCAGCTTCGGTTGGATCACTCTGAGACTGTGACCCGTCTGCATGATCTTGGGGGTGGTAGGGTAAGTGAGAGCAAGAGACCCCGCCGTTCCGAGTTGTTCGCAAGGGAGCTAATGTGGTCTTGACCGACGAACGCAAGGCGGTCCTCACGGACCGCTCTTGGCTGTACTATCAGAACGTGATCGAAGTGGTTCCCTACTTAGAGATGCGTGGCATCTCGAAAGAGATAGCAGACGTCTTCCGTCTAGGTTGCGTCACCGAGGGTGAGTTCATCCATAGACTGTCGATCCCGTACCTCACCCCTAGCGGGGTTGTCGGGTTCAAGTATGGTTGCGTCAACCTGTCCCACGGTGATCACAAGGAGGAGGGGTTGAACTGTAAGAAGTACCTTTACGAGCCGGGGGTCAAGCACCAGCTGTACAACGCCCAAACGCTCATCCGTGCCACGGACGTAGTAGTCATCACCGAAGGTGAACTTGACGCGATCAGCGTCGAAGCCCTGTGTGACATCCCAGCTGTCGGCTATCCAGGTGCGTCCACCTGGACCAGCAACGGCAACGAATATTGGCCGTTGTGCTTCGAGGGTATCCCGGAGGTTATCGTCATCGCGGACGGTGACCAGCCTGGCAAGGATGCAGCGAAGGCCGTGGCCCAGTCGATTGGGAACACCGCCAGGGTGGTACAATTAGGAGATGGATTGGATGCCAACTCCTACATCGTAGACCGAGGGGTTTACGAATTTCTCGAAAGGATCACAGAATGACCGAGGAAAAGAAGGCAGTCAAGAGCGAGGACGAGCAGACTCGCGTCACCGACGCGCCGGTACAGGAAGGCAAACCACAGTTTGCCGTTGGTGATGAGGTTGTGGTCAATCGTGGCCTAGTCGCCACGATCGTGACGTGGGATGAGCCCAACAACCTTGTCGTTTACGTGGCTAACGTCGGCGGTGGCACTGACACCACGACCGCACCAATCTCTCACACCGATGTCCGCCCCCTTAAGGGTTTTAAGGTGAGTGACGTCGAGCAGCGTCCAGTGCAAGGTGCCCCGGTGGAGCGTAAGGACGAAGTTACGACTTACGATCATTTCTCTGGAGCGTAATGGGTACCAGCCTCCGCAGGCTGGCGATCGTTTGGGTGATCGGCATCCTGCTGATGGTTGGTGTACTGGTCGGGGGAAGTTCTTACTCTCTTAATGTTCCTTACAAGCCAGTCGCCTGGACGGGGAATCTTTTACTCCCGCCCGTCGTACACTACAAAAATGTTGAGACCTTCAAAAAAATTCTCCCAGTAAAAACCGTTCTAAAACCTGACTACAGTTTGGCTATCAACCATACGAAGATAGTCACGCCGGGCAAGCCAGGTTACATCAAGGATGCTTTTCTGGTCCATTACACCACTGGACACATAGACAAGCGTGAGCACATTGTGCATACGGTTGTCAAACCAACGGTAAAGGTTGTCTCGGTAGGTAAATATGTCACACCACCTCCGCCGCCACCGCCTGCACCAACACCTGTACCGGCAGCTACAGTATCTAACCCTAGTCAGCCCGCACCGCCAGCCGTGCTACAGCCTGTCCCTGTACCTGCCTATAGCGGGGGGGACCCTCGCAGTATCGCAGAATCCATGGTCGCCGCAGGGCAGTGGTCCTGTCTCGATCAGCTTTGGGAACATGAGTCCGGGTGGAACGTTTACGCTTACAACCCAAGTGGTGCTTACGGAATTCCCCAGTCACTGCCGGGTAGTAAGATGGCGTCAGCTGGAGCAGATTGGCAAACTAATCCACGTACCCAGATCGTCTGGGGATTGGGATACATTGCAGGTGTTTACGGGAGTCCTTGCGGAGCTTGGGCTCACGAACTCGCCGTTAACTGGTATTGAGGAGTAAGATGACGGGTATAGCACCAGTGTTCTACGGATGGGGAGTCAGGGACCCCTCGTCACTCGCACCGTCCACCCGTAACTACTACACTGGTGCATACCTGAACCATCATTACACCACGATGCAGTATAATGCTAAGTGTCCGGAAGGACATGAAGCTGTCTGGACCGGTACGAATAGGTTCGAAGAAGGTTACGATCGACTGCATCTAGAAGTGAAGTGTGAGGTATGTGATGCCTGACGTGGTTGACCTGGCGAAGCTGGGCCGTACTCCTGGAGAGAGGGCATTCGACAGGTTCATACAGTACAGAGTTGATCCCGAATACAGAAAAGATGAAGCATTCGTAGCCCTGATTAAAGTGTTCTTCATGTCGGGATGGGAAGCTTGCGAGGACTTCGCTGACGACCCGGAGAGTTTAGACAGTGCCTAAAGGTAGGCCGTCCAAGCGGACTAAGTGGTATACTGTTACTGACTCCCGCAGAGAAGAGCCGTATCAAGAAAAAGGTATGAAGATCTGGCCTAAGCCAGAGCCAAAGAAGAAGGGCTTCTTCGGTAAGAAAAAGAAATGAGTATAATGAATGGCCCTAAGATACTCACGATAGATATCGAACTGTTCCCTAATGTCGGTGCTATCTATGGGCTATTCAAACAGAACGTCTCCCTGGCGGCTCTTATGGAGTCCGCCAGGGTTTGTTGTTTTGCGGCGAAGTGGTTAGGGGAACGCGATGTTATGTTCTTCTCTGAATACCATCAGAGCACAAGAGAGATGCTTGACGCCGCGCACTCACTACTTAGCGAAGCGGATATCCTCGTACACTACAATGGAACATCCTTCGACGTCCCCCACCTTCGGCGGGAGCTTTGGGTCGCCGGATATTCACCGCCTGCTCCGTTCCAGGAGATTGACTTACTGCGCGTCATGCGCAACCGTTTCAGATTCACGTCTAATAAGTTAGCCTACATCCTGCCAGAGGTGGGCCTTCCCGCGAAGGGCCACGTGGAGATGGAGACATGGCTCAAGGCCATGGCGGGCGACGTTGTAGCCTGGGCTAAGATGATGCGGTACTGCATGCGTGACGTACGCATAGAAGAGAAACTATACTTACGGGTGAAGCCATGGATCAAAAACCATCCGAACGTCAACCTTTATTCGGACGAGGTTGGCATCCTACCGGATGCCTGCAGCCACTGCGGAAGCACGAAGCTTGTCCGCGAGGGGCACAGGTATACGCAGCGGGGTAAGTATCCGCGCTATCATTGTGGTAGCTGCGGTGCCTGGGGCACCGGCAGCAAGGCAGAGGCTTTGGTTAAGATTGGGAGTATCGGATGATTCTGCTAGGTTGCGGTGGTCGTGACTACACCGATCAGGCGTATGTGTTCCACCGCCTGGACCTGTACCACCGGGAGTTCAATATCACCACGCTGGTGGAGGGTGGGGCACCGGGAGCGGACACCTGGATCAGACTGTGGGGTCTACGGCACCCAGATATTATTCTAGCCACCGTCAATGCCAACTGGAATGGACCTTGCCGTGAAGCCTGCGCTCCTAATCATCGGCGTTCGCATCAGGGACTCACGACTACTTATTGTCCTACGGCCGGGGTCTATCGCAATCAGGATATGCTCTCCTCGTTCAACCCGGACGAAGTTATGGCTTTTCCCGGAGGCAAGGGGACGCAGAATATGGTAGACTTAGCTATAGCGGCAGGTGTGCCAGTGATTCAGACCGCTAGGAGATGATACCTACCATATTGGAGTAGCCATGCCAGAGAAAGCCAGAAAACATTACACGTACTCCGATATGGAACTGTTCGTTGCCAGAGCGGCCAGCTGGACGGCACGCAAGTACCGCGAATGGGGTGTCGAATATGAGGACGCGTGCCAAGAGATTCGACTTTGGCTGGTCTCCGGTGGGGAGAAAAAGGTCCGCAAGTGGCTACGTTCCAACCCACAGCAAACCACGCGTATATTTTTCTCTATGCTTGACGTATCACGTGGTTATGCCGAGCGGGAGAAAGCAGACCGGAGCGGCTACGCTATCGAAGACGTACAGTGGTATTCATCGGCGCTTCTTGAAGATTTAATACCGCTAGCCTTCGATGAAACATTTACTGGTGACGAAAGCGACGCTGAGCAGAACAGCTACACCAAGCGGACTCGCCCACCGCAGGAGGGCAACAACCTGCTGGTAATGGTTGTTGACGTTCGCTCTGGGCTGGAGAAAATTCCAACATGGGCGAAAAATATTTTGCGAAAAAATCCGTCCGACGAGGAAGCTTTAAGCTTATTGCTGAATGAACTTGGCGGTTCTCGCCCGTACATCGGGCGACGTCACGTCATCACCAATGCTCACGCTCAATATCTAACAAAGGACCAGTAATGTCCGAACCGACCGAAGGCGTGCAGCCAGCCATGTTCAGCGGTGATTATTACGTGGGGTATGAGGATGGCTACAAAGAGGGCTACCGAACCACCGAGGCGACCCTGCTGGCTAAATATCTGCAAGGTAAGCACGAGGGTTGGGTGGCTGGTCTCGAAGCAGCTAAAGCGCATTTGGCGGCGTTGTGAACACCTGTGAAATCTGTTTCAACAATACAGACGTGCTCTATGAGCGCACCAACCAGATGCTCTGTAACGCCTGTCGCGGATGGATAGACTATTGGGTATCACTTACGCCTGCAGAACAGCAGGAAGAGCTTCGTCAGATGGATATGCATGCGGGGTACTTCCATGAATCCGTTTAACGAAACGGTGCGACTCTGTGATGTCTGCTACGAAGAACTAGATCCCGACTGGCGGTACAGTCGGTGCGAGGACTGCCGAGAGTCGGCGCGTCAGTCTGAGGGAGTAACAGAGGAATCTCTACGTCAATATGATATCGAGTGGGAAGGTTGGGCGTGACTTTCTACATACCACCTAGGGATGATCTACTCTGGATCGGCGTCGATCTAGACGGGACGCTCGCCGAGAGCGTCTACCCGGAAGAGGGTATCGGGAAACCTATCAAGGTTAATTGGGTTAAGCTCCATGAAGCCGTGCGTAAAGGATATAAGATCATCATTCACAGTAGTCGGCCGTGGTCCGACTACGAAATGGTAGAAGCCTGGTTGAAGCTGCACCGTGTTCCTTACCGCGAGATTCAGCTAGGTAAGCCGCTCTATGCGGCGTATATTGACGACCGTAACATCCTGCCAGGAGCAAGCCAATGGACACCCGCTACATAATCCCGTTCTACAACACCAATAAGTGTATGAACTGCGGCGCTGAGGTAATTACGCAGATTTTCCGTGGGCATGGTTGGTGTTCGGATGACTGCCGTAAGGAACTATTAGAGAAGAGGACCAATGCTCAGAAAATTTCTTACGATAGCGATTCTGAGCATTCTGGTGTCCCCGACCTTATTGGGGTGCACAACTGGGCGGACTAGTCCTTCGCTGGGGCAACGTAGCCCCAGCAAAGTGGCATCTGCGATGCTCAACCCAGTGGTCACGCAGGCCACCATCCATCAAACCATCTGCGTGAAAGGCTGGACGGCTACCGTCCGGCCGAAGGGCCTGCCCACTAAGCGAGGGTATGAAGATGATCATATCATTCCATTGGAACTCGGTGGCGCGCCTTCCGCTCAAGTTAACTTACGCTTCGTGCCATTACCACGGGCACGTCGTGATGACGTTCTGGAGAATCAGCTGCGCCGTCAGGTATGCGCGCATACGATCACCTTGGCCGAAGGACAGAAAGAAATGCTAGCCGCTAAACAAGGAGAATAAGATGTGGCGTAAAGCAACAGTAAGCGGAAACGGCGCTTGCGTAGAAGTGAACATCAGGCCCAGACGCGTATTAGTCCGTGATACCAAAGACCCGGACGGAGCTATCCTAAAGTTCACTCACCCTGAGTGGGCGGCGTTTCTTGCAGGTGTTCGAGCCAGCGAGTTTGATCTGCCAGTATAGCTCGGTCAGCTACCGCACGCCTTCTATTTTCATAAGTGCGCCAGTAGGCGTTCTCGTCCTGAAAAGCACACCGCACGCGCTCATCGGCGCGTGCGGCTTCTTGTGCTTTATCGGACGGCATCTCTATTGCGCCCCAGGCTGGTTAAGTGCCAGTAGCGACAGCCAGCACAGTAGTACGCACGTACCTCGTTACGCAGCCTACGCTCATGCTTTCGCTTGGCTGTGGCTAGAGCGAGCGTTGCGGCTACACGGTCACGATATCGTCGTTTATGACACGCCGTTACATCAGGCATTAATGCCACCTGTTCCATTCAACATCATTCTCTAGCGAGCGCTCGCTCGCACGTAGATCATCAATGCGTTGCTCCTGGGTTTGCAGATAGCGAGCTATCTCCTCCAGTCTATACGCACCGTTAGCACGCGCATGATGATGAGCGATGATCCACGCGGCGATATCGCGTAAGTCCTCAACGTAGCTATCTACTCGCTGGTTAGGCATTGTTGCCACCTGTCAGTACCCGAATGACAGCCTTGGCCACTTCCTCGGCAGCCTTGTCCATAACTTTGCCGTCGTTCCGTGCCTTGTAGAGCGCGTCGACTGCGGCTTTGCGGACGTCGCCGGGCAGTATATCGTACGGCATCAGTCTCTCCTAAATGGTCTCGATAGGCGACTATCGGAAGGCTTTCCGGTACGCACGCCCTTAGGCTTTTCTCGTAAGTTGTCGATGTCATCCCAAGCCATAGCCGGGACGTAATGCATGGCCCGAGCATGCGCTAGGGTTTTCTTGATCAAGCCTGCTTCGATGTTATTGCGTGGTACTGGACGCGTGTAAGCCATCTGCCGATAGGCGCGATCAACCGCGCGCAGTCGGTCAACGTTTATGACTTTGTACACGTTCATCAGGTGATACAATTCACCCTTGTCTATGCCGGTAGCCTGGGCTATTGCGCTCCTGGACCAACCCATGCACTGCATAGCCTGCAAGCGACGTCGAGAATACTCGGCGTCCACCATGCGGTTACCCTTATGCTTGTACCATCTACGCCACTTAGCTTGATACTCTGCGGTCGACATACTGCATTCCAGCCAATCTCATTCGCTTCTTGCCGGTTACACCCATTTCCAGATACTTGAGCGTGGGCGGCCCGTAGCGTAGCTCGTGCGCCTGCTGTCCTATCTTACGCCGCTTGTTGCGATAGCGAGTGTCATCGTTATGCTTGGATGTATGTCGCCCGTGATGTGCGCTGCGGTACTTACGCCCTAGCGGTATCTCTATCGGTGTCACTTGCCTTATCCCTTCTTAGTAGCTCCGTCTCGGCGACGATGGCTCGGTGGCGATAGTTTTCTATCACCGTATTAAACCGTTGTAGCCATTTGTCGCGCAGCGCGACCGATGCTTTGAGGGTAGCAATCTGTGCATGTAGCGCGTATTCTTCAGTGTTCATCTATCCAGCTTTCCATTGGTTCTACATCGTCATACGTAAGTGCAGAGATGGCACCCAGGAAGTCAGGCCCTACGGTCACAATCGCCGCACCGTGGCGATCGTCCAGTCTACGCGGATAGAATCGCACACGGTCCATAGTGCTACGGGTGGCCTTGTCGAAGCGGGCTAGTAGCGGCCCTTGATAGACCATCTGTGACATTTCTACGCGCTGCCTAGATATCTTCGCTACATGCTCGCGTAAGTAGTCAAGTCTAACAGGGGCAGGCGTTACTCCATCATCCGGGTCGTGCCAGTCGTACGCAAACACAGCAGAATCTACAAGCTCGCCCGGTAGTTGGCTTACGTCATACGCACCTAGGTGGAACTCCTCGCCGCGCACAATTAGCTGGACTTCCTGCGCATGTTCCGCCTTACGCGCTGGCCGTAGCCAGCGCATGACGTCCAGGGCCACCTTATGGGTAAGGACCACCTCACACGGTTCCTGATCGGGATCATCGGCTCGGGATATGCCGATGGTGTAACCATCGGTGCCCCATGTCCACAGCTTGTCATCGCTGGTGGACAGCCCTAAGGTGTCCTTACAGTGCGGTAGAGTGGCCTGGAACGTCCACCATAGCGCCGACCTAGTTACTGTCACTCCTGTCCTCTCTCCGGTGGTGACACGAGCACTCGCACGCGGCGTGCCGCACTCCAATTCTCCAATTGACGACTAGACCCTTACACTTGGCATGGTAGCCGTTCTGACAGGCTAGAGTCTCTAGTCTGGGTTCCACAGTGCCTCCTATAGTTACCGGAGTGGCAGTGCTACGCACTACCTCCAGTATACCACGGATCGAGAATCCTCAGTGACTACTCAGGATTGTACCTAACGCGTTGTATAGATCACGCGCTGCCTCGGGCGTAAGTTTTACTTCACCCACAGCCATGTCAAACTCGATATCTATAGGAGCGGTGCGCATGCCTACCGTTCCCTTAACACGCATGGTGCTATCCCAATCCGGCTCGCCTAGCTTGATGTCGTAAGTAACTTCCATCACGGTCTCGTCCCTTCGTGGCACACTGGCCACCATTGCGGGTCGCCAGCGTCATACGCTGCCGCGCCCGGTAGGTGTCTGCACTCGTCATACGAGCGTGACACGTTGCCGCTAACTGATCCCAGTAGCAGCGTCATCGTCGCCAGTGCTAGTGCCACAGACCTCACGTTCCCACCTCTCAAGAGTCGGTCCCCATGCCGCCACGTTGCCCGCTAGGCACACGAGCAACAGCACGGCTGTCCCGAGTATCGCCTGCCAGGGTGTTACCGCCCACGGCGCGTATAGGTCCATCACGACCCTCCCGTCATCGGGTGCGCGCGTGCTGCGCGCGGCCCGTCTCGTGTCATGCCGTTGAATGCTCGTTGGATGTCATCCATGAACGTCGTCGGCATGCCCTTACCCCGGTACCAAATGCGGTAACGGTCATCCTTGTCCATGCCTCCCCATACCCCGTCTGTCACGCCTTCCTCTAGCGCGTAAGTCTGGCACGGGAAGTACAACGGACAGGCCATACATATACGCTTAGCCTCGCTTGCCTCCAGCGATCCTGGTTCCGCGAACCATAGGCGGTCCGCGTCCTCGTATGAGTAGGTGGCGCATAACGCGCCACCATTCTCCTCCTCTAGTCGTAGACTCATGACTAGCCCACCTTATGCCCGGACGTAGCGCCGACCGTAATAGCTAGCCGCTCGCGCTGCACTTGCTCAATGACGTTGTCATCATCGTCCGGATTGTAGTCGTTGCTCGCAGTCGGCATACGGGTTAGCACTGCCGCGCGAGAGTCCTCGCTGCCCCGATCAGGTAGCAGCGCTACGCGCATTGAGTGGATGACTCCCATGTGGTCGACGTAGTCGTTTTGATAGTCGAAGTCCATACGGCAGATATGGCACCAATAGTGATCATCCCACGACACCTCGGTGTAGTCGCTACGGTGCGATCCTGGCGCTACCGGAGTATAGGCACGCTCCCAGTCTTCGCCATAGGCGTCATACGAGTCTTCGTATGAACGCTCCCGTCCCATGACGCCCGGCCATTCGTAATGATTGCCGGGGGTATACGACGTGTAGGCGTATGCCTTAGCCTCGCGCTCCTCGGGCACGGGTAGACCGGCATCGGCCGCAGCGTGGAGGACTAGCTGACGAAACAGTCCGATCTCGGGTGCCCCGTCCCGTGCCATCTCGGGATGAAACTGTACCCCGACAACCCAGCGGCCCGTGATGCTTTCGATAGCCTCGATAGTTCCGTCACGGTGATGCGCGCTGGCTCTCAGTCCGCGCCCTACGCGCCTAACCGCCTGGTGGTGTAGATGGATAGTGTCAGCCGCTCGGCGTCTGCCTCCCACAGCCTCCTGTAGGTAGCTACCCTGTCGGATGTTCACCGGTAGGTTGCCGCACTTATGCGCCGAGCTAGTGCGATGGTTGTCCGTGATGTTCTGCCACAGAGACCCGCCAGATTCGACGTTGATCACTTGCGCGCCTCGGCAGATACCCAACACGGGCACATTGTGCTTACGCGCCATGCGTAGGGCGGCAAACTCTACGACGTCCCGTAGCTGGTTTACTCCGTAAGTCTGGACATGGCGAGCCTTCCCCTCGCCGTAGTGTGACGGGTCGACGTCCCCACCTCCGGTGAGGACTAGTCCGTCTACCCGCTGGCTCTGGAATTCTTTCTTGATCACGTCGAGACTGTAGGGCGCGAATTCGACGGGCGTACCGCCTGCCTCATACACACAGTCGACGGCACCACTAAGTCCTTCTAGGACCATAATGCGTGGACGTTGGTTAGTCATGCTGGTCTCTCCTCAGAACATGCTCTGTGAATCGTAGGTGTCTAGTAACGGCTCGGGATCGTAGTCGTCATCGCTCTCGTCCCAGCTATCGGCGTATGCGTCGCGGCGAGCCTCGCCGTCTTCCTCCTCGGGATCATTGCCTGTCTGGCCTTGAAAGAAGGTCGCACGCTCGGTCAGGAACGTCCGGGTAGCTTCCTCTAGCGGCAAGTTGGTTAGCAGCTGGCACACGCTTTCGTATGCTGGTGTGTCGGCTAGACCGAACGGAGTGTCGTTGTCTCGGGCGTAGGCAATCATTGCCTGACCGAACGCTACCCATGCGCATATCTTGGCCGCGTTCGTGGTGCCCTGGTGTTGCCTGATCTCTACCGTCCCATACTGGCCAAACGCTTGAACGTTCAATGACTTGAAACGGTCAATGTTTCGGAGGTGGTCACCGGCCACGTATTGAGACATGGTGGTCAGACCGTTAATGGTCTGTATATCCCGATCGGTTAGCGGGTTGCAGTATGAGTTACGCCGACGTGACGGAGACACAAGTAAGTCAATGGCCGCCTGCGAGCTACGCCACAACATGCAAAAGCGTTTGAACTGTACGGCCGTCAGGTCGCGCACCTCATGGTGCACGTGAAAGCCTGTGTCTATTGTGACGCTGCATCCGGCCGTTTGTAGTGCTTGGCTAGCCTTGCGCAGCGCCTCGAAGCCACGTTCACCGGACAGGATAGGCGAGACTAGTTCTGCTCCGCTATCCACCGAACCATCGGGCACGATCTTCCAAAGGCTACGGCTGACATTGTGATTGTAGCTTTGCTCCTCGCAGTCCAGCCCTAGGGCGCGCATCTCCTCTGCTAGCGCGTAACTGGAACCGTGGAACTCTAACTCTACCCCGAAGTTACGGACGCTGGGAGGGATGGTCGCGTTAGTCTCTCCAGCGTTACGCCTACGGCGCAATGACTCCCGTCCGCTAGCGCGGTATTGCTGCGCATACTCGCGTGCACATTGACGGCAATAGGTGTTGAAACGCTGCCTCGCATCGGACCATGAGTAATTGTCACGGTTGAGTACTAAGCCACGGTGGCACCGTGAGCAAGTGCGCCTAGGTGGTCGCGGTTCCGTGCCCTGTCCGATAATGCTGTCCAGCGTGCCTAGCCGCGCGCTAGCCGGGACATCGGAATTGTGCACGTAAGCGCCACCCACGGTCACGACGTTGCGACGTAAGTATGACCGGATTATTTCACTTGCCCCGGTGACGTGGCAAAACTCCGACAGGTAGCTTTCTCGCACGTATGCGCTATCTTGCACGGTGGCGTCATAGTCCACATACGTTAGAGCATCCACCCAAGCGGTCTCAGCAACCCATCCGCCTAGGTGGCCGCTAGGGTTCAGGTGTCGTCTAGCCATCACCTCTTGGCGTGCGTCGCCGTTCGGCTGTGACAGGTAAACACTTACTAGCCCTTGCTCTACCTGGCGCTGGCAGTCTCTGCACCCTAGCTCATTAGGCGTCTCGTACATTTCCGGTGGGAATGTCACAGTTGGCATGGTTCGCTCCTTTCGAGCATAGTTGTACTCACCTAACAGCATCGCACACTGTAGGTAGGTAAGTCAATGGTTTGTGACTGACGTCACACTCCGGGGAGTAGTTGGGATAGCTCTAGCAGCTGCTCACTGTCTGCTATCGCGCGGTTATAGGCTCGCTCGGCTTCGGCGTACTCCTCTTCACAGCCGCGCATCTCAGTCTGTGCTTGCATGAGGTGCGTAAGTGCCTCCTCGAACCGGCTGGCGGCGTTGTCGAAACGGATTACCGCTTGGTTGAGCTTGTCCATGGTGTTACCTCCTCTCCGTCCCGTTGGGTATTGGATCGTAGATCCAATCAGTGCGCCGGACGTTGGGTGATGTTGGCCAGGATGCGCCGCTCGTTCTCCGAGCGGTATACGGGGAGTGTGGCCCAGAGGTGCGCGTGGCGCTCCTCTGCGGCGTCTAGGCACTCATCGGCCCAGTGTTGCGCGTGGTTGAGTCCGACTCGTGAGCAGCGATAGCGGGTCATGATTCGTTCCCTTCGGTGGTTTTGGTTGGTCTACGACCAGCCTAGCAGGCTTGTCAAGGGGTTGTTTGTGTGCTAGGTGAGTGCTTGCTCGTGCCTCGCTGCGGCGTGGAGCGCTTGCTGTCTGCTTGCAATAGCTAGCTATCCAACATGAGACAGACTAGTCTCATTAGTAGCGCTCCACTTGCGCTTATTAGTTGGCATTGCCAACGATATAAGTAATATACTACTTATTACAGTGCATATAGGTACAAAAGCTTTTGTTTGGTGTGGTTCACGCGCAGCTGCGCGTGAACGGAGCCCATACAATAAGTATGGGCTCACAGTTGGTCACGCCACGTTTGACCCCGGCATGTTAACGTGGCGTGGGTAAAGCTTGTACATAGCCCCTCAAAAATATCTGAGAAGGGGTCTATGTCCAAGCTACTTATGTAAGGACAAAGTCCATCTCCAGGATGGACTTTGTAAGGACAAACATCTTCCTGAGTGGCAGGAAGGTGACATAGGGAGACTCGTAGAGTCTCAAGTAGAACTTTAGACATACCTGCCCATAAGGGGCAGGTTATGTAACGATTAGGTAACGATTTGGTTACGTTTCTCTGCGTGTCCGTTTTGTCCGGTGAGTTTAGACCGCTATTATAAGTGAGAAGAACTTTAGTTCTTCGAACGTTCTAAGAGCGAGGAACGAGCGAAGTGAGTACGTAAGAGGAGCAACGAAGTTGCTCCGAATAGTAAGACGTACGAACAAGCGAGGTTTCCGAGCGATAAGATAACAGCCCTGCTCTTGGGGAGCAGGGCAAAAAGCTTTAAGAAGCTTTTATAGCTTATCGCGCTTTCCTATGAAAGCGCGTCAGAGATTCATAGTTTTTAACAAGAGTACTGGAACAGTACCCTTGAAGGGTACTATCTCGGAGGTCTTGGATGCCTGGCGGACGCCCACCCAGTAGAGCCGAGTCCAGGAAGCCTGACGGTACTCGATATAAGAATACTCAAGTGCCTGGACGAGGCGGTGTGAATCTCGCTCGGCCGACGTCGCTGAAAGCGATCGGGAAGGTTGACGCTCAGAACTTGGTCCTCGGCTATCTAGCCGACGGTATGAAGGTCTCCGATGCGATGAAACTGGTATATCGCACCGAAGGTACCTATAATGCCTGGATGGGGCATGACAAGGACTTCAAGAACCGCGTAGGTGCTATTCGCACTGCCGCTCGGGAGCGGAAGGCCATCAAAGGCCCGGATAAGGTTGTAGTTCCAGATTTCGAGGAGTTTTGCGATAAGTGGCTTAAGCAGCCATTATATCCGCATCAATTGCGGATGCTTGATGTAGTTGAAGGTCGGGAACCGAGGGATTTGCATCCCTCGATGGACTATCTGCAGGGTTATCCGCAGCGTGTGATCATCAACGTTCCTCCGGAGCATGCGAAGACCACCACCTTCAGCGTCAATTACAGCGTCTGGATGATCCACAAGAACCCTGACATCCGCATTGTGATCATGTCTCAGGGTAAAACCCTGGCCCAGCGTATGCTTGGCGAGATCAAGTTCAAGCTTATGTCCCCGGTTTACCGGGAAATGCATATGCGTTTCGCCCCTGAGGGCGGATGGAAAGACCCTGACAACTCGTGGACCGCTGACGCGATCTACGTGGAGGGTAAAGGCGGGGATAAGGACCCCACCGTACAGGCTTTGGGCCTCGGTGGGCAGATTTACGGCTCCAGGGCCGACGTCATCTGGATGGATGACACGATTACCACCAAGAATTGTCGTGAATTAGACCGCCAGATGATCCTCCTGGAGCGGGAAATCGAGTCCAGACTTCCGTCAGATCAGGAAGGTGGCGGGTTACTGTGCCTTATCGGTACCCGAGTGTCTCCTCATGACCTCTATAGAACGCTCATGGATGTTGAGGATGCTGACGGAGATAGAGTATGGACATATTTCCGCCAACCCGCTGTACTGGACTATGGAAACGGCGACTCTTCAGACTGGCATACTCTGTGGCCAGAGAAGTGGAATGGGAAGTCACTTTCCCGTCGCCGTAGAGGCGTCGCGTGGAACCTCATCTACCAGCAGTTGAACGTTGACGATGAGATGACCTTCAAAGTTGAGGCTGTAGATGCCTCCATCAACGGCCTTAGGTTCCCCGGACCGATGTCTGGTGACGGCCGTGGGGACCGCAAGGGTGGCATGGAAGGCCTTTACGTCATCGGTGGTCTTGATCCGGCCACGGTTGGCGCTACTGCCATGATAGTTGTCGGCCTCGACAAGGAGACTGGTAAGCGTTGGGTGTTGGACGGCTTCAACAAGCAGAACACTCTGCCTGAAACCATGCGTAACAAGGTGAAGTATCTGACCGAAACCTACCACATCAACGAATGGGTCATCGAATCTAACGCCTTCCAAAAGTTCCTGACCCAGGATAGAGACCTAACCCAGTTCCTACGGGCGCAGGGTTGCCGTCTAACCCCGCACACAACCTCTGAGAATAAGTATGATGCCGAGTTCGGCATCCAAACCATGGGTCCGATCTTCAATTCTTGTGGACGTCCGGACGAGAAGCTGCCCTCCGGGCAGTGGAGGCGGAACATTCACACCGCGTTGATTGACCTTCCGAGCATGAGACAGAACCCCTGGGTGAGCGAACTGGTCCAGGAGCTTACCTCCTGGCAGCCCGAGGGCATGTCTAGGCGTCAAAAGACCGACCTTGTCATGGCCTTATGGTTCACCCACATCGCCTGCCAGCGCATCATGCAACGCAAGAGTAACAACAAGAGCCACCACTCGTATTCACCGTTCCTAACACCGTCTGCTAAGGGGCGTCAGTTGGTTGTGGACCTAGCCGCCTTGCGGCGTGAGAAGACTTTGGAGAGTGTTGGATGACGACTCCATCCTCACGCAACTATGCCCTGACGCAGTTGGATCACTACAACCGCCTTAAGCAGCGTTTCGCTGCCCGCGATCGTATCAACGAGACCATTCATCAGGTACGTCAGGGGAATATACGCCAGCTGTTTCCGTCAGAGTTGAACTTCAGCATCACTTTTGACGGAAGTCCGATCGCCAACTTCATCGACATCGTCGCCCACGACATGGCCGAGGGTATTTCACCTCTGCCGAGCCTGGCCTGCGCTGCCGGTAAGATGAAGTCTGACGCTGACCTTAAGCGCGCCGACACTAAGAACCGTATCGGCGACGAATATTGGCGTTGGTCGCGCCTTCAGCTGCAGATGATAAAAGGGTCGGACCGCTACGTTTCGTATGGCTTTCTTCCCTTCTTCGTCGCCCCTGACATTGAAGGCAAGTGCCCCTACATCTTTGTTGAAGACCCACGTAAAGCTTACTACGAACTTGACCGTTACGGACGCACCAAGGTCTATAGCTACCAATGGAAGAAATCCGTTGACGACCTTTGCGCCATGTTCCCCGAATATGCTTCCGATATCCGCACCGACCCTAAGCGCGCCGCGCGCCGAGGAAGTGCGCACTCAGACGATTCTGAACTAGAGTTGATTAGATGGGTTGACGAGAAGTCCGTAATCCTCATGCTTCCCGATAGGGACGGATTAGTTCTCGACTCATATGATCACATGATGCCGAGGGCACCCGTCTGGATTGCCGAACGTCCCGGTGAAGATGACTCGCCGCGCGGGCAGTTCGATGACGTTATCTGGGTGCAGGTTGCACGGTCTATCATGGCCACCCTGGCGCTGGAAGCGGCTAGCATTGCGGTGCAGGCCCCCATCGCGGTGCCCTCGGACATGGACCAACTGGCCATCGGCCCGCACGCCATCATGCAGGCTGACGACGCCCAAGCTATTCACAAGGTGAACCTGGACCTGCCGACGCAAATTTTTGCCGAGAACGCCTCCCTGGATAATGAGCTACGCGTCGGGTCCCGTTATCCGGAGGCTCGCTCCGGTGGCGTTAATGCCAGCGTTATCACCGGTAAGGGCGTGGAGGCGCTTCTCGGAACCTTTGACTCTCAGATCAAGGGAGCACAGGAAGTCTTCCGCGAGGCTTTGCAGAACGTTACCTCTTACTGCTTCCAAATGGACGAGGTTTGGTGGCCGAACGAGTCCAAGACTCTGAGCGGCACTATCTCTGGCACCTCCTACGAAACCGACTACACACCAGCCGAGGACATCAACGGCAAATATAACTGCCGGGTCAACTACGGCTTCCTGACTGGGATGCAACCATCCCAGGCGTATGTCACCATCCTACAGCTTGAGGGTGCGGGTCTTATCGCCCGTGGTACAGCGCAAGACAATCTACCATTCCAGTTGGATCAGATTCAGGAGGACAAGAAGATCAACGTTCAAGGCTTCCGTGAAGCCTTGAAACAGGGTCTGTTCGCCATGGTTCAGGGAACCGGTGCGATGGTGGCCCAGGGTCAAGACCCGCTCCCGCTTATCAAGATGGTTACCGCAACCATTCACCAACTACAAGAAGGTACCTCCGTTGAAGACGCAGTCGAGGCTGGTCTCTCGCAGATGGCGGCAGAACAGCAAGCGGCTCAGCAAGCTGCTCAAGAGCAGCAAGCTCAGGCGCAGGAAGCTCAGGGCGCAGGCCCCGAGCAGGGTGGTCCCGGCGCAGGCGCACCTCCTGGTGGTCCTCCAGGTGCTGGAGGCGGGCCGCAGGGAGTCGCACCAGGCCAAGCAGGGCTACCGCCAGGCGGTAGACCGGCTCTGGAACAGTTGATTGCTGGTTTCCGTGGCAACGCTAACCTTCCGGTGAACCAATCCCAGATCCGCCGACAGATTCCGATTGGGTCAGGCTAATGGGTGGATTCTTCAGTAGAGATATGAGGGCTCCGAAGCCGGTAGCGAGAGGCGGAAAAGCCAAGGGAATACTTAAGGCTACAGATGCTCATAGCACTGCTGGCCATTTTGTCCCCGCCCGGCATGTCAAGAAGGCTGCCAAGGTGGATCGTAGTCGGAGGAGTTTGTTCGGATAATGACTGACGTAGCGAGACAGGATCGGTGGCGACCTCCACCGTCATGGCTGGTGCCTGGGTCAGATGAGCCGATCCCGCAGCCGGTCATCGAGTTCCACGCCAAGGCGCTAGACGAGCGAGCCATGCTCGCGGAGACGGCTCCGCATCTGGCAGCGCTGCTGGCGCTGCCGCAGATCCTGGACACCCCTTGGGTGCTAGACCCGGCAAAGGTTAAGTCTCTCGGCTTCGGTGGCGTCAATCGGTACATGTGCGCCGACTGGAACACCGGCCCTGGAACTTCACTACCACAGAAACGCCCCACGTATGACGAGGTTCAGCGGCAACTCGACGCTGGGTTGGATTTTTGGTGGAACTATGAGGATGGCGCTGACGATTTTAACGATGGTTATGCTGCTTGGTTCACAAAAGGTCAGCGTGCTGCTGACTTCGGCGCGAATGTCCTAAAGCTGCCACAAGGTATGGGATGCTATGCATCCTGCGACATGGACGTTGGGCTTCAGCCGACGCATACCCAGCTGGAGTCGCAGCGCGGCTTCCGCGATGGCTACAAGCTTGGTCCGGCTGGAGTGTACGGTCCAACGGTAATGATTAATGCCGCCGCCGATGCTACTACATCCAAATTTGGCTGGATTACACTTGCCAAGTTTTGGAATCACGGCGTGCTCGCCGACCCCGGCAAGGGTCACCTCGATCAAGTAGGCTCGGCTTTTAGCGGCTCAGCCGATACAAATAATCAGTTAATCGCACCATCTGGTTCTTATCTACACGCCCTTGGAGGCGATGACGTGAGCAAGCAAGATGTGATCGACGGGCTGCACGAGGTGTTCAACATCAAGGACAAGATGCTGGTCGTGCCGGGCCAGCTGAGCAACGACGGCGTGTGGCGGGCGCTCGTTACGGCGAGTCAGGGTCAGTACAACTCTACTAACCATATCCTCGCCGCACTCTCCGCACTACCCTCTGCAGGGGACGTTGCGGACGCGGTTATTGCCGCGCAAGGTTCCGCTGGCCCGGCAGGGCTCACCCGTCAGGACCTAATCGACGTGCTGAATAGCACCGGACTTTCTGTTAAGGTGACTGCGTAATGGACTGGACTGCACTCATTGCCGCGATCACCGCCCTGGTGGTCGCAGTCGGTGGAGTGATTGGCGTAGTCAAGCACGTCAACGCTCCGGACCCGCACCCAAAAGCGGAAGCCTAGGCAAGTAACAAAAGAGAGGTAAGTAAATGGGAAACGTTCAAGGCAAAGCGGCTGGCAATCAGAACTCTCAGAAAATGCATGAGGGTACCTCCGCCGCGAGTCCAGTGTCTCGCTCTCCGAAGGAAGCTGCGGTAAGTAATCAGTGGAGTGCTGACTATTTGTCGCACGCTCCGGAGGACGCCAAGGCTGCGGCCGAGTCCAACCAGTTTAGTCCGGGCTCTAAAGTGAATCAGGATAACTTCGACTAATGGCTGACAAAAACTTCCTCACCCCGCGTCCTGCAGGCAGTACCCCGGAGGTTACGGATGAGATTTCCGAGCCTTGGGATGTCGCTACCGGCCACGCAAACACCCAAGAGGACATGGGTTCTCCTGTCGGGCTAGGCGTGACGCCGACCCGACACGACACTCACGTAGCCAATCACTCGGTAGCTACGTATTCGTCCTACGTTGACGAAGACGTTCGGAATCCCGAAGGCGCTAGTTAAGGATTAACAATGGCAAGTGGTGGCTACCGGGCTCCCGGCAAGCCCAACGTTGTCAGCGGTCCCGGCAAGTTTTCTAAGCGCACAGATGGGGGCGCAGCGCAGGTTTTGAGCGCTGCTCCTGATCAGCCTTACGGGGCCGTCAAGCAACAGTTGGACTCACAGCGTATTGCACCTATGGGTGCGGCTACCCCTTTGCCTCCTGTACCGCAGGCTGGCGCTCCAGGAGCCCAGCAGGCCCCTCAGATGCCCCAGTACAATGGCCCTGGCATCGGCGACCCGTCACAACGCCCCGACGAACCTGTGACCGCTGGGGCTGACGCCGGACCAGGGCCGGGCTCTGAGGTTCTGCAAGGTCCCCAGATGAATCCGTCTACCGGAACCGGGGCCATGACCGATCTGCTTACCCGCATGTCTGCTAGCGACACCAGCGGCGTGCTGGGTCAGCTTCTTCTAGCGGCTCAGGCGCACGGCGTATGACGTATTCGACTACGCCGCAAGGCGGCCCCGACCTTAACAAGATTCCGCTAAAAGCGGAACAGCAAGCATTGTCCGAGATGCATTCCATGTTGTTCGGAACCAAAATGCTGCAGAGTAATCCTGGCGTCGTGTGGGCTCTGCAGCAGCAGAAAGCTCACCCGGCTGATTCGCAAGCCATCGACCAATTCATGCAAGCCTTGGATGCGGAGAAGCAAGTCCGGCTAGCCGGGGCCGGTGGTCAGAAGATCCAGCTGGACGACAATCAGACCGGGATGCTGGATCAGATGGGCGTCAATTATAAGGACGTTCAACTAACTCAGCAGGATGCCGTTACCGCGACTCAGAATAATGTCACACAACAGACCCAGGGTACGCAGAAAGCTAAGGTTAACGCTGACGGTTCCATAGCCACGGATAAAGACGGTAATGTCGTTCTCGAACCAGTGGAAGCGAGCTTACTTCCGTCGCATTCCGGTAGTCTATTTGGCCACATCATCCACGACTTGAATAACTGGGTTGTCAAGGACACTATCGGCGGGGCTTACCGTGATGTGATTAAGCCTGTCCTTTCTGCCGCTGGCAAGGGCTTCAACTATATCACGACTTCCATCTCCCAGCAGTCCGCAAACGCCGGGATAGCTTCACAGAACTTCGGTCAGCCTGCTATCGTCGGTGCGGTGTCGAATGAGGGTGGCACTGAGCGGGATATGCAGGCCCTCGGTTACGATCCGAATTCGTTTTGGTCTCGGCAGGCATATCAGGCTTCAGGTAAGGCTCACACCAACACTCAGGGTTTAGAGGATCAATGGGATACCGCGAATCCTAGTGGACTGTTTGGCTGGAACGGCCAGCAGGCCGTTAGCAATGCAGTCCGTTTTTTGAACGATCCGGCCGAATATCAGAAAACGATTGAGAACGATCCGCACCTTACCCCTCAGCAAGTAGCCGCCCAGTTGAAGCAGCTTAACTCTCCCCAGTTTCAGACCCTGACTCGGCAGGTTGTGGGGAACAGCGCCAACCTGGGCACGGACATTGCCAAGAACGTTTTCCGCATTGACCCCGTTAACCATCCGAAGGTTTTCGCCCTATCGGCAGCCGCAGCCAACCTTGCTTCCGCTTTTCTAATCGACCCTCTAATGCTTGCTGGTGCTGGCTTCAACGTCGCCCGCTTCTCCAGGGTTGGACTTGACACCGCTCTTGACTCGGAACAGGCTGCCGCCCATCTTGATCCTGCCGCGCAGGCTGTTCGTGCTGAGACTCTTCCCGCGACCACTCCCGCCGAGATTGCCACCAAGGAGCACGCTACTGCCGTTGCTACCGCTCAGGCGAGGCAGGGCGGTGTTCTTAACAAGGCGTTCCTTTCGCCGCTACAGCGGCGCTATCAGGACTTCATCGACACTAGTCATGAGATGGCCGCTAAAAGCGCCCAGGGCGATACGGCTGGCGCTGCTGCCCTTCAGGGCAAGATTAGTGCTCAGTTTAAAGAACTATCGCCGCTTATCCCCGACGTTCTCGGGAAGAATCAGATTGTAGGGTTCAGCGAGCGCGGTCCGATCCTCGGAGAGGGCGAAGGTATCCACACTCTCGGCGATATGGCTAACTATATCGCCTCTAAGGGAGCATTTGTCCGACTTGTGAGCGGTCGGGCAGCGGTGCAGTCGCGTCTTACTCCCGGTGCCACAAGCGGTCTTGGTTTACGTTGGTTCAAGGGCAATGTAAGCCAGTGGATGACGGCGCGTTCAGCCGCAAGACAAGAGAACATGTACGACAAGGTCATCTCTGCCGCAGAGGCTGACCCCGAGCGTGCCACTCCTCTGATCAACGCTGGTTTCTTTACGCGTGTGCAGCCGGAAGCTAACGATGCTATCGGGTTGAACGATGAGATCATAGCGACCCCGGCTCAGGAACTGTCCACCGAGGGTGACATGATCACCCAGTACCGCCCGGCGTTGGATTATATTTCCCACGACGCGAATGTCACTGATGGTGGCCAGCTTGCACTTACACCTGCCGGCAAGGGCGCGGTTGCTTTTGCTCAGCGTGTCGGTGGCAAGCCCCTAGGGGACCTTGAGGTTGGCTTCTCCAGACCCGCTGCTATTGCGGCGCGTGCCCGCCTGAGGGCGCAGCGTTTGTCAACACTGTTGCCACGTAACACGCTGCTTGACCTTAACGACGTCGGCAACGTGTCGTCGGACAAGGTTTTCAACATCGCCATGTACTACATGAACCGTGGCGACGCCAACGCGTTGCGCATGGCGTATAACCTTGGTGATGGCGGTCAGCGTAAAGCGGTTATCAGTGGTCTCATTGACCAGATGGGTCATTCTGCCGGTCTCGGCAAGTCTGTAACCGGCCAGCATATTCTGGACACGTTGAAGACTTCTCACGAGGCTTACAACACGGCTGGCGACGAGATACTTCTTAATGGCGAGGCTGTTGCTCAGCACGCTGGACAGACTAATGACAAGTGGCTTCTCCCTGGTTTCCGGGAAATTCAGCAAGTAGCCGCCAGGATAACCATAGGCGAGAAAACGTTTGGCCGTGCCTTCACTTCGGACCAAGCTGATAACTTAATGGGTCAGTGGAAAATGGGCGCGCTGTTCAAGCCGAGCACCGTTACCCGTAACCAGCTGGAAGGCTGGTTGCGTACCACCCTTGAAGGCAAGCTTGGGCCTTCCCTTCAAGCTAAAGCTTTTGCCACGCAGACGAACCGTGAGCTATGGGCGCGGGGCCTCTCCTTGGACACTAAGGCAGAGTATGAGCGTCTGCTAGCTGGCGGGGAGACAGAGAGGGCCGCGAAGCTGGCCAAGGGTCAGTATCTTTCCGGGCAGAATCTCGGTCGATCCACTCCGTTACAACGAATGACCGAGTTCGCTCCATTAGCTCTAGCGGGCCGTGCGTATCGTCAGGCAGTCGGTAGAACCATGAGCGATGCAATGGTTACCGCTCTAGGCACTCTTCCTAAAGAGGACCTAGAGCAGGCCATGCGTGGCTATAGCCAGCAGATGACCGAGGATGCTTTAGGTTATCGGAACGCTGCAGGGTGGTCTCAAAAGGTTGTAGCTGATGGGCTCTCGCCCATGCTGACGAAGTATCAGCCTGCCACGCTGCGTGGGTCTCTTCACGAGGCGAAGGCGAAGGGAATGGCGGTTGCCGAGAAGAAGGCGAAGAAGGCAACCGTTTGGACCCAACAGGATGCTGACAGTACCATCGGTGCTGACCGCTTTTCGAACGCGCTTCACTCTCGCGTCGATAAAACTCCAGGTGTTGCGGAAGCAGCTTTCAAGATTCTAGAAGACCCGGAGAATTACAGTATTTCGCACCTTGTGGAAGCGATGGATGATCCGACTATTCGGTCCAAGATGCAGCTTACCAGCTGGGGTCACGTCTGGTCGCCCAACAATGACATTAACTTTGTCCGGACCGAAGATCCGGCAGAGATTGCTGTAGGCAAGACACAGTTTGCGACTAAGGTTCTCAACGACTACCGCCATCTGTTTACCCAGCAGGACGGCAATCTTTCCGCCAAGCTTATCAAGCAGACGCGCGACCTTGGCCGAGCCCCTGACGGTGACTGGATTGCCCAGAATCTTAAGAACGCGGAGCGCCCGCATGGTGTGCTCGCCCCCGAGGTCACGGCTACATCACCAGACGGTCAAGATGTCCGCTCGGTTGTAGGTACCATTCAAGATCTAGAGGGTGGCGCATATCAGTGGATGGTTGAGCGTCCTTTGCAGCGCACTACTTCCGCTCCTATCTTTATGGCTAACTACGCCGAGGCTCGGGTGGGTCTTAATTCTGCAGTCGAGAATATGGTTAGTCAGGGCGTTGGCCGTGAAGCGGCTAATGAGTTGGCTAAAGAAACGGCGATCAAAAACGCTTGGGTGAAGACCGAGACGATGATTGACGACCCTGGCCAAAAGAGCCAGTTTGACATCGTCGCTCGTAACTTCTTCCCGTTCAGTCGTGCTACTACTGCCATGATTCGCCGCTGGGGCGGCGGTATCTACCGTGACCCTGCGCAGGCTCGGCAGATGATGCTGGCTTACGAGGGTGCACAGCACGCGGGATTGGTTTATACCAATCAGTACGGCGAGCCCACTTACGTGTACCCAGGCTCGGGTGCAATGAACGCCATGATGCGAGGCATCTCCGAACTGCCAGGCATGGGGAACTTGGCTAAGTTTCCGATCAGTGCCAGTATGACCGGTGGCGTACTTATGTCCGTCCCTGGGGCTGACAACCCACTGCGGATTTCCGCTGGTCCGATGATTATGGTTCCGTTGCGAGAACTGTCCAATCTTCTTCCCGGTGACCAAAAGATTCTTTTTAACGAGGTTGACTCCGCAATTAACGGTCCGATCGGGGTGGGTTCCACCGGCAGCGCTCTTTTACCAGCCATGTTCAAGAAGTTCTACACCAACATGAACACCGACGAGCGTAACTCAGCTATGGCCAGTTCCACTGTCGGCGCTATGGCTAATCTTGCCGCAGCGGGGATGGTCCCGCCCAAGGATGCCGACAACGCAACACTGGAAGCGTGGCGTCGTAACGTGCAGGCGCAGACCAGAAATCAGCTTTTCCTCCGAGCAGTTTTTGGTTTGTTTGCTCCGGCTGCACCCTCAACGCCGAGCGAGGGAACCTCGGCCTCGGGTTCAGACTACAGTTTTCAGGTGCGCGGCATCAAGCAGCTTTCGGAAGAATACAAATCGCTGCTGAATGATGTCAATGGTAACGTTGCCAGAGCGAGTGCTATCTGGGCTGCACTGCACCCCGAGAAGACTGTGTACGAGATTTCGGGTAGCCGTTCCACCGCGTCTAAGGTTAGCTTACCGAGCACGGATGCAGCACTGGCGTGGATGATTGACAATAAGGGTTTCATCCAGCATTACGGAAACGTGGCATCCTACTTCCTGCCCATGCCGAAAGGTAACGAGCCGTTCAGTGAGCAGGCTTACCGGGCGCAGATCGAGCTAGGCTTGAGAGAGAAGAAGACTCCCGACGACTTCATGCAGGACATCTACATCCGCGATGCCGAGTCTACCTTCTACCCGTGGGTTGCAGCTTACAACACCAAGATTCAAGCCGCTAAAGCTGCCGGTGATACCGAGACAGAGAATGCGTGGAGTGACGCCAAGTCCAAGTGGGAGGCTCAGTTCAAGCAGCAGAACCCACTATTCGGTAACAAGCTGGATAGCTACGGTGACGCTCGCGCCTTGGCGCGCGCGCAGCTGCAGAATCTAACCGCCATGGTGGCAGCCAATCAAGTTCCAAACGGTGAAGGTAAGCTGGTTGATAACCTAATCAAGACCTACACCAATTATGAGAACTATATCGGCTCTATTCCTGGGCAGACCCAGGACGACCGCGACGCCAAGACGTCAGCCTTGCAGATGTTCAATTCGTGGGCTGAGAAAAATATAGCCGGGACGGATCTGGTCGACTTGTACAACGGAGTGTTCCGAGTGCTGAATACTAATATCGAGGACTTAAATAAGCTGCCGGGAGGTACCCAATGACCGCACCGGCTCCGGGACTACCTCCGAACTTTCCAACGTCTGTACCGACTGGCGGCTCCATAGATATCTGGAACCTTCCGAAGTACATCACGGAATATGAGAAGAAAACCGCGAAACCTTTCTTCACTGGTACCACAACTCGTAATGTGCAGGCTGGCGGAGCCGCTCCTGGCCTCGACTACTACGGACACAAAGATCCAGGTAGTCCTGGTATTACTTCTCCGGTTACGACCCTCCAGTACAGTTCCGCTGAAGAGATTATGAAGCAGTTCGCGGCGATGTCCATGAACGATCCAAGCGGCTTCCTTACCATTCAAGCGTTACTGCATCAGGGTGGATATCTACCCGGAAATCCGCAAGCTGGGTTTACGGCAGAGACGCAAAAAGCTATCACTTCCGCGATGGCACAGTATATACAGCTAGCCCATGGGGCTTCGGTTCCGATCTCCTTTGAAGAGTTTTTGACTCATCAGGCTACGACCAACATGGCGCAAAACCCCCCGAAACCGGGGGGTGGTGTAGCACCTCCGACCAAGCCTGTTATCCAATTGACCGACCCACAGACTCTGGCTAACTATGCCCAGAGGGCTGCTCAGGCTGCGCTCGGGCACAATCTAACAAAAGAAGACCTACAAAAGTTTATAGACTCGTTCCATGAGCAGGAGTCAACCGCTCAGCAAGATGCGTATACCGCCGCGCAGCAAGCAGCCCAAGGGGGAAATCCTGCGGCCGTTATAGACAAGAACGATCCTCGCGCGTCTGCTATTACTTATGCCACCGCTGGGCACGAAAAGGAGTTCGGTCAGCACCAGATCCAGGGCTACACCGACGCTTTCCTTAATATGTTCCTAGGCGGTGCTTCGGCCGCGCCTCAGATGAATGTCGACCCCACGGCGGTTTCGATCTGATGGCCGCTAACTACGCTGGGGTTATAGCCTATAGGTTACAGCAGTACGGATTTAACAAGGTTGCCATTGCTGGGATTCTTGGCAACCTTGAGGTTGAGTCGGGTTTGAATCCCGCCTCCGGGGCTCAGGACAGCAACGGTTTATGGTCCGGTGGAATAGCTTCTTGGAATGGCGGTCGATATACCGCAATGCAGTCGTACGCCAGGTCTAAAGGAAAGCAGTGGACCGATGTAACGACTCAGGTAGATTTCCTCGTATCGGAGATGTCGTCTCAGTTACGAAGGGATATGAACAATGCAGGTTCTGCAAGTAATGCTGCCCGTGTCTTTGATTTTACTTTTGAGCGTTCCGCTGATATTAATTCTTGGGGCGCTGGCCTCGGACCGCGACGGGTAATGTATGCCGAACAATATTATAACAGCGGTATTGTCGGCAGTGGAGTAAACACCCTCGCCAGTATGGTTGCCGGTGTTGGGGGGAAACCCGGTAGTGGGTCCGGCATCCCAGGGGCGAACCGTCTAGGAGATCCCACCCCGACAGGTAGCGATTACACCCAGGCGTTGGGATCACTAGCCGGGCTGCTTACCGCAATTCCTGAATTACACAATATTCTTCAGCAGGCGGTTGTTGGAGGTTGGGCAGTAAGTAAGTTTCAACAAGCAGTTGAGCAGAGCCACTGGTACCGCTCAAACAACGCCGCAACCAGAGAATTGGTTTCACTGGCCTATTCTGATCCAGCTGAATATCGCACACGGCTAGCTAATTCTTCGCAACAGGTTCAGCAGTTGGCTCACCAGATGGGTGTGGTGCTGAACCCCCGCGCGTTGGCAAACATGGCTCACCAGTTTATTGCAATGGGCTGGACCCAGCAAAGTCTACAACAGCAGATAGCTCGGTACTATAATCAAAAAGCTCAGCCAACTGGTGATGCAGCAAAGATTTATCAGTCGCTTACGCAGATGTATGGTGACTATGGGCTGCCGACTAACTTCGCTGATATTCAGCACCGCACCCAGCAGATTTTAGGCCTTGGTCAGACGATGGATGGCTACAAGCAAGGTGCAATCAACTCAGCCAAGAGCTTGTATCCGGGGGTTGCCCCGGAGATAGACCAGGGGATGACGGTCCGCGACATCGCTTCGCCATATGTCCAGACGCAGGCGAATCTATTGGAGATTGATCCCAACAGTATAAATTTCGGTGCCGATGGGGGTATCAAGAAGGCGCTCCAGGGCCAACCTAATGCCCAGGGTGTGCGTATAGCTACACCGATCTGGCAATATGAACAGCAAGTACGCAGCGATCCTCGTTGGCAATTTACTAACAATTCTCGTGACATGGTCTCGTCAGCACTGGTAAAACTTGGCGCTGATTTCGGCTTCGGACCTCAGGGGTAAACATGGCTTCCTATGCTAACCCCATCGGGCGGGGACTCTATTCCCAACGTATCGACCAGGGTGTCGACTACGGTGGTAGCGGTGCGCTGTATGCGCTGGGTGCTGGTGTAATCACCAGCGTCTATAACAGTGGCTGGCCTGGCGGCGCTTACATTGTACTTCATCTAGATAACGGTAAAGACGTATTCTACGCTGAAGATATTACCCCGCACGTTCGCGTAGGCCAGAGAGTTTCAGCGGGGCAGCAAGTCGGATTTGCTACAGGCGGCGGAGATGGAATCGAAGTAGGCTGGGCATCCGGTAGCGGTGGCATGACAATGGCCAGAGCCCACGGGCAAACGGCTGCCGGATCAGCGCATGGTGATCCAGGTCTATACACCACCGCGTATGGTGCAAGCTTCTCTAACTTGATTGCATCTCTCGGCGGTCCGGCTGGTAAGGTCTATGGCCCGGTGCAAGGTAACGTTCCTACTGGTTACGCCGCACCGGGAGGAACCCCGGTATCTGCTTCCAGGGGGGCTGGACCGAATCCCACTCCGAACGATTACCAGACAGCCCTTGGTTCCCTCAGCGGAATTCTCCAGTCAGTACCGGAGCTACGTAGCATTCTACAAAAAGCTGTCTCTGGGGGATGGGCTGTCTCAAAGTTTCAGCAAGCCGTTCAGGCGAGTCATTGGTATCGTACTAACAACGCGGGCACGCGTGAGCTAATAGCGTTAGCTTCCTCTGACCCTGCCGAGTTTCGTACACGTCTAGCCAACTCGTCTAATATGGTTTCCCAGCTTGCCGGTCAACTGGGAGTTAGATTAAATCCTGGTCAGTTAAGTGGTTTGGCTCATCAGTTCTTGATGAATGGCTGGACTACGCAGACCCTTCAACACCAGCTGGCCGGATATTACAACGTGAAGCAACAGCCAACTGGACAGGCTGCTCAGATTTACCAGCAGCTGGCCGGAGTGTATGGAGATTATGGAGTTCCTTATAACTTTGCCACATTGCAACACCGCACTCAGCTAATACTGGCGGGGAACACGACTGCAGATACTTATAAGCAAAACGCTATTAATACAGCGAAGAGTATTTATCCAGGTATTGCGGGACAAATAGATCAAGGTATCACCGTTCGACAGATTGCTGATCCCTATGTTTCAACTCAGGCTAATCTACTGGAGCTAGACCCGAAGAGTATTAACTTCGGGGCTGATGCCGGTATTAGGAGAGCCTTGCAGGGTCAGCCCAACGCGCAGGGAGTCAAGGTGGCAACACCGTTGTGGCAATACGAGCAGCAGGTGCGTAGTGACCCGCGCTGGCAGTTCACCAATAACTCGCGCGATATGACGTCTCAGGCTTTGGTCCAATTGGGCGCTGATTTCGGCTTCGGACCGAAAGGCTAACTATGACTTCCCGTTGGATTCGCGACTCGCGTGGTAAATTTTATTACGTTAACGAGAATACCGGAACGTCTCGACCGGCGACCGCTAAGGATATTGCGAGTCTTGCCCGGACGAAAAACTGGACTGGGTTTAGGGGCGTTTATAAGCCGGGCGCGGCCATTGGTAATTATAACTACTATGCGCTGGATTCAACTAGTGGCGCAATGTATGGTGTCACGTCGCAAGGTGCCTATACTCATCTGACTCCTGCGCAGTGGGCGCAGGTGTCCTGGCCTGGCTATAAGAAGTATTCGTTCAACCCTCAACAGCAGTCATCGTTACAACTTATCTCTGACACTTTGAGGCAGTGGGGACTCTCTAGTCTTGACGACACTCTCCGTGGGCTTCTTGTAAAAGGTGATACAAACCCGGATACGCTCGCTCTAGCGTTGTCTCAGACTCCCGCCTACAAGGCCCGCTTCGCCGGAAACGCAGGGAGAGTGGCGAATGGACTACCCGAGCTTTCGCCAGCACAGTATCTTGCCACCGAAGAATCTTACAACCAGATTCTACGGGGTTATGGCCTTCCCCCAGGCTTCTATGATAGTCATTCTGACTTCACTAACTTCATCGCCAATGACCTCAGTCCAGCCGAACTGGACGCTAGAGCTAAAATTGCCCACGACCAGTATATGAATGCTCCGGACTATGTCAAGAACTTATGGAGTCAATACTTTGGCACCAAGGGTGACGCTATCGCTGCCATTCTTGATCCTAAGGTTGCGACCGCGTTGATTCAGGATCGCGGCACGCAGGTTGCCATCGGCGGTGCTGCGGCAGCGCGTGGCATGAGCGTAAGCGCACAGCGCGCTCTGCAGCTGCAGCAAGCTGGCGTGAGCGGTACGCAGGCTGAGCAGGGTTACTCGAAGATTGCGCAGTCTCTACCAACCGACGAGGCTATTGCACAGCGGTTCGGCACCAAGTTCGGACAGACTCAGGAAGAGAATGACTTACTACTAGGTCTCGGTCCTGAAGCTCGGCAGCGGGAAACGCTATACGCCGAGGAAGAGGGATTGTTCAAGGGTCGGTCTGGTGCAGACGCCCAGGCTGCCGGCGTTCCTAGTAATTACTAAAAAGGAGTGACATGCTCGCAGGTATCGCAACCGTCCTCGGTATCATCGGACTCTTTGTAGTCCATCCAGAGGTGAAGACATTCCCATTCTGGACCCTACTGGTACTGACCGTACTATCGGCAGCCCATATCTGGGATTATGCGTGGGGACACAACCGTAGACAACTGTAACAAGAAGGAGTAAGCAATGCTCTGGACTATTCTAATCGTTCTCGCTATCCTTGCGTTGATTGTATTCATCTTGGGTCGAGGACGCCGGTAAAAAATAATCTGGGTTCGTTTAACGGTAGGACGCCGCGCTCTGGACGCGGTAATCGAAGTTCGAATCTTTGACCCAGAGCCGACGACGGGAACGACCGGTCCTGTCGAGCGTAACTAAAACCGGGAATCCTTAGATCGTGCTGACCTACCTCCGGGGATGCACTGGCTAGGGTAACTGTCCATCGGCAGCCAATAAAGGAGAGAAAATGTCCGACGAATACGACGAGACTACCGACGACGGTAGTGGTGACAACGACAGCGACGGTATCAAAAACCTTCGCCGTCAGCACAAGCAGGCAGCCGCAGAACTCAAGACAGCACAAGATGAGCTTGCGAAGTATCGTGCAGCCGAGCGAGTGCAAACTGTAGCGGAAGTCCTAAAGGCCAAGGGACTCCCCGACAAGGTTGCCACACTGTATCAAGGTAGCGACGTATCTGAGGATGCGATAGTCAAATGGGCCGAACAGTATGCAGACGTTTTTGGTAAGTCTTCCACTGAGGGCCAGTCTTCGCAGTCCGGAGTAAATGAGAGCAACTCGCAATCTGCAGGCCGGGTGAACGACGCCTCTGAAGGCAACGTCCATCCAACCCAGAATCCGAAGGGTCCATCCGGACGGATTCTAGGCAGTCCTGATGAAATTCAGCACGCTCTGGAAACCTGGAAGTACGAAGATTTGGTCAAGGCGGGATACATGCCGCAAGATGACGGCACGCTGTTTGCCAGGAGTCGATAACCTTCCGAGCCTGTACCGAAGTAGGAGCGAAACCTACAGCATGAACAGGAGAGACACCTTCAGATAAGGTGATCGACGCTGACTGTCATCCATCGTGAGTGAGGATGACGGCTATGGCCGATGTCTTTACCGATGGTACTACCGTATATGCTAATCTATTGGCTGCTGGTTACGACCGGTACTTGGAATATCAGCTTCGTTCGACGCCGATTTTCCGCCAGCTTGTCGACAAGCACCCCGTAGATGAAACAAATGTCGGTCCTACCGTCACGCTGACTCTGATTCAGGAGTTCGCCGCGCTTGCGACGACCCCACTGGCAGAGACAACTGACGTGTTCGCTGTTGCACCGCCCGCTCCGGTGCGTGTGACCGTGACCGTCAACGAGTACGGCAACGTCGACCTTGCCACCCTTCGCTTGAAGGAACTGGCGTTCACTGCTCCGGACCCGGCTATCGCCTACGTCCTGGGCAAGAACATGGTTGACACCCTGGACGCCCTTGTTAAGGCCGTCCTTGATGGTAGCACCAACTTCCTGCTGAATGCTGCAGGAACGTGGCAGACTACCGGTGGCGCTGTCAACGTTACCGGTGCTGCGGCCTCGATTTTCTCGAGTGTTGGTGCCATTGACGCTGTTGCTTTGCTTCGGCGTCGCAACGCCTCTGGGCGAGATGCTGGCGATAACTACATCGCCGTCATCCACCCGGATGTGTCCGTAGATGTGATGTCCAATGCTGGTTGGCTTGCGCCTCACCAGTATCAGGACACCGAGAACATCTACAACGCCGAGGTTGGGCGCTATCTTGGTGCCCGGTATGTTGTGTCGCCGCGTTGTACGCGTGCGACTGACGGTGCGGCTTCGGCCGCAGTGTACCGGTCGTACTTCGTTGGTGCTCAGGCTTTGGTGGAAGCGACCATCGACAACAACCACATTGTCGTTGGACCGCAGATTGACCGCCTGCGGCGCTTCTTCCCGATCGGCTGGTATTACCACGGTGGCTTCTCGATGTTCCGTCAGGAAGCTGTCGAGCGGGTAATGACCTGGAGTTCGATCGCTGCCCTGTAATGGGGTTGTTGTTCCTCGCTGTCCTCCGGGACTAGTGGGGCATTGGGGGCCAGCTTCCCAAGTGAACAGCTGGCCCCCTCACCAATTAGGAGAACTTATGCCCTGCCGTTCAGGTTGCCCCAGCCAGGATCATCAGTCGTGGGGTGAGTGCGCGCGCGCCTCGCGCCTTCAGGTCGCAGGCGTGGAAGCACATCAGTACAACACCAACCTGAACCGACAGCTTGATGATTACGCGGTTGCGCGTAGGGATGGACTTCAGCCGGAAACGTGGAGAGCCGCAGATGTGAACGCAGCCTATAGGGCTACCGACAGTCTCGGCGTTCCTTACCGTGCTGATAAGACGCAAGAGATGACACAAGCAGCTTTGACCAAGTTGGGGGTTGACTAATGCCGACCGCAGGCCAACTAATTGATCAGATAGTTGCCCAGCTTCACGGCTGGGGATCAACGCAAGATCGCATTACTCCACTGTCGGCAGACATCGGCCCGTCAGATACTTCCTTTAACGTAGACGCCACTGCTGGCGTCTCGGTTGGTATTACTCCTGGCCCGGTGGAGATTGACAGTGAACAACTTTACGTTGCATCCGTTGACCAGGGCTCTGGGAACTGCGTTCTTGCCGATGGCTTTGGTCGAGGTTTTTCAGGCACAACCGCAGCTACGCATCTTAATGGGACGAAGGTTGTTAGCCGCCCGAAATTCCCTCGGGTGTGGTGCCTTCAACAGCTGAACGATGTCATCGGTGCCGTATATCCCTCCCTCTTCCGGGTGGATACTTTTGTTACAACTGTGACTTATCCTAAGAACTCTTATACACTCCCCGTTCAGCCGCCGCTGCGGGTGCTGGATGTTCAATGGCAGAATCCTCTAGGTAACTGGGAGCGATGTTTCTCTTATGAACTTGATCCCTATGATGGGACACTCCGCGTCGGTGGTGGACCGATGCTCGGACGCCCTCTGCGTATCGCTTACTCCACTGAGCCTTCGCCGTTCGCTGGCGAGGCTGATGACTTTATCACAACTACCGGACTTCCTCTCTCCTGCGCCGACGTTCTCACACTTGGAGTCGTTGCCAGACAGGCACCAGGCTTGGATCTTGCACGAGCTCAAATCACACCAGTTGATCCAGCGCGCCCTGTCCCACCCGGCTCCGCTGTTGCTGTCGCCAAATATATAATGGCAATGTACCAAGATCGCCTGAAGAACGAGGGGATAACTCTTCGTAAACAATATAGAAGCTTTGTAGTGAGGACCGCCCAGTGACGACTCGCAGATTTTTCGCTAACGCTGCACCGCAGCAAACACTAACTGGTCCTATCACGAACGTAGCCACGTCCTTGACCGTGGCAGGATCTTTTGCTGGCTGGCCTAGCTCATTCCCATACTTCGCGTGCCTTGAATATGGCACCGCGTCTATGGAGATTGTCTCGGTTTCCTCTGTCATAGGCACCACGGCCACTATCGTTCGTGCCCAGGATGGCACGTCAGGTATCTCTCACCTTGGGGGTGCAACCCTTGACCAAGTTGCGATCCGTCAAGACTTTGACGAAGCCTCGGCGCACACATCAGCTAACTCTGGAGTTCACGGTCGGTCGGGTAACGTTGTCGGGGACACTGACGCTCAAACTCTAACCAATAAGACTCTAACCACTCCCACCTTAAACGGTGCTGCGCTTGCTGGTACCCTCTCCGGTAGTCCTGCGTTTTCGGGTGCTCCTAGCTTCTCCGGGGCACCCTCTTTCGCGGGGGCACCCACTTTCTCTGGACTTCCTGTTTTTAGCGGTGGTATTAACGTCTCCGGTAAGGCTGTCCAGTTCCCCTCTTTCACTACTGAAGCTGCGGCTACCGCCGCAATCGGTTCGCCGACCGCTGGGATGGTTGTCTATCTATCTGCCCCAACGCAGGGTCCGGTTGGATTAAGATTCTATCTCGGTACAACTTGGGAGGTATTACCGGGCGGCGTTGTAAATCTGTCAACCGCAGGAAGCACTGTCACCTCGGCGGGGGTGACCGAGGTCGTTGGTGCTGGTGCTGGATTGACATTGTCTGGATTGTCGTTATCGACGGCTCGCTACTACCGGGTTGAAATTACCGGTCGAGCGTCCCAGTCGTCTGTCGCGCAGCCTGTTGTGGTGCGGGTCCGGGCATCGACGGGGGCAGTCACCACGGGGAGTACCCAGATCCTCGGAGGACAGGTTGCGACAACGGGTGGACCTGGCGTCGGGTCGCAAGATGTGACATTATCATCGCCGTGGAACCCGGCATCGACGGGGACTTGGAACTTGGCGGTCACTGTCGCGTCCGGTATCGCAGGCACCAACGGAATATGGGGACCCGGCGTCGGTAACCCGATCATCACTTTATTCGCAGCCTAAGAGGAGGCACGTAAATGCCTTACGGAAAAAGGCTGCCGATTACTCTTCCGGCTAGATACACCCTGCTTCCTGGGGTTACCCTTGATCCGGATATTGATACCGGTGGTTATGATTTCAGTATCGGCGGTATGGGTTTTCGTTACGCATCAGATGCTCAGAATCCTTACCAACGTACCACTGAAGCTACAACCATTCATCGGTTCGACTCTTCGCTAGAGCCAGGCGAGCAGAGTCTCGCCGAGATCCCCTGGATCAAATCGCAGGCTAGTTTCCACGGTGGTGCGGGACAGCTTAACTTAGAGCGAGGTTTTACCGCGTTCCAGTATCTGCAGGAGCAGGTGCAGCACGTAAGGTTCGACAATAGCTACGGCGTGGATGTCTGGACTCCTGGCAAGGTGAAGCGTCTACCTGATTGCCACGCCTACACCGTTGGTGCGCAAACCCTAAAGACCGTGGTTACCTCTGCTATTGGTGGGTTTGACTATGCAATTGTAGGCGGACAGGGGACGTTTTATCAGCTTAAATGGAGTAGTGGCCCGGACAATGCTCCAACTCCCACACAAATTGACTTATCCGGAGCTATTTTCGGTGGTGTATCTAACTGCAATATAGTTTCATTAGCCTCGGATGGCACTAACTATTTTGCTCTTATTACCCTAACCGTTGCAGGTTCCACCGCCAATGTTAAGACATTGATTGTAACAGGTTTGGTTACATCGGTCGCCGCTCCCACTTCATTGTATGACGGCCCTGCTACTAACGTCCAGCTGGTTGGTGAAATTCACTGGGAGAAGGCTCGCCTTATAGGCGCAATCGGCCAGAGTATTTACGAGCTAAGCTCTGTAGCCTCGGCGCACAGCGCTTTCCCGACTCCTAACTATACTCACCCCGAGCCCAACTGGACGTGGAGTGATATCACTGCCAGTCCGTCGAGCATTCTTGTCAGTGGATATAACTCTGGTCCCTCTAGCTCCTATATGATCGAACTAGTTTTGACGGCAACCGGTGGAACTCCTACGCTTGTCGGCGGTGCTGCAGTAGGAGAGATGCCGGAAGGCGAATACATCACCAGCCTTGCGTCTAGTATGGGTTCGTTTATTGTCATCGGCACAAACCGTGGTATCCGTATCGGAACGTTTGATACTTATACCGGGGCTCTGAGGTATGGTCCCAGGTCTATTGAGATAACTCAAGCTAGCCAGACCATTCCTTTCCTTGCAGTGAAAGATAGATTCGTTTACGGCGCTCTAACTAATCAGCAGGATGACGGTTCCACCGGCTTGGTTTGTATTGACCTATCTTATCAGGTGGATGACGCAGGTCGCATGGCTTGGACCAACGGGCTTCATCCTCCAACGTCTGCCACCCAGACCGGCGTTACTTCGACCGTGGCTGTTCTGCCATTGTCTCAACGTGTGATCTACACCGTTGGCACTGGCCTCTTCGTGGAAGGCAACGGTCCGGGGACGGACGGTAATGCTTACTTACGTACCAGCCGTATCCGATACGATACGTCTGAGCCTAAGCTTTTCAAATACGGCAAGATCCAGGGAGAGTTTATCTCTGCCAGCACACAGATTACAGCCATCTATCCTAATGGTATAACCAACAACCTGGGAACCTTCGGATTCTTCAATAGCTCTAACCCCGGTTCTTTCGGATTCCCTGCAGATCTTGCAGAGTGGATACAGCTGCAGTTCTCGCTGATCGGCGCGACATGTGTTCTGAATAGCTATCAAGCTAGAGCTATTCCGGCACCTACTCGTCAGCACATCATCACCGTGTCCGGTATCTGTCGTCACGAGGAGAGGGACCGTGCCGGGATGAGCATGTATGACGCTTTGACCCCTCGCCAGAGATACAACGCCATGCTTGCCATAGAGTCAGCAGGCGCTGAGATTCGTTTTGTCGAATACACGCCTGAGGGTAACTTCGCCCAGCTGGTTGTTATTGAACAGATGGATTTCCATACCACTGAAACTCCGTCCTACTTACGAGATATAGATGGCTATATCACATTTAAGTTGCGTGCTACGTCATGACTTACTTGTTCACTCCACCGACGTTTCGCATGGTAGCTATCATGCGTAGGTCTCTTCGCTGTGGTGTTCCTACTTGCACCGGAGTTTGGCGTATCGACGGAACGTGGTTCAACTCCAGTACCGCAGGGGTTGGAAATCCCGACGAGACGACAATAGATGTTGATGCACCTACAGGTATTAAGTTATATTTCGGTCGGCCTACTCTCGTACCCGACTCGCTGGTTTCCGTTCTGACTCCAGCACTTACCCCAGCTGATCCAACATGGACACCGGGAACGCTAGTACACCAGTGAGGAATAACATGGAAGCCAATGACAGCGTTGGTATCACCACGCAGTGGACGGTGCGTAAATACTCCGAGAGTGATGCCACTTTTGCTGGCGACTGGTTCGGTAGAGACCCTCAGGAAGCCGATTTTCTGGCGCTCGGTATCGAACCGTATGAGATTAGCGTAGTTGATGGCAACCTTGCCACCACCGCTGGACTTACGCGTTTGACTGCATTGCTGAACGCTGGTGGTGGTAACGCCATGACCAGCACTACGGTGAGAGTTGGCGCAGGTAACGGTGTCGGTACTGCTGCGATCGGTGATACTGACCTGTCGGCTGCGGCTGGTTCTGCTAACCGCTGGTTCCAGACCAGCACGGTTTCAGTTTCAGTTGCGGTACTTACGGCAGTTGCGACTTTCGCAAGTGCTGATGGTAACTTCGCCTGGAACGAGTTCGGTTTGGATATTGGTACGGCTACGGTTACCTCCGGTAACACGGTGAACGCGGTGCTGTTCAACCATAAGACCAGCATTGCCCAGGGCACTAAGGCGTCCGGCCAAGTGTGGACCGCTACCGCTACCATCACGTTCTCGTAAGTGGGGATTATGAATATCAGAACAGTTGTAGCAGGTGCGATTGTAGCTAGTCTGGTGGGCCTGGGGATTGCGGCGTCAAGCTCAGGCGGCACCCCAAGCCAGTTCGACTCGGGCAGTATCGCCGCTGTCACCACCGACGCGAACGGTTACAGCCCACCAGTGCAGCTGCCATTCTCGAACGTGGCCAGTGTCAACGTCGAACTATTGTGGCCCGCCTACGGGCAGGCCGACTTACCGTATCAGCATGCGGTGGTGCTACTCAGCAGTGGCGCATTCAAGGTGCGATGGGTGACCACCGCAGGTAAACTCTACGTGGGGCGACTCAGCTACGACTACGTAGCAACCGCTACTCAGGGTGCGCCTCCGCCCACCACTACGGCAGCGACCACTACAGCCCCGCCACCGGTCTGCGCGCCGATCACCATCACCGCAGGCGGCACGTACTCGGGCTGCTATCAATCGAGTGCGACCGGCACGCCAGCGGTGACCATCGCTACGGCCCAACCGGTGACGCTCGACCACGCCACCGTGAACGCGAAGGGTTACGGCGTCACTGACTCAGTGGCCGGTGTCCAGCTCAGCGTGTTCGACTCGGTGTTCACGCAGCAAGATCCCGGCGTGGCTAACGACCATCGCGCGATTGCGCTGTATCACGGCGAGGCCAGTGCGGACATCGAGCACAACTCGTTCACCAACACTGACGGCATTTGGCTGGCGGCCAACACGAGCGCGGGCGTGACGCTGGCGAGTGTGAAGGTCGACTACAACGTGGCCACCAACATCGGCCGCTATCCGCACGAGACCGCGAACTTCGGTTGCTGCGTCGCGTTCTTTCAACTGAGCCAAGTCCGCTCGGCCGTAATCGAGGCGGCCTGGAACAAGGTGACGAATGTCTACGGCCAGTCCAGCGAGGACGGCGACAACATCAATTTCTGGAACTCTGGCGGCACCGACACCACGCACAAGGCCGACATCCGCAACAACCTGATCGACGGTGCCTACCCACCGGGCGGCACGAACGATACTCAGTTCACGGGCGGTGGCATCAACGTTGGCGATGCGAACGACCACAACGCCAACGTGCATAACAACACCGTGGTCTCGACGACCAACTACGGCGTCTCGGGCGTTAGCGCGGCCGGCGTGGTGGA
>Ga0307282_10000031_pt1 | contig 36433 bp, 37 predicted proteins | sample ER_DNA_121_FD_194475 | JGI IMG/M metagenome (GOLD analysis project Ga0307282, IMG submission 194475) | Bulk soil microbial communities from the East River watershed near Crested Butte, Colorado, United States - ER_DNA_121 | ecosystem: Environmental > Terrestrial > Soil > Floodplain | place...
TTCAAGTATCATCCCCGGGTGATGGCCGTGATGGCTCCACCGAAGTCCCCGGCCCACGAGGCGCAGCAGCTCTTCTTCGAGATTGGAATGGAGACCCGGAAGCTGGCCGCGGTGAGGCTGGCCGAGCTGGGCCTCACATTTCCGCTCGCTCATGCGCTGCGTCTGCTCGAGCCGGACCGGCCCCGCCCGATGCGGGAGCTGGCCGACGTACTCTTCTGCGACGCCTCGAACGTGACGGCGCTCGCGGACCGGCTCGAGGGCAAGGGCCTCGCTGAGCGTCAGCTGGATCCGGACGATCGGCGCGTGAAGGCGCTTGCGCTGACGGCCGAGGGCAAGCGTCTCCGAGAGCGGGTCTTCGAGGTCATGTCGGAGCCGCCACCTCCCATCGCGGCGCTGCCGGCCGCAGACCAGCGCGCGCTGCGCGACATCCTGCGCCGAGCGGTCGAGATCCAGCGCCGGGGCTAGGCCGCGACGAACTGGTGCTGATGCGCGAGCTCGACCAGTCCGGCCAGCAGCTCGGTCACAGCCGCACCGGTGTTCTCGTCCGTCAGCTGCAGGTCCGGGTCGAAGCGCTCCCACGCGATCGGAACCGCGACCTCGGGTTGCTCGAGGACGATCGCACCCGGGAAGAGCAGCGCATCGCGCACCTGCTGCTGCGCCCGCCGCGTCCCCCCGCGGCCGCTCGAGGCGCCCATGATCGCCACCGGCTTCCAGCGCAGCACGGACGCGAGCGCCGGCCGCGAGAGCCAGTCGATCGCGTTCTTCAGCACGCCGGACGTCCCGCGGTTGTACTCGGGAGTCGCGAGCAGGAGCGCGTCGGCCTCCGCGACTGCGGCCCGCAATTCGGCCACGGGCTCTGGGTCGCCGGCCGACTCGACGTCGTCGTTGTAGAGCGGGATCGCGGCCAGGTCGAAGAGCTCGATCTCCGCGTCGGGCGGAACGAGCTCGGCCGCAGCCCGCAGGAGCGCCGTGTTGAATGAGCGCTCCCGCAGGCTGCCTGAGATGCCGAGGATCTTCGTCACGCACGCACCGCGGTGATGTCGGCGGTGATCTCGACGCGCGTCGGGCCCCACTCGATCTCGCCCTCGACGCGGAAGAGCGTCTTCTCGAGACCGTCTGCGTCCTTGCCCGTCGCCTGGAACTTCGCGTCCAGCTCGACCGGGATCGCGGCCTCCTTGACGGTCAGGTCGCCGAAGATCTTGTGGCGGTCGCCGTCGACGTGCTCGATCCGGCTCGACCTGAAGGTGATCTCGGGATACCGATCAGTCCCGAGCAGGTCGTTCGAGCGGAGGTGCTCGTCGCGCATGTCGTTGTCGGTGAGGACGCTCGGCGTGCGGACGACGCCCTGGGCGGACTGCTCCTCGCCGCCCACGACGGTACCCTCGAAGTCGGTGAACCGGCCGCTGATCGACTTCATCATCGAGTCCGTGTCGACGACGTCGAACCGAATGCTGGAGTGCACCGGATCGACCGTCCACGTCCCGGTTGGGATGAGAGTTGAGGTCTTTGTCTGGATTGCGGACACTTGGACTCCTTTCGGATGAGTGCTAGTATTTGCGTGCTCAATAGTTGAGCGATCAAGAGAATAGCGGAGAATGGTTGAGTAGTCAAGTAACTAATCTGAGAGAGATCGAGATCGAGGCGTGGATCAACTTCCTGCGCGCGCATGCGGCTGTGACACGCCAGTTCAACGCCGAGCTGCTTGCGACGCACGGGTTGACGATCAACGACTACGACGTGCTCGCGCAGCTCAACCGCGCGCCCGAGCAGGCCCTGAAGCGGGTCGACCTCGTCGAGAGCCTGCTCCTGACCGCGTCGGGGATCACGCGTCTCCTGAAAGGGCTCGAAGAGGACGGCTACATCAGCAATCGGCCGTGTTCCGAGGACGCGCGTGTGACGTATGCCGTGCTCACGCCGAAGGGGAGCAAGAAGCTCGAGCAGGCCAGCAAGACGCACGTCGCCAGCGTGCGCGCGCTCTTCTCGGAGCGGTTCGAGCATGGCGAGCTCGAGACCCTCGCGTCGCTCCTCGAGCGGTTGCCGCAACGCGAGACGCTCTGCGATTGATCGAGCTTCGACCGATGACGCCGGAGTTTCTCGAGGCGGTCCTCGATGGCGACCGTGCGCGAGCCTCGGAGACGCTCGACGTCCGGTTGCCGGACGACTTTCCAGGGGAAGGCATCATGCGCTTCCTCGCGCTCCGGCTCAGCCAGATGCGCCGCGACGAGCGCTTCCTGCAGTGGTGCCCGCACGCGGTCGTGCTCGACGGGCAGATGATCGGGCATGCCGGCTACCACGGCCCTCCGGGCGTGAACGCGAACCAGAGCCCCGACGCGGTCGAGATCGGGTACACGATCGAAGAGCCGTGGCGCGGTCACGGGTATGCGACGGCGGCCGCGACCGAGCTGTTGCGACGAGCAGAGGAGCGCGGCGTTCGCCACTACGTCGCCTCGGCGACGCCGGACAACGAGCCGTCGCTCGCGATCATCCGCAAGCTCGGCTTTCGCCAGACCGGCGAGGCGATCGACGAAGAGGACGGGCTGGAGCTCGTCTTCGAGCTCGAGCGCTAGGCGAGGAAGTAGACGAGGAACGTGATCGTCATCAGGATCACGACCGCGAGCGTCACGACGAGCATTACACCACCGAGGACGATCGGCATGCTCTCGTCCTCCTTGCCCCGCGCAGCCTTGCGGTAGAGCCGTTTCGGCGTCTGGACAGGATCGGTCATTCCTTTGGTTCTTCCCGATCGAGCAGGCGCTAATCAGGCGTGCTGCACGACCGGAGCGTCCGGCTCGGCCGCCGGCGCGGCAGCGAGTGGGAGCTCCACGACGAAGGTCGAGCCCTCGCCTTCCTTCGAGCTGACGGTCAACCGACCATCCATCCGCCGCACGAGCTCGCGGCAGATGTAGAGGCCGAGCCCCGTCCCGCCGACGCCGCGTGAGAGTTGGGGATCGACCCGGTAGAACTTGCCGAAGATCCGCTGTTGCTCGCCATGGGGGATGCCCAGGCCTCCATCCGAGACCGAGACTCGGAGACTCGTCAGGTTGGGCTCGACGCGGACCTCGACCGCGCCCCCATCCGGTGAGTACTTGACGGCGTTGTCGACGAGATTGATCAGGACCTGGCGGAGCTTGTCCTCGTCGGCCGCGACGAACGAGGCCGGCTCCGTGGCGATGAGTTCGAGGGTGACGTCGTCGCGCTCGGCGAAGCACGACCGCATCTGTTCGACGACGTCCTCCGCGAGGCGGGCGGCGTCGAGGGGCCTCGTCTCGAGCTGCAAGCGGCCGGAGTCGATCCGGTTCGCAAGCAGGATGTCCGAGGCGACGCGCGAGAGCCGCTCCGACTCCTGCGCGATCACCTGCAGGAGGCGCTGACGCTTGTCTTCGCCGATCTCGATGTCGTCGCGGAGCAGTGTCTGCGCCGAGCCATAGATGGCTGCGAGCGGGGTGCGAAGCTCATGCGAGACGGTGGCGACGAACTCGCCCTTGAGCTCGTCGAGCGCGCGCTCCTCGGTCAGGTTCCGGAACGCGTAGACGACGCCGTCCTCGAACGCGACGCCGGAGATGGAGAGCCAGACCTCGCGGCCCTCGATCACGAAGGGGAGCGTCCTGGCACCGGTGCTCCCCGGTCCCGGGACCGAGGTGATGGGGATGGTCGGACAGACAGCACGCCAGTCCGGCAGGACATCGTCTGCGCGTTGACCGAGGACTGCGCTAGGCGTAAGCCCGGTGACCGCCGCAGCCGCTGGGTTCCAGTGCTGGATGACGCCCGCGTCGTCGACGAGGAAGACGCCGTCGTCCACGTGCTCGAGCACGCTCGCGTGCCGCTCGAGAGCGAGCCGCTGCCGCTCGACCTCACGGTCGAGCCGGCGCATCCCGATGGCGCGCTCGAGCGAGGCGATGAAGTAGTCGCGGTCGATCGGCTTCGCAACGAAGTCGTACGCACCGCCGCGCAGCGCCCGGACGGCGAGATCGTGCTCGCCGTGGCCGGTAATCAGGAGCGTCGGCGTTCCGGGCCGCACCTTCCCGATCTCCTCGAGGAGGGCGAGGCCGTCCATGACGGGCATCTTGATATCGGTGACGATCGCGTCGTAGTCGACCTCCGTGATCCGCTCGAGCGCGTCCGTCGCGGTCTCCGAGGTGTCGATCTGGACGCGTTCCATGCGCAGCAGGATCGCCTGGGGCAGCGCTTCGAGCAGCGCGACGTCGTCGTCCACGAGCAAGATCCGAGCGTCGTTCATCGCAGCAACTCCTTCGCGTCGTCGCTGTAGACCGGCACCTCGACCGTGAACGTGGCGCCGCCTTCAGGCGTCTTCGAGAGCGAGATGTCGCCGCCGTGCTCCTTGACGATGCTGTACGTGATCGAGAGACCGAGACCGGTCCCGGTGCCGACCTCCTTCGTCGTGAAGAACGGGTCGAAGACGCGCTTGGCGATCTCCGCCGGGATCCCGGGGCCGGTGTCCTCGAAGACGATCCGGATCCGGTCGCGCTCGAGCGACGAGACGATCCGGATCTTCTTCCGCGCCTCCGGGACCTCGCTGAGCGCGTCGCGCGCGTTCGTGAGCAGGTTGATGAAGACCTGCTCGAGCTGGATGGGGTTGCCTTGCACGATGAGCGCGTCGGGACAGAGGTCGAGGTCGACGTCGATCGCCCGCAGGCGCAGCTGCTCCTGCATCAACGAGAGCGCGCGCTCGATCACCTCGTCGACGTCGACGGCCTCGAACGTGACGGGCGCCGCGCGGCCGAACGTGCGCAGGTGGGAGATGATCTCCGTCGCCTTCCGCACCTGCTCCATCGCCTTCCCGAGGTCCTCGCGTGCGTTCTCGGTCGACAGCTCGCCCATGTGGATCCGGTCGATGACGTTGCCGACGTAGAGCCCGATGTTGTTCAGCGGGTTGTTCAGCTCGTGCGCGACCCCGGTCGTCAGCTCGCCGAGCGTGGCCAGCTTGCCTGCCTGGACGAGCTGCTCCTGCTTGTCGCGGAGCTCCTGCTCGCGGCGCTCCATGACCTGCGTCGTCGAACGCAGGTCGCCCATGATGTGGATCATCGCCTTGCGGCTGTCCTCGAGCTTGAGGTTCGACCGGTGCGAGTCCTTGAGGATGTGCAGCATCGCCTTGCGCTGGTCGCCGAGACGCCGGTTCGACTCGTTCAGGTCGCCCATGATGTGGATCAGCGCGCGGCGCCGCTCCTCGGCCTGGCGCACGCGTAGCTGAAGCTTTTCGATCTGTTCCTCGAGGGCTGCAGCCTCGCCGCTGCGGCGCAGTGCTTTCGGTTCCGCAGACATCGTTCTCTAGGCGCCGTCGGCTCTGAGCGTCTTGACCTCGTCCTGGAGGCCCTCGAGCTCCTTCTCGAGGGCGATCATCTTCAGCTCGCGGCCGACGACGACCTCTTCGAACTTCTCGAGGTCGAGGATCTTTTCCTGGAGCTCCGTCTTGGACTGCTCCAGGTCGCGCACGACGGCCTCGTACTCGCGCATGTCCCTGAGCACGCCGATCGCGCCGATCACGTTCCCGTCGGCGTCGCGTAGCGCCGAGGCGTTGAGCGAGGTGGGGATCACCTCGCCGGTGGCCGCGCGCGGGTTGAGGCGCGCGTTGCGGGTGACGCCGCGCTCCACGACCTCACGCAATGCCGCGGTGAACTCGCGGGTCTCCTCTTCGCTGATGAAGCGTGAGAGTGACTGTTCGACGACCTCGTCCCGGCGGAAGCCGAGGAGCTCGGAGACGGCGTCGTTCGCCTCGAGGATCTTGCCCTCGAGGTCGGAGACGAAGACCGGGTCGGGCGCGTTCTTGATCAGGCTCTCCGCGTACGCGCGCGCCTTGTCCAGTTCGCGCATGTCGCGAAGCACGCCGATCGCGCCGATGACGCTGCCGTCGGGGTCTCTGAGCGCGGACGCGTTGAGGGAGGTGGGTATGACCTCGCCGGTCGCGGCGCGCGGGTTGAGGCGCGCGTTGCGGGTGACGCCTCTTTCGACCACTTCGCGCAGGGCGGCCGTGAACTCGCGGGTTTCTTCTTCGCTGATGAAGCGCGAGAGCGACTGCTCGACGACCTCGTCCCGGCGGAAGCCGAGGAGCTCGGAGACCGCGTCGTTGGCCTCGAGGATCTTGCCCTCGAGGTCGGAGACGAACACCGGGTCGGGCGCGTTCTTGATCAGGCTCTCCGCGTACGCGCGCGCCTTGTCGAGCTCGCGCATGTCGCGGAGCACGCCGATCGCGCCGATCACGTTCCCGTCGGCGTCGCGCAGCGCCGATGCGTTCAGCGTCGTCGGGATCACCTCGCCCGAGGCGCTACGCGGGTTGAGGACGGCGTTTCGCGTCACGCCGCGCTCGACGACCTCACGCAGGGCTGCAGTGAACTCGCGGGTCTCCTCGGCGCTGATGAAGCGCGAGAGCGACTGCTCGACGACCTCGTCCTGGCGAAAGCCGAGCAGCTGCGAGACCGCGTCGTTCGCCTGCAGGATCTTGCCCTCGAGGTCGGAGACGAACACCGGGTCGGGTGCGTTCTTGATGATGATGTCCGCGACGAGAACCTCGCGGGCGGGAGCGCCGTTCGGATTCGTGGAGGCGCCGTTTCGCTCGACGGTCGTTGACGCAGACTTGACGGGAGTCTTCTTGGCCACAGGTCGTACCCTCCCCAGGTCGAAATTCGTTGTGAATCGCGAGGCTGCGTTGTCATTCTGCGCCCTGTTTTTCAGCCCCGCAATAGCGGGTTCAGAGCGGCTTCAGCGCATTTCTACTGCTATCTAGCCGAATCTCACGAAATCGATTCTCTCGAACCGGCGAAATCCCTCGTTCGGCGCTGCCAAGTGGAATATGAGCGGCCCGCCGAGCGTTCTTTTCAGTGTGAGGGTGGGGAGCTTTCGGACCCCTGAAACTGCCCTCCGTGAAGGAGGAGATTTTCTTTGAAGCAGATACATCCTGAGCTGGCGCTCACGAGCGTCCGCTGTACGTCCTGCGGCAGCACGTTCACCACCCGCTCGACCCGGAGCGAGCTGGTCGTCGACGCCTGCTCGAACTGTCATCCGGCCTACACGGGTAGAGAGCGCGCCACCTCGAGCGGCAGCCGCATCGCGCGCTTCGAGCGGCGGCGGCAGAAGGCGAGGAGCGTGTGACCGTGATTCTGGAAGAGCCGATTCAGACATTCCTCGGCGATGCCGAGGAGCGGGGGACGATCGAGGAGAGCGCGCTCGAGGCGTTCGTCGCCGAGCACGACCTCGACGAGGAGGAGCTCGCCGCGCTGCGGACCGAGCTCGAGGCTCGTGAGGTCGACGTTGTCGCGCCCGTTCGCGAGGCGTTCGAAGGCCGCGAGCTCCCGGGCACGACCGACGCCCTAACCCTGTTCATGAACAGGGCGGGACGCTTCGCACTGCTGACCGCGGCCGAGGAGGTCGCGCTCGCCAAGCGGATCGAACGGGGAGACGCAGCGGCGAAGGAACGCATGATCAACTCGAACCTGCGACTGGTGATTTCGATCGCCAAGCGTTACCAGGGGCACGACGTCCCGCTGCTCGACCTCGTCCAGGACGGGGTCATCGGGCTGAACCGCGCAGTCGAGAAGTTCGACTGGCGACGCGGATTCAAGTTCTCGACGTACGCGACGTGGTGGATCCGGCAGGCGTGTCAGCGCGCGATCTCGAGCCAGTCGTCGACGATCCGCGTCCCCAGCCACGTCCACGAGCGCCGGCTCAAGCTCGCGCGCCTCGCGGGCCGCCTGCGCACCCAGCTCGGGCGTGAGCCGACCCGCGAGGAGCTGGCGGAGGCCGCAGAGCTCTCGCCACAGCATGTCGACGAGGCGCTCGATGCGGCCGAAGCGCCGGTGTCGTTGAACCAGCGCGTCGGTGTCGAGGACGAGGGCGAGCTCGGCGATCTCTTCAGCGATCCGCTGGCGGCCGACCCGGAGGATCAGGCTGTCGACTCGCTGCGGCGACTGGAAGTTCGGCGGGCGCTGAGCCAGCTGCCCGAGCGTGAGCGTCAGGTGCTCGAGCTGCGCTTCGGGCTCGACGGCGATCCACAGCCGCTGGAGACGATCGGCAAGGAGCTCGGCATCTCCCGCGAGCGCGTCCGCCAGGTCGAGGGCGAGGCGATGGCGCAACTGGCCGAGCTGCTCGGCGGCATGCGGGATGAGGACGACGAGCTGGAGCAGGCTGCCTAGGCCTAGATAGGCTCGTAGCTGGGCGATGAGAGAGATCCTCGACCAGCTCATTCGATGGCGAGACCGCGGCGATGAGTACATGGCTCTCGCCACGGTCCTCGCCACACGGCGCTCCGCTCCCCGTCCGGTCGGTTCGAAGCTGGCCGTCTCGGAGCAGGGAGAGCTGGCCGGATCTGTTTCGGGCGGCTGTGTCGAGAGCGAGGTCGCGCTCACTGCGCGCCAGGTGCTCGAGAACGGCGAGCAGCAGATGCTCACGTACGGGATCACGGACGAGCAGGCCGGTTCGGTCGGCCTGCCCTGCGGGGGTGAGATCGACGTCGGTATCGAGCGGGTCTCGTTGAGCGAGCTCGAGCGGCTCGTCGAGGAGGCGGCGCCGCACCGGCTCGTCGTCTTCGGTGCGGTCGACATCGCCGAGGCGCTCTGCCGCGGCGCGAAGGAGCTCGGCTGGGACACGGTCGTCGCCGACCCGCGGGCCACGTTCGCCACGCGGGACCGGATCAGCACGGCGAACGAGCTGCTCGTCGAGTGGCCGGAAGCGGCTCTCGAACGCATTGCGCTGAACGAGCGAAGCGCCGTCGTCGTGCTCACCCACGAGGAGCGATTCGACGTGCCCGCGCTCGCCGGCGCGCTACGCAGCGACGCGTTCTATGTCGGTGCGCTCGGCTCGCGGCGCACACAGGAACGTCGCCGCGAACGGCTGCTCGCCGAAGGCCTCTCGGAGGCCGAGATCGATCGCCTCTCCGGTCCGACCGGCCTCGACCTCGGGGCGGAGACGCCCGCCGAGACCGCCGTCTCGATCCTCGCCGAGATCCTCGCAGTGCGCGCGGGCCGCTCCGGCGGGCGGCTCACAGACGCCTCGGGCAGCATCCACGCCGAGCTGCAGCCAAGATAGCGCCGTGGCGAAGGTCCTCTGCGTCCTCTACGACGACCCCGTCGACGGCTACCCGCCGAAGTACGCGCGTGACGACGTTCCCGAGATCGCCGGCTACCACGGCGGCCAAACGACCCCGACGCCACAGGCGATCGACTTCACGCCCGGGGAGCTACTCGGCAGCGTGTCCGGCGAGCTCGGCCTCCGGAGCTTCCTCGAAGGCCGTGGCCACGAGCTGATCGTCACGTCCGACAAGGACGGACCTGACTCCGCCTTCGAGCGCGAGCTCTCCGACGCCGAGATCGTCATCTCGCAGCCCTTCTGGCCCGCGTACCTGACCGCGGAGCGGATCGCCAAGGCACCGAACCTCAAGCTCGCCGTGACCGCCGGGATCGGGTCCGACCACGTCGACCTCCAGGCGGCGATCGACAACGAGATCACTGTCGCCGAGGTGACCTATTCGAACTCGATCAGCGTCTCCGAGCACGTCGTGATGATGATTCTGGCGCTCGTCCGCAACTACCTACCCTCAAACCGGATCGTGCTCGACGGTGGCTGGAACATCGCGGACGCCGTCTCCCGGTCGTACGACCTCGAGGGCATGCAGGTCGGCACTGTCGGCGCGGGTCGCATCGGCTCGGCGGTACTGCGCCGCCTCAAACCGTTCGAGGTCGGTCTCCACTACACGGACCGCCACCGGCTGCCCGCCGAGGTCGAGCAGGAGCTCGGCGTCACCTACCACGAGACTCCTGAGGAGCTCGTCGCGGTCTGCGACGTCGTCACGATCAACGCGCCGTTGCATCCCGAGACGGAGCACCTCTTCGACGCCGAGATGATCGGCCGCATGAAGCGCGGCGCTTACCTCGTGAACACGGCCCGCGGGAAGATCTGCGATCGCGACGCGGTGGCGGCGGCGTGCGAAAGCGGCCAGCTCGCGGGGTACGCGGGCGATGTCTGGTTCCCGCAGCCGGCGCCCCATGACCATCCGTGGCGGACGATGCCGCACCACGGGATGACGCCGCACACCTCGGGCTCGAGCCTCTCGGCGCAGGCGCGCTACGCGGCGGGCACACGCGAGATCCTCGAGTGCTGGTTCGACGGGCGCCCGATCCGCGAGGAGTACCTGATCGTCGATCGCGGCCATCTGGCCGGTGCGGGGGCGCACTCGTACAGCGAGGGCGATGCGACGAGCGGGTCCGACGAGGCGGCCCGCTTTACGTCCGGCTGACCGCGGAGTCGGCTCGTTGAGCGACGACCTCGTCAACGTCTGGGACTACGAGCGCGCGGCGGAAGAACGCCTCGATCCGGGCGCGTTCGGCTATGTCGCGGGCGGGGCGAACGACGAGTGGACGCTGCGCGAGAATCGGGCCGCGTTCGAGCGCTGGATCTTGCGCCCGCGGATGCTCGTCGACGTCTCGCGCGTGACGACCACGACGACGGTGCTCGACACGGACAGCTCGATGCCGCTGTTCGTCGCGCCGACGGCCTTCCAGCGCACCGTCCATCCGGACGGCGAGCTCGCCATGGCGCGCGGGGCCGCGGGCGCGGGCACCGCCATGTGCCTTTCGACGTTCGCGACGGCGACGATCGAGGAGGTCGCCGAAGCGGCGCCCGGTGCTCCGCGCTGGTTCCAGCTCTACTGGTCGAGCGACCGCGGGTTCGTCCGCGACGTCGTCGAGCGGGCCGAGGCGGTCGGCTTCACCGCGGTCATCGTGACCGTCGACCTACCCCGTCTCGGCCGACGTGAGCGGGATCTCCGCACCGGGTTCGTGGTTCCGGAGGAGCTCCCGGTTCCGGCCTTCGTCGCGCTCGCCGAGGCCAGCCGAGCCGTGTCGCCGGAGGACATCAGCTGGGCCGTCGACGACACGCTGACCTGGGACGATCTCGAGTGGTTGCGTTCCGTGACGTCGCTGCCGGTGCTGGTCAAGGGCGTGCTCACGGCCGAGGATGCGGTGTTGGCCGCAGAGGCCGGCGTGGACGGAGTCGTCGTCTCGAATCACGGCGGCCGTCAGCTCGACGGGGTCGCGGCCACGCTCGACGTGCTGCCGGAGGTCGTCGAGGCAGCGGGCGATCGTCTCGTCGTGCTCATGGACGGCGGGGTTCGGCGCGGAGCGGACGTCGTCAAGGCGCTCGCGCTCGGAGCGCAGGCGGTGCTGGCCGGCCGACCTCCGCTGTGGGGGCTCGGAGCGGGTGGTGCCGACGGCGTCCAGCGCGTCCTCGAGCTGCTCCGTGATGAGCTCGAGCTCGCCCTCGCGCTCTGCGGCTGCACGTCTCCCGCCGAGGTGACGCGCGGACACGTCGGCCACGCATCGGTCTGAGCGCGTTTCGCGTCGACCGAAACGGGCAGCAGCAGATGAACCAACCGAAGGGGGTCACATGGAAACGATCAAGGAGACGATCGACGTCAACGTGCCGGCGACCACGGCGTACGACCAGTGGACGCAGTTCGAGCAGTTCCCGACGTTCATGGAGGGCGTCGAGTCGGTCGTGCAGATCGACGAGACGCGTCTGGGCTGGACCGCCAACATCGGCGGCGCGCGCCGCGAGTGGCAGGCGGAGATCGTGGAGCAGGTTCCGGATCAGAAGATCGCCTGGCGGGCAACCGCGGGCAACGGGCCGAACGGGCTCGTCGTGTTCGAGCCGCTGGGCCCGGATTCGACGCTCGTCACGGTCGAGATGTCCTACGAGCCGGACGGCCTGATGGAGCAGCTCGGCGCGAAGGCCGGGCTCGATTCGCGCCAGGTCGGCGCCGACCTGAAGCGGTTCAAGCAGCTCGTCGAGACAACGGGTGCCGAGACCGGTGCCTGGCGCGGCGAGGTGCATTCGGGCGAGCGAACGAGCTAGGGAGTCTTGGTCCCGCGCGGGCCCATTGGTCCGCGCGGGCCATCCCTCGGTGACCTCTAGGGATGGATCCGCCAGAGCTCGCCGTCGAACGAGCTCGAGACCCATGCGTCGCCGCCGTTTTCGGCGATCGCGAGTGGCTCCTTGCCGACCGCGAGCGTCGTCCGCACCGAGTTCGTGGCCGGATCGATGATGGAGACGGTTCCGTCGTCGATGTTCGGCACCCAGAGCTGGCCGCCGACCCAGGCCGACGCAAGCGGGTTTGCGCCGACCGGGATTCGCGCCAGCACCGCGCCCGTGCTCGGATCGAGCCGGACGACGTCGTTCGCTTCCGTCGAGACCCAGAGGGCGTCGGCCGAGGCCGTGATCCAGTCGGCCTTCGGCACCGGGTAGCGCGCGACGACTCGGTTCCGGCGAACGTCCACCTTCAGCACGCTTCCGCCGCCCAGGTCGGCGACCCAGATCGCTCCGAACGCGTAGGCGACGCCGTTCGGCTGCGCTCCGGCCCTGATCTTCGCGACGACCTTGTTCTTCTTCGGGCTGATCCGGCGGAGCGTTCGGTCGCTCTCGCTCGTCACCCAGACGCTGCCGCCTCCGAAAGTCAGTCCGTAGGAGCTGAGGCCGATCCTGATTCGCTTCTGCACATTGCCCGTCTTCGGGTTGAGGCGCGTGAGCCGGTTCGCCTGGCGATCCGAGACCCAGAGGCTGCGCGCGCCGTAGGCGAGGCCGAACGGCTTCTGGCCGGCCTTCATCCGCTTGGTGACCGTGTTCGACGTGGGATCGACGCGCACGACCTTCGGGATGACGAGATCGGACGTCCAGATCGAGCCGCCCGCGGAGAGCACGAGGCCGGACGAGACTCCGACCTGGACCTTGGCGACAGGTACGGGAGCGGCCGCCGCCGAGGCGATCACGGCCACTCCTACGAGGATGGCTATCGAAAGCATCCGGGTCATGTACTACAATCTTGTAGCAAATTTAGAACAACCTTGCACTAACTCTCTTGCCTGCCACCGGCCCACCGACGATCCTCTTCGAGGTCTTCTGGACGCAGCAGAAGCGCAAGCGTCTGGTCGAGGTCGCGCTCGAGGGAACCGAGCTTCCGCCCGACGACTACCCGTTCTACGTCACGATCGGCGCGGATGGGCCGTTGACTCCGACCGCGCTCGCCGAGCTGCTCACGATTCCGCTCTCGACGGTGACGTTCCGCGTGCGCAGGCTCGAGCGCCGTGGCCACGCGGAGCGGATCGACAATCCCTCCGACGGGAGGTCGTACCTGATCCGGCTAACGCCGGACGGCCGCAAGCTTCTGAACAAGGCGCGCCCGCGGTTCCGGAGCTATGCCGAGGCCGTGGAGGCGCGGCTCGGCGGCCCGAAGACGACTGCGCTGCGCGAGAGCCTGATCGAGCTCCGCCAGGCGATCGACGAGGAGCTGGCCGTCAACCCGTCCGCACCCGCTGCGCGCGCATCGCCTCCGGCGTCGGAACGCCGCCGTGCCGGATGAACGAACGCGACTCGCGATAGCGGATCGCCTCGTACGCGATCAGGACGACGTAGATCGCGGCGGCGATCGACATCGCACCTAGAGCAGGCATGTCGTCGGCGAACGGCCAAAGCACCATCAACGCCGCGAACGCGACGGGGCGGCCGTGGCCGATCGTTCCCGAGATCCGGTAGCGCAACAGCACGTGCGCGAGCAGGTACGCGCCGAGGCCGGCGCACAGGGCTGTCGCAGGCACCACGGCCAGGTGGGCGTCGTAGTGCGCCAACGCTTTCTTGAGGCTCATCGCGAAGAGCACGATTCCTGCGACCATCACGAAGTGCAGGTAGCTGAAGGCGTCACGCGCGAGGGTCGTCTGCGCCGTTCCTGTCGCCTCTCGCAGCCGGTGCTCGAGGACGATCACGAGCCAGTCGAAGTACGTCCACCAGAGCGCGACCGCGATCGTCATTCCCACGAGCGCCGTCGTGATCACACCCGCGGTCAACGGTGATCCGGACGCGCTCACGCCGAGGGCGACGATCGACTCGCCGATCGCGATGATCACGACGAGGCCGTGCCGCTCGACGAAATGGCCCGGTGAGATGCGCCAGCCCTGGCCGCGGCCGACGAGCACGCCGAGGTAGTCGATCGCGAGCGCCAGAATCCACAACGTTGTTCGCTCCTTGCCCTCGAGGAAGCCGGCGCCGAGGATCAGGAAGCCGCTGATCGTCGATGAGGGCACCATGCGGAGCACCGCGCCGAGCAGGTCGGGGTCGCCGCGGGCGGCGAGTGCATACAGAGCGATGTGCATCGCGCGCACCACGAGGTAGGCGACCCCGAAAATCACGCCGTGGTCGCCGAAGGCCTCCGGAACCGCGAGCGCACAGACGAGCATTGCGCCCATGACGACGAACATCGCGATCCGCACCAACCCCTCCTCGGGGTTGAGCGTGTTCGTCAGCCACGCGTAGGCGGCCCACGCCCACCAGAGGGCGGCCAGCACGACCAGTCCGCGGAGCAGCCCGCCCCAGGTCGGGTCCGCCGACAGGAGCGTCGTGACCTGCGTGATCGCGAAGACGAAGACGAGGTCGAAGAAGAGCTCGAGCGGCGTGACCCGCTCTACGCGCGCGGATGCTTCCACGCGGATGGACGCTATCGGCTCAGTGTTGGCCCGGGCCGTCGGGCTCGAAGCGGTAGCCCATCCTCGCCTCGGTGATGAAGTAGCGCGGCTTCGCCGGATCGGGCTCGAGCTTGCGGCGGATCTGGGCGAGGTAGACGCGCAGGTAGTTCGTCTCCGTCCCGTACTGGGGGCCCCAGACTTCCTGGAGCAGCTGACGCTGGGAGACGAGCTTGCCCGCGTTCCGGACGAGCACTTCGACCACGTGCCACTCGGTCGGCGTGAGCCGGATCTCGCCGTCGGCGGCGCGGACGCGCTTGGCGGCGAGGTCGACCGTGAAGTCTGCGGTCTCGATGACGGCGTCTTCCTCGGCCGGTGCCGCTCGGCGCAGGGCGGCGCGGAGCCGTGCCAGCAGCTCGTCCATTCCGAACGGCTTCGTGACGTAGTCGTCGGCGCCGGCGTCGAGGGCGGCGACCTTCTCACCCTCGCCCTCGCGAACCGAGAGGACGATGATCGGGATCGAGGTCCAGCCGCGCAGGCCGCGGATCACCTCGACCCCGTCGATCCCGGGCAGGCCGAGGTCGAGGACGACCAGGTCGGGGTGCTTGCGGGCGGCGACGGCCAGCGCTGCCTCGCCGGTGGGCGCGAGCTCGACGTCGTAGCCCCGCGCGCGTAGGTTCGTCCCGAGCGCGCGCAGGATCTGAGGCTCGTCGTCGACGACGAGGATGCGGGTCATTCGGCCGCCCGCAGACGCGTGACGATCGTCAGTCCTCCGCCTGGCGTGCTCTCGACTTCGATCTCGCCGCCCATCGCCTCGACGAAACCTTTCGCGACCGCGAGGCCGAGCCCGACGCCTTCGTCCGAGCTCGAGTCGCCGAGTCGCTGGAACGGCATGAACAGGCGCTCGACGTCCGCCGCGGGCACACCCGGCCCCTGGTCGACGACACGGACGTCGACATAGCCGTCGGTCGCCCCGGCCGTGACCCGGGGCAGGACTCCGGGGGGCGAGAATCGGACCGCGTTGTCGATCACGTTCGCGAGCGCGCGCTCGAGCAAGCCGGGGTCGGCAAGGACGCGGGGCAGGGTCTCGGGCACGTCGAGCTCGATCGAGTCGTCGCCCACACCGAGGCTGCTCAGCGCCGCCGGGAGCACCTCCTCGAGGCCGACGCGGGTGGGCAGGATCTCGAGCGCGTCGGTCTGGAGCCGGCTCATGTCCAGCAGGTTGCCGACGAGGGCATTGAGACGGTCGGTCTCCTCGGCGATCGTCTCGAGGAACTCGCGGCGCGCCTCCGGTGTCCAGTCGACGTCGTCCTGCAGCAGGCTCGTCACCGACGCCTTGATGCCGGAGAGCGGCGTGCGAAGGTCGTGCGAGACGGCGGAGAGGATCGCGGCGCGAAGCTCGTTCGCCGCGGAGACGACTCCTGCCGCCTTCACTTCCGCTTCCAGCTCGCCGAGCTTGACCGATGCGTCGAGCTCCTTGGCGAAGGCCTCCAGTACGCGCTGGTCCTCGGCGCGGATCGGCCGGCCCGCAAGCACGAGCATGTGGTCTTCGTCGAGCTCCATCGTCGTCGTCCCGGCCTCGGGCGTCGTCGGAATGCGGCTGCCGCTCGTCGCGTCGATCCGCCAGCCGGTCTCGGTGCGGTGCAGAACCGCAGCTCCCTCGGCGTTCAGCACGCGCCGCAGGCTGTCGAGCACGGCCTCGACCGGAGCCGAGCCGGCAAGACGGGCGAGCGCCTCGGCCTCGGCCTGCGCCCTCCTGCCTTGCACAGAGCGCCTCGCCGCTAGATCGACGAAGAGGCTGACCGTCGTCGCGACGGCGAGGAACACGATGAGCGCCAGGATGTTCTCACCGCGCTCGATCGTGAACGTGTGCAGCGGGGGTGTGAAGTACCAGTTGACGAGCAGGATGCCGCTGACGGCGGAGAGGAGCGCCGGCCAGAGGCCGCCGAGCGCCGCCGTCCACACGACGAGGAGCAGAAAGAGGAGGAGGACGCTCGGCAGCCCAATCTGCCCGCGCAGGTTGGAGAGCACGTAGGCGAGTACGGGCGGTCCGAGAACGGCGAGCACGAAGCCGAGCGCGATGCGCCGCTGCGGCAGCGAGGCGGGCCGGCGCGTCCGCGGGAGAGCGAAGGCTTCCTCGGCCGCGTCCGGGTGGCTGACGACGTGGACGTCGATCCGCGTGCCGGACCCGCGGATCACTTTCCCGATCACCGAGCCTTTGGTCAGGCGCTGCCACCGAGAACGCCTGCTCGCGCCCATCACGATCTGCGTCACGTTGAGCGAGCGCGCCGCGTCGAGGAGGGCGTCGCCGATGTCCTCGCCCACGACCTCGTGGTAGCTCGCGCCGAGCTCGCCGACGAGCTCCCGCTGGCGCTCGAGCAGCTCCGCGGTCGGCGCCGCGAGCCCGTCTTGCGGAACCACGTGGACGGCAACGAGCTCGCCGTTCATCCGCTGTGCCATGCGCGAGGCTCGCCGGATCAGGCGCTCGCCGTCGGGCGACCCGGTCAGCGCCACGAGCACCCGCTCGCGGGTCTCCCAGGGCTTCTCGATCCCATGGCTTCGGCGGTACTCCTCGAGGCCCTCGTCCACCCGGTCGGCGAGCCAGGCGAGAGCGAGCTCGCGCAGCGCCGCGAGGTTGCCCGGCCGGAAGTAGTTGGCGAGCGCGGCATCGATCCGCTCGGGTGGGTAGACGTCGCCTCGCGCGAGCCGGTTGCGCAGCGCGACCGGGGTCAGGTCGACGAGCTGGAGCTCGTCTGCCCGGCGCACGACCTCGTCGGGGATCGTCTCCTGCTGCTTGACACCGGTGATCTCCTCGACGACGTCGTTCAGCGACTCGACGTGCTGGATGTTGAGCGTCGCGATGACCGAGATTCCCGCCTCGAGCAGCTCCTCGACGTCCTGCCAGCGCTTCTGGTTGCTTGAGCCGGGCGCGTTCGTGTGCGCGAGCTCGTCGACGAGCGCGACCTGAGGGCGGCGGGCGAGGACGGCGTCGATGTCCATCTCCTCGAGCGTCGCTCCGCGGTACTCGATTCGTTTGCGCGGGACGACCTCGAGGTCGCCGACCTGCTCGGCGGTCTTCGGCCTGCGGTGCGGCTCGACGTAGCCGACGACGACGTCCTCGCCGTAGCCGGCGCGGCGCCGTCCTTCGTTGAGCATGGCGTACGTCTTTCCGACGCCCGCCGCGGCACCGAGGTAAATGCGGAGCTGGCCTCGCGCCATGGTGAAAGGCTACGCCTGCTTGTCGAGGGCGAGGTTGAGCTCGAGGACATTGACCCCGGGCTCGCCGAGGAAGCCGAGGGACCGTTCGTCAGTGTTCTTGTCGATGAGGCTGAGCACAACGGGGAGCGGGAGCCCGCGGACGCGTGCGATTCGCGGCGCCTGCACGCGGGCGTTCTCAGGCGAGATCTGCGGATCGAGGCCCGAGCCGGACGCCGTGACCGCGTCGCCCGGTGCAGCACCGGGATGCCTGTTCAACGCGTCGTAGACGAGGACGCGCTTGCGGACGTCCGAGAGCAGGGTCTGGTTCGTCGGCCCGAGGTTCGAGGCCGAGCTGGCCATCGCGTCGTAGCCGTCGCCGGCCGCCGATGGGCGGGAGTTGAAGTAGCGCGGGCCGGTGAAGTTCTGGCCGATCAGCTTCGAGCCGACGACCTTGCCGTCGCGCTCGATCAGGAAGCCGTCGGAGCGGTTCGGGAACGCCACCTGCGACACGCCGGTGATCACGAGCGGATAGACGACGCCCGTCAGCACCGTGAAGCAGAGGAATGCGAGCAGCGCGGGGAGGATCTGCTTCCGCATCAGAGCCCGAGCCCGTTCCCGATCAGGAGGTCGATCGCTTTGATCCCGATGAACGGCACGATGAGCCCGCCGACGCCGTAGATGAGCAGGTTCCGGCGCAGCACCGATGCCGCCGACTCCGCGCGGAAGCGGACCCCGCGCAGGGCGAGCGGGATCAAGGCGACGATGATCAGCGCGTTGAAGATGACCGCCGACGTGATCGCCGACTGCGGGCTCGAGAGTTGCATGATGTTCAGCCGGTCGAGCGCCGGGAACGTGCCGGCGAACATCGCCGGGATGATCGCGAAGTACTTGGCGACGTCGTTCGCGATCGAGAACGTCGTCAGCGAGCCGCGCGTGATCAGCAGCTGCTTGCCGATCTCGACGATCTCGAGCAGCTTCGTCGGGTTCGAGTCGAGGTCGACCATGTTCCCGGCCTCACGGGCAGCCTGCGTGCCGGTGTTCATCGCGACGCCGACGTCGGCGGCGGCGAGCGCGGGCGCGTCGTTCGTCCCGTCGCCGGTCATCGCGACGAGGTTGCCGCCCTCCTGCTCCCGCTTGATCAGCGCCATCTTGTCCTCGGGCGTCGCTTCGGCCAGGAAGTCGTCGACGCCGGACTCGTCGGCGATCGCCTTCGCGGTCAGCGGGTTGTCGCCGGTGATCATGATCGTTCGGATGCCCATCGTGCGCAGCTCGGCGAAGCGCTCCTGCAGGCCCTCCTTGACGACGTCCTTGAGGTGGACGACCCCGAGCGTCTTCGCGTTCGTGGCGACGACCAGCGGCGTGCCGCCGGAGCGCGCAATCTGGTCGACGATCGGCTCGAGTGTGGGCGGAACGGTGCCGCCGTCGGCCTCGACCCAGCGGCGGATCGCGTCGCCGGCGCCCTTGCGAATTTTCGTTCCGTTCAGGTCGACGCCGCTCATACGCGTCTCCGCGGTGAACAGCACGAGCGTCCCCGCGCCGACCTCTCGCTCGCGGATGCCGTAGCGCTCCTTCGCGAGCACGACGATCGAGCGGCCCTCGGGTGTCTCGTCGGCGAGGCTCGAAAGCTGCGCCGCGTCCGCGAGCTCGCGCTCGTCGATCCCGGGGAGAGGAAGGAACTCGGCCGCCTGGCGGTTGCCGAGCGTGATCGTCCCGGTCTTGTCGAGCAGCAGCGTCGAGCAGTCGCCGGCCGCCTCGACCGCGCGACCGCTGAGCGCGAGCACGTTTCGGCGCACGAGGCGGTCCATGCCCGCGATCCCGATCGCCGAGAGCAGCCCGCCGATCGTGGTCGGGATCAGGCAGACGAGGAGCGCGACGAGGACGATGACGTCCTGCTCCGCGCCCGAGTAGACCGCGAACGGCTGCAGGGTGACGACCGCGAGCAGGAAGACGATCGTCAGCCCGGCGAGGAGGATGTTGAGCGCGATCTCGTTCGGCGTCTTCCGCCTTTCGGCGCCCTCGACGAGAGCGATCATTCGGTCGAGGAAGCTCTCGCCCGGCTGCGCTGTGACTTTGACGACGATCTCGTCCGAGAGGACGCGCGTGCCGCCGGTGACAGCGGAGCGGTCGCCGCCGGACTCGCGGATCACCGGAGCCGACTCGCCGGTGATCGCGGACTCGTCGACGCTGGCGATGCCTTCGATCACGGTGCCGTCCGCGGGGACTACCTCGCCGGCCGAGACGACGACCTCGTCGCCGAGGCGAAGCGCAGAGCTCGGGACGTCCTCGAGCAACCCGTCCCGGCGCCGATGAGCAATGGTTTCTGCTCGCGTCTTCCTGAGCTCATCCGCCTGCGCCTTGCCACGCCCCTCGGCGACTGCCTCGGCGAAGGTCGCGAACAACACCGTGAACCAGAGCCAGATCGCGACGAGCCAGGCGAACAGGCTCGGATCCTTGATCGCGAGCACGGTGACCAGGACGCTTCCAAGCTCGACGACGAACATGACCGGGTTGCCCGCCATCCGGCGCGGGTCGAGCTTGAGCACGCTGTCGCGGGCCGCGCGCAGGAGGATCTCGCGGTCGAGCAGCGAGCGCGGTGCGTTGCGCAGGCTCATAACCCGAGCTGCTCCAGGATCGGCCCCAGTGAGAGCACCGGGAAGTACGTGAGCGCAACGACGATCAGCACGATGCCGACGAGCAGCGTCGCGAATAGCGGCGTGCCGGTCGGGAACGTTCCGGCGGACTCCGGGACAGGTTGCTTCCGGGCCAGCGAGCCCGCGAGCGCGAGCACGAGCACGATCGGCAAGAAGCGCCCGGCGAGGACGGACAGCCCGAGGGTCGTGTTGAACCAGTCCGTGTTCCCCGTGAGCCCGCCGAAGGCCGAGCCGTTGTTGTTCGCGGTCGACGTGAACGCGTACACGATCTCGGAGAGCCCGTGCGCGCCCGGATTCAGGATCGAAGACTTCGCCCGGTCGAGCACCACCGAGACCCCGGAGAAGACGAGGATCAGGGTCGGGACGATCAGGATGTAGAGCGTCACGAGCTTCATCTCCGTCGCCTGGATCTTCTTGCCGAGGTACTCCGGCGTCCGGCCGACCATCAGGCCGGCGATGAAGACCGCCAGCAGGGCGTAGATGAGCATCCCGTAGAGCCCGGCTCCGGTCCCGCCCGGCGAGACCTCGCCGAGCATCATGTTGACGAGCGGGACCGCGCCGCCGAGCGGCGTGAAGCTGTCGTGTGCGCCGATCACCGCTCCGGTCGAGGTGCCCGTCGTCGAGGCGGCGAAGAGGCCGGTCGTGGCCGAGCCGAACCGCACCTCCTTGCCCTCCATGTTGCCCAGGCTCTGGCTGGCGCCGGCCGCGTCGAGTTTCGGATTGCCGGCGGTTTCGTAGTGCATCGCGATGCCCGCGGAGCCGATCCAGAGCGCGAACATCGCCGCGAAGATCGCCCAGCCCTGCCGCTGGTTGCCGACGAGCCGGCCGAACGCGTACGTGAGCGCGAATGGAATCGCGAGGAGCGCGAGCATCTGGAAGAAGTTCGTGAACGGCGTCGGGTTCTCGAACGGATGCGCAGAATTGGCGTTCGCGGGGCCGCCGCCGTTGGTGCCGAGCTCCTTGATCGCCTCCTGGCTCGCGACCGGGCCGCGCCAGATCGTCTGGGTTGCCCCCTGGACCGTGGTGGCGTGCGCTGGGCCGCGCAGCGACTGCACGACGCCCTGGCTCGCGAACAGGAGCGCGAGCACGATCGAGAACGGGAGCAGGACGCGGGTCGTCGTCCGCGTGAGGTCGGCCCAGAAGTTCCCGATCGTGTCCGAGCGCCGCCGGACGAGGCCGCGCACGAGCGCCATCGCGACGGCGATCCCGACGGCCGCCGACGCGAAGTTCTGCACGGTCAGGCCGGCCATCTGGGTGAGATGGCTCATCGTCGACTCGCCGCCGTAGTTCTGCCAGTTCGTGTTCGTGACGAAGCTCGCCGCGGTGTTGAACGCGAGCGCGGGCGGAACGGCGACCACGTTCGTCGGGTTCAGTGGCAGCGAGCCCTGCACGCGCTGGAACAGGTAGAGGCCGATGACCGACACGGCGCTGAAGGCGAGGAGCGAGAGCGCGTACGCGGTCCACGGCTGCTCGCGCTTCGGGTCGACGCCGCTCACGCGGTAGATCACGCGCTCGACGGGCAGGAACACGCGATCGCCGGGCGCGGGTCCACCCTCGAGCACCTTGGCGAGGTACGGGCCGAGGAGCCGCGTGACGAGGAGGATGCTCCCGACGAGCGCGAACAGCTGGAGCCAGTTCTGCCAGCTCATCGGCGCAGGTCCCGGAACACCGCGAACAGGAAGGTGAACCCGAGCGCGAGCCCGAGGACGAGCATCACGACCATCAGTGCTTCAGCGATCTCGTTCATCCCAGCTTCTCGGGGGCCAGGAGCGCGTAGACGAGGTACGCGAGCACGGCGATCGAGAGCACGAGGCCGACAGCGTTCTGCCAGCCCACTAGTCGCGCTCCTGCTCGAAGATCGACTCGCAGGCCTTGACGAAGAGCGCGGCCAGGGCGAAGAACCCGACCACGACCGCGACGAACACGATGTCGCGCATGACTCAGTTGTTACACCGAGGCGAGGGCCTCACCTCGGAGGTTTGACGGAACCTCTACGCGTATTGCGCGCTTCTTGACGCCGCCCTAACGGCTCATGTGCCCGCGACGCAGGCGGCCTGCGCGGTCAGCATCCAGCTCGTGCCCACGGCGTTGCTCTCGATCGCGCGGACGGTCCACTGCGTGGCCGAGCTCGGATAGGACTCGTTGACGACGATGTCCCCGTTGTTCGCGGCCGCGCCCGTCACGCGCACGCCGGCGCCGACGACGCGATTGCCGGTCGGGCAGTTGACGAGGACGACCTTCGGGCTCGACGAGTCCTGAGCGCTCACGGCGGTTACGAGCTCGAGCCCGCTCAGGCCGGAGAAGACGGACGCCGGGAACTTCTTCGTCGTGCCGAGGGCGAGCAGGCGTCCGGCCTTGGGGAGGCGCGATGCGTGAATGCCGTCGACCCGGTCGGAGTTCAGCGCAAAGCGCGCTTTCGGCGTGATCGCGTCGCGTGCGGCCTGGCCGACGGGCGTCAGCGACGCGAGGGCGATCAGCAGAGCCGTTGCGGAGAGTACGGTCGGGAGGCGACCCTTCATCTCGTGCTCCTTTCACTTGGCAGAAGTTCGCGCGAGCCTAGTACGGTGGTCGGTCGATGAACGGTCGCTCGGAGCTCGTTGACACGCTCGGCCGGCTGACGCTCTTCGCAGACTTCACGCGCTCGGAGCTCGAGTCCGTCGCGCACACGGTCGACGAGGAGATGTTCGCGGAGGGTCAGCGCGTTCTGCGGCAGGGGCTCAGCGGGAGCGGGTTCTTCGTCATCCTCGAGGGCAACGCGACGATTCACGTCAACGGCGAGGCGCGCTGGACGCTCGGACCCGGGGACTTCTTCGGCGAGACGTCCCTGTTGACCGGCGGGACTCCGACCGCAGACGTCGTCGCGACGAGCCTCCTGCGCTGCGCGGTCGTGCCGGGCCCGGAGTTCGAGCAGTTCCTGCTCGCACGCCCGCGGTTCCTCTACCGCCTGCTCCAGGCGGAGGCGGACCGGCTGCGCAACGCGCTCGCATGGCGCCAGTAGACGACAGACCGTTCCCGCCCGGCGACTACGACGTCGTCGTCGTCGGCAGCGGTCCGGGTGGGCTCCAGACGAGCTACGAGCTGCGGGCGCACGGCATCCGCCACGCCGTGCTGTCTGCGGACGACACGCCCGGAGGGATGTTCCGGCGCTTCCCGGTCTTCGAGCGCCTGATCACGTGGACGAAGCCGGACGCGCCCTTCGAGCGCGGGACCCGCGAATACGAGTGGTTCGACCACAACAGCCTGCTCGCGGAGGAGCCGGAGTGCCGCGCGCTCGTCCCCGCGTTGATGGACCGCACGTTCGACGTCCCGTCGCGGGCGGAGATGGAGGCGGGTCTCGTCGCCTTCGCGGAACGGGCGCGGCTCGAGATCCGCTACGGCTGCCGCTGGGAGTCGACGCGGCGCGAGGACGACGGCTTCGTGCTCGTCACCTCCGACGGGGAGTACCGGTGCCGCGCGGCCGTGTTCGCGATCGGCGTCACCGAGCCGTGGAAGGCGCCAATCCCCGGCGCAGAGCTGGCGGCGCACTACGTCGACACGGGAGATCCCGAGCGGTACCGAGGGCGGAGCGTCTTCATCATCGGCAAGCGCAACTCGGGCTTCGAGGTCGCGAGCGGGCTGCTCGCCTGGGCGGCGCGGATCGTGCTTGCCTCGCCGAGGCCGGTCGACACCGCGCAGATCGGCCGCTCACCGGTTCGTGCGCGCTACCTCCAGCCGCTCGACGAGTACGCCCGGGGCGGCGCCAGCGCCTATGTGGTCGACGCGACGATCGAGCGGATCGAGCGGCGCGACGGCGGCTTCCGGGTCGTGGCGCACGGGACGACGTGGGCCGGGGAGCTTTTCTTCGAGGTCGACGACGTGCTCGTGGCGACGGGGTTCCGGACGCCGCTCCTGGATCTGCCGAAGCTCGGCCTTGCGACTGTCGCCGACGGCCGGATCCCGGCGTTGACGCCGTCGTTCGAGAGCGTCTCCGTGCCCGGCATCTACTTCGCCGGAAACGCATCGTCCGGCTATTCGGGGATGCGCAAGCAGGGGCTCGGGTCGAACTCGACCTCGGTCAACGGCTTCCGCTACAACGCGCGCGTTCTCGTTCGCCATCTCGCCGAGACGCGCTTCGGCAAGCGCCTCGAACGGCCGGTGCTCCAACCCGAGCAGGTGCTGCCGTACCTGCTGCACGAGCTGGCGGTCGCGCCCGAGCTCTGGGTGCAGAAAGGGTACCTGGCACGCGTGGTGAGCTTCGACGGCGAGATCCGGGACGAGGGCATCGTCCCGCTCGAGCAGTTCGTCGACGCGGCGGGCCCGAACGCGATCGCGGTCGCCGTCGAGATGAACCGCGACGCGGAGATCCATCCGGCGGTCTACATCCGTTCGTCGAGTCGGCTGATCGAGGCGGCGCTGCCAGCGCATCCGACGCGGTCGTTCGACAGCCAGGAGCATCGCCGGGAGCTGGCTGCCCTGCTCGAGCTCGTCGGCTAGTCTGGCCGCATGTGCCGAAACATCCATACTCTCTACAACTTCGAGCCTCCGGCGACCAGCGAAGAGGTGCACGACGCCGCGCTCCAGTACGTGCGCAAGATCAGCGGCTTCACGAAGCCGTCGCAGGCGAACGAGGCCGCGTTCGAGCGCGCGGTCGAGGCCGTGACCGCGGCGTCGGCCCGCCTCCTCGACGAGCTCGTGACGACCGCACCGCCGAAGAACCGCGACGTCGAGGCGGCGAAGAAGCGCTCACGCTGGGAACAGCGCGCGGCTGCCGTCTAGCCGAAGAGCTGGGCGCGGAAGCCCACGCGGAACGGCTGCGCGAGCTCGAGCGCGTACGTCTTCGACACGTGCCCGCGATCGACGTATGTGATCGTCTGGTTGATGACGAGCGGGCAGAGCATCTTGCGCCCGTTCCGCGTTAGGGCGCAGAACCAGCCGAGGGTCTTCAGGAAGCCGACCCTCTGCCGCCGGGCGTTTGCTGCGATCGCCGCGCTCGTCCGCTGTTGAACCTTCGTCTGCGGGGCGGAGCAGGTCTTCATCGTCGAGTGCGGGTCGAGCACGCAATCGGTCGGGTCGTTGCGCTGGCCGGGCGGGTCGTCGACGACGATCACGGCGCGCGAGGAGCGGCGCATCGTCGTCGTCGTAGCTGAGATCGCGCGAATCGCGCGAGTCGGCGCCCACGTGCCGGCCCAGCTGCCGACGATCAGCGTCACGTCCGGTCGCAGCTGCCCCGCCCGTTTCGTCGCCCAGCGGTACCACGTGCGGCACTCGCCTCGTGCGTCGAGCCAGGTGCGCGGGATGCAGCTCACCTTGACGAATGGGATCACCACCCAGCTGTCCCGTTGGGCCATGTCCAGGAGCGTTGGCATCCACATCTGCGCGTGCGAGTCGCCGATGACCGCGATCACCTTGGAGCTGCTCTGGTCGCCGAGCCTGCAGACCCGGCTCCTCGTCTGGCCCGTGCGGGGGGTGCAGCCGTTCGGGAATCTGTAGATGTCGTTGCGCAGGTTGCCCACGGGCGGCGTCAGCGGCGACGGGATCGGCGCTCCGTCCTCGGCTGCTCGCACCGCGGCGACTACGGGTGGCAGCGGCGCGTCCGGAGGCTCTTCCAGGCTCGCCGCCGCCGCCGTGTCGATGAGCACCGGAGGCTTCACCGACGCGGCTGCGGCTTCGAGCCGCTTCGCGGTGCCGTCGAGGGAACCGGAGACGACGAACGCGACCGCGAGCACTGCGGCAGCCGAGGCGGGCCAGGCGAGGCCGCCCACAGGCGTCGGCCAGCGCCTGCTCCGGAGCGGGCTCTCGACCAGTGCGTAGCTGACGATCGAAAGGCCGAACGCCCCTGCGAGCAGGACCAGCTTCGTCGCGAGCGACAGGTCGTGGCCCGCGTACAGCGCGGCGATCACCAACACCGGCCAATGCCAGAGGTAGAACGCGTACGACCGGTCGCCGACGTAGCGGAGCGGGGCGACCGAAAGCGGCCGCCCGACGGAAAGCCGATGCTCGCCCGCGACGATCACGAGCGCGGCGCCGACCGCCGGCAGCAGCGCCGCGTAGCCGGGAAAGGAGGTGCTGCCGGAGAAGAGAGCGGCTGCGCACGCGACCGCGGTCAGGCCGGCCCAGCCGAGCAGGACGTGCGCGTAGGCGGGGAGGCGCGCGAGCGCAGGCGCAGCGACGGCGAGGCCCGCTCCGAGCGCGAGCTCCCACGCGCGGGCGGGCGTCGAGAAGTACGCGGAGCTCGGCGTCGCGGCGGTGACGTGGATCGACCACGCGAGTGATGCGACTCCCGCAGCGGCGATCACGAGGAGCAGCCGGCCGCGCCGCGCGTGTCCGCGAGCGACCCCGAACAGCGCGAGCACGAGCAGCGACGGCCAGACGAGGTAGAACTGCTCCTCGACCGAGAGCGACCAGAAGTGCTGGATCGGCGACGGCGGCTGTCCCTGCTGGAAGTAGTCGCTCCCGAGCGCGGCAAAGTGCACGTTGGCGGCGAAGAACGAGGCCCAGATGCTGTCCGTGACCACGTCCCGCGCGCGCACGAAGTTGAGGAGGTGTTGCGCCGCGATCGTCGTCACGGCGAGCGTGAGCACGGCGGCGGGGAGGATGCGACGCGCGCGGCGGACGTAGAAGCGCACGAGCGACACGCGTCCGGTCTCGAGCGCCTCCGACAAGAGCAGGCCCGTGATCAGGAAGCCGGAGAGGACGAAGAAGACGTCGACGCCCACGTAGCCGCCAGTCAGGCCAGGGACTCCCGCGTGCCCGAGCGCCACGAGCAGAACGGCGACGGCGCGCAGGCCCTGGATGTCAGACCTGTGCCGCACCATCCGAACGTACGACGGCCGCGTTCGCGCTCCGTGAACGAGGTGTAACGATTCTGCGCGCCGCTGTAAGCGTTTCGTTACGCCGGGCGTTCGCGCCTGTGAGCTCGCAGAACGGGGTCAGACCCCTTTACAAATCTGCTGTCCGCACGGGCCGGTGTCGCGCCGCAAGACCGGCTGGTTCCAAGCGCCTGTGGATAAGGCGTCACGCTTTCGATGCGGGGGTCTGACCCCCGTCGCCTTGGAAGTGAGCCGTCTAGACGGGCTGGTTCCAGAGCTTGATGACCGCGGTCTCCCGCTCGTTGCCGAGCGCGCTGATCGTCGCTGGATCGAGCGCGAACAGGCGTCCCGCGCCGGGATCCAGCTCGAGCCAGCGCGCCGTGAGGACACGGAGCACGTGGCCGTGCGCGAAGAGCAGCGCGTCGCCGTCGAGAGGACGAAGGTCGTCGAGCACGCGGTCGACCCGCTCACCCACCTGTTCGACCGTCTCGCCCTCGGGAACGCCGTCCCGCCAGAGCGTCCAGCCCGGCCGCTCCTCGCGGACCTCCGCGGTCGTCCGGCCCTCGTAGGTGCCGTAGTCCCACTCCATCAGCTCGTCCCGCTGCACCGCCCGCTCGCCGAAACCCGCGAGCCGACACGTCTCGAGCGCGCGGCCGAGCGGGCTCGTCAGAACGAGCGCGAAGTCGCGGTCCCGTAGCGCGGCGCCGACCGCCTGCGCCTGTCGGCGCCCGCGTTCCGTCAGCGGGATGTCGGTGCTCCCGGTGTGCTTGCCCGTTCGCGACCACTCCGTCTCGCCATGACGGACAAGGATGACTTCGTGGGCGCGGGGTGTCATGCGTGGTGAGACGGGCTGCTCTCTCCGCCCAGGGCGCAGAGTAGAGCAGCCCGTCGCGGCCCCGACTAGAGCCTCGACTCGATCGAGCGCGCGCGGTCGAGCCAGCGATCGAGTTGGTACTGATCAAAGCCCGTGCCGCCGAACACGCGATCGTGGTTGCGATCGTGCGCACCGAGCGAGTCGTCGCCGGAGTTGCCCCGGAGGACGTCGCGGCCTGCGTTGCCCTGCAGGAGATCGTTCCCATGACCTCCCAGGATTCGATCGCGGCCGGGGCCCCCGAAGAGGCGGTCGCTGCCCCTGCCGCCCGCGATCACGTCGTTCCCGGGGCCGCCGTAAACGACGTCGCGACCGCCGCGGCCGACGATCACGTCGTTCCCGCCGCGCGCGTAGAAGACGTCGTTGCCCGGCGTCCCGACCAGCGTGTCTGCTTGGGGCGTGCCCTGGAAGACGTCTCCTTCGTCGTCGCCACCGTCGTCGCCGCTACCGTCGTCGTCGCCTTCGTCATCGCCCTCGTCCTCGTGCTCTCTCGCCGAGGTGTTCACGTCGTAGGCAACGGCTTCGATGAGATCGTCGGTCTTGCCCTCGCTGACCCAAACCGCCATGGCGTTGTCCGGCGACTGGGCCGTCACGGCCGGAGTCACAGACGAAGACTCGGTGTCATACCCGGACAGCAGATAGTCGTCCTGCCAAGCCTGGCCCTGGGGCTTGTATGAAGCCGAGGCAGAGAAGTTGCCGATCCAGACGGCCGTGGCGTTGCCTGCTTCGTCGAGGGCGATCTCGGCCTTCATTCCGTACCAGCTCTGCGTCACCGCGCCTCGGTTCCAGCGCTCGCTGCCGGCGGCACGGAAGGAAGCCGTGAGCGCAGAGCCCTGTACCCAGCTGATCATCGCGTCGCCGCGCCTGTTCATCGCCACCTCGATGGAGCCGGCGTTGCGTCCCCGACGCGACAGGTTCCGCGGCGGCCCCCAGTCGCCGCCGGCGGGTCGAGTCGCCGTCTGCGCGGCCGTCCAGATCCCGTTCGAGCGAATCCAGCCGACAAGCGCGTCCCCGGCGCCGTCGGTCGCGACAACCGGGGCCGAGGCATCCCGCCCGGGTCCGGACAGCAGCTCCGGCTCAGACCAGCTGCCGTCGGCCGAACGGACTGACGCCTGGATGAGCCGGTTCGAGCCGTCGGCCCACTGCCATGCTGCAACCGCGCCGCCGTGGTCGTCCAGGGCGAGGGCTGGCGAATACGTCTGGCCGATCGGCCCTGAGATCGTCTCTGCTCTCGACCAGAGATCCGTCATCGTGCGGCTCGAAGAGCGGACCACGGGCTGCCAGTTCTGCCGGGCAACCCAGACGGCGGTCATGTGCCCGTCTGCAATCGACACATCCGCGTTGAACGCAGGCTCGGTCGGGTCGGAGAGGTTCTCTGGAGCGCTCCACGTGCCGCCGGCCGGTCGGATCGCGGCCTGAACGACGCTGTCGCGCCCTGTCGTCGACTCCTGCCAGACGGCGACCGCGTTGCCGAGCCGATCCATTGCCACCGCCGGCGACTCGGCGGCCACTGACGGCAGTGAGATCTGTTCGGACGGGCCGAAGCTCCCGTTCCTGGGACGGAACGCCGCCCGGATCGCTGCCGTGTCGTCATCGAGGTCGCGCCACACGGCGACGACGTTTCCCGAGCCGTCAGAGACGACTCGGGGGCCCGATGCCGACCGGTCCGCCGGCGAGATCGTGTCCGGTTTGAGCTCACCCGCCCCGGCTTGGGGGAAGACGAACGTCAGGAGGCACGCGAGGAGCGCTCCAAATTCGAAAGGCCGGATGCGATTCATGGTTCCTCCTTGTTGAGCTTTTGTGCGCACGGCGCAGTCTTGGTCCTACGAGCGTGCGGCAGGCCTCTCACATGCCGCTCACGTCCGGCTCACACCGGTCGCCCGTCAAGGGCGCCTGAAGAAGCCCAGCAGTGCGGCTACGGCTGGATGTTCTGGTTCAGGCGGAACACGTTGTCCGGGTCCCACTCGCGTTTGAGCGCGACGAGGCGCTCGTACTTCGCGTCGCCGTAGACCGTGCGGGCCAGGTCCGCTCCGACCTCCGCGACGTCGTTCACATACCGCCCGTCGGACGCGAACGGCGCCAGATCCGCGAGCGCCTCGCGGGCCCAACTGCGGCACTGCTCGTCGAGGGCGGGATCGTCCCACATCGCCTCCGCGGCCAGCCATGCGGCCGCGTTCCGGCCTGTGAAAGCAGTCCCGTCTTCGGGGACGTCGGCGATCCTGCGGCCCCATGCCCAGGTCGAGAAGCCGCACTCGCTGCTATCCGGCGCACGCGGCGCGTGGTCGACGAGCACGTCCACGGCCTCGTCGGGCAGGGCCGGCAGGAACGCGCTCTTCATGTAAAAGCGATGGCCCCATTCCTGCGACTCGTCGGCCAGGTGCTGCGTCTCGAGGTAGGTCATGGCCTTGATCGAGTCCGACGTCGGCGGCCCGAACGCCCGCAGGCCGGTCAGATCGCGCTCGGCTAGATCGGGCAGTCCCGAGTGCAGGGCCGTGACGTACGCCTCTTCCTCGTTCGTCACGCCGAAGGACAGGAAGAGCTCGTCCGGCCCGTTCTCCGCCAGCTCGCGCCACAGCGCTGCGAGCTCGCGGGCGCGCCCCAGGGGGTGAGTGACCGTTCCGTACGTGACCGCGTGGTCGAGCGGATGGAGCCGAAACTCGAACGAGGTGGCGATGCCGAAGTTCGAGCCGGCGCCTCGGAGTCCCCAGAAGAGCTCCGGGTGCTCGTCCTCGGACGCGCGTACGAGCCGGCCGTCGGCCATGACCAGCTCGACCGCGAGCAGGTTGTCGATCGTGAGGCCGTGCTTCCGCTGCAGCCGGCCCATCCCGCCGCCGAGCGTGAGCCCCGCGACGCCCGTGTGTGAGACGACGCCCACCGGGCAGACGAGCCCATGCTCCTGTGCGGCGCCGTCGAGGTCGCCGAGGAGCGAACCGCCGCTGATGCGCGCGACCCGACGCTCCGGGTCGACCTCGACGCTCCGCATCCGGGAGAGGTCGATCACGATCCCGTCGTCGCAGGTCGAGAGCCCGGGGATGCTGTGGCCGCCGCAGCGAACCGCGATCACGAGCTCCTCCTCACGGGCGAATCGAAGCGCCGAGACGACGTTGTGGACGCCCAAGGCCGAACGACAAGCGCGGGCCGCCGGTCGGCCATCCCGTTCCAGACCGCGCGCGCCCCGTCGTACGCGGTGTCGTCCGGGAGGACGATCTCGCCGTCGAACGTCTCGCGGAAAGAGCTCAGGCCCCGCACGCGGGCGAGCCTAGTCGATGGGCGGAGCCGCTCCGTACTCCTCGTCGGTCACGTGGTCGCCCCACGCGGCCGGATGGCCGTCATCGTCGACGTCGAGGATCGCAATGTGCGTCATGAAACGGTTCGGCGCCGCGCCGTGCCAGTGCTCCTCGCCCGGCTCGAAGAAGACGCGGTCGCCCGGACGGATGACCTCGACCTCCCCGCCGCGGCGCTGCGCGAAGCCGATGCCCTCGGTGACGTAGATCGTCTGGCCGTTCGGGTGCGTGTGCCACGCCGTGCGCGCTCCGGGCGTGAAGTGGACGCTGTTAGCGCTCACGCGCGACGAGCCCGCCGGCACCGCTACCTGGTCGAGGTAGACGGCGCCGGTGAACCAGTCGGCAGGGCCAGGATTGGTGTCGATGCCGTTCCTGGTGATCTCCATGCCGCGTCCGGGGCTAGTCCGCCATCCGGATCGCTACGTCGTACTTCGCCACGGACGTGCGCTGCCCAGGCGTGTCCGAGGTCGGCATCGCGTTGAGGGCCGCATCGCCCTTCGCGTAGTCCTCCTCGTTCTCGAAGATCACGATCGCAAGCGACTTCGAAGCCTCGGGATCGTGGAGGATGATCAACTCCTTCGCCGGGATGTCGTCCGGCCGTTCGCCTTGCTCCATCTCCTGGCGCATCTGCGCCATCCGGTCGCTGTCGACGCCGTCGAACGCAACAACTCGGGCAAGTGCCATCTGAGCCTCCTTGTCGGTGAGTGAAGCCAAGCCTACGCCCCCGGGACCAAACCCGGACGGTTCGAACGGAGCGGCGCAGGAGTCGAACCTACCGAGCCGTGGGTTACACGACCGCACCGGTTTTGAAGACCAGCTGGGCCACCGGGCCCATGCCGCTCCCTACTGGTCGATCGTAGCTCCGCGCCTCAGCACGCGTTCGTCGCCGATCCGGCGCGTCAGGCCGTCCGCGTCGAAGCGCTCGAGCAGGAGCTGGGCGGGCCTGCGGGAGATACCGAGGAGGTCGCGGAACCGGGCGAGCGTGATCTTGCCCTCGCGCTCGCACTCGTCGACGAGGACGTGCTTCGCCTCCTCGTACGATTTCGTGCCAACCGCAAAGCCGTCGCCGATCCGCACGAGCCGGCCGGATTCCTCGAGAAAGCGAGCGAGCTCCCCGTCATCGACCGCCACGGGCGTGAGTCCCGCCTCGACGAGCTTCGCCTCGAGCGCCGCTGCCTCCTCTCCGCGTTCGCCGAGCTCTGCCGCCGAACCGCGGAGATAGACCTTGCCGTTTCGCCGCTCGACGTCGAGGAGCGGAAGGACCGCGTCAGCCCACGGCGCTCCCGGAAGTAGCTCGGCGGCGCTCAGCCCTGGATCGAGCGGCGTCGCCTCGGCTCTCAGCATCAGACGCGTCCTCACCTCGCGCTCGATCTGCTCGAGCCAATCGGGTGCGAAATACCACTCGCCTGTATGCCCGACCGATTCGAGGCCCTCCTCGAGCTGCTTGGGCGAGAGCAGCGCGCGGGCCGCGAGCTCGTGGGTGCGGACAGGCTCGTGCACGAGCGCTTTCACGATCGAGACTGGGTCGTCCGTCGCGAGCAGCTCGAGTCGGGCGGTATCGGGTGCGCGTGGTGGGGCCGGATCGAGGATGCGGCCTCCTCCGAGCGTCGTCGCGTTGCGGAGGACGATGCGGTCGTTGCGCGCCGCGACCACCGCAGCGGCGAGCCGCAGCTGCGCGAAGCGCTCCCCGACTCGTACGACCCGGGCGAGAGTCTCCGTCGTCCCGTGATGCACGTGCACCCGCGTGTGGTCGCCGATCGGTTCGAGCTCCGCGAGCTCGACGTCGAGGCGGTAGCTGACGGGATAGGCGCCCGGCTCGGCGAGCGCGTCGCCCCGTTGGAGTGCGCTGCGCTCGATGCCTGGGAGAGCAAGCGCAACTCGCTGCCCCGCCTCGGCTCGCTCGACCGGCTCGTCGTGCACCTGGACGCTCCGCACGCGCACGTCGATTCCGGCCGGCTCGGCGCGGAGCTCGTCCCCCTCGCCGACCCAGCCCGACCAGAGCGTGCCCGTGACGACGGTGCCGATTCCATGCAGCGTGAACGCGCGGTCGACGTAGAGCCTCGTCGCGCCGAGCAGCGCGTAATGCTCGATCGCGCCTGCAGCGGACACGAGCGCAGCGCGTAGCTCGTCCAGCCCAGCACCCGTCTTCGCGCTGACCGCGACTACCGCCGCGCCGGGCACGAGCTCGCGGGCCTCGTCCATGACCAACTCGAGCGTCTCCGCATCGGCCGCGTCGGCCTTCGTCACGGCGACCACGCCGTGGTCAATCCCGAGCAGCCGCAGGATCGCCAGGTGCTCGTGTGTCTGCGGCCGGGCACCCTCGGTTGCGTCGATCACGAGCAGGAAGAGGTCGATCCCGCTTGCGCCGGCGACCATGTTGCGAATGAACCGCTCGTGGCCTGGGACGTCGATCAGCGACAGCCGTGTCCCGTCGGGAAGGTCGAGCGGCGCGTAGCCGAGGTCGATTGAGATCCCGCGCTCCTTCTCCTCGGGCAGCCGGTCCGTGTCCTTACCGGTCAGCGCACGGACGAGCCAGGTCTTCCCGTGGTCGATGTGCCCCGCTGTGCCGACCGTCAGCGGCATCGCGCCTGGATCAGCTCGTGCTCGATGCTCGTCGGCTCGAAGCCGTTTCCTTCGAGCAGCTCGCGCCACTGGGCTTCGTTTCGCTCGCGCCCGGCGAAGAGCGCGAGCATCAGCAGGTCGAGCCACTTGCCCCCGCCCGGCTCGTTGCCCTCGGGGACGACCGCCTCGAACAGGATCAGTCGCGCGTGGGGCGGCGCGCCGGTCCGGATCGTCCTCAGGATCGTGGCCGCGTTCTCGTCGTTCCAGTCGTGGAGGATCGTCGACAGGAGGTAGACGTCGCCCTCCGGCACGCGCTCGAAGAAGCTCCCCTCGACGAACCGGATCCGGTCGCCGAGCGCCGCCTCGTCGCGCACGGTCTCGGGGAGGTCGAAGACGATTCCGCGCAGGCCCGGCTCGCGCTCGAGCAGCGCCGTCAGCAGGGACCCGTTGCCGCCTCCGACGTCGACCACGGTCTCGCCGTCGCGCCAGTCGACCCGGTCGAACCGCTCCATTCGCTGCTCCTTGCCCTGCTCCATCGCGATGTCGAAGAGCGCGCGCTCGTCGCGGTGCGCGGCGAGCCAGGACCAGAAGTCGGTCCCGTGGAGCTGTGGCCACACCGCCTTGCCGGAGGCGTCCAGTGAGCCCACGGCCTGGTGCCAGACACCGCCGAAGAAGTGCGCGAACGCGGCCCAGCCGCTCCTCAGGAGCTGTGCGGAGACCTCGGTGTTACGAAAGACACCCGGTTCCTCCTCGGCGAAGATGCCGTCGCTCGCGAGCGCGCGTAGCAGCCGGTGGAGCGTGTCCGGGTCGGCCCCGCTCTCTTCGGCGAGCTCGGCCACGGAGCGCGGGCCGCCTGCGAGGTTCTGGGGGATGCCCAGGTCGGAGACGATCCCGAGCGCACGCGTGACGAGTGCACCGCGGAGCGCGTCCCAGAGGTCGGACTCGGGCGCGCGGTCGCTCATCCGCGGGCCGTCTTGACGGCTGCCGCGACCTCCTCTGTCTCGGCGTCGCTCAGCGTCCGGCAGTCGAGCAGGAGCCGACCGTCGCGCACGACGCCGACCACCGGCGGCTCGCCTGCACGCAGCGGTGCGGCAAGCTCCTCCTCGACCGCGCAGGCGAAGCTGGGCAGCTCGGCGAGCGGGAGCGCCCCGCCTCCGATGCGGCCGACCGTCTCCTCGACCTCCCCGCCGGTGAGCTCGGCCAGTCGCACCGCCCGACCGCGCACAGCGTCCGCGTCCTCGAGGGCCATGCGCAGTACGGGCACCTCGCGGAGCGCCCGCTCCGGTTCCAGGTAGAGCGCGAGCGTCCCTTCGAGCGCTGCGAGCGTGAGCTTGTCGGCGCGAACAGCCCGCTGGAGCGGGTGGCGCCGCAGCCGCTCGACGAGCTCTGCGTTGCCGACCACGATCCCGGCCTGCGGCCCGCCGAGGAGCTTGTCGCCCGAGAAGCAGACGAGGTCGGCGCCGGCCTCGAGGCTCTCACGAACCGAGGGCTCCTCACGGAGTAACGCAGTGTTACTTGGGCTCAGCGCGCCGGAGCCGAGGTCGTCGACCAGCGGCAGCTCGTGACGCTGCGCGACCTTGGCCAGCTCCGCGAGCGATGGCAACTCGGTAAAGCCGACGAGCCGGAAGTTCGACTGGTGCACGCGCAGGAGCACCGCGGTCTCGGGCCTGATCGCGTGCTCGTAGTCGGCGGCTCGCGTGCGGTTCGTCGTCCCGACCTCGACGAGGCGCGCACCCGAGCGGGCGAGCACGTCCGGGATCCGGAAGCCGTCGCCGATCTCGATCAGCTCGCCGCGCGAGACGAGCACGTCGCGGCCCTCCGCGAGCGCGGCCAGGGCCAGGAGTACCGCGGCCGCGTTGTTGTTCACGACGAGCGCCGCCTCGGCCCCGGTCAGTCGGCGCAGGATGCCCGCGACGTGATCCTGCCGGGAGCCGCGCGTCCCGGCGCTCAGGTCGTACTCGAGGTTCGAGTAGCCGCGGCCGACCTCGCGGACGCGCTCGAGAGCCGCCTCGGGCAGCGGAGCACGGCCAAGGTTCGTGTGCACGACGACGCCGGTCGCGTTCAGTGCGCGGCGCAGCCTCGGGCTGCGGGCCGCCGAGAGCTCCTTCTGAAGGCGTTCCTCCAGATCGCCGGGATCTGCCCCCGCTTGTATGTCCTCGCGCGCGCGCGCGAGGACAGCGCGAGCCGCCTCGACCGAAAGCGCGTCGTCGCTGCCCCGCGCGAGCTCGTCCACCGAGGGCAGGTCGCGCAGCCTCACCGCGCGTCGGCCTTCTTCTCGGCCGCCACGTCTGTGCGCTCCTCGTAGCAGTCGACGATCGCACGGACCGCCTCGTCGAGGTCGTCGGTCGTGTGGAGCAGGTCGAGGTCCTCCCGGGAGATCATCCCGTCGGCCAAGAGCTCGTCCCGTACCCAGTCGATCATCTCCTCCCAGTAGTCCGTGTCGATCAGGACGACCGGGAAGTTCTCCGCCTTGCCGGTCTGGATCAGCGTCAGTGCCTCGAACAGCTCATCGAGCGTGCCGAAGCCGCCGGGGAAGATGACGAACCCCTCCGCCGGCTTCACGAAGCAGACCTTGCGCGCGTAGAAGTGCTTGAACGTGTACGAGATGTCGAGATACGGGTTCGAG